>ULRA01094670.1_pt1 | contig 179332 bp, 175 predicted proteins | sample 1954981 | NCBI WGS metagenome assembly ULRA01 (sample SAMEA4835669, study PRJEB28245) | human gut metagenome | biome: gut microbiome; material: fecal sample | place: Denmark | collected 2008
AGACCGCTCAAACCGCATGGAGCCGCGTCCCAACCCCCGTTCCCCCGCTTTTCCCTCGCCCACAACAAAAAAAGAGGCAGGATCGCTCCTGCCCCTTTCGGGTTCGGTTCGTTACTTCAGGTTGCCCTGGTCGTTGACCTTCACGTTGGTCACGGCAGGCATGGCGCCGATGCCGTTGTCCACCTTGATGGTGCCGTCGAACATCTTGGCTACCAGAGCCTTGTAGTCATCCTGGGTGAACTTGTCGGACCACTGGGTAGACTCAAAGGGGATCTGGACGTAGTTGGCGGTGGGATCTTCCCCGGAAACCAGACCCAGGGTAGCGATCTTGCCGGCGTAGTTCTCCCAGTTACCGTTGAGCACAACATCCTTCAGGGTGTCGTAGGTAGCGGGATACAGACCCTTCATGGCGGAGGTCACGGTCATACCCTCGCCATACAGGCCGTCGATGATGCCCTTCTGATCCACGTCTACGCCGATGACCTTGGCGTTGACCTTCTGTGCAGCCTCAGCCGCAGAGGTGTAGATACCGCCGCCGCAGGCAAAGACCACTTCGGTGCCGCCCTGATACCAGGTATCCATGGCAGCGGTGATGTCGGCGTCGCCGTTGAACTGGCCGCCGTAGGCATAGTTCATTTCCACTTCAATGCCCAGCTCCTTGGCAGCGGCGTCAGCGCCCTGCACAAAGCCGTAGCCATAGCGGATAACGGCGGGAACGGCCATGCCGCCCAGGAAGCCCAGCTTGGTGTAGCCCAGCTTTACGGCAGCAAAGCCTGCCATGTAGCCGCAGAGCTCTTCCTGATAGATGGCGCAGTATACGTTGGAAAGATCCACGTAGTCTTCCAGCTTCCAGTTATCGGGGTTGTAGTCATAGCTCTCGCCCTTGGCGGTAACGCCCGCCTCCAGCAGATCGCCTACGCCCACGTCCAGAGCGATGAACTTAACATCCTTGAACTTGGGAGCGGCTTCCACGATGGCGCCGGCAAATGCATAGCCGGGCATGACCATCACGTTGTAGCCTTCGTCAGCAGCCTTCTCGATCATGGCCACACGGTCGGCAGTGTTGTTACCGGCGGGCTTATAATAGGTGAAGGTGATGTCGTTGTCCTTGGCAAAAGCCTGGCAGGCCTCATAAGTGGTCTGGTTGAAGGACTGGTCGGTAATGTCACCGTAGTCGGTGATCATGGCGATCTTGTACTCGGTCTTGGCCGCATCGCCCTGCTGTGCATCGTCTTTCTTGGCGTCGTTGTTGCTGGAAGTGCAGGCAACCAGACCCAGTACCATGACGAGAGCCAGCAGCATAGCAAAGAACTTCTTCATAGCAATGTTTCCCTTTCTTTATTTCTGCCCCCGTGATTCCCACGGCGGCAAATTACAGGTATATTTGTATCACAATCCTCTATAAAAGTCAATTCAGGACCTGAAAATTTTTATGCATCCCTGCATTTTATGGTATGCTTCTCACTTCCAGCGGCCGCCGGTGATAAACAGCCTGCCTTTTTTGCTCTGGCCCCCCACCTTCAGGATCTCGCCCTTTCCCAGCCCCCGGACAGAGAGCACGTCCCCCTCCTTTACGGCTGCATCCGGCTTCAGATTGATCCGATGGTTCAGCTGGCAGTCTCCCCGCGCTATGCGCTCCACCGCCAAAGGCCGGGCTATATGAAAAAGCCCCGCCGTCACGGCGTCCAGCCGCAAAGACTTAACGGTAAAGGCCGTTTCCTCCACCTCATGGGTGGGGGCGGGAGCCTCCTCCGGCGCCACGGGTTCCGCCTGCACGTTCTGGCGGCCCACCTTGTCCAAAGCCCGCTCCATGGCCCCTGCCGCCGCCGGCGTGCAGAAGATATAGGCGGTCTTTTCCCCGGGTACAATATCTCCCAACGCATCCCGGGTCAGCCCCAGCGCCAGCACCGCCCCCAGATAGTCCCGGTGGGTCAGCCGCCCCAGGTCCCCCCGCAGGGCCACGCAGGCGATCTCCTCCGCCATGAGCGCCTCCCCCTCCTGCTCCCATTCCGACAGAAAAAAGGCCATACGCCTTTCGCAGCCCTCCCGGCCGCCGAAAAGCACTGGGGCGCCCTCCCGGCCGGCTCCCCACTGCAGGGTCAGCGCCTGTTCCTCCTCCGTCAGAAACCGGCTGTGCGTCATGCAGCCGCTCCTGTCCCTCCGGCGGGAAAGATCCTCCAGCCGGCGGATCAGCTCCTCCCGTTCCATGGGCTTATTCCTCCTTCTTTTCGTCCTCCGGCAGCCGGAGCCGATTGGGCAGAGCTCGCTGCCGCTGCCTGAGCAGGTCGTCCATCCGCCGGAACACCTCCCTGCATTCCTTCTCAAATTCCCTGGAAGAGGTGCGCAGCACCCCGGCGCCCACCGCCGCCAGCTGTATGAGCCCGTCCCCCGTCACCAGACGCACGGCGTGATTGGGGCCGATCTCCTCCAGCAGGGTCTGCAGATATCCGTCCGCACTGACCCCCGCCGGCGTAAAGGCCACGTGGACCCCGTGGTATACAAAGCGGTTCTCCCCTTTGCTCTCTCCGCCCCGGCCGTCAAAGACCAGCACCATGGCGCTGCCCGTAAAGCCGCAGTAATTGCTCATCTCGTCCATGAGCCGGGTGCGGGCGGCCTCCAGACTGCCCTTGGCCAGAGTGCGCAGCTCCTCCCAGGCATACAACAGGTTATAGCCGTCCACCAGCAGCCAGGGAGTCTGCTCCCGCAGAGGTGCTTCCGTTTCCGTCTCCTGCGGGCGGCTCTCCGGGGCCCGGTACAGCTCCGGCCTTTCCTCCCCGAACTCCCGGCGCAGGATCTCCCGCAGCTCCCGTTCCTCCAGATTCACCCGCCGGTGGACCGTTTCTTCTCCCTTGCGGAAGTGTACCGCCGACTGGGCATGCATATAATTGTCCGCCTCCCGCCAGGAGACGATCTCCCCCGTGCCGTGGACGCAGAAAACGGAATCCGCCGGGTGCTCCACGTCCCGCCCGGGATCATACGCCATGCGCGCTATGACCGCCTCCGGGTCATGGCAGAGATCGTATCCGTCCGCCCGGCACCAGAAACGCCCTTCTCCCCGGGTATAGGAAAGGAATTCCCCGGCATAGTTGCCCATGGAGGCCACAGGGCACCGGCCGCGCAAAAGCATGGCCGCCCCTTTCTGCACGGGGGCTTCCATCACTCCGCCCATGCGGCGGATATCCCCCATGGCCCGGCCCAGCAGCGAGGCCGGCAGCTCCATGGAAAAGGCATACCAGGGCTCCAGCAGCCTGCATCCGGCCTTCATAAGCCCCTGCCGCAGGGCCCGGCCGGCCGCCTCCCCCATGTCGCCGCCCTCCGTATGCTTCACATGGGTCCTGCCCCCGGTAAGGGTGATCTTCATATCCGTCAGGGGAGAACCCGTCAGCACCCCCGCAGAAGGCCGGGCCGCCAGCTGGCTCAGCACCAGATTCTGCCAGTTTCGGGTGAGCATGTCCTCCGGGCACCGGCTTTCATACAATATCCCGCTGCCCCGGGGCAGGGGCTCCAGCAGCAGATGCACCTCTCCATAGTGGCGCAAAGGCTCAAAATGTCCGGCGCACAGCACCGGTGCGGCCACCGTCTCCTTATACAGCACGGCGCCTTCATCCAGCTCCGCATCCACCCCCAGGCGGCGTTTGAGCAGGCTTTTGAACACATCGATCTGCACCTGCCCCATAAGCTGCACCCGGATCTCTCCCAGCCGCTGGGAAAAAGTCAGCCCCAGGGCAGGTTCCTCCTCCTCCAGCTCCCGGAGCCGGGGCATGAGCCGCACCGGGTCACAGCCCTTCGGCAGCACCAACCGGTAGCTGAGGGAAGGCGTCAGCCGGAAAGGATTCTTCTCCCCCTCAGCCCCGATATACCCGCCCGGCCGGGAAGCGGTCAGCCCCGTAAACACACACACATCCCCCGGCAGGGCCTCCTCGGCGGCGGTATAGCGTTCCCCGCCGTAAAAGCGTATCTCCTGGAGCTTCTCCTCCCGGGGCTCTCCGTTTTTCTGCCGGTAGGACAGATTCTCCTTTATGCGGAAGGCACCCCCCAGCACTTTGACATGAGTGAGCCTGCGTCCTTCCCTGTCCCGCTCCACCTTGAAAACCAGTGCACTCTTTTCCTCCCGATATCGGGGGGCCGGGCAGTATTGCTCCAGCAGATCCAGCAGTGCATCTATACCCTGCTGCCGCAGCCCGGAACCGAAGGCCACCGGGAAAAGCAGCCGCCGGGCTATGAGCCGCCGGATATCCTCCCTTTCCAGAGTGCCGGAAGAAAGGTACCGCTCCATGGCCTCTTCTTCCAGCAGAGCCAGTTCCTCCATGGATACCGGCCGGGAAAAGTCCATAAAGCCGCCCCCGAACTCCTTTTCCAGCAGCTGCATATGTTCCTGAGGGGTATAGGGACTGATATCCATTTTGGTAACGAATACGAACACCGGGATCCCCCTGCCCCGAAGCAGCTCCCACAGCGTCCGGGTATAGGGCTGGGGGCCGTCGGTACCGGAGATCAGCAGCAGGGCGCAGTCCAGCGCCGGGAGCGTACGCTCCATCTCCGCCCCAAAATCCCCGTGGCCGGGAGTATCCAGCAGGGTAAAGCGGGTATCCTTCCAGGTGAAGGCCGCCTCCCGGGCAAAGATGGTAATGCCCCGGCTGCGCTCCATATCGTCAAAATCCAGCAGAGCGCTGCCCTTATCCACCCGGCCTGCCCGGCGGATGGCCCCTGCGGTATACAGCATGGCTTCAGAAAGGGTAGTCTTGCCCCCATCCACATGGGCCAAAAGCCCCAGAGTGCGTTTTTCCATGGGGAAGCCTCCTTTCCGGCAGGGATTGTATTTTGTATGAGGTATATTGTAGCACAGATGTATCTTGTTTCTCAACCCGGCCCATAGTATACTGATAGCGACTTTATTGCAAAGGAACCGGTTTGTCATGAAGATCCCCGTAAAAGAAAGCACCTATGCCCAGGTCATGGCCCTGCCCCGCCCCCGGCACCATATGCCCAAACGGCCGGGACTTCTGTTCCGGCTGCTCATGCGGGCAGCCGCCCGAAAGGATCTGAAGGAGACCCATTTTACCTATACCAGCGATCCTCTGACGGCGGAAGAGGCGGGCCCCTGCCTGATCCTGATGAACCACTCCAGCTGGATCGATCTGCTGATGGTCACGGAAATATTCAAGGACCGGCCCTACTGCACCGTATGCACCGGGGACGGTTTTGTGGGCAAACGGTATCTGATGGAGCAGATGGGCTGCATCCCCACGCAGAAGTTCGTTACAGACTTTACTCTGCTGACGGATATGGCCTACGCCCTGAAAAAATGCCGGTGCAGCGTGCTTATGTACCCGGAGGCCAGCTATACCTTTGACGGCCGGGCCACGCCCCTGCCCCGGCGCATGGGGCTGCTGCTGAAAAAGATGGGGGTACCGGTGCTTTTTGTAAAAACGGAGGGAGCCTTTGCCAGGGATCCCCTGTATAACTGCCTGCAAAAGCGGCAGGTGGACGTAAGCGCCCATGTAAGCAGGCTCCTTTCCAGAGAAGAAATACAAAACAAATCCGTTCAGGAGCTGGATGATATCCTGACCCGGGCCTTTACCTTTGACAACTTTGCCTGGCAGAAGCAGCAGGGCATAGAGATCACAGAGCCTTTCCGGGCAGACGGCCTGCACCGGATCCTGTATAAATGCGCCTGCTGCGGCACCGAAGGGCAGATGGAAGGCAGGGGCACGGAACTGGTATGCCACTCCTGCGGGAAGCGGTATACCCTGACCCCCCTGGGAGAACTGAAGGCGGCGGAAGGGGAAACGGAGTTTGCCCATATCCCCGACTGGTATGCCTGGGAGCGGGCGCAGGTTCGGGAGGAAGCCGAAAGGGGCGAATACCTTTTGGAAACGCCGGTAAAGATAGGCATGATGGTGGATTACAAGGCCATTTACATGGTAGGAGAAGGGCATCTGCGGCAGGACTGCGAAGGATTTACCCTGACGGGCTGCGGCGGGGAGCTTGCCTATACCCAGAGCGCCCTTTCCTGCTACGGGCTGTATGCCGACTACTTCTGGTATGAACTGGGAGACGTGATATGCATAGGCAACGGAGAACACCTGTTCTACTGCTTCCCTCAGGGAAATGTGCCTGTGGCCAAAGCCCGGCTGGCCGCTGAGGAGCTGTATAAGCTGCACAAAAAGCGCTGAAAAGTCACCGGAACGCAAAAAGCAAGCAGACGCATCTGCTTGCTTTTGTTTTGCCCGCGAAAACGGGGTTTTCTTCCGGGGATCCGGCGGCAGCACCGGTTCGAAGGCGGGGGGCGCTGCCTTTGGCGCCTGCGGCACCAAAGGCCGGAGCCGCTGTGCGGCTCCGGCTGGCGGCTGCGCCGCCCCAGCGCCCCCGTGCCCGCACCTCTCCCTGCTCGGGAGCAGCCTCCCCGCCGCATATACGCAAAGCGCCCCGCCGGAATTCCCCGGCGGGGCGCCTGTCTGCTTTGTATTTTCCTCAGCCCCGGAAGCAGTCTTCATCCACGATCACCGTTACATCGTGATGGAACTGCAGTATGGAAGCCGGCACCCAGGGGGTCACGGGGCCCTTGAAGGCCTTTTCCATAATGGCATGCTTATCCTTTCCCGTGGCCATCAGCAGGATACGCTCCGCCCCCATGACCGTACCGATGCCCATGGTCACGGCGGAAAGGGGCACCTCCTCCAGCGAGGCAAAAAAGCGCCGGTTGGCCTCCCGGGTCATATCGGTAAGGCGGGCCTCATGGGTATACCGCCGGAACACGTCCTCCGGCTCGTTAAAGCCGATATGCCCGTCATGACCGATGCCCAACAGCTGCAGATCGATGCCGCCCAGGCTTTCGATCCGCTCCTCATATTCCCGGCAGGCCGCCGCCACATCCTCCCGCAGACCGTCGGGCACAAAGGTGTTCTCCGGCCGGATGGATACATGGTCAAACAGCTGCTCCTGCATGAAGTACCGGTAGGACTGGGGATGAGCCGGGGAAAGGCCCCTGTATTCATCCAGATTCACCGAGCGCACATCCCGGAAGCTGAGCTTCCCTGCCTTTTCCCGGGCGATAAGCTCCCTGTACAGGGGAATGGGAGTCGAACCCGTAGCCAACCCCAGCACGCAGGCGGGCTTTTGCTGCAAAAGTGCCTCGTATATATCCGCCGCAAAGCGGGCCGCCTCCTGTTTATCCTTGGCTACGATCCATTTGATTCCCTGATGCATGAAACTCTCCTTTTCTTTTGCTTTTTATTCCGCCGGGGTTGGGGTGCTTTCCGGCTCCAGCAGCAGGATCACGTCCCGCAGGTTCCTGTCCTTGCCCGGATGGTTGATCCGCTCTCCCATATAAGCTATCTGGGCGGAGATGCCTCCATCCAGATTATAGGCAGCCTTGCAGCCCAGATCCGCCATAAAAGCCGCCAGTTCCTTCATGCTCAGCCCCAGGGAATAGCCCTGCTGCCGCCCGTCCACCACCAGCAGGCAGTAATGACCGGGGCTGTAATACCCTATGACGGTTCTGGGATTCCGCCCGGCAATGGCATCCGGCAGGTTGAAGCTCTCCGCCGAATCTCCGTTTTCATCCAGCAGGATGGGGCCGAAATTCCAGCTCTGCCAGGGGTCTTTGGCCAGAATGGCTTCTTTGTCTATCTCCCCGGGGCTGTACATCTCCATGGTGCCGTCCTTATACAATACGCACAGATCCCGTTTATATGGCCTGGATTCATGCTCCAGCACGCCGTCTGTAAACACCAGGCCGCTTTTGTTGGGATTGCTGTAATCCCCGGAAACCGTCAGGATCGCCCCATAGGCCCGGGCGATCTTTTCTATGAACTGGGTGCCGCCCTTCTGGAAGGTGCCCTGTTTGGAATAGCCCCGGCGCAGAGAGGTAATGTCCTTTATATATATGTCCGCCAGAAAGTAGGCGATGGTTCGGCCGGAATAGGCGTTTTTCGTCTCCTGCACCCGATGGAGCGTGATCCGCAGGTTTTCGGAGAAGTATCCGTCCTCCCCCACCTGAGGATCCCCGGTGGAAAACAGCTTCCCCTCCCTCCAGGAAAGGAGCCCGTAAGGAGTAGGCGCAGGGGTAACGGGCAATGTGGGCAAAGCCGTGGGGGCCGGAGTAGCCGTAGGGACAGGAGTAGCCGTAGGCGTCTGCACCGGCAGAGGCGAAACCGTTTCCGGCATGCCGGCAGCCTGCTTTTCCGTATGCCCGGGAGTGCAGGCTCCCAGAAGCGCACACAGCAGCAGCCCCCCCAGCAGGCACATATATTTCCAAATTACGGCAGAATTGCCCTGAATATTCCGTTTCATATGGAGTAAGTATAGCAATCCCCTGCATAAAATGCAATCCAAACCTTTACGCAGCCACGCCCCGTACGCTGCCTGGGCCCCGCCCTGTCCGGCCCGTTCGGTTTCGATACAGGGGCGGCCCGCAGCAGCGCGGCTGCGCCGCTCTGCCCTGGGGGCCGCCCGCCCCCTGGTACCTGCCTCCCTCCGGCCTTTCCCCGCCCCCCGAATACCGAAACGCCCCCGCCGGCATGGATGCGGCAGGGGCGTTTTTCTTACGGGCACGAACCTTTCCCTTACTCCTCCGGGTACGCCGAAAGGCCGACCGGCTCCCTCTCCCAGGGCAGGGGCAGTTTTTGTACCAGCCCGATCAGCTGCCCGGACAGGACCACCGTCAGCAGGGAATACCCTATGCGCTTCAGAGGGATATAGGTCAAAGAAAGCCCCAGCACCACAAGATCCGCCATCAGGTATACCCACTGTATCTTCCAGCCCGTAGCATGGGAAATGCTCATGGCCAGGGCATCATCGCCTCCGGGAGCCCCGCCTATGCGCACGCACAGCCCGGCGCCCACCCCCACAAACACCGCCCCCAGCAGGGCCGCCAGCAGGGGCAATTCATACAGCCCCGGCCATAGAGGATCAAAACATTCAAACAGACGGTAGGAAAGGGAGAACCCGCCGGTGGACAGCAGGGAATATACCGCAAACTCCTTTCCCAGCAGCTTCCAGCCCATGGCATAGCAAAGCACGTTCAGCACCGCCCCGGAAACGGCAGGCGAAATGTTGAACCAGTTTTCCAGCAGCAGGGTCAGTCCCAGCACGCCCCCTTCCGTCACTCCCGCCATGGCGTGTACATTATACAGCCCAAAGGCCAGAAAGGCGCTGCTCAGCACCGCCGTCAGGCAGGAGGCAGGCTTCAGCCGGGGCATCCAACTTCGTATTTTATTCCATATGTTCTTAAAACTTCGTTTCATATTTTTTATATATATATTGTTTATCTTGTCTGTTGCTTACTTTGATTCGCTTTGGAGGGAGGCGCTGCAGCCGCTACAGCGGGCTCTTTTGCTCCAACGGAAAGGCCTCTTCCTCCTCCTTCAAAGCCCGGGCAAAAGCATACATGGCCTTGGAAAAAGCGGCCGTCTCCTCCGCCGCCCGGCCATAGGCCCGTTCCTCCATGGCGTACAGGGGGCGCAGGGCCTCCTCGGCAGCCTGCCTTCCCGCAGGCGTCAGGAGGATATGCTTCTCTTTGGTGTGGGCTGCGGATACCAGCTCTGCATATCCCTTCCGGATACATTCCTGTACAATGGTATTCAGGGTGGTCTTGGGGATCATCCACTGGCGGCAGATCTCTATCTGGGAATGGGGTGCTCCGTCATCCAGTGCATAGAGCAGGGCCAGGGTATTGTCTTTGATCCCCAGCTTCCGGGCCATGCGGGCATAAATCCCGTCCAGCATATTGGAGGCTATCATCAGCTCCCGTATTTCCTGTCTGTGTGCATCCATAAAACGCTCCCTTCAAAACCGGCTTCTGCGCTGCGGCGGTATGCTCCATACACAAAATCCCGATTCGTACTTCATCATTATAGTACGAATCGGGATCAAAGTCAAGTGCCGTCCTGCACACCTCTGCTCCGGCAGCAGACACCTTCAAAGCCTTTCGGCATTTTTCTTTGGCCGGAACACCACAAAAACAGGCTCTGTATGCAAAATATCTTCCAAGCCGCTGCGGCAGGATGGATTTATAATAGCTGCCAAACTCCCCAAGAGCGTTGAGGATCGGCAGCATTTTCTGTCCCGGTTCAGTAAGTCCGTATTCTACCCTCGGGGGCATTTCCTGGTAATCGTGCCGGTAGGCCAACCCGTCATCGATCATCTGGCGCAGGCTGTCAGTCAGCACTTTTGGGGATATGCCCTCCAGATCCCGCTGCAATTCGTTAAACCGCCACGGGCGCATTTTCAGATTGCGAAGGATCAGCAGCTTCCACTTTCCGCTGATCAAAGATACGGCAGCGACTGCCGGGCACACCGGGAGCTCTTCCTTGGTTTTCATATCCGTACACCTCCCTTTTAAGTACAGCGCACTTCTTTCTGCATGTACAGTTATAAAAAGGTGCGTACTTGTTTTTGATGTGCGGAGCAGTAAACTGAAAACAGGCAAGGAACTCTTGCAAATACCTTTTGGAGGACTTACCCATGGCAAACTATACAAAACTCAATGCCGGAACGGAAAACCGCACCGAGCTGCATGATGTGCCGGGGCTGACCAGCGCAGAAGTCAGCATCAACCGGCTCCCGGCCGGAGCAGGCAAAGCGGAGATCGGCGAAGAAGCAGTACCCCTTACCGCCGGAGACTGGCTGAAGGTGGCTCCGGCTGCCAGACGCCGTTTCTCTGCGGCCGCCGATACAGGGCTTACCTATATCTGCATCCAGACCGGAGAAAACTCTCTCGGCGGCTTCACCGCAGAGGATGTCATTTGGTGCTGAATACAAAAAGCAGGGCGCTGCAGGACCTCCCTGCAAGAACGGACTGCGATCCTGCCGGGCAGAATACAAAGACGGCGCAGCCTGGAAACTGCGCCGTCTTTTTGCCGGATCATCCGTTGTTTTACAGCTCTTTTTTCAAAAGGATCATTTCTTCCGTGCGGCAAACTTCCGTAAAGCCGTGCCGCAAAAACAGGCGGAGCGCCGGGTTGTCCGAAGCAATATCGTCATACAGCACCCGGATCCCGTTCTCCTTTGCGGCGGCGCACAGCAGATCCAAAGCCCGGCCGCCGTAGCCCCGCCCCCTATAAGGCGCATACAGGATCACATTGGCCATGTATGCCCCGCAGTCCGCCTCATAGTGGTACGCAACTTCTCCCAGAAAGGCTTCGTCCTGTTCTTTCAGATACCGGTAATACCGCCTGCCCTCCGTGTTTTCCACCCAGCAGGCATACCAGCTTTTCCATCTTTCCTCCGGAAAATCTATCACGCCGCCCCAGGCATGGTTATAGAACATGGTCGTCTCATCCGCCAGCATTTTCTGCCGGAACCACATATCCTCCAGCCGGGGTACATACAGTGTGCACATGGGTTCCTCCCTGCTCATAGGCATCCCCTTACAGCTTGAAAAAGCCCTCCATCTCCCCTTCTTCAAAAGAATACAGCCCCAGCGCCCGGTAAAACCGGACGGCGGGAGTATCCGCACCCGTGACTACAAACTTCTGGCGCACATCGGCATACTTCTCCAGCGCCGCCTCCATGAGGGCCTTTCCTATGCCACGGCGCTGATACGCCTCCAAAACCAGCAGATCCTGGATCAGCACCGTATGGGCGCCGTCGCCGATGCACCGTATAAAGCCGATGAGCCTGTCTCCCTCAAAGGCCCCCAACGCATACAGCGAAGCCTCCCAGGCACGGTACAGCCTCGGATCATCCCCCAGATATGCAGTCCAGCCCAGAGCCGCATACAGCTCCTTCACGTTTTCCATATATTCTCTGTCCAACGGCCGGTAAGTGATCATATGGCACCCCTCCTCCATGAATTTCCGTTCGCCGTTCCGCCGCCCTGCCCGCCGGGCGGAAAAAAATCACTCCAGCGCCGCAAGGTCAGACCGGGCATACCGGGCGGGCCCCGGCAGGCTCTTTTTATATTTCCAGCAGCGGATGGCTTCCTCCAGACTTCTGCCCGGGTTATCCGCAAAGAAATCCCGTATGTATGTATTATACACGAACTGCCGGTCTATGGGCGGTTTGTGCTTCTTCTTTTCCTCCCGGATGCGGTAATAGGCCTGCACCGCCTCTCCATAGGTTTTGCCCGCATTCTCCTTCAGCCACCTTTGAAAGGGGACGGAAAAAGAAAAGCTTTTCCCGATTTTCTCCTCAAAAAAAGCTCTGTGCTTTTGGGAGCATACCACATGAGGTTCTATGACCGCCGCTTCGGTGATCTGCTCCTCGCGGACCGCCGCCTTTGGGGCCGGAGGGGCTTTCTCCGCCTCCCCCGTATCCAGAAACCGGGCGACTCTTTCCGTAAGGTCTGCCTTCGCCCCGGAAGCGGGCAGATGGTTTTCCCGGCAGAAGGCGGCCAATTCTTCCTTCAGGTAATAATAACTGCGAAATGCTTTTACGTCCGGTTTATCGTGCAGATCCGGTTTTGTGCCCATTGCGTTCTCTCCTGCTCCTGCGGCTGTTCTCATAATGACCGGCAGCGCCCTGCGCCTTTTACAGGATCTCTCCCCGCCAGGGCAGTTCCGCCGCCTTCAAAAGCTTTCGCAGGGCGGAAAGGAAGCTCTGAGCCTTTTCCGGCTCCAGCAGGAACCAGTATACGCCCTCGTTCCCCACGTCCAGCGCTGCTACCGCAAAGGGGCAGGCATGCTCCGCCAGCTCCTCCAGCGCCAGAAAGCCCTTCTGTTCCCTCGACTCCCATGCATAGGTATGGGGCAGCCCCAGAGCCGCCGCCACCCGGTTCAGCTGCGCCTCCGTCTGCGCAGAGGTATCTCCCCCCGCAGTATAGCCCGCCAGCCCCGCTTCCACCAGCGCATTGCACAGGGCTCCCAGCCAGCTGCGGCTCCACAGGGGCTTTTCCCGAGCCGCCGCCCACAGGGCTTCTTCGGCTCCGGAGGGCATCTGCAGCCGTTCCATCAGCGCCCGGGCGCTTTTCAGCAGGGCAGGCGCAGGCTCCAAAGGCGGCGCTTTGGGGATAAGCAGCGCCTCTTTATCCCGGCAGGCGGAAAGCATCTCCTCCAGCACCTCCATGCGGCGTATGGCGCTCTGGGCCCAGGAAACGCAAAAACGCTCTGCCCGGGCTGCCGCTGCGGGATCCTCCACCCCCCGGGTCTCCCCCTTCTCCGCAAAGTTTATACCCGGGGCCTGTGCAAAGTCCCCCAGGGGCCCGGCGCAGGGAGCCGTTATATACTCTATCCCCCGCAGGTACAGGGTCTCTTCCGCCGGCCGGTATACCATGGCATAGGTGGTAAACTCCGCCGCATCCCACATTTCCAGCGCCCAAAGGCCATGGGCCGTATCCTCCACCGGCCGGCTGCAGGCAAAGCCGTCGGGGCTCTGGAGCCGTTTTTCCTCCGCCTCCAGACGCAGGCACAGACTCTTCAAAAAGGGCAGACACCGGTTGTACAGGCTCTGAGCCTCCGGAGAGAGAGGCCCCCGGGGCGCCTTTTCCAGCACCAGCGCCAGTATCTCCCGGCCCGCGCCGCTGAGCACCCGGCCCTCCGTTTCCAGCGAGCGCCAGCTGCGGCTCTTCCAGCCCGCCTCAAACAGGGCGGGGAACAGCGCCTCCCCGGCAAAGGGCTGCCAGCCCGCCATATTTTCCCCGTCCAGCGGCTGGGCGCAGGGCTGCACACGCCCTCCTTCGTCTACCCGTCGGCCCTGGGGATCCATGCCGATGATCCGCCTGCCACGGCGGGAAAAAAGAGGCTCGTCCATAGGCCGCCCGCATCCGGGGCAGAACCGCGCGGAAAGCAGGATGCTGCGGCCGCAGTACAGGCAGCGTTTTTCCCCCATGGGCTTGCCGCAAAGGGGACAGAAGTTGTAGTTGCGAAGGAAGGTATGCTGGCAGTGCTGACAGATCATGGTATATCCTTATCTTGATTGTTTATGCAGCAACAGTATACCACAGGCACCGGCCCAATGCAATTCCTGCCCGGCAGGCAGTCAAGCCGCCATATCCGAAAGCTCCGGCCGGAAGAAATGCAGAAAGACCTGTGTATAAGCCGGAATTATAAAATGCCCGGCCGCTCTTTTCCGGCGGCACATACATTGCCCTGCGCCCTCCTGTATGCCCTGCTACCGTAAAGGACGCCAGAATCAGCAGGAGCCCGGCATACCGGTGGGCGGCCATGCTCCTGCTGTGGCTTTGTAAAGCGGAAGCTTCCTCACGCTGTGATTTCATCAAAACGGGGCAGCTGCGCTTCATCGTCATTGATATCCTTCTTTCGCCATTTGAGAAAATGCCTGTGCGCCGCCCGGTTCCAATGACTGTATATACATTCTCTGTTTCTGCCGGCACCGCTTGTTCGCCTTATCTCCGTTGATTTGTATTCGCCTGCCGAATCCGCTGCATGCCCCCTGCGGGCCGGAACCTACCGGTCAGCCTCGCAATAAAAACGCTTTCCTTTCCATGCGGCTAATGTTAAGTCTCAAATTGCTTCACGCAACATTGCTTTAAATTGCTTAAAGCAGCTAAGAGGTTTATTGAAAGCAAACGCTTCTTTCGCTCATGTTGGAATGCAAAATCAGACCAAGATAGTCGAAACAACCAACAAGTTGTGATTCACACAACATTTATACGGGAAGAGGACATAATCCGGTGTGAGGAGCTTTAGGACACGTAACTGTAACCGTGTAGGTAGTATGGCACTGGCTACAGTTCATTACGTGGGACTGAACATAGCCGTTACAAGACACAGTTACGTAGGTAGAGCTGTGTGCATAATTCACATTAGAGGTAGTTCCGGTTTGATATGAATCGGCACATTCACCACATATCTATTTGTATTAGAGATGTAGTGCCCTAACAGACGCATCTCCCGTCCTGCATCCTCAGTACCACGTCCGCCGCCTCCGCCACGGCGGGATCGTGGGTGACGATGATGACGCATCGGTCATTCTCATGCGCCAGCTTTTGCATGATCTCAATGATAATCCGGCTGTTTTCACTATCCAGATTGCCGGTGGGCTCATCCGCCAAAATGATCTCGCTGCCGGAGGTCAAGGCACGGGCTATGGCCACCCGCTGCTGCTCGCCGCCGGAAAGCATGGTGGGTAGCCGCTTGAACTGATCTTCTTTAAGCCCCACCTGTAGGAGCTTTTCTTTCGCCAGCTCCTCCGCCTTCTTTTTGGGCAGCTTGCGGATATACAAGGGGTATGCGGCGTTTTCCAGCGCGGTCAAATGCTCAAAGAGATTGAAATTCTGGTAGATCACCGACACATGGTTCAACCGATACTCGTCACGGTTCATAACGGAGGTGGAGCTCCCGTCCAGCTCAATGGAGCCGGAAGTGGGCACGTCCAACCCCGCCAGAAGCGACAGGAACGTGGTTTTTCCGGAGCCGGATACGCCCGTTACGGCATAGACCCGACCTTGCTGAAACTCGCAGCTCACCCCGTTCACAGCCTTTACGGGCTGCGCCTTATTCCCGTATTCATAATGGACCTTGTTGACAATCAAACGATTCACGCCTCATTTTCTCCTTTCATCAGCTTCATCACGTTGACGCGGCATACTCGCAGGGCGGCGATGGCTGCGCCTGTCAGATATACGCCGACGATCCCCAGCGCACAAGCGGCTGTTGCTATGGATACGCTGCCTTCCGCAAGATACCCGCACAAAAAGCCGGCCGCCCCTCCGCAGATGGCAATCACAATAAACTCTTCAAAAACAATGGTGAATACCTTGGCAGGGGACATGCCCAGGCAGCGCATAACGGCAAACTCGCGCACCCTTCCTTTTGTAGAAAGATAGCTTGTAAATGCTCCGATGCAAAAGCACAGAAGCAGCAGAAGCGGCAGCAGCAGGCGAAGCAGGGAAAGGTTTTTGTCTATCTTTTCCAGCGTTTGCAGATATGCTTCGTCCTGAATAAGCACCCCATAGGTCATGCCGTCGTTTTTTCCGGTGACGGACGGCTGCACAAAGGTTTCAAAAACAGCTGCTTTGCTTTCTTTCAGCCGTTCATTGTCCCTGATACTGAACGAACACCGCTCCACGGAGAAAACCTGATGGACGCTGCCCGGCCATTTCATATAAAACGGGCAGTAGATTCCATTCCCGGAGCCGCCCGTTACCGTGCCGATAACCGTCAGCTCCAAAGGCTCCAGTCCCTCCTGCCGCACCGTCAGCGTCACACCAATGTCTTTGGCCATGCCCTCAGGCAGCAGGCATACCGCCCGGTCGGTTGAGAAGGCCGCCTCTGTCCAGCCGTCGTAAAGGGTGATTTCAGCGCCGGATAGCGGTGAGAGGGTTTCGTCGGAAGCAAAGTTCAGAATCCTGCGCAGCTCATGGTTTTCCGGGGTTGTGAGGGGCGTGACGGAGAGAGCCTGCACACGGTCTGCATACTCCCAAAGCGTACAGCCTTCGTCCCTGCCCGTCAGCTTGTCGACAAAGCTTGAAAGCATTCTCAGATTCTCAGAATTCATTCCGTTGGCATCGGTGACTATGCAGCGTATATCCGTGGTTTGTATCATCTGCGACCTTGCGGTTTGCTGGCGAATCGTGAGCTGCTGCAATATAATGGCGGAGGCAACGCCCAAAAGCAGCATTAGGGCGATTGCAAGATTGCCCCACTTTCGCCGCCACATGGCACGCAGCGTTATGAGCGGCAGGGAGAACCAGCCGGCGTTCATTGCTGCTCACCTCCTTTTTTTCTGCGGGCGGACTGCATCAATCTTGGGTTTGACATTACCCGGCAGCAGAGCGCCGCAGAGGCGATAAGCACAAGGGATTCCACGCCTGCGCAAAGCAGTATGGGATAAAGCCGGACGGTAATATCCGTTTTCAAAACGGCTTTTGTAACAGCGCCGAAGGCTGCGGCCGCCAATATTGAACCGAGGATAACCGCGGCAATCGAAAACGCAAGGAATACGGATACGGTTTGTTTCCAGACGGCATTGCTGCTTAATCCGATGCGCCTTGCTCCGACGACAACGCTTTTCATTCGGTTTTGCATAAGATAAAAGCTGACCATGCACACCAAAAGGAATACCGCAGCGCCGAGCATCATGAGCCTGAGGGCATTATCCGCCATAGCTTCCAGGACGGGGCGGGTGTCTTCAAACTGCATATCCAGATACGCATAGCACCCCGGCATACCCTGCTCCGTCATATAGGCTTCAAAATCCGCCTGCGTACCGTTTTCCAGCACCAGCGCATTCAGATACACGATTGCCGGTTCTTCATACCGTTGGGCGTTTTTTACCGATTTTTTCGGGACAAATATGGAGTCGGCGGTAAAGTTATACTGTCCGTCCGAAAACTCCGGCGCAGTATAGATGCCGATGACGGTATAGCTTTTTTCCGTTTCGATCCTGGCGTTTTCCGTCAGAATCCTGCGCAAATACACATAATCGTTATAGGAGCCGACCGCCCCCTCCACATGGACTTCATACTCCGCCGTTCCGGCGTCGTAGAGATCGACCGTCACCGCATCGCCCACGGACAGGCTGTTGTGTTTTGCAAAAGCTACGCTGATAAGGCAAACCGAGCCGCCCTCATCATACTCCTCCTGCGTAAAAGCCCTGCCCTCCAGAATGCCGGCAACGCCTGTATTAAAGTTATAAACGGCATTCAGATTATCCGTTAGTATTACGGCGGCAGAATTCTGGCAGGTTTGCGTCCATGGGATAATTACATCTCGCCAAACGGCTCCCCCTTCGGTATTGAGAAAGTCCCGCGGGTTTCCGGTATACGCGGCATAGTAGGGCAGCGCGCCTTCCATGGCGGTATAATAATAAGTGAACTCGCTGCTTTCCAGTTCGTGTTCTTCCGGACTTAAATCCCTGTTGTCATACACGCTGCGGGCGCACAGCTCCAGTGACCGGACAATGCCTCCGGCAGGGTCTTCCTGCGCCTGCACGGGAACCATTTCCAAATCTTCCCCGTACTTCTGCCACTGCATACTATAGGGCAGGTCGCGGAAAAATCCGCGGACAAGGTAGGTTTTCCCCGCCTCAAAGGGAACTTTGCCGCCATGCTCCGTAAGGCAATGCTCGCTGTCCCCGCCCCAAATCCGTACACTTTTGCCGGAAAGGTCACCGTAGGATTCCATCAGGGACAGGCAATCCACGATTTCAAAATCCGCAACATAGGAGACCTCGCCGATGTTGCGGACGCTGCCCTCCTGATAGCCATAGACGGTGGTATCCTCCACATAGGTGCATTTTACAGCCAGCACGCAGAAGCCGTAATTGAGCTGGTCAAAAGCTTCGTTATACTGTGCAGCATCATAAGAGCCGGAGGCCAGCCCCTTGAGATTCAGCAAGCCGGCGCTCAGAATACCGCTGTTCTCGATCGCAGTAACCTGCGGGGCATGCGCCGCCGCTGCGGCAATGTTCTCTTTGCTGTATGTAACGGTACCGTCGCTCCAGTAGATGTTGCCGTCCTCCCCGGGCAGCCCACCCACATTCAGCCACCGCTGGGTTATGTATTCGTTGTTTTGCGGCAGCGGTACGGCAATGGTGGTATAGTCTGCGTCGATATCGGCAATCTGTCCCTTGGTGCAGAACCATGCGGCACACCCGATGCAGGAAAAGCCGACGGAAAACGCCAAAAGCAGGGTCAGCATGGATGTGGATACCCATTTTCTTGTCATTTGTTTTATGAATATGTTCATAATAGCCTGCCTTTCTCAAGCAAAACGCTCGATTCGTAAAGCGGCATAAGGTTGTTTATACTCAATATGCGCACGGCAAGAAATGTGCAGATTGTCTTAATAAATTATAACAAATACTTTGCGAGGAAGGCAATATGCCGATTGCAATAAATTGCATGTTTTCGATGTTATCATTATCTTTGCCGAAAAATCTGCCGACAGGATGTTATGGATGGTGATGAATGCCGGTGGAGTAAAAGGTGTTCAAAACGAACCGCAGTACCGACTACAACAAACGTCAAGCGATTCGCTCCGTGGGAGGTGAACTGCCTTCGCCGTTTTCAACCCACGATTTGAGAGCTTATTCTTTCGGCGCGGCTGCCGAAAGCAGAGTTTACAGGTTCGTTATTATAAAGCAAGCATGTGCCTCAACTAAGCCAAAAATGCACCTCATTCTTAATCTAAGACGCATCTTTGTGCAAAAAATCAAATATGCTTCGGGAATAGCGGGAAAGCTTCTGCCTTTTCATGTTTTCGGAAACGCTTCTTTATTGACCATGAGCATTATGCAAAGGAGTATCCCGAAGAGAATCAACGCAATGCCTTTCAAAATCCTGTTATCCATACTGCTGTTCCTCCTGAATTCTGATTGATTGCTTCGGTTCATATGCGCCTGCGGAAGCTTCCCCTGTGCGCTCTGCCAGCGTCTGCCGCAGGATCCATGGCCCATTCTTTCAAAGCCCGCAGGAAGCCCCTTTATCTGCTGTACGCTTTATAACTGTCCAGATATTTTCCTACCGATCTGCTCATTTCCGTTGAAAAATCCGAATTGTACTTGCGGCTGCAGAATGCGCTGCACCACTCCTCGTAGGTACGGTTTTTGCATTTATGTGCCAGCATTTTCCGCAGTTCCTGTCCGTCCATACTGCGGTATGCGTTTTCATGGACGATATACTTTCGTTCGCACCGCTCCGGTTTCTGCCGCTGCTTCTGCTGCTCCGTCGGCCAGCCGAATACTAACATAACTGCCGGAAACACATACTCCGGAAGCTGCAAAATACTCCGTTGTTCCTCGCAGTTTTCCATAATATCGCCGATATAGCAGGAACCGATCCCCAGGCTTTCCGCTGCCACCACTGCATTCTGCGCCGCAATAGCGGTATCCGTGACCGCCAGCATCAGATCGCCCACCCCCGGAAGCCGCGGCGTGCAGCCCGCTTCCTCATAAGCGTCATACCATTTCTTGCAGTCTGCACAAAATACAAGAACCATTGGCGCTTTTGCAATAAAGGGCTGATGGTCGCAGCTTTCTGCCAGTCTTTCCTTCAGCCCCTGATCCGTGATATTCAAAATGGTGTACAGCTGCTGACAGCCGGCCGACGGCGCCTGCATGGCCGATTCCAGAATCAGATTTCTCATTTCCTCCGGGATATCTCTGTCTTCATATGCTCTTACGGATTTTCTCTGATACAAGCTTTCGATTATTGCATTCATCTCAGTCAAAATTCCTTTCTGCAACATATTTGTTCCCTATACATGCCGTTTTGCCTTTCCGGCAAGCCTGCAAAAAGTATAGCATGAAAAACCCGCTCCCCGCAAGCCGCCCGCCCTGCCGGCCATGTCCTGCAGGCCGAGGGAAAAGATGCACTCCGAGCGCAGCTATTCTTTCCTGTACTGCCAAAGGCCATAAGCTGCGCCCGCCAGCATCAAAACCAGAAGAAGTACGCCAAATATGCCTCTGCCGTTCAGTGAAAACAGAGGCAGGGCAACCCCCGCCGCCCCCCACGCAAATGCCAAAAGCAATAAAAGTATCCCCTCTGCAAGCCGGGCGGCTTTTTGACTATGCACCAGAATACCGATCAGAAAGATCCCAGAAAAACAGGCTGCCACCATTCCGTTTAAGGCACATTGAAAGCTTTTTTGCGCCGCATACTCCGTCCATTGGGAAGCACTTAAAATCCCGGCTGCCGAAATGCTGTTATATTCCCGGATATTCATCCACAGGCACAGGAGCTGCAAAACCGCCGCCGTCAGAACGGCCCATTTTTGCCATGGACGCTTCCAGTAGGTAAAGCCATTATCCGTTTTCATCCGCATTCTCCCTTTATCCCCATTAAAGCCGCGATCAGACCCCGGCCGCCGCCGATTTGCCGATCTGCTGCCCCTGTTGAAATTATAACAGGCAACGGGGCTGTTTTCAACGACCCATGCCGCCGGGAAAATAAAAACAGCCGCTTCGTAAAACGGCTGCTTTTCCTGCAGATCTTTTATTTGCCCGGGGCCGTGCGGAGCCCGTTTTCCCGCTCGAAAGCGTGCACCCAGTCGGCCTTGAGGTAATAGAGCAGAAACACCACGCAGCTCGTTCCCCAGGTTATGGGATACGCCCAGAAAATCGTTTCGATCGCCGGGAACGCCTGCACCGCCAGCGTGATATAGGTCACCCGGAGAATACACCAGCAGGCCAGCATGGTGAACATGGGCATCCGGGCCCGCCCTGCCCCGCGCATAACGGCGGAAACGCCATGGGCAAAGGCCAGCGCAAAGAAGAAGAAGCATTCCGTGCGCATCTGTGAAACGCCTATGGCGACCACCGCCGGATCGTTGTTGAATATCCGTATGACAAAGGGGCAAATGAAATAAAGGATCACACCCAGAAGCTCTGCCAGCGTCACGGCGCAGCATATCCCAAAGCGTGCGCCGCGCTTTGCCCGTTCATACTCTCTGGCCCCCAGGTTCTGCCCGATAAAGGTGGTGATCGCCGCCGTGAAAGCCGTGATGGGCAGAAACACGAACCCTTCCACCTTGGCGTATGCGCCGCAGCCTGCCATGGCATCGGAACCAAAGGCATTTATGTTGCTCTGCACCACCACATTGGCAATGGAAATAATGGAGTTCTGCACGCCGGATGGCAGCCCCTGCCCGGCGATCTGGTGAAGCATGGGGCCGTCAAAGCGGATCCGCTTAAAGACCACACGCTCCGGGCCGGTGGAACGCAGCAGCTTGGCAAAGCACATGGCGGCGCTGACCGCCTGGCTGATGACCGTGGCAATAGCGGCCCCTGCCACCCCCATGCGAAGGGGCCCCACAAAGATAAGGTCAAAAACAACGTTCACTACCGAGGAGAAGATCAGGTAGTAAAGGGGGGTGCGGCTGTCACCCACGGCCCGCAGGATGCTCATGCAGGTATTATACATCAGCGTGAAGAAGGCGCCCAGGAAATACAAGCGGAAATAGGTGATGGAAAGCGGCAGGACATCCGCCGGTGTGTTCATGAGTATGAGCATCTGCGGCGCCAGAAAGAACCCCAGAGCCGACATGAGCACCCCGCAAACTGCCCCGAAAGCAATGTTTGTATGGACGGCGGCCTCCATGGCTTTGTAGTCCCTGGCGCCGAAATAGCGGCTGATCACCACCCCGGCCCCCAAAGTCAGGCCCATGAAAAAGCCCGTCATCATAAAGATCAGGTTTCCGCTGCTGGAAACGGCGGCCAGAGCGCCCTTGCCGGAAAAGTTGCCCACAATAATGCTGTCTGCCGTGTTATAAAGCTGCTGAAACAGCTGCCCCAGAAACACCGGCACGGCAAAAGCCACCATATTGCGCCATATGGAGCCGCCGGTCATGTCCAGATGGCTGTCTTTGCCCCCCGCCCCATCGCTTCCTTTTTGTTTTGTTTTGAATAGTCCCATCCGCTCTGCTCCCCCTCCTCAACATACTTTTTAAAATTATGATAGCATTAAACTCAAGTTTAAGGTCAATATGGATATTATGAATTTTCTGTAACGGAACGGCTATGGAATTACAGTCACGGATTGCCCGTGCAGGATGTGCAGCTATTGTATATAGTCAGCATCCGTTCGGTATCCGTACACGTACACACAATCCTCCCGTATTTCACCGGGCACATGTATTTTTCTCAATATACCCAGCACAATGCTTCGGTTTTCCCGGGTCAGATCGATCCGCAGCCAATCCAGTTCACGGAAGCCGCCGGAACCAAAGTGCGTCCAGGTGCTGTCGCTGTACATATATCCGTCCGTCGTCCTTGTGGTCCAGGGAATATGCATTTGGGAAAGATGCGAATCCCCGGCGCACTCAACGCCATAATAGAATTCCCTGAAAATTTCTGTCCACTTTGTATCGTTCATTTTCCGTTTTCCTTTTCCCCGGCCGCAGCCCTGTCCGGACGGGGCAGCAGGATCCTTTCTTTTGTGCACTGGGAAGGGATCGAACGTTTGCCCGCCCCGGAAAGACGCCCTTTCCGGCACCGACCTGAAAAGCATGCGTACCCTGCCACGGCGCAAAGGAGTATATTGCACCATATGCGCTTTTTCGTTATGCCCAAATATGTGGCTGCAGTTCCGGGCGGCCATGTTAAAAAGCGGAACCGGCAGAGAAGAGATCCTCTCGAGCCTCTCTTCCTGTGTCTGCGTATCCGTAAAAAACAACCGTCTCTTTCGAGACGGCTATTCTCTGGCAGGGGCAGAAGGACTCGAACCCTCAAGAACGGTTTTGGAGACCGCTATGTTACCATTACATCATGCCCCTGTATGCGCTTTTCAGACTGCTTTGCTATTGTACCAAACCGGGCGAAAAAAAGCAAGCCCTTTTCCGCCCGATCCGGCAAAAAATATATCACACGAACCGGCTCAGATACCGGTGCAGGTTCCAATAGGCGATTTTTTCCGTCTCCTCCCGTGAAAATCCTGCCTGCCGCAGCAGCTCGCACAGCCGCGGGAAGCCTGAGCTGTCCTCCAGTCCCGGGGGATAGGTGCCCATGCCGTCAAAATCGGAGCCGAAGCAGCAGCAGTCTATGCCTCCCACGCTGACGATGTGCATAATGTGGCGGACGATATCCTCCATATGGGCCCGGCCCTTTTCCACCAGCTGGGGGGAATAGAAATTCACCCCTATGACCCCGCCCTGCAGGGCGATCTCCCGGATCATCTCATCCGGCAGGCACCGGGCCGACCCGCACTCACTGCGGGCATTGGAATGGGAAGCGAACACCGGGGCATCGGAATAACTCAGGGCGTCCAGTATGCCCGCATCCGACAGGTGGCTCACATCCATGGCCACGCCAATGCGGTTCATCTCCCGGAGCATCTCCTTGCCCAGAGCCGTCAGCCCCTTCTGCCGCCGGGCCATGGCGGCCCCGCCCAACTCGTTATTCTCGTTCCAGGTAAAGGTCATGGCCCCCACGCCCAGCCGCTTGAAGATGCGCAGCATGCTCAGGCTCCCCTCGCAGGCCTCGCCTCCCTCAACGGTCAGCAGGGCGGCGGTTTTGCCGCTGGCAGGGTCAAACGTGGGGCTGAAAGGCACCAGCTCCGGATTCTCCTCCAGCATCCGGTAAAAGCAGTCTATCATGGTAAAGCACTGCTGGGAGGGGGAGGTCTTCAGCTTGCTGTCATACCAGCAGGCAAACAGCTGCAGGGCCACATGACCCTTCTGCAGGCCGTCCAGATGGATGCTCTGGTTCCGGGTGCGGGTTTTGAGCCGGTAGCCATACTCCATGGCGCCGTATAAAAAATCACAGTGTGCATCAGCAATATAATACATGTTTCTCTCTTTCTAAGGGCGGCTGTCCTCTCGGATAAAGGGAGGCTCCACTCCTTCCCGGGTCAGCAGCCCGTATTTTCCGGGATGCCGGTAAGCGTTGCCGTGAACTTCCGTCCTGCGGTAGGCACGGAGCCGATCCAGATCCAGCTCCGCCGTGTATATCCCCTCCCCGCTCCCGACCAGCAGCAGGCAGGTATCCCGGGAAGTTTCCTCTCCGGGGGCATAGGCCACTCCGTCAAAAAGGCTGGAGCCGCCGTTGCAGTCCGGCACGGTATCCGGGTAGTTGCAGGTGGCTATGGCCGTCATGTTCTCATAGGCCCGGCCCCGCAGCTGGGCCAGCCGGTTGATCTCCATGGGGCAGGCATTGGGCGTCAGGATAAGCTCTGCTCCCTGCAGCATGAGGATCCGGGCGCTTTCCGGAAACTCCCTGTCATAGCAGATCATGGCGCCCACCCGAACCGGCCCCCGGGCGGTATCCAGATCCGTCGTGTAAAAGTCTTCTCCGGGGGTCAGGATCCGTTCCTCCCCAAAGTCGCAGGTATGCACCTTGGCATAAACCAGCTTCCGCACCCCGTGACGGTCAAAGAGCACCAACGTGTTCCGGGGGCCTTGGGGATGCTCTTCCAGTAGAGTCACGGCCACCGCCATGGAAAGCTCCCGTGCCAGTGCTCCAAAGGCACGGACAAAGGGACTGTCCAGCCCCAGAGGCGTCCCGTCCAACCGGTACCCGCTGCTCCACATCTCCGGAAACAGGGCTATATCCGCCCCCAGCGCCCCGGCCCTGCGGCAGCAGGCAAGCCCCTTCTGCAGGGTTTCTTCCGAAGTATCCCCGGGAGCGATCTGTAAAAAAGCGATCTTCAGCAGGTTCATGGGCGCCTCCCGCACTTTGCTGCCCAACAGTATACCACGGCGGGTGCCAAAAGTCACGAACCGCCCGGAAAAGGGGCGGTGTGTTTTTCAGGCGGTATGGGAAGCCATGCAGGCAGAGAACTCTATTTTTAAAGCGTTTCTGGTAGATGGGGAAGCTTTTGTTCTCTGGTCAGTTCCAAAACGTTTTCGGCCAGAAGAGAAGCTCTGTTTTCCTTCTCATCCGCTCAGAAGCAGGTACGGGCCTCAAATTCCGATTTGCTAATTCACGCTAACCAGGATCGGCGTGCATTTTCCGCCGTTGGTATCGCTTTCGGATACACTGCAGGCGGCAATACCGATGCTCACATCCATCAGGGCTTCCAAAACGATCTTATCGCCCGCTTTTGAAACCGGCGGGTGAATGGTGATCTTTCCGTTTTCGTCCACGGCTGTGTGCATGAACAAATTTACAGGGTGAATGATCGGCCAGTGTCCATGGAGAGCACCGTTGATATTGTCTAAACAGTTCGGATGCCCTTTTCCATTCCCATAGAAGAAATCATACATCTCCGGACGGCAGGAGGGAAAAAGAAGATCGTGCGTCCCTACATCATCCGAGAGGATCCGGAACATTGGACGATACAGATTTGTATACAGTGCATCGCCCACATTCAGTTTCAAAGATTCGTGGCAGTCAAGCGTAACTGCATGGGAAAGAAATTCCTCTCTGTTTGCGGCAGACACCGCAAAGAAGTCTGCCACCTGTCCGCCCGCCGCATCCGTGACAGTAATGCGCTGCCCTGCTTTTACATCCACGCTTTTCACCGAACAGGCGGGAACATAGTATTCCATGAAAACACCTCCGCATTTTTTGTTCTGCTGTGCCTGTTAAAAGTACTGCCCCTGCAAGCCGCACGGATATGCAATAGCTCTACGGGATCTCTGATGCCCGCTCCAACCATGAGACAGTCCGTCCGGCATTTCCGTTTCCGCCGCTCGCATAAGAAAGAACGCTCGGCTCCCGCCGGGCGTTCCGTTCGTTGCTCTGTTTTATTTGGCCACGTCCACGGTCCGGGTCTCCCGGATAACGTTGACCTTGATCTGACCGGGGTACTCCATCTCGTTTTCGATGCGCTTGGCGATCTCCCGGGCCAGCATAACGGTGTCGGAATCGCTGACCTTTTCGGGCTTGACGATGATGCGCACCTCCCGGCCTGCCTGAATGGCATAGGAAGTATCCACGCCGTCAAAGGAGTTGGCGATCTCTTCCAGCTTTTCCAGACGCTTGATGTAGTTTTCCAGCGTCTCGCGGCGGGCGCCGGGGCGGGCAGCGGAAATGGCGTCTGCCGCCTGCACCAGAATAGCCTCCAGCGTCTGAGGCTCCACATCGTTGTGATGAGCCTGAATGGCATGGATGATCTGGTTGTTCTCCCGGTACTTCTTGGCCAGATCCGCACCGATCTGCGCATGGGTGCCTTCCACCTCATGGTCAATGGACTTGCCCAGATCGTGAAGCAGGCCGGCCCGCTTGGCAATGGCCACGTTGGCGCCCACTTCGGCGGCCATGATGCCCGCCAGATGAGCTACTTCGATGCTGTGGTTCAGCACGTTCTGGCCATAGCTGGTACGGAACTTCATCCGGCCCAGATAGCGCACCAGTTCATGGTGGAGCCCGTGCACGCCCACTTCCAGTACAGCGGCTTCCCCGGCCTCACGAATCTGGTTATCCACTTCTTTTCTGGCCTTTTCGACCATTTCTTCAATACGGGCAGGGTGGATGCGGCCATCCATGATCAGCTTTTCCAAAGCGATGCGGGCCACCTCCCGGCGGACGGGATCGAAGGAGGAGAGGATCACGGCTTCGGGGGTATCGTCAATGATCAGATCCACCCCGGTGGCGGTCTCCAGAGCACGGATGTTCCGGCCCTCACGGCCGATGATCCGGCCCTTCATTTCATCGTTGGGCAGGGGCACCACGCTGACGGTGGCTTCCGCCACGGAATCTGCGGCGCAGCGCTGAATGGCCATGGTGACGATGTTGCGGGCTTTTTTATCGGCTTCTTCCTTGGTTTTCTGCTCAATATCCCGCAGCAGCAGGGCCGCATCGTGACGCGCCTCCTGCTCCACATTGTCCAGCAGCATGGCCTTGGCTTCTTCGGCAGTCAGACCGGAGATACGCTCCAGCTCCTCCAGCTCCCTGGCATGGAGGGTATCGATCTCTTCCGCCTTCTTGTCTACCTGTGCGGAACGCTTATTCAGGGCCTGCTCCCGGGCTTCCACGGCTTCGATCTTTTTATCCAGGGTTTCTTCCCGCTGGAACAGCCGGCGCTCGTTGCGCTGGAGCTCCGTCCGCCGGTCCCGGTTCTCTTTCTCCGCCTCGTTGCGCAGCTTATAGACCTCTTCCTTGGCTTCCAGCACCTTCTCTTTGCGGATTTCCTCCGCTTTGCGCTGGGCGTCCTCATAGAGCTTCTTGACCGCATCCTCCGCCTTAGCTATTTTTGCTTCGGCAATGTTCTTTCGGTACAGATACCCTGCCGCCAAGCCAATACCGCCCACGGCCAGGGCTATGAGCACCACGATCCACCAATCCACCATATTCTAATCTCCAATCTCAAAAAAATAAACCGAGCAAAACCGCCCGGTCATGGATAGAAGAATATTAAAATATTATCAGACAAAAACAGGTCTAATGCCCCTATATATTAAAAATATTCAAAGCTACTCACTTAATATATCTACACAAGTACCGAGCGTACATGATTGCTTACTCTCATTATACGGATTGGCACCCCCATTGTCAAGGGATTCCCCCGGGAGAAAGAAGGGGAATTTGCCCCTATTTTCTCCCGGAAGATCGGATATAAGACGCTTTGACTCAAAAGTCAAAAAGCGACATCTGATCCCGTTTGGGCAGATCCTTAAAGCACCCGCAGGCATCCAGCGCCGCCACCACACCGGAGTTGGCCCCCGTGCGGGCGGCAAAGTCCTCTACGGAGTGGAAGGGCTCCGTCCCCCGGTTCTGGGCCATGGCCAGGGCGGCGTTGTCCCCTACCCCGGGGATGGCGTTGAACGGCGGCCGGATGGCCCCGTCTTCTATGGTGAAGCGGGTGCCCTGGGACTTGTAGATATCCACGGGCAGCAGCTCTATGCCCCGCATGTTCATCTCATAGACCACCTCCAGTATGGTGATCAGGTCCTTGTCCTTCTTGCTGGATTCTGCGTCTCCGGAGTTCAGCCCCTTTTCCAGCGCATGTATCTGCCGGAGCACCGCCTCTGCCCCGCCCAACGAACGGGTCACGTCAAAGGCATCGGCTCGGACGGTGTAGTATACCGTGTAAAACTCCAGGGGCCGGTGCACCTTGAACCACGCAATGCGGAAGCCCATCATGGTATAGGCCACGGCATGGCCCCGGGGGAACATGTACTTGATCTTTTTGCAGGAATCCACGAACCAGGCGGGGATCTGCCCGTCCTTCATGGCCTGCTCCATCTCGTCCGTAAGGCCCTTGCCCTTTCTGACCCGCTCCATGATCTTGAAGGAAAGGGAGGCGTCCATACCGTGGGCGATCAGGTAGTTCATGATATCGTCCCGGGTACAGAGAACTTCGTTGAGCTTGGCCACCCCGGAGACCACCAGGCTTTCCGCATTGTTCAGCCATACGTCCGTGCCGTGGGTCAGGCCGGAAATACGCACCAGCTCCTCCATGGTGGTGGGCCGGGTCTGCTCCAGTACCTTCTGCACAAAGCTGGTGCCGAACTCCGGCACCCCCAGGGTGCCTACGGTGCATTCCAGTCCGGAAAGATCCACATGCAGGGGCTCCGGAGAGGAATAGATCTTCCGGGTCTCCGGGTCGTCCAGGGGGATGCTCACCGGGTCGATGCCAGTCAGATCCTGCAGCATACGCAAAGCCGTAGGATCATCGTGCCCCAGAATATCCAGCTTGACCAGCCGGTCATCCATGGCATGGAAGTCGAAGTGGGTGGTGATGACCCCCTGCTCCACCTTATCCGCCGGGTAGTTGATGGGGGTGAACATATAGATGTCCTCATCCTTGGGGACGATAACGATGCCCGCCGGGTGCTGCCCCGTAGTGACCTTTACGTTCAGGCAGCCCTTGCACAGCCGGTCTATCTCCGCCCGGCGGAAATGACCCCCTGTGCCGTCCATGTAGTGCATAACGCACTCATAGGCCTTCTTTTCCGCTACACCGGAAATGGTGCCCGCCCGATAGGCGTGGTGCTCGCCGAACATCTCCTCCACATACTTGTGGGCCCGGTGCTGATACTCCCCGGAAAAGTTCAGATCGATATCGGGGGTCTTATCGCCCTTAAAGCCCAGAAAGACTTCAAAGGGGATCTCATACCCGCCCTTGCTGTAGGGTGTGCCGCAGACCGGGCAGAGCTTGTCCGGCAGGTCCACCCCGCAGGCATACAGGCTGGTATCCACGTCAAACTCGCTGTGTCTGCACTTGGGGCACACATAGTGGGGGGGCAGGGGGTTCACCTCGGTGATCCCCGCCATGGTGGCCACAAAGCTGCTGCCTACGCTGCCCCGGGACCCTACCAGATATCCGTCGGAATTGCTTTTGTGCACCAGCCGCTGCGCCATAAGATACAAAGAGGCAAAGTGGTTGCCGATGATGGATTTAAGCTCCTTTTCCAGCCGCTTTTCCACCACCTCCGGCAGAGGATCCCCATAGATGCTGTGGGCCCGCTCCATGGCCATGTTGGTAAGCTCTTCTTCGGCATTGGGGATCTGGGGGGCATGGGTGCCGTCGGGGAAGGGCTTCAGTTCCTCGCACATATCGGCGATGCGGTTGGGATTGGTGATGACCACCTCCCTGGCCCGCTCTCCCAGATAGTCAAAGTCACGCAGCATTTCGTCTGTGGACTTGAAGTACAGCGGCGGCTGAAACTCCGCATCGTCAAAGCCCAGCTTGTACATGAGTATCTTCCGGTATACGGCGTCCTGGGGCTCCAGAAAGTGCACGTCTCCCGTGGCCACGGTAAGCTTGCCCAGCTTATCTCCCAAAGCCAGAATATGCCGGTTGATGCCCTGCAGCGCCTCTTCGTCCGGCAGGACGCCCTCCCGCACCAGAAAGGCGTTGTTCCCGTTGGGCTGGATTTCCATATAGTCATAAAAATCCGCCAGCGCCAGCAGCTTTTCCTCCGGCTCCCCGTTGAGCACCGCCCTATACAGCTCCCCCGCTTCGCAGGCGGAGCCCACCAGCAGCCCTCCGCGGAACACCGTAAGCATGCTCCGGGGTATCTGGGGCTTTCCGCGCAGATGATCCAGATGGGAATAGGAGATGATCTTATACAGGTTCTTCATCCCCGCCTGGGTCCTGGCCAGCAGGATGATGTGGTAGGTTTTGTGCTTCTCCTTCTTTTTCAGCTTCTGCCGCTCCTGGTGGGCGCTCTGCACCACAGGCACGGTATGCACCCCCATTTCCCTCAGCATCCGCAAAAATTCCAGAAAGATCATGGCGCAGGAGTTGGCGTCATCGTCGGCCCGGTGGTGGCTGCCCATATCCACATGGAAATATTCGCAGATGGTATCCAGCTTGTGGTTGGGCAGTTCGTCCCGCAGCAGATAGCGGGAAAGCATCAGCGTATCGGCAAAGGGATTGTCAAACTCTATGTTGAACCGCTCCCCGTGGTGGGTGATAAAGCCCGTATCAAACTTGGCATTGTGGGCGATGAGGCAGGCGTTCCCGCAGAATTTCTTAAAGGCGCCCAGGGCTTCCCGGCAGGAAGGGGCCCCCATAAGCATATCCCCCGTGATACCCGTAAGCTCCGTGATCTTTTTGGGCACCACCACCCCATCGTTGATGAAGGTCTGAAAACGCTCCGTGACCTGTCCGTCCACCAGACGGACGGCGCCGATCTCCAGTATGTCGCACTGCTCCGCCTTCAGGCCCGTGGTCTCTATATCAAAGGCCACAAACTCCCCGGCGGCAGGCACCGACACCGTATCCGGCAGCAGGTAGCCCTCCACCCCGTAAATGGCCTTGACCCCGTTCTTTTTGGCTGCCTTGGCCGCCTCCGGAAAGGCCTGCACCACCCCGTGATCCGTTACCGCCAGGGCCTTGTGCCCCCAGCGGGCGGCGGTCTTGAAGGCAGCGGAAAGCTCCGTCAGCCCGTCCATGGTGGACATGCGGGTGTGCAGGTGCAGCTCCACCCGCTTTTCCTCCGCCGTATCCTGCCGGTAGACCGGGTCGGCATAGTTCACATCGTTGGCATACAGCATCAGTTCCCCGGAATACTTCTGCACCCGGGCCATGCCCTTGACGACCAGCGTCCTGGCGGAATCCTGGCACTGCTTCATCCACCATGCAAAACGCTGGGCCTTCCATTCTTCATAAAAAGTGGCGGAGCAATAGAGGGAATCCGTCTCGTCGGTGATGTTGAACTGCACCCGCCAGCTTTTGTTTCCCCCTTCCTTCCGGTTGCCCCAGCCTTCCTTCAGCTCAAAAGCTACGATCCGCCCCCCTACGGTCACGGTGCGCTCCTCATTGCCCAGCTCATGGAGAGCAGGGCGCTTCCCTCCGGGGAGCTTGGTGCCCAGCAGCACAAAATTGGCGGGCAAATCCGCCTCTATGACGGGCTTGCTTCCCGCAGGCCGGGGCGCCGCCGCTTTGGGCGCAGGCTGCACTGCAGGGACAGGTGCGGGAGCGGGCGCAGGAGCTTCCTGCTGCTGTGCATAGGCAAAGGACAGGGCAAACTCCGGCAGCAGCTCCTTAAAGCCCGCCTCCAGCAGCGACCGGCCCGGCTCCTGCAGGGGTTCCTTCTCCCAGAAAAGCAGCTCCAGCCTGCTTTCCTGCCGGATGAGCCGTGCGTTCAGCAAGGGAAGCTCCTTTTCCGTAAAGCCTGCCCGGGTATAAATGCTTTCTATGCGCTTGTCCATTCCCACCTCATAAAAAGGGTGGCGGTCAAAACACCTCCGCCCGTATGTCCGTTTTCAGTTTTCCTGTGCCTTTTCCCCGGCCTCCCGGGCCAGAGTGATGAGTTTTTCCACCATCTGCTCCACGGGGCCGGCGCACAGCTTTTTCCCTTTTACAAAGAGGACTCCGTTGTTTTGTCCAAAGGCAATGCCCATATCCGCATCGGAAGCCTCTCCGGGGCCGTTGACGGCACAGCCCATTACGGCTACCTTCAGGGGCCCTTTGCAGTCTTTCAGCCGGGTCTTTACATATTCTGCGTGGCGGATAAGATCCACCCGCGTCCGGCCGCAGGTGGGGCAGCTGATAACCTCCACCCCCTCCCGCCGCAGACCGCAGGCGGAAAGGATCCTTTTGGCGGCATATACCTCTTCCACCGGATCCCCGGTCAGGGAGACCCGTATGGTATCCCCTATGCCCTCCATCAGCAGGGTGCCGATGCCCACGGCAGACTTGGTGAGCCCCTCCTGGCCGCTGCCCGTTTCCGTGACCCCCACATGCAGGGGATACCGGCACAGAGCGGACATGCGCCGGTAGGCCTCCACCGTTACCGGCACAGAGGAACATTTCAGCGACAGGGCTATATCATAAAACCCCGCCTCCTCCAGCAGCGCTATATGCTTTTGGGCGCTTTCCACCATGGCGCCGGGGGTATCCCCGGCAAAGCGGGTCTTGAGCTCCTTTTCCAGAGAACCGGCATTGACGCCTATGCGGATGGGCACATGGTGGGCACGGCAGCAATCCGCCACAAAGCGCACCCGTTCCCTGCCGCCGATGTTCCCGGGGTTGATGCGCAGCTTCTGCACACCGTTTTCCACGGCGGCCACCGCCAGCCGGTAATCAAAATGCACGTCTGCCACCAGCGGGATATGGATCCGGGGGACGATCTCCTTTACGGCGGCAGCGGCCTTTTCGTCAAATACCGCCGAACGGATGATCTGGCAGCCGGCCTCTTCCAGTTTCAGTATCTGCGCCACGGTAGCTTCCGCATCCCGCGTATCCGTATTGGTCATGGACTGGATCCATATGGGGTTCCCGCCGCCCATGACCAGGCTGCCTACCTGCAAAGGGCGGGTCTTTTTTCTTGCAAATGCATCCATCAAAAAAGCATTCCCACGCCGTTGATCCACTGCCACACATCCTTCACGACCAGCGCCACCATGAGCACCATGAGCAGAACGAATCCTACCAGATGCACGATGCCCTCCTTTTCCGGAGGCACGGGCTTGCCCCGCACCCATTCGATAAGGATAAACATCAGCCTGCCTCCATCCAGCGCCGGGATGGGCAGCAGATTCATAATACCCAGATTCACGCTGATAAACACGCTCAGGGCCACCACCATATCCGCGCCGTAGGCCATGACCTGGCCTACCACCCGGGTAACGCCTACCATGCCGGACATATCCTGAAAGCCCGCTTCCCCGGTAAAGAACATGCCGAAGGACTTGAAGATAACTCCCGCCATCTCCCAGCAATAAGAGGCGCTGTGCGCTACGGCTTCAAAAAAGCTGTCGCGAATCCTGGGGGCCCCGATGGACAGACCCAAAAGCTTCCGCCCGCTTTCCGCATCCAGCCGGGGGGCAAGCGTAAAGATCAGGGTCTTCCTCCCCCGGCGCACCTCCAACTCGATCTCCCCCTGGGCCGCATCCACCTGCTCCGTCAGGGACTCGATGCTGTTCACCTGTACGCCTGCGGCGCTAAGGACCATGTCCCCCGCCTCCAGTCCCGCTTCCATGGCGGGGCTGTCGGGAAAGACCTCCCGGATCTCCACCTTGGTTCCGTCATAGGTGCCCCAGCCCATATACATGACCATGGCCAGCACAAAGGCCAGCACAAAGTTCATCACCGGCCCGGCCGCTATGACAATGGCCCGCTTCCACGGCTTCTGGGCGTTGAAGCACCGGGGATCGCTGACCCCGGCGTCCTCCCCGAAGAACTGGCACATGCCCCCGATGGGGAAGGCCCGAAGGTTATATTCTGTTCCATTCTTCTTAAAGCCGCACACCCGGGGCCCCATGCCCAGGGCGAACTCCGTAATGGTAAAGCCCAGCAGCCGCCCGGCGGTATAGTGGCCCAGTTCATGGACCATGACCAGCACGGAAAGCACCAGCAGCGTCACCAGTATCTGCAACACAATGCTCATATCATTCTCCCTGCCCGTTAACCCGGGCGTATACCAGTTCTCTGGCTTTTCTGTCTGCCTCCCGCACAGCCTCCAAAGAGGTCATGGGGGTGTTCTCATACCCGGCGAGGGCTTCCTCCACACAGGCGTCTATATCCAAAAAGCCTATGCGCCCTTCAAAAAACAGGGCGGCGGCAGCTTCGTTGGCTCCGTTATATACCACCGGATAGCCGCCCCCGGCCTTCAGGCAGGCATACGCCATCCTCAGGGCGGGAAAGCGCTTTGGATCCGGCTTTTCAAAATGCAAATCCGGCACTTCCCACAGCCGCAGGGGGCGGGCGGGAGATGCCATGCGCTCCGGATAGGTCAGGGCATACTGAATGGGCAGGCGCATATCCGGCAGGCTCAGGTTGGCCATAAGGGTGCCGTCTCTGTATTCCACCATGGAGTGGACGATGGACTGGGGGTGCAGCAGCACCTCTATCTGCTCCCCGGCAAAGTCAAAAAGCCGGGCAGCCTCCATGATTTCCAGCCCCTTGTTGAACAGGGTGGCGGAATCCAGGCTGATCTTTTTGCCCATGGACCAGTTGGGATGCTTTACCGCCTGCTCCGGGGTGATATGCCGCAGTTCCTCCCGTTTTCTGGCATAAAAGGGCCCGCCGGAAGCCGTCAGGATCAACCGGCTGACCTCCTGCCTGCTTCCGTTCTGCAGGCACTGAAAAATAGCGGACTGTTCGCTGTCCACGGGCACCAGTTCCCCGCCTCCGGTCAGAAGGGCCTGCTTTACCAGCTCGCCCCCGCAGACCAGGGACTCCTTATTGGCAATAGCGATGCGCTTTCCGTTTTTCAGGGCCGCCAAAAGGGGCTCCAGGGCCGCAAAGCCGGAGATCCCCAGCACAAAAATATCCGTTTGCGTATCCGCCGCCAGCAGGCAGGCCGCTTTTTCGCCAGAGAGCAGCTCCGTCCCCGCAGGCACAGGGATCTCTTTGGAAAACCCGGCCAGTTCCGGACGAAAGGCTTCCACCTGCCGGAGAAACTCCTCCTCCCGGGAATGGGCGCACAACCCCCGGAGCCGGAACCGCTCCGGGTGCATTTGCAGCACCTCTAAAGCCTGCCGGCCGATGGAGCCCGTGCTCCCCAGAATGGTCACATTCTGCATACGATCCGCTAAAATCCTCTCAATAGGTAGTCAAAATAGCATAGGCCAGCACCGTCATGGCGCAGATCAGGGCACTGTCCAGCCGATCCATAAGTCCGCCGTGGCCGGGAATGATCTCGGAAAAATCCTTGATCCCCGCCGCCCGCTTGAGTGTGGAGGCAAACAGATCCCCAAACTGGCCCACCACGCCGCACAGCAGGCCCATAAACAGCAGGCTTCCCATCTCTACCGTGCCGCCCCACAGCTCCTGGGCATAATACAGCCCCAGAGCCATAAGCATGGCGCCGGGCACCGCCGCCAGACTCCCCTCCACGGTCTTGTGGGGGGAAATGCTTCTGCACAGGGGGTGCTTTCCAAAAAGAGTGCCGCCGAAATAGGCAAAGGCATCCCCTATCTCCGGGCACAGGATGGCCGCATAGCAGCAGGTCTTGGCGATCCCTTCCGGCAGGGCAAAATACAGAGCCACAATGGCGCATTCCGGCAGTATAGGGTATGCAAAGGGCAGCAGGCAGTATAACGCATCGGTGTAATTATCTTCTCCGGTAAGAAACACCTGCCAGGCCATGGTCATGGCGATCATCAGCATGCCAAAGGCCCCTACATACAAAAGATTCTCCCCGGTCATGTAATACAGGGGGCCGAACAGGCTGGCAAACACATAGGCCGGCACCATGCAGATGCGCTTGCCCAGGTGCAGCAGCATCTCTTCCATCTCCCGGATGGTCATGAAGAATACCGCCCCGAATACGATCAGGAAGGTCAGCCGCCCATAGTAGCAGCACAGAAACAGTAGCCCGAAAAGAACTATGCCCGCAATGGTGCGGGTAAGCAGATTGCTTTGCTTCATCATGGCTTACAGTCCTCCAAACCGCCGGCCCCGGCCTGCATAGGCCTGTAAAGCGGCAATATACGCTTCCCGGGTGAAGTCCGGCCAGAGCACGGGGGTAAAATACAGTTCGCTGTAAGCCAGCTGATACAGCAGATAGTTGCTCAGCCGTTCCTCCCCGCTGGTTCGGATCAGCAGATCCACCTCCGGAGTTCCGGCTGAATACAGGTGCTTTTCAAAATCCGCCTGCTCCGGCAGATGCCCCGTTTGGACGGCTTCTGCGGCGCACAGGCGCACCGCCCGCAATATTTCTGCCCGGCTGCCGTAATTCAGGCAAATATTCAGCTTCAGCCCCGTATTGGCGGCGGTCTTTTCTTCTGCGTTGATAAGGGCCCGGCGGACGTTTTCCGGGAAGGGCTCCTTCTCGCCCCAGATGGAAATGCGCACGTTGTTTTCGTGAAGCTCCCCGATCTCCCGGTTGAAATATTCCAGCAGCAGGCCGAAAAGGATGCTCTTTTCCTCCGCAGGCCGCTTCCAGTTTTCCGTGGAAAAGGCGTACAGGGTCAGGGCTTCCACGCCCACATCACTGGAGAAGCGGATGATCTCCCGCAGGCGCTCCGTGCCCGCCCGGTGGCCCGCCGCCCGGGGATACCCCTTGCGCTGGGCCCAGCGGCCGTTGCCGTCCATGATGATGGCTACATGCCGGGGCAGGTGCTCCCGTGCCAGACCCATTTTCTTCAGTTGCCCGTCGTTCAGTTTGCTCATCGACTCCAATGCCCTTTCCGTTTCTATCCTGCCCGGCTTTGCCTGCATATAAACGAGGATGCAAAGCAAAAAGCCTTGCATCCCCCGCCTGTGTTCTGTAAGAGGGTGCAGTGCGCCCCGCTTATGGGTTCTGTATATCCGTATAAAACCGGGCCCAGGTAAGCACGCAGCCCTTCGCCGTATACGTTTCCTGCACCACCCGGGGCTCTCCCCCGGGGAGTCCCTTTCTGGAGCGGGTTTCCCGCAACTCCACCTCCATACCCCGGCTTTTCAGCAGGGCCTCTGCCTTTTCTACCGGCCAGCCCAGCATCCCCATCAAACGGACATGATCTCCTTTTCCTTGGCGGCGGAGATGGTGTCGATCTCTTTGATCTTTTCGTCGGTCAGCTTCTGGATCTTCTCTTCCAGCTTTTTCTGGTCGTCCTCGGTGATGAGGGAATCCTTCTTCTGCTTTTTGACCTGCTCGATGGCATCCCGGCGGATGGAGCGCACGGCTACCTTGCTCTCCTCAGCCTTCTTTTTGACCACCTTGCACAGCTCCTTACGGCGCTCTTCGGTGAGCTCCGGGAAGATAAGGCGGATGATCTTGCCGTCGTTGGCAGGGTTAATGCCCAGATCGCTCTTCTGAATGGCCTTCTCCACGGCGGGGATCATTTTGCTGTCCCACAGGGAGATAACGAGCATCCGGGGCTCCGGCGTGGAAAGGTTGCCCAGCTGGTTGATGGGCGTAGGCGTGCCGTAATAATCCACCAGGATCCTGTCCAGGGCCTGGGGATTGGCTCTGCCGGCCCGCAGGGAGGCATACTCCTGGGTCATCACGCTGATGGTCTTGGTCATTTTATCTTTGGCGGTATCGAGAATCTCTGCCATATACTTTTCCCCCTTTATGTACGGTATTTATTATTATAGAGGAGAGACGGCTCAAATGCAAGCCTCTGCCCCGTCCTCGTCGATCAATGTCCCAATATTTTCACTTTCCAGTGCCTCGTGGAGTTTTTCCAGCGCAAAACACTTGATGGGCATGTGCTGCTCCCGGCACAGGGTGATGGCCGTCAGATCCGTGGCATGGAGATTGTCTTCAATGACCTTTTGGTAACTGATGTGCCGGTAAGGCCGGGCGTTTTTATCCACCTTGGGATCGGCGCTGTACACCGCATCCACGTTTTTGGCCAGGAACAGAGCATCCGCTCCGATCTCGCAGGCTTTCAGAGCGGCGGCGGTATCCGTGGAGAAGAAGGGACATCCCGTACCGCAGGCAAAGATCACCACCGTACCGGCGGCCAGCAGCTCCAAAGCCCGGCGGCTGGTGTAGCTGTCGCAGAACTTGTCCATATCTACGGAGGAAAGCACCCTGCAGGGGACCCCCTGCCGCTCCAGACTGTCTTGCAGAGCCAGCGCATTGATGGCCGTGGCCAGCATGCCCATGTGATCCATGCGGTTCCTGTCCCGGCTGCCGGCGTCCCGGCCCCGGATGATGTTGCCGCCCCCCACCACTATGCCCAGCTCCAGCCCCTTTTGGGCCAGAGAGGCGATCTCAGCCGCCGCAGCATTGACCTTGTCAAAGCCGATAGGGGCCTCCTGGCCGCTGAGGGCTTCGCCGCTGATCTTTAAAAGAATTCTTTTATACATAAAAGGCCTCCTTGCGGCGTTTTCCTGCGCCGCTCTAAATTTAACCGGATACAGTATACCATATTCCCCCGCCCAGGGGAAGCCTTTTGTGCCGCCGGAGAGCATCCGCCCTTCCCCGGAGCCGGATCTGCCCATACTTTACAAAATGCTTATTTTTTCTTCATGCTCTGTTCATGTTTCTGCCGAATAATCTTGACAGTAAACTGGCATACTTTGTCGAAATCAAACTATATTCCGGGAGGTTTTATATGTATCCGGCATCCCGTTTTTTCCGCACCGGCCTCTGTTCCGGGTTGGCTGCACTGCTCCTGCTTGCTTCCGGCTGCGCCGAAAAGGCCGTCTACACACCGGATCCCTCTGCCGTTCCCACCGCCGCTCCCGTCATAGAGGAATCATCCGGCTCCGTGGCGGCGGAGATCCCCGTCACACCCTCGCCCCTGCCTACGGACACCCCTACCCCTGCGCCCACGGACACGCCCACACCCAGCCCCTCTCCTACGCCCCGGCCTTACGCAGACAAGTTTCTGGAAGCGGGAGCTTCTCCGGAGCTGACGGAGACCAGCTACCGGACGGAGGATGCCGCCATATTCATTGAGCAGCGTTCCGATACGGAGCACAAGTACGGCAAAGAGGATATTTTATATTTTCTGGCCGATATTTATCTGGAGGATGTGACCCGGCTGCGGGGTGCTTTCACCCGGGAGGATTTTACCCGTTACCACTATGTGGAGGATGTAAGCGAATTTGCCCAGCGTTTTGATGCCGTTGCGGCCATTTCCGGCGACTTTATCCGCTTCCGGGATACGGGGCTGTGCATGCGCAACGGCGTCTGGTACCGGCAGGAGCCCGATCCCAGGCGGGACGTATGCGTACTGACCCGGGAGGGCGTCATGGAAACCTACACTTCTCAGGAGCTGGATCTGGAGGAGCTTTTGCAGCGGGAGGATCTCTGGCACGTCATCGGCTTCGGCCCGGTGCTGCTGGATGAACAGGGGCAGGCCAGAACAACATTCAACACCACGGTTTCCGGCACCAATCCCCGGGCAGTGCTGGGATATTACGGCCCCGGCCACTACTGCTTCCTGTTTGTAGAGGGGCGCACCAAAAGCTCCCAGGGCATCACCATGGAGGCGCTGTCCCGGCTCTGTCAGGATCTGGGCATGACCCGTGCTTTCAATCTGGACGGAGGCGAAACGGCGGCCCTGTACTTTAACGGCGCCATTCAAAACTCCAAGGGCCGTTCCACCCGGCCCATCCACGATCTGCTGTATATCGGCTATACGAGCCCGGAGCCAGAAGCTTCCGAGACACCGGCTGCCACCGCTCCCGGTGAATCCCTGCCGCCGGATACTGCCCCCGAAGACTGATCCTCTTACCCAAAACCACATCAGCCCCTGTCCGCCGGACGGGGGCTTCTTTATTATAGCGAAACCGGCTTCAGGCCTATGGGGGCATACGGCCTGCCGGATACGCAAAACGGTGCGTCGGGAGTGCCGCTCGCCAGAAGATCCCTGCCCAGATGTGCCTCTGACCTTGCAAGGGGGTCAGTTTTGCAGCTTATGACTTGCAGGGGCCGGTTTTCTCACCGGCAGGCACAACGGAGGACGGAGGTGTTCCCATAAGCCTTGGGGAATGTATTGACGGGGAAGCTGCTCTTTCGGTAAAATCCGCCGCCTCTCCATCGGTTTCGTTCCAACGCATATGCAGACCTATGCTCTCTGCTTTCGTCCGGATCATACAGGAACCGGTCTGCAAAACAAACGGGCCCCAGGGAAGCATTCTTCCTCCGGGGTCCGCTGTATGGATCCGTTTGCTTTACATTCTGGCATCCTGCGCCAGTATCTGTATGCTTTCGGGCGTTTCCCCCTCCCGCAGGGCCCGTGCATATACCAGCAGCCGTCCGTTGGTATCAAAGTAGCTGCAGGTGATCATGCACAGGATCTTATCTTCTCCGTTCACGTCTATGGGCGTGGAATAATAGGAACGATCCTGTATATCCGCCAGAAAGCTCTCCCGGTAAGCGGGATCCTTCCATTCCTCAAAACAGCGGATGCGCAGATAGTTCCGCTCGTTGGTGGTGGCCGAGACATCCAGTACCGCAAAAATGGCATACTGCCGGGGCGTCTCCTCATACAGCATCCCGAATTCCGCCAGAGGATACTTTTTGTAATACTCTATGTCCCGGTATTCCCTCAGCCCGGAAAACATGGTCTTATCCGAAAACTGGTGGCCATACAGCACCAGATACGGGTCGTTTTCATAATCCGTATTGGCTTCATCCAGCAGAATGGTCCCGTGGGTGCTATATTTTCCATACAGATCCCGGTGCAGATAATAGGAATTATCCTTCTGCACCACCGGCCCGTCGACCAGATCCCCGGCGGTGATCCATCCTACCAGATCCTGGTTAATGGCATACAGAGCCGCATACTGGGGGGCTACGGTGCGCTCTGCCGGCGGCGCAGGTGTGGGCGTTTCTTCCGCCGTCCCGGCAGGGTCGTCGGATCCGGGCGCTTCCGTCTTTTCGGCGGGTTCCGCCGGTACAGCCGTGGGTGCGGCCGTAGCGCCGTACAGCGACCGGATCTGCTCCTGCTCTTGGGCCTCCCGTTTCTTCTGCACGGTCATGGACAGATACAGTCCCAGCAGGACTGCCGCCCCCACAAACAGGCATATGGCCAGTATTTTCAGCCGGAGGGCCGACTTTTTTCGGGAATGTTCCATGGGTTCTCCTTATACGCAGGATGCGGAGGATAACTCCCCCGCATCCCTGGCTTCAGTTGATTTTATAGTGTCTTAGTCTTCCTTCCGGGAAGCCCGCTTGGAGCCGACCGCTGCTGCGCAGCCTGCCGCTGCCATAAGGGCCATGCCGAGCAGGGAAGCGATCCGGGTGACGCGGTTCACATCGCCGGTGCTGGGCACATCGCTGGTGCCGGGTACGTACCAGGTCGCGGTGTAGACCACATCGCCGGAAACGGTCTCGGCCACTTGGGGCTTCCAGCCATGGAAGCGGAAGCCTTCCCGCTTGGGCGTACCCTCAAAGGCGGGAGTCTTTTCGCCGTACATGACTTCGTAACCCTGTGCCTTAAAGGCCTTGCCCTTCACACCGTCCTCGTAGGTAACGGTGTATACGTCTCTGTCATAGTATACGGAGAGCGCTGCGCCGCCGGGGATGCCATCGCCTTCACGCATGATCGTTCCCTTCAAAACGGATTTCTCCGCATTCAGGTGGAAGTGCTCGGGGATGGGCTCCACGTCTGCTTCAACCTCTGCACCATACAGGGCGTTGAAGCTCAGCTCCTTCATCAGGGTGTAGCTGCCGTCCAGCTCCTGCATATAGTAGGATACAAGGCAGGTGTTCCAGCCGGGCGTGTACTGCGCCGTATAGGTCTGGTTTTCGGTGACCTTTTCAGCCACTTCGGGAGTCCAGCCGTTGAACTCATAGAGTTCCCAGGCTTCTGCGCCCTGCCAGGTAGCGGGTGCATCAAAGGCGGGGGTCTGTTCCCCTTCCTTCACGGTGAACACCTGGTCTGCAAAGACCTTGCCGTCCATGCCGTCGGTATAGGTGACGGTGTAAAGCTTGGCCCACTGTGCCACATAGGTGACATTTGCCGTAACGGTATCGGCCACCGCAGGCTGCCAGCCCAGGAAGGCATAGCCTTCGCGCTCCGGCTTGCCCTCAAAGGCGGGGGTAGCGGTGTTGTTGCGCACGGTGTAGACCTGATCGGCAAAGATCTCTTCGCCTTCCACGCCGTCAGTGTAGGTAACGGTGCGGTACAGGGCCAGATTCACCTTGATGTAGTTGGCCACTACAGAGGTGAGGTTGCTTTCGAACATGTTGCCGAACCGGTCGGGCTCGGTACGGGGGATCTTCCAGCTGCCCTTCTTGGGGTTGGTCGTGCTGGGTACCCAAGTCAGGTTCAGCACCTGATCCGCAGGCCGCTCTTCGGTAAAGTCGTAAGTCCAGTCACCATTCCATTCCGGATATCTGACGCCCCAGCTCTTTGTGGTGTTGAATACGTTGCGGGCTGCGGCTTCAAATTTGTCGCCGGAAACAAAGTGGAAGGTCACGGTGGTGGTGTAGCCATCCACATCGTTGCCCTCTACCGCACCGATGGTGTAGGATACACCCCTGGCATGGATGGAGGGGGAGCAGCTCCACATCTCTTTGAGGGTGGAGAGCACTTCCGTGCCGGAGGCATAGGCACGGATCTGCATCTTGTCTACGGTGGTCTTGGTCAGCTTGGAAGGCTTATTCTTGGTATCCTTCTCCCACTGGGCCACATAGGTAGCATCGCCGGTAACGGTTTCCGCCACAGCGGGTTCCCAGCCGATGAACTTCCAGTTGGTACGGGTAGGCGTGCCCTGGAATTTAGGCGTAGCTTCGCCGGCCTTGGCATAATAGGTCTGAGCGGCAAAGACTTCGCCGTTCACACCGTCTTCATAAGTGATGACAGGGAGCTTTTTCCAGGTTGCGGTGTAGGTGGCATTGCCGGTAACGGTGGCAGCTACCTCAGGAGTCCAGCCCAGGAATTCATAACCCACTCTGGAAGGTTCGCCGTTGAATTCAGGAGTGGCGTCATCAGGCTTTACATTATAGACCTGGTCGGCAAAGGCTTCTCCGCCCACGCCGTCGGTATAAGTCACCACGTAGCGGCGATAGATATAAACGTTGGTTATCTGCGGGGTGATCCAGCCGGATCCGTCTTGCTTATACTCTACGTCGTTCTTCTTATAAGTGAACTCAACGGTTATGGGCTGCGCCGTCTTTTCTGTATCCAGCACGAAGGGAATACCGGTGCCCTGATACTTTTCGTTATAATACCCAATATAACTGCTCAGGTCGGTGATCGTCAGGATGCAGGAGAAATCCCCATTCTCTTTCTGCGTCACTTCCCCGAAAGCATAGGAATTCGGATGATCGATATCGACCCTCTTCCATTGCGGCAGATATGTTTTCCCTCTGGGATTGTCTGTATCTATGAGCTTTAAGAAAGAAGTGCTCTTATAAGACGTAAGAGCTTTCGGTACGGCAGGCTTATCGTAGCACACATAATTCACTACAATGGGCTGGTTGCCTTCGGTATCGGGCAGCCACTTGGCCTGTTCTTCGCTCCATACCAGGTTGATAAGCATGAAATTGGCAGCATCGTGCTTGCGCTTGCCCCAGGGACTGGTCTTCTGCAGATACACAGAATACAGGCTGTTAGGATTGATGCTGGCCTCTACCGTCCATACGCCCCGCTCCTCATTGTAAACGGGCTTTCTGCCGCCGGTAGTGGTAGCATTCCAGGCCTTGGCCGTGAAATCTTCATGGGTGTGATCACCGGTGCAGTGAATGGTCAGGCAGTCATCCACAATGGTGACAGACTTGGGGTATACAGGGCTCCACTGAGCGGTATATACCACATCACCGTTGACCTTTGCTTCCACCTTGGGCGACCATCCGGTAAAGATATGATTAGCCCACTGGGGATCGGCCTTCTTTCCATTTACCAGAAAATCGGGGGTATTATCGCCGGCCATAAGGCCTTCGTATACCTGATCCTCAAAAATAGCGCCGCCTTTGCCGTCTTTATAAATAATAACGGAATAGGTGCTGGAGGGCGTTTCCGGAACTTCCGGAGATTCGGAAGGCTCCTCCGATGCCGGGGCTTCACTCTTGGGAGCTTCGGTAGCGGGTGCGGGAGTTGATTCTTCCTGGGGCTGCACAGGCTGCTGTTCTGCAACCTCGGCGGCAGGCTTCTCTAACAGCTGCTCCGCAGGAGTCCCAACTTCTTCCGTCTCGGCCAGTACGCCTACGGGGAGCATGGTGAGCACCATGATCACGGCAGACACAAAGGCGAGCATACGCTTGAGATTCTTTTTCATGTCATTCTCCTTTCATTTGATACCCTTGTTTTGGGTGGCATATAGAAAATGTCCTATCATTTCCTACTCATAAGTTACCACACATGGAGACGCCTTGCAAGACCAAATTGTGTATTTTTTACTGAATTTATATCAGATCATTCATATATGATGTATCGTGCATATTTCATCGTAATTCAACAGAAAAATACAGGATATCCTGCATATTCCCCTCTGTCTTCCCTCCCGGCGGACACAAAAAGAGCCCGGGGACTTGCCTCGGGCTCCTGCCTGAAATATGAAAGGATTATTCGTCCAGATCCCCGTCATCCTCATCGGTGAGGGTGCTCTTGTTCCGCTTGGAGAGGATCACCGCCGTACCGGCGCCGCCGCCTACCAGCAGCACACCCAGAGCAGCCAGGGCTACGGTAAGCACGGTGTTGCCGCCATCCTTTTCAGGGATGGGCGAAGGCACAGGCGTATCTGCGGGGGGTTCGGGCACATTGCTGGGTGCTGCCGTAGGGGTGGCGGTGGGGATATCCGTCGGCGCCACAGTAGGCGTGGGAGTGGGAATATCCGTTGCTGCAGAGGTAGTGGGCGCATCCGTAGCGGTGCCCGTGGTAACGCCGGCGGTGGCCTTGGCCGTGGTGGTGGGCTTGGCCGTGGTGGTGGGCTTGGAAGTCCCGGCTGCCGTGGTTTTGGCCGTGGGCTTGGCGGTAACGTCCGCCTGGCTCCGCACGGTGATGGAAGCCGTCTTGGACTTGATCTCGCCCTTTTCATTGGTAAATACGCAGTAGACCTTCCATCCGTTGAGAGAGGTGGGGATCTTCCGCAGAGACAGCTTTTCCCCGTCCTCACCGGATACCTTCAGGCCTTTGAATTTCTTCAGCGCTTCCGCCACGGTGTAAGTGGTCTTTCCCTTGGTAAAGAACCAGTCATAGGCGTCTGCATTCTCTGCCCGGGCCACAAAGGCGCAGCGGCCGCCCTTGGTCACGGTCTCGCTGGTGGGGTTCTTGGTGATCTTGGGCAGCCCCTCAGGAGCGGGGGTGGGGCTGTTGGTGGGCTTGGCCGTAGTTCCCTTGGGGATAACGGTGATCAGCGCCATGGCGGAATCCACGTTGCCCTTGCTGTTATAGAAGTTGCACAAAACCTTCCAGCCGTTCATGGAGTAGGGGGTCTTGGTGATGACCAGCTTCTCCTCATGCTCGCCGGTGATGGCCACCCCCTTAAAGCGGGCTTTGGCCTCTTTCACGGTCAGCAGTTCCTCCCCGTCGGGGCTGACAAAATACCAGGTGCGGCCCTTATCGTTGCTGGCCCGGGAGGTAAAGGGGCAGCGGCCCCCTTCCTTTACGGTCTCATCCTTAGGGTCCTTGGTGACCACCGGGATGCCCTTGGGAGCAGGTGTGTTGGTGGGCGCAGCCGCCGTGGGGCTTACGGGAGCCGGTGTTACAGGCGCTGTAGTGGCCGAACCGGCCGGAGTGCCCGGCACTTCCGGAGTCACGGGTGCGGTCATCCCTTCCGCCAGCACTGCCACGGGCAGCGCAGCCGCCAGCAGCAGAGCTGCCAGCGCAATGGAGATCTTTTTCATCTTATTTATACCTCGGTTCTTCTTTTTCTGCCTATATGGTACCAGATATTACAGATTTTTGCACCCCTGTTTTTGCAACATAAATGTCAAATCTTTAAGAACGTCCCATTAGAATCTTACAGCACCCGGGCTTTGACCAGCGCTTTGCGGATCTTTGGCCCCAGAAAAGCGGCAGCGGCGATCTTGCAGGCATCTCCGAAAAGGAAAGGCACCACGCCTTTGAGCAGGGCTGCGCCAAAAGAAAGATGCGCCAACCGGGCCAGCCACAATGTTCCCACGCCATAAAGCACCGCCGTGCCAAACACCAGTCCCAGCAGGGAAGGCAGCAGCTTTTCCTGCCAGCGGGATACCGCCAATCCGCCCACCAGTACCAGAGGCAGATATCCCACCAGATACCCGCCGGTAGCCCCGGCAAAGCAGGCCGCCCCGCCTGTATAGGCGGAAAACACAGGCGCCCCCACCAGCCCCAGCAGCAGATACAGAGCCGTGGCCAGGAGGGCCTTTTTCCACCCCAGAATATAAATGGCAAAATACAGTGCCAGCGTGGCCAGAGAGACGGGTACCGGCCCCACGGGCAGAGACAGGGGCGCCAGCACGCAGATCACGGCGGTCATCACCGCCACGGAAAGCATGGAGCGCAGCCGGCTCCCGTTTTTGGATTCAGCAGAGGCGGATTCCATATTCTTTTCCCCCATACGGTATTTTGCGGCGAGGCTTTGCCGCAATTGCCCTAAAATATACAGTTTCCCCGGCTTTTTGTCAAGCACGGGTATGCAGAAAATGCGTATCCGGTTCCAAAATTATCCAGTGTTTCCAGCATTTCTTTCTCATTGTTTATTTTCTTTTTGAATGGGATCCGCCAAAGGCCATGCGCTTTCAAGCGCCGTCTGCATGGATATGGGCGAGCTTAGAGGTTCTGTATAAACAAAAAAAGCAGCCTCGTTGGAAGCTGCTTTTTGTATCGTGCAGGTCTTATTTCTTCATCTGGGACATAACTTCGTCTGCGAAGTTGTCTTCCCGCTTCTGGAGACCTTCGCCCATCTCGTAACGGACGAACTGGAGAACCTTCAGGCCACCCTTGGCTGCCAGCATCTGCTTGATGGTGAGGTTCTGATCCTTGACGAACTGCTGCTCATCCAGGCAGACTTCCTTGTAGTACTTGGACATACGGCCGTCCACCATCTTTTCCACGATGGCATCGGGCTTGGGCTTGGCGGAAGCAGCGTTCTCTTCCTTGGCCTTGGCCAGCTGGATGGCGCGCTCATGAGCCATCACATCGGCGGGCAGGTTGTTTACGTCTACGCAGATGGGGTTGGCGGCAGCGATCTGCAGAGCCACATCATGCATGGCTTCCTTGTCGCCTTCCTTATCGAACTGAGCGATAACGCCGATACGGCCGCCCAGATGGATGTAGGTATCCACAGCGCCTTCCAGACGGACAAAGCGGCGGATGCTGATCTTTTCGCCGATGCCGGCCACGGCGGTATTGAGCATGGCTTCCACGGTCTCATCACCGATCTTGGAGGCCATGAGCTCTTCTACGGTAGCGGGGTTGGCTTCCACCACCTGCTTGGCCACGGTCTTTACGAAATCCTTGAACTTGTCGGTCTTGGCCACAAAGTCGGTCTCGCAGTTGACTTCCACGATAGCGGAGGCATTCTCTCCCCGGTAATCGGCCACGATGCCCTCGGCGGCAATACGGCCGGCCTTCTTGGCGGCGGCGGCCAGACCCTTCTCACGGAGGAAGTCGATCGCCTTTTCCACATCGCCCTCGCACTGGGTGAGAGCCTTCTTGCAATCCATCATGCCGGCACCAGTGCGCTCACGCAGTGCGGCTACATCCTTAGCGGTAAAAGCTGCCATGGTAATTCCTCCTATTGTATTTACTCTTCAACGGGTGCTTCTTCAGCGGCTTCCACGGTGGCATCCACAGCGGCGTCGGTCATCTGCTCGCCCTGCTTGCCTTCCAGAACGGCATCGGCCATCTTGGCGGTGATCAGGCGGACGGCGCGGATAGCGTCATCGTTGGCGGGGATGGGGTAATCCACTTCGTCGGGATCGCAGTTGGTGTCTACGGTAGCCACGATGGGGATACCCAGCTTCCGGGCTTCAGAAACGGCAATGTGCTCTTTACGGGTGTCGATGATGAACAGGGCGCCGGGGAGCTTCTTCATCTCCTTGATACCGCCCAGGTTCTTCTCCAGCTTCTCCTGCTCGGCCTTGATGGCGATAACTTCCTTCTTGGGCAGCAGATCGAACTCGCCGTTCTCTTCCATCTGCTCAATGTACTTGAGACGGGCGATACGGGTCTGGATGGTCTTGAAGTTGGTGAGCATACCGCCCAGCCAACGCTGGTTCACATAGAACATCTCGCAGCGCTTGGCTTCCTGCTCGATGCTTTCCTGAGCCTGCTTCTTGGTGCCTACAAAGAGAATGGCCTTGTCCTGAGCGGCCAGGTCACGGATGAAGTAATAGGCCTCTTCTACCTTCTTGACGGTCATCTGCAGATCGATGATGTGGATGCCGTTGCGCTCGGTGAAGATGTACTGCTTCATCTTGGGGTTCCAGCGACGGGTCTGATGGCCGAAATGTACACCGGCCTCCAACAGCTGCTTCATAGAAATCACGGACATGCTTAAAAAACCTCCTCGTTTTATTTTGTCCTTCCCCCGCTTCCTCCCGCAGGATACCCAATGGCTGGGACGAGACCCGCAGTCTGCCGGGGGTGCGTGATACCTTGAGCAGTATACCAAAGGCAGAAGCGCAATGCAAGGATTTTTTTGCGCATACGCTGTCTTTTTCCGTACTTTTTTGTACAGATCCGGCAGGTATAACGTCAGATTAGAGAACCGGCCTCTGTTCAAAACAAAAATTTATGGGCACCAAAATTTTCTTTATCTATCCTCTTGTGCACTGCTGAAAAGTAGGGTATATTGTATACTGAGTGAAATTGAGAACATACAGTGTAAACAGGAAACGCAAGGGGGCTTTGCAAAGAGGATGGATGCATTTTACAAAATAGTGGCGCTGCTGGGGGGACTGGCCATGTTCCTGTACGGTATGCAGGTCATGGGCGACGGCCTGAAGGGCAGTTCCGGCGGTGCCATGAAAAAGGTGCTGGCCCGGGTGACCAACCGACCCGTTATGGGGTTTCTGCTGGGCATGGTGGTGACCTGCGTGATCCAGAGCTCCACGGCCACTATCGTGCTCCTGGTGGGTCTGGTAGGAGCGGGCTTTCTCAGCTTCCGCCAGTCTGTAGGCATCGTGCTGGGAGCCAACGTAGGTACGGCCATCACCTCCCAGATCATCCGCCTTATGGACCTGCAGGCCGGGGAAAGCAGCATGCTCTACTTCTTCAAGGCGGATAACCTGGCGCCTCTTGCCCTGATACTGGGCATCGTGCTGATCATGTTCGTCCGCCGGGGAGCCAGCAGGACCATGGGCACCATTGCCTGCGGCTTCGGCATTCTGTTCATGGGCCTGATGTATATGAACAGCGCCGTGGCCAATCTGCAGGGCTCCGTTTCCTATCTGCTGACGGCCTTTGAAGATAATTATTTTCTGGGCTTTCTGGCAGGCGTAGGGGTCACGGGGGTGATCCAGAGCTCCTCCGCCGTCATCGGCGTTATCCAGTCCCTGGCCAGCACCGTAGGGCTGAGCTTCAAGGGCATCTTTGCCGTGATCATCGGCGTAAACATCGGCGACTGCCTGACTACCTTTCTGGTCAGCCGCATCGGCGCCAACGCCAAACAGATCCGCACCACTCTGGTGCACATTATCTATAATGTATTTGCGGCCCTGCTGATCGTGCTGTTCCTGTTCATCGGGCGCACCACCGGGCTTCTTTCCGACGGGCTGTGGAATTCCATTCTCAATTCCGGCGGCATCGCCAATGTGCATTGCCTGTTCCGTCTGGTGCCGGCGGTGCTGCTGCTGCCCTTCTCCGGCCTGTTCGCCAATCTGGCCGAACGGCTGGTTCCGGACAAGTCTGCCGATGCGGAGGACGCCCAGCTGGAGGATCAGCTCAAGGAGCTGGATCCGCACCTGGTGGTCAGCCCCTCTCTGGCGCTGGATCTGACGGCCAAGCTGGTGGGCAACATGAGCGATCTGGCCCTGCACAACTATACGGGAGCCGTTCAGCAGATCTATGAATTTGATCCCCAGCGCAGCAAGCGCATCGACCAGCGGGAACATATGCTGGACCGCATGACCGATGCTTCCAGCCAGTATGTGGTAGCCGTTTCCCCCCATATCACCCTGGAGCGGGATACCAAAGAGCAGAACTTCCTCCTCAAGGCCATCACCGCCTTTGAGCGCATCGGAGATCTGGCGGTGAACATCACCGATAACGTATATGCCCTGCGGGATATGGACAAGTCCTTCTCCCCCTATGCCATGGAGGAGCTGCGGGTAGTCATCGACGCCGTGCAGAAGAATCTGGATTATACCGTCACTGCCTATAAGAATGACGACATGGAGGCTGCCCGGCAGGTGGAGCCGCTGGAAGAGGTCATTGACGAAATGATCGAATACCTGAAGGCCCAGCACGTAGACCGCATGACCCGGGGGCTGTGCGATATTCTGGGGGGCATCCAGTTCCAGAACATTCTCTCCAATCTGGAGCGTATCTCCGACCAGTGCTCGGATATGGCCGTATATATTCTGGAACGGCAGGATGAGGAGATCGTAGGGCAGGAGCACACCTATGTACACAACCTCCATCACACCTATGATCCGGACTATGCCGCCGCCTTCCGTTCAGAGTACGATACTTATTTTGGCCGGATCCGGGCCATCGATCATAGAACCTCGCCGGAGAATCAGAACACCCCCTCCAAACCGGCACAGTGATCCTTTTTCTGCATATAGCACACGGCTCCGGAAGCTTGTCCGGAGCCGTTTTTCGTTGCTCATTGCTTCATAAGGAAGAACCTTGCCGCCCGGTATGGCGCTATGGCGGCTGTTCCCTTACTAAAAGCATATGGATCCCGTACGAAATGTTCCCGGTATGGGGTTACCGCTTTCCCTTTTCGGCCTGCCGGCGTATGGTCCCTATCTTTTTATCGCTGCGGGCATCCCGGCCATCACTATTGCGGATCGTCCCCGCAGGCAGTCCCCGTGATTTTTCAAAAGCACCCACCGTGCAATCGCTTCTGGTTTTCCGTATTCCCATATTACCCGTCCTTTCTCCGGAGTACGCTTTCGATCGCGTTAAAGAACATCCCCATAGACCCTTTTCTGTCTGCAAGGGCCTCGTCAAGGGTGCTGTTGCCATATACCCGCTCTACCTCTTCCAGCGTCCAGGTATCGCCTATGGCCTCCATTTCTTCCATAAAAATATACATTTCCCGTTTTTTCATATCCTTCCTCCCGTAAATATTTGTTCTTTCTATGCCGCTTCCAACGTTTTGTTTGCTTCTTGCTCCCTCCTTTCGGCTTTTCTGCATCCCATGCGGGCAATTCGGTTTTAACACATTTGTGCTCATTTGACAACATATGTATTCATAAAGAGGATGTTTTTTCTCTACACTTCTTGCAGGAGGTGTATGGAAACATGCTAAATGCAATGATCGTGGGGCAGGTGATCCAGCGCTGTCGGGAGGAAAAGGGACTTTCTCAGGAGGTAGTCAGCGGTCTTGCCGGCATTGGGCGCACCCATCTGAGCGCCATCGAGCGGGGCGCCCGCAAGCCTACGCTGGAGACCTTTTTCCGCATCAGCGAGGCCCTGGGAGTCCGCCCCTGCGTACTGATGCAGGCTATAGAAGAAGCGGTGTATTCCCGGGCAGATACATAGCAGACCGGTTACTATACGGGGCGGATATATTCCCGTAACGCATACACGGTGCAGCCTCCCTTCAGAAACTGCACCGTGTGTATATGTTATGTTTATTTGTTCTTATCCCAGTTCCGGCAGGGTAGGCACGGCCTCCGCCGGGATGGGGCAATGATAGCCCCCGGCGGTACGGGCTGCAAACTCCTCCCGGGCGGCAGACAGCAGTTCCGGCTGCTCCAGCAGATCTATGGCTGCGCCGCAAAGCACCTGAGCGGCCTTCAGCAGGGCCTTGTACCCCAGTGGGCTTTTGCCGCAGGAAACGTTTTGCCAGCTGTGGCCGGGGCAGCCGTTGGGCCAGGCCGCCACATGGAGCTGGGCCGTGGGGCACTGCCAGCTTACGTCCCCCACATCCGTAGAGCCAGGTGAAAAGGCGTCTCCCGTGAACAGGGGCATCACAAAATCATTCATGGGGCCCTTCTGCATGCCCCGGACGGCGGCGGCATACGCTTCCTGACAGCTCCCCGCGCCGGGCACATAGCCCTCCGTATGGAAGGTTTTTTCCAACGCCGCTGCAAAGGCCAGCTCCTCTTCCGTATAAACGGGGGCTCCCTGCTCCGAAAGGTTTTTGTGGAGCAGCGCTTCCAGCGGAGTATTGGGTACGACCTCTGCCAGCCCATCTATGAACTTCCGCTCCAGCGTGGTCTCCGTCATCATGGCGGCGGCCCGGGCAATGGTATCCACCCGTTTTTGCAGCGCCAGCGCCTTTTCCACCTTATCCGAACGCACCAAATACAAAACGGAGGCTCTGGCCGGCACCACGTTGGGGCTGCATCCGCCGGCATTGGTAATGGCATAATGAATACGGGCTTTGGTATCCATGTGCTCCCGGAGGAATTCCACCCCCATGTTCATCAGGGTCACGGCGTCCAGCGCACTGCGCCCCTTCTCCGGGCTGCCGGCTGCGTGAGCCGCCACGCCATGGAACAGATACTGTACCTGAATACAGGCGTTGCTGGAACCCGCAGCCGCCTCGTTGCAGTCATCCGGATGCCAGGTCAGGGCGGCATCCAATCCGTACCACAGGCCTTCCCGGGCCATAAAGGCCTTGGCCGCTCCCCCTTCTTCTCCGGGGCAGCCATAAAAAATCACCGTACCCGGCCCTCCTGTTTCTTCCAGATAGGCCTTGACTCCCAGCGCCGCCCCCAGCGCCCCTGCACCCAGAAGATTATGCCCGCAGCCATGGCCGGGAGCCCCCGGCGCCAGAGGCGTTTCCTTTATGGCATACCCTGCCTGAGAAAGACCGGACAGCGCATCATATTCCCCCAGAATGCCGATCACCGGCCGCCCGGAACCGAAAGAAGAGGAAAAGGCCGTTTCTATACCGCAAATGCCCTTTTCTACGGTGAACCCCTCTTCTTCCAGCACCTGCTCATACAGGGCTGCGGATCTGTACTCCTGCAGCGAAAGTTCCGCATAGGCCCAGATGCTGTCCGCCACCTGTTGAAGCAGTTCTTTTTTATTCTCTACAGCCGCCAGCGCCGCCTGTTTTTTTGTATCCATGCATGGGCTCCTTTCCCTTCGATGCTGCATAGAATACCACTGTTTATACGCTCCGTCAAGGTGTTTCCGTATGTTTATCCGTCATTATTTGATTTTTATGAATATTTTTTCATCAAGGAGCAACGCTGGAACAGGCTCTCCTGTCCGGGGCACGCATCGTCTGTATGTAGAAAAAGGGCCGCAAGGGAACGTCCTCCGTTCTCTCACAGCCCTCTTGGGTATACCGCATTATATCTTCTTCATAAAGGCTTCAAAGGCCTCTGCCATGATCTGCTGCCCGGCGGGGCTGGGATGAATACCGTCCTCACACAGCAGGCCGTCCAGCCGCCGGTGCTGCAAAAATGCCTCCCGCAGATCCACACACAGAAGCCCTTCCCGGGTAGCCAGCCGCTCCAGCAGGTGGCTGTAATGCTCCTGAAAGCGGTAAATAGCACATTCATCCCCCAGCCAACTCAGAATATTCTCCCGGTTCAGCCCCCGGCGGCAGATCCAGTCCAGATACTTCTTCGGGTCTATGGGAGGCAGCGTGGTAAGCAGGGGCCTGCTGCCCGCCTGTTTTACGATCTCCAGCGCCCGATCCATATAGCACAGAAACTCCTTTGGCCCCGTAATGGGCAGATACTCTCCCTCCGGATCTGCGGCAATGGCCGCCCAATCAAAATTGCAGTCGTTGCCGCCGAATTCTATCAGCGTATAGTCCCCCGGGGCTTCCTCCCGGGCGGCGTCCTTTTCCATGCGCTCCACCACCATGGGGGCGGTAGCGCCAAAACGGCAGCGATTATCCAGCGTCAGGCCATGCCGTTGGGCCAGGGCGTCCCAGGGGTGCCCTGCGCTGTATCTTCCGCCCTCCAGCACCACGCCCTTCAGGATGGAATCCCCATACAGTGTGATGTTCATGATGTTCAAAATCCTTTCATCTTGTCTTTTGTATTATATTACAAGGTTTCTAAAATTGTGTCAACTTGCAATTTTGTGCATCTTGTGTTTTTTGTCACCATATGCTATAGTTTCTGCAGAAACGGAGGTACGCTTTTATGTCCCTGTCCCCTTCCCCGGAGCTTTCCGACCTGCATACAGCCCTGAACGGCTGGACGCTCCCCCGCTGGCGCCAGCTGCCGGAGGTGGATCTGTATATGGATCAGGTGCTGCTGCTGATGGAAAAATACCTGCGGAGCGCCACCGGCGAGCGGGTGGTCACTTCCGCCATGATAAACAATTATGTAAAAATGGGAGCCCTGCCCCCGCCGGAAAGGAAAAAATATAATAAGCGCCACCTGTCCCGGCTGATAGTGATCTGTTCCCTGAAAAACGTGCTGCCCATCGCTTCCGTCAGCGGGCTGATCGAGCTGGAGCTTCAGCAAAAGAGCGAGGTGGAGTTTTATGACAGCTTCTGCGATGCATTCGAAGAAGCCTGCCGGGACGCTGCTGCCCGTATTCCCCTGAAAGATAAAGGCGGTCTGCTGCTGAAGAGCGCCCTGCGCTGCCAGGCCGAGCAGTTTTTCTGCACGCTGGCCCTGCAGCAGTTGGCCTCCCCTGCCAAAACAGAAAAAGCCGGATCCACTGCCGAAAAACAGGCCCCATAAGCCTGCTCACGCATACAGACAGATCCTTTCCCCGGTCATGCTGCCCCGTGGAAAGGATCTTTTGTTTTTGCCGTTTTTCGGCACCCTGCGCCATGCTGCCGCATAGTATGCCCATAAGCGGATCTGAAAGGCATAAAAGGAGGTATGGTTCCCGTGGATGCATTTAAACGAAAAAAAGATAAAGAAACGGTGATTTTTCCCGAAGGGAAATCGGCCATGAGGCTGCATCTTCTCCCGCTGGGCCGTGCAGGAGAGATACTGGCCCTGCACAACCCGGAGCCTTTGCACACCCGGCTTATGGATCTGGGCTTTGTACCCGGAGAACAGGTGGAAGCCCTGTTTGCCGCCCCCTCCGGCAGTCCCCGCGCCTATGGGATCCTGGGCACCGTCATTGCCCTGCGTGAAAAAGATGCCGCCGCCGTGGAGGTAAAGCCCCTGTGAAAAGAACCGATACAGCCGCCGCTCCCCTGGTGCTGGGGCTGGCGGGCAACCCCAACGTGGGCAAAAGCACCCTGTTCAACGCCCTGACCGGGCTGCGCCAGCACACCGGAAACTGGACGGGCAAGACCGTAGCCAGCGCCCGGGGCACCGCCCGGCTGAACGGCCGGGAGATCACACTGGTGGATACCCCCGGTGCATATTCCCTGACGCCCATGTCCGAAGAAGAGAGCGTTACCCGGGAGTTTGTCCTTTCCAACGAAGCGGATGTTATGGTCGTTCTCTGCGACGGCGGCTGTCTGGAGCGTACATTGCCCCTGGCCTTGCAGATCATGGCCCTGTTTCCCCGGGTAGTGGTGGTGGTGAACCTGCTGGATGAAGCAAAAAAGCATGGCATCACCCTGGATCTGCCCCGGCTTTCTTCTCTGTTGGGCGTACCGGTGGTGGGGACCAGCGCCCGCAGCGGCCACGGGGTGCAAAAGGTGCTGGAGGCCGCCGTATCCCTTTCCCTTGCCCCTGCTGCCGGGCCGGTACCCCTTATAAAGGCCCCCGAAGAATCGGAAGCCGCCGCCTGCGCCCGCCGGGCCCGGGCCCTGTGCCGGGAAACGGTGATCGGCACCGCCAGTCTGGCCAGGCGCTGCGCCTGGGATAAGGCCATCACCGGCCGGGCATTGGGTCTGCCCCTGCTGCTTCTGCTGCTGTGCCTGGTGTTCTATCTGACATTGCAGGGAGCCAACTACCCTTCGGCCCTGCTGCAAAAGGGCTTTGCCTGGCTGGAAGCGCAGCTTTCCTCCCTGCTGTTTGTCTGGGGCGCCCCCCTTTGGCTCCGCTCCGCCCTTACGGAGGGTATGCTTCGGGTCACCGGCTGGGTCATCAGCGTCATGCTGCCCCCAATGGCCATCTTTTTCCCCCTGTTCACGCTGCTGGAAGATCTGGGCTATCTGCCCCGGGTGGCCTTTTCTCTGGATGCGGCCTTTGCCCGGTGTCATGCCTGCGGCAAACAGGCCTTGACCATCTGCATGGGCTGCGGCTGCAATGCCGCCGGGGTGGTAGGCTGCCGGATCATCGACTCCCGCAGGGAGCGGCTCATGGCCATTCTCACCAACTCCATCACCCCCTGCAACGGCCGCCTGCCCGCCATGACGGCTCTGCTGACCCTTTTCTTTGCGGGGAACGGGCTCTGGGGCTCCCTGACGCCGGCCCTGCTTATGGGCCTGCTGCTGGCTTTTTCTCTGGGAATGAGCTTGCTCAGCTCCCGGTTCCTGTCCGCCACGGTGCTCCGGGGTCTCCCTTCCTCTTATACGCTGGAGCTGCCTCCTTTCCGCCGCCCCCAGGTGGGCCGGGTGCTACTCCGCTCCCTGCTGGACCGCACGCTCCATGTACTGGGCCGGGCAGCAGCGGTGGCGGCTCCCTGCGGTCTGCTGGTATGGGGCCTGTGCCGCCTTCCCTGGGACGGCGGTAGCCTGTATGCAGCCATGACCCGGAGTCTGGAACCCATAGGCGCCTTTTTCGGGCTGGACGGCGTAGTGCTGTGCGCCTTTATTCTGGGCCTGCCTGCCAACGAGATCGTACTGCCGCTGGTGCTCATGGGCTATCTGTCCGCCGGTTCTCTGGCGGAGCCTGCCTCACTGGAAGCCATGGGCGCCATCCTTCGCAGCCAGGGCTGGACCCAGGCCACCGCTTTGTGCTTCCTGCTGTTCTCCATGCTCCACTGGCCCTGTTCCACCACGCTGCTGACCATCAAAAAGGAAACGGGCAGCTGGGGATGGACGGCTCTTTCGGCTCTGCTGCCCACACTGTTGGGGTTGGGTGCCTGCCTGCTGGTACGCCTGCTCAGCGGCCTGTTTTGAATTTTTGCGTATCCTCTTGACAGAACGTCCTCTCTATTGTAACATGATATCAGATTGATATCACATCAAGGAGGTACCTTTATATGCAGGAAATCATTCTTACCAAGCGCAAAAACGGCATGGCAGCCATGCTGCTTATCATTCTGCTGTATGGAGCGGCCATAGCGGGCTGCATCTTCGGCAGCATGGCGCTGGATACGGGCAGCGCCGGCGGCATCGTCCTTTTTGTACTTTCTCTTCTCTATGCATGCCTGGGCTGGATTCCCGCCATGGGGCTGAAGGTGCTCAAACCCCAGGAGGCGCTGGTGCTTACCCTGTTTGGTAAGTATATCGGCACGCTGAAGGGCGACGGTTTCTATTTTGTCAATCCCTTCTGTGTCAGCGTGAACCCGGCGGCCAAGACCAAGCTCAGCCAGAGCGGGGATGTGAAAAGCTCCCTTTCTCCCATGCAGCTGGGCGGCCAGAACGTAAACCTTACCGAAGAATCCGCAAACAAAAAGATCTCTCTGAAGATCATGACCCTGAACAACAACCGCCAGAAGATCAATGACTGCCTGGGCAACCCGGTAGAGATCGGCATTGCGGTCATGTGGCGGATCGTGGATACGGCCAAAGCCGTATTCAACGTAGACAACTACAAGGAGTATCTTTCCCTGCAGTGCGACAGCGCCCTGCGGAATATCGTGCGTATTTATCCCTATGACGTGGCCCCCAACGTGGATACCACCGGGGACGGTCTGGCCGACGACGGCAGCCTGCGGGGCTCCAGCGAAATCGTAGCCGGGCGCATCCGGCAGGAGATCCAGGACCGGGTCCGGGATGCAGGCATCGAAGTCATCGAAGCCCGGATCACCTATCTGGCCTATGCCCCGGAGATCGCCGCCGTCATGCTCCAGCGGCAGCAGGCCAGCGCCATTATCGATGCCCGGAAGATGATCGTGGAAGGGGCCGTGGGCATGGTGGAAATGGCGCTCCAACGTCTGGATGAAAAGCACACCGTAGAGCTGGACGAAGAGCGAAAGGCCGCCATGGTCTCCAACCTGCTGGTCGTTCTCTGCGGCAACCAGAATGCGCAGCCCGTGATCAATTCCGGCAGTCTATACTGATATGGCGGAAAAAAAGCAACTTCCTCTGCGCCTGTCCGCCCGGCTGTATGAGGAACTGGCTCGCTGGGCGGAGGATGACTTTCGCTCCGTCAACGGCCAGATCGAGTATCTGCTGACGGAATGCGTCAAACAGCGCCGCAAGAACGGCCGCTATGTAGGCGAGGATATCGATGCGCCCCTGGAGCTCACCCTTCCCCCGGATACCCGGGAGAAAAAGCCGTGAACCGTCCCATCCATGGCCTTCCGCCGATTCTACAGCGCCCCTGACCGGGGGCGCTTTTTTGATAAGGAAAAGGGACGCAGCTTTCCGGCGTGCGTCCCTGCTTCGTTTATAACGGCTGCAAATCAGATGAACCGCTTTTTATCCAGCGCCAGCATAAGCATCATGGCCCCAAGGCTGATCAGTATGACGATGACCCCATAGGCCATGGATACGCCGATGTTGAACTCCTGCATATTTGTGACCATGGAGATGGAAATGGGTCGGTTATGCACCCCGTACAGCAGGGCCGAAACGGTGTATTCCCCCATGGTCCGTATGAACACAAGGATCCCCCCCGCCAGAATACCGGGGGCGATATTTGGCAGCACCACCCGCATCAGGGTAGCAAGCCCTCCGCCGCCCAGGCTGTGGGAAGCATCCTCCAGCACCGGATGAAAGCTTTCCATGGCGGTATCGTTAGAGCTGAGCAGCAGCGGCAGAGCGGTCACGGTATAGGCAATGGGCAGGATATAGAACCCGCCGATCAGCGCCCGGCCAAAGGCAAAGATGCTCTTCACATTAAAGGCGTTTATCATGTTGATGCCGATCACGCTGACGGGCATGCACCACGGCAGCATCATAAGAGCCTTGGCGCAACCGGCCGGAAGGCTTTTTCTTCTCCAGTTCAAATAGGAAACGGGCACCGTAAGCAGTATCCCCGCCCCCACCGCCATGAAGGACATTTTCAGACTGTTCAGCAGGGGCTGGAGCACCCGGGGGCTGTCGGCGATCTCCCGGTAATTTTCCAGCGTAAAGCTATGGGGAAAGATATCCATCATAATGGAATGAGTGGTGTTGAAGGAGAGATACACAATGCCCAGCACCGGCACCAGGATCATCAGGATCTGTATGCCCATCAACAGCCCCGCCAGTATCCGGAAAGCCGAATGCCCCGTATACAGGGAAGGAGCGGCAGGCCGTGGAGAACGGGTATACCTGCATTTACGCTTATAATACTGCAGCAGCAGCATGACGGATACGCTCATGGCCAGCAGCAGCATGACCTGGGCCGAAGCAACGTCCATATAGTTGTTGACCTTGGATTTTACTATGGCGGTGCTGAGCACCTTATAGCCTCCGCCGATCAGATTTGGCGCCGAAAATGCACCTATGCCCGAAGCAAAGGTCATGATGGAGGAAGTGATCAGCGCCGGCGCAATGGCCGGCAGGATCACGCTGCAGAATATCTGCCGCCGGTTGGCCCCCAGGCTCCGTGCCGCATCTATGGCGGCATAGTCGATATACTTCAGCGCCACGGAAACGTTCATGTAAAAATACACATACTGGGTGTAGGTGATCACAAACAGTATGCCCGGCAGGCCGCTGAAGTTCCACAGGGGCCCGGAAAGGCCCAGCAGCAGCTCCGCCCCCTTTGTGACCACACCGCTCTCCCCATACAGCTGCACAAAGGCTATGACGATAATGACTCCGGGGATCATCATGGGGCTCAGCAGTGTCATATGCAGCAGGCGCCTGCAGGGCACCCGGCAGAATGTCATGAAGATGGCCAAAGCCGTGCCCAGTATCCCGCAGCACACCACGGAACCGACCCCCACCGCAAAGGTGTTCTGTATCACGCGGATATTGTTGGGGTTGGCCAGATACTCCCGGAATACAGACAGGGTAAAGCTCTCCTCCGAAACCAGCGCCTGCCGCAGCGTGTTGCCCATGGGATACAGGATATACCCCACCAGCAAAAACAGCAGGCAGCCATACAGCAGCAGGGGCCAGATATACTTTTTCACGGTCTGCATGGCGCTCATCCTCTGTACAGGCTCATATAAGCGCTGCTGCCCGCCGGGAAAAACGCCCCGGGGCGGTTAAACATGGTCACGCGGTACAAGCTTTCCCCATGCCGCACGGTGTAGCTGTAGCAGGGTCCGTCAAAGCGCACCTGCACCACCGTCACGGGGAGCCCTCCTTCCTCCCGGGAAAGCATCAGCTGTTCCGGCCTGCACATAAGGCGCTCTCCGGCTCCCAGGGCTGCCGCCGCCTCCGGGGAAAGCGCATTGCATACCCCCACAAAGTTGGCAACGAATTGGTTGGCCGGGCGGTCATATATTTCTGCCGGGGTGCCGATCTGCCGGATATGCCCCTTATCCATCACGGCGATCCGATGAGAAATGCTCAGGGCTTCCTGCTGGTCATGGGTGATAAACAGGGTGGTGACCCCCGTCTTTTCCTGTATGTCCCGCAGTTCCTGACGCATACGCACCCGCAAAGCCGCATCCAGATTGGAAAGGGGTTCGTCCAGCAGCAGCATATCCGGGGCCACAATAAGCGCCCGGGCTATGGCCACCCGCTGCTGCTGCCCGCCGGAAAGCTGCTCTATACGCCGGTCCCTATAGGCGCCCATATCCGTAAGCTCCAGAAAATAAGCGCACTGCTTTTTAATCTCTGCCGCAGGCCGGTGCCGGATCCGCAGTCCATAGGCAATATTCTCTTCCACCGTCATATTGGGGAACAGAGCATAATTTTGAAACACCACGCCCATGCTGCGCTTTTCCGGCGGGAGGGGGGTAATATCCCGGCCGTCTATGGCAATAGTCCCCTTATCCGGCTTCAAAAATCCGGCCATAAGGCGCAGCAGCGTGGTCTTGCCGCAGCCGGAAGAGCCAAGCAGGGTAAAAAACTCCCCTTTGCGTATGGTCAGGCAGATATCCTGCAATACGGGTGCGGAGTCATAGGCATATTCTATACCGTTGAGTGTAATGCTTTCCATGGCGTGCTCCTGCGTATGAAATAAGGGGAACCGATGCGGTTCCCCCGTATTTTACCTTAAAAAAGGCGTTCTGCCAACATTAATCCTTGGCTACGTTCTTGTTGGTGTCGATGACGTTGGTTTCCCACTTCTCCAGCCAGCTGAGCTGATTGGCGCTGATGTTGGCCCAATCCACGGGCAGGGCCTTATACTCGGTCTGCATCCACTCGGGGCAGTTGGGCAAGGCGGAGCTGAGGGTAGGCGTGCGGCTGAAGTCGTTGGCCAGCATGGCCTGGACTTCTGCGCTGCCGGCGAACTCTACGAAAGCGGCGGCGGCATTGGGATGGGGTGCGTTCTTGATGGCGGCGATGCAGTCGGTAAGCACTACGGAACCGCTGGCGGCATCGATGATCTCAAAGGGCATACCGTTGGTGTCCCGGTTGGTGACGATATCGCTGAGCACAGCCCAGGAAATGGGAGCTTCGCCCTTGCCGATGGCGGCATACATCATGCTGCCGCTGTTGTAGTAGTTCTTGATGTTGGCATCCAGATCGGAAAGATACTGCCAGGCAGCGTCTTCCCCATTCTGGGTGGTGTAATAGTCGATCAGGTTGCAGATGGTGGAACGCATGGAGGAGGACAGGGAATCACGAACCACGATCTTGTCCTTATACTCGGGCTTCACCAAGTCGGACCAGTCTTTGGGCGTTTCCTCGGCAGTCATAACGTCCTTGTTGTAGAAAAGGAGCACGGGGGTCTTGATGGTGCCGTACCAAAGGCCGTTGGCATCCTTGAACATGGGATCCAGCTCGTTCTCCCAGGAGGGATGGGTAGCCTCGAACAGGCCCTCTCCGCTGAGCACGGTATGGGTGGCGCTGTCGCCGCCATACATGATGTCAGCCTGGGGGTTGTCCTTCTCGCTGCGCACACGGTCAGCCAGCTCGCCCTTGAGGTTGATGTACTCCACCTTTACACCGGTCTTCTCGGTAAAGGCGTTGGCAACGGCCTCCAGAAGTTTTTCGGAGTGAGTAGAATAGATCACCAGGGTGTCTTCCAGCTGAGCGGCGGGTTCATCCGTAGCTTCCGGTTCATCGGTAGCGGCGGGTGCGTCCGTTGCGGCAGGCGCATCGGTAACGGCGGCCTCCTGCGTGGGGGCGGCGGTGGGATCTTCGGTAGCGGCGGGCGCCGTGCAGGCTGCCAGAGAAAGCACCATGACCAGCGCCAGAAGCATTGCAAAGAATTTCTTCATGAGTCAAACTTCTCCTTCTAAAATATATGCTTATACCTCAAGAGGTTTGAAGCCGGAAAGATACACGGCCCGGCATTCCCGGGTCTTTATGGCCTCCACCAGTTCCGGAACGGTGGTGAAATAGCCCGGGATCTCCGTAGCATAAAGGCCCAGCTGCACGGTGCCATGGGCATCGCTGGCCCCAAAGGGTTTGAGTCCCGTTTTTTTGCAGGTCTCCTGAGCCATGCGGTTTTCCAAGGATGTGGTGCTGCCGTTGAGCACCTCTACGCCGGTCATTCCCTTCAGAGTAAAGAGCAGATCCCCCAGACCGCGGCTGTTGGCCCGATAGGGGTGAGCCGAAATGCACACGCCCCCACGCTCCGCCACATAGTCCAGAAACTCCTGTGCCATCAGGTGGGGAGCAGGAAGCTCATCGATGCCGAAAGCTACGATATCCCCCTCGCAGGCCAGATATTCCACCCCCACAAAGATGGGGAAGTGCTCCTGCTCTGCGACTTTGGCGGCATATTGAGTCAGGCCGATCTTATCGTGATCCGTAATGCAGATCCCGTCCAGACCCTTGCGCTTGGCTTCCGCCACCATCTCCAGCAGATTCATCTTGCTGTCGCCGGAAAAGGTGCGTTCATGGAGATGTGTATCTATGATCAATGTTCCGTTCCTCACTTTTGCATATTATGTCTTTTAAGCAAACACAACATATAATAGCAGAACCGGCGCAAAGCCGTACAATGCCAAAAAGCGATTTATATCACAGTATTATCGTAAAAAACGATTTTATTATGGGAACAGCCTTCTTTCCGCTCAGCGCATCCTCCCGGGAAACGGGGCAGAGGACGCCGCATCATGGAGTCGGTTCGTATACGAAACACGGGGGCGCACGTTCCGGCGGCTTTGCTGCCGGAACTCTGCGGGGGCATGCCACCGCAGGCGTGCCGCCAGGCACGCAGTGCGCCCCCGCCCTCCGCTTCCCGACCGTTTCCGTTTCTCCCCGCCGTGCTCCCGCCGCACGCGCGGCATACAAAAAGGGGCCTCAAACGCCCCTGGAATGCTGAATATGGCAGATCGTATCAGAGCCGCTGCAGAGGGCCGTCAAAGCGGATCCTCCGCTCCCGCCCGCCTTCGTCAAAGCGCACCCGGCAGCACTGGTTCTCGTGATCCACCTCCAGTATAACTCCTTCTCCCAATACCGGGTGCTTCACCCGCACTCCGGGTGCATACAGGATCTGTGGGCCCCGGAGTTTTGCTTCCCGGGCCCGGATATGGGCGCGGGCCTCCCGGAGCAGGCTTTCCCCGGGTGTGGTCAGCATTTCCACATGCCGGGGCATATCCATTTCAAACAGAAACCGGGAAGGATAGCGGCACTGCCCTTCATGGGTGACGCCGGCAGCCTCCGTTAAAGTCAGAGTCTTTCCGGCCCGGGTACAGGCCACATAGCACAGCCGCCGCTCTTCTTCCATGGCCTCCACGGTATCGGTCCTGCGGCTGGGAAAGATGCCTTCATTCAGCCCGGCAATATATACATGGTCAAATTCCAACCCCTTTCCGTTATGCACGGTCATGAGCTTTACCGTTTCCCGGCGCTGTTCCCGGTCCCGGTCGGTATACAGGGCCGCCTGTGCCAGATACTCCGAAAGGGAGCATTCCTCCCCGGCAGAAGCCTCATACTCCTCTACCGCCTGCAGCAGCTCCGCCAGATTGTCCAGCCGTTCTCCGTCCCCAGCGGCCTTGAGCATGGCCAGATAGCCGCTTTCTGTCAGCAGCCGGTGCAGCAGCTCGCTGAGCTTCATGCCCCGGTGGTCCTCATACTTCTTTATAAGGGATACCAGTTCCCCGGCTTTGGAGGATTGGATCAGCGGATGCTCCATATTCTGCAAAAGCGCTTCGTATAAGGAACAGCCCTTTTCTGCGGCGCAGGCTTTCAGCAGCTCCATGCGCTTGAGCCCCACCCCCCGCCTGGGCTGATTGACGACCCGGGCAAAGGCTAGATCATCCCTGTTTTCCAGCATGCGCAGGTAACACAAAGCGTCCTTGATCTCCCGGCGGCCGTAAAACTCCATGCCGCCCCATATCACATAGGGGATCCCGGCTTTGAACAGAGCATCTTCCAGACTTCTGGATACGTAATGGGCCCGGTACAGCACCGCAATGGAAGCGCAGGGCACACCCTCCCGGAGCCGGGCGGCAATATCTCCGGCAATAAAGGCCGCCTCCTTCTGGGCATCCTTCCCGTGAAAATACCTGGGTTTGGGGCCTTCGGGGCGGTTCGTATACAGGTTCCGCTCCAGCCGCATGGCGTTTTTGGCGATAAGCGCATTGGATAGAGCCAGTATCTGCGGCGTGCTGCGATAGTTTTCGTTCAGGTATATGGTCTTTGCCTCCGGATACCGTTTGGGAAAGTCCAGAATGTACCGCACATCCGCCCCCCGCCAGGTATAAATGGTCTGATCCGGGTCCCCCACCACAAACAGATTCCCCCATTTTTGCGAAAGGATATGGGCCAGTTCATACTGCTTTCCGTCTATATCCTGAAATTCGTCTACCAGCACATACTCAAAACGATCCTGCCATTTTCTGCGCAGGGATTCGTTCCTTTGCAGCAGGGAAACCGCCATATCCACCAGATCTTCAAAATCCAGAGCAAATATCTTTTTCTGTTCATACAGATACCGATAGAACATCTGCCGCTTTCGGTCCGGTTCTTCTGCCATGCGCTTCAGCAGGGTCCTGCTTCCCTCCTCCTCCAGCAGGCTCACATACAGCAGATCCCACTTCATGTCATCCGTAAGATCTGCCGCCCGCTTCAGGGTCATCTCCCGTATCGTCATGTCCATATCCGCAAAAACAGATTTGAGCAGGCTCTCCTTATCCTCGCTGTCCAGCACCATAAAGTTGGAGGGCCAGCCGATGGTATGGATATCCTCCTTCAGGATCTGCAAACCCAGGGAGTGAAAGGTGCAGATATATCCTGTATCCTCTTCCCCGATCATGGAGCGTACCCGCTGCTTCATTTCGTTGGCGGCTTTATTGGTAAAGGTCACACAGAGGATGTGCTCCGTAGGGATGCCCATGGCCTCCGCCAGATAGGCGTAGCGCCGGGTCAAAGCACGGGTCTTGCCCGTGCCTGCTCCCGCCGCCACCCGAACATACCCTTCGGTAGTGGTCACAGCCTGCTGCTGCGCCTGATTGAGCCCCTGCAAAATATCCATATCCAAACCTCGAAAAAGTAAAAAGGTACCCTGTTTATAAGAGTACCCCCAGTATACTATGGAACCGGATGAAAGAACAGCCCCTTAAAACCGGCCGTAAATAAAATCCGCCGCCCGGTAGCCGCTGCCATAGACCCCAAAGGTCAGCGTCAGCACCAGCAGCAGGGCAATCAGCGCCCATACTGCCCCCTGGCTTTTGGGCATAAGGGGCTTTCCCTGCTTTTTGCGGATATCCAGCCATACCACCGGGCACAGACCCAGCAGCACTGCCGCCCAGTCAAACCCCGTCATGGAAAGCGTGGGCCACAACGCCCCCAAAGCGGCAAAGTCCGGCCGGAAAAACAGGCTCAGAAAGGCCTCCGCCGCCGGGCCGGGAGCCGTAAAGCAGTCCCACAGGCGAATGCAGCACAGCAGCAAAAAAGTGCGCCCTATGCGAAAGATCTCCCAGCCCCGGCTTTTTTCCAGCGCCGGGAACCGGCTGTGAAAACGGGCAAAGGCAGGCTCCAGCTCCTGAGAAAGGATCAGCAGCAGGCCGTTGGTCAGCCCCCACAGGGGGAAGTTCCACCCGGCCCCGTGCCAAAGTCCCGTAGCCAGCCACGTCGCCAGAATGGCTCCATACATGGGCACACGGGTAAAAAAGCCCGCTTTAAAGCGGCGGCGCAGAGCGGTATTCAGCCGGAGCATGGGCTTGCACACACTCAGGGGATAAAAGATATAGTCCCGGAACCAGCTGCCCATGGAGATATGCCAACGGGTCCAATACTCCGCCAGACTGCCGGACAGATAGGGGGCGTCGAAGTTTTCCATGGGCAAAACGCCAAACATTCCCGCCGTCCCCAGGGCAATATCCATGCCGCCGGTAAAGTCGCACAAAAGCCGGATGGCATAAAGCCCCATTCCCAAAGCCGTCGCGGAACCGGCAGCGGGCGTCACGGCAAAGCAGGCGGTTACGGCGGCGGAAAGCCTGTCGGCAATGACCATCTTTTTAAAGTAGCCCCACAGCGCCCGCAGTAATCCCCTGCCTACGGCTCCGCCCCGCAGATCTCCTCCGGCAAAAAGCGTTTTTTCCAGCCCGTCAAAGCGGCTGATAGGCCCCTGTACCAGCTGGGGGAAAAAGCCTACAAACAGCGCAAAGCGGAAAAACCGCTTCTCTGGCGGATACTTTCCTCTATATACGTCTATAAGATACCCCAGAGCCTGAAACATATAGAAGGACAATCCCAGCGGCAGCAGTTCCCCCGGGGAAAGGGCTTCGAACAGACCCAGATATTTGCAGCCCCCCAGCAGCCCCAGATTCAGAAGCAGCGCCAGCAGGAATACCCCCCGCTTTTTTCTGCCGAAGGCGGCTTTAAGGGCTTTCTTTTCCCCTTTGGTATAATCCGGATGGGCGGCCAGCAGCCCTTTTCGCTTTTCTTCCAGCGCCCTGATCCCCCGGGCTCCCAGGTATACGCTGCCCGTCACAAAGGCCAGAAAGGGCACATACCGCAGCCCGCACAGGGCATAAAAGCCCCAGCTGCCCACCAGCAGCGCCCACCAGCGGCGTTCCCGGGGCAGCAGATAATAAACGAGCAGCAATCCCCCCACCAGAAGGGGGAAGCCGTAGGAAACGAACCCCACTTATTCCTCCGCTCTGCGCTTTATCAGGGCATACAGGGCCCGGGCGGAGTTAAAGTTCTCCGGCACAATGTCCACGGCCCCGATCTCCACGTCAAACTCGTCATCCAGCGCACCGATAAGGGCTACGATATCAAAGGAAGTAAGGATCTTCCGGTCGATGAGTCCCTCCTCCTTTTCAAAATCCACCCCGGGCCGAAGCCCCTGCAAAAGCGACAGCAACTGGGCATATTCCATATGACTTTCCTCCGATACAAAAAAGTGAGTTTCAGTTCCGTTCCCCATACAGTTCCCCCAAACGGCGGCGGTCGGCCTTGCCATTGGGTGTAAGGGGCATTTCCGCAAGGGGGATCAGGGTGTTTGGCAGCATATACCCGGGCAGGATCCCGGCCAGTGCTTCCATCAGGGCAGGCCCCTGCCTGTCTCCGGTATACGCAAGGCAGATGCGCCCCGTTCTTTCGGCATACAGGCACACGCACTGGTCCACCCCCGGCAAAGCCCCGGCAGCAGCCTCTATCTCTCCCAACTCGATGCGGTGCCCCATATGCTTGATCTGCTGGTCCTTGCGCCCCAGAAAAACAAGATCTCCCCGTTCATCATACCGGGCCAGATCCCCCGTCCGGTAGACCCGCTCCGGACAGCTGTGCTGCAGGGGATTTTGCACAAAGGCGGCGGCGGTGCGCTCCGGGTCATTATAATACCCCAGCGTTACGCAGGTGCCGGCAATGTATATCTCCCCTTCCCGGCTTTCCCGGCCGGTCTCATCCAGCAGAAACACCCGGGTATTGGCAAAGGGTCTGCCTATGGGGACGGGCCCCTGTTCTGCGCCTGTAACGGGATAAAAACAGCTCATGCCCGTGCATTCCGTAGGGCCGTACAGATTGAAGAACCTGACCCCTGGGCAGGCCTCCCGCCAGCGGCCCAGCTGCCTGGGCGGAAAGACCTCGCTGCCAAAGCAGACCAGCTTCAGGTACCGGGGCCGCACCGCCTTGAAGGTACCCAGAGAGGATACCAGGCTCAGGGCCGAAGCCACCCAGCAAAGGGTATTGACCCGGTGCTCGTTCAAAAACTCCACCAGTTTCACCGGCTGCACAAACAGTGCCCGGGGGATCAGCACCACCGTAGCCCCCAGCACCAGCGCACTTAGAAACTCCTTCAGAAAAGCGTCAAAATACAGGGGCGACTGGCAGCCCAGCACGGCGTCTTCCCCCATGCCCACGGCGGGCAGAAAGTGCTCGGCATAGTCGATCACCGAGCGATGGCAGGCGCATACCCCCTTTGGCATCCCGGTGGAACCGGAGGTGAAAACGATATAGGCCGGATCCGTATCCATCCGCTCCACAGAAAAATCCCGTAAAGCCGGCCCCCGGGAGACCTCCTCCCACAGCAGGATCTCTCCGGAAGAAAACAACTCCCGTGCCAGAGCTTCGTTGGTCCTGTCGCACACCAGACAGACGGGCGCCGCCGTTTGCAGGATCTGCAGCAGCCGCTGCCGGGGCATCTCTCTGTCCAGAGGCACATAAAACCCGCCCCCTTCCCATACACCCAGAAAGGCGGCGGGCTGAGCGGGGGTTCTGTCCATAAGGATGCCTACGGGCTTTCCCGCACACCCCAGTTGAAACAGCTTCCGCCCCAAAGCCAGGGCACAGGCTTCACACCGGGCAAAGGTCAGCGCCTGTTCCCCATCGGTAAAGGCAGTTTTTTCCGGCACCCGGGCGGCGGCGGCATGAAAATATTCCAGCAGATGCGTGACCACGAATCAATCCTCCCCGGCCGTTTCTTCCGCCGGGCGAAACACCATGGCGGTAATGCGCCCTTCCGTCAGCTGGATCTGCACCCGGCTGCGGCTGCCTGCAAATTCATAGTAACTTTGCCCCGGTTCTCCGCCCAGCACCTGTCTAAGGAGCTGCTCCCCGTCTCCGATGCCCAATGCGCCCCCGGAGAACTCCGCCTTTATGGTATCGTCCACTAGCGTAATGGCCGTGATGCGTTTAACGCCCTCCAGTTCGTTGACCGTCAGTTCAAAGCCCGGATAGTAATAGTAATAATCCTTGCCCTGATAGGCGCAGCTGTCTGCCTCAAAGGTGCTCAGCAGTCCGGTGAGCCTTTCCATCACCTCATCCGCTTCCTCCAGGGGCACTATGGCAATGCTGCCGCTGCGGAAGATATACTCCTCCTCCTGCTCTTCTTCCGGTTCGGGAGCTTCCTTCTCTCCGGGCAGAACCTGTTCCGGCTTTTCCCCTTCTCCGCTTTGAGCCGTCTCACCGGCGGCAGCCTTGGGATCCACATATACCGTCCCCTGTCTGGCCCCGGAAGCGCAGGCACACAGCAGGCCCATCAGCAGGATCAGTCCCATAAAAAAGCTTTTTTTCATGCTTTATTCCTCCGTATCTGCCTTTCGGCTCTTCAAATACCCAAAGGCGGCTATCTCTTCCAGCTGCGCCTGCTTTTCCTTCTCATAGGCCGCCAGCTTTTTTGCATACAGAGCGGCGGTATCCGGAACCTGCCGCTCGTCCTTCAACCCCAACGGGGTCAGAAAGGTCTGTGCAAACCAGCGGGTATATTTTTCTGCCCCGTATACGTTCAGATGGATGCCCCCGTCATAGGTATCCGTACTCAGGTCGATGCCCATTTCCTCCATATATTGGATCCCGTTTACATAGACAACTCCCTTTTCCCGGGCATATGCTTCCAGCGCTTCATCCCACTGGCTGTACCAGGCGGGATACAGGCAGGGGGATTTCACAAGGATCAGCTCTATCCCCTTCTCCCGGCAAATACTGACGATCTCGTCCAGCTCTCCATAGCTCCGGGAGCTGAAGGCATAGTCCTCCAGCGGCGGCGCTGCCGGAAGCCGGGTATAGGGCACCGTATCGCAGCGCATAAGATAGCCGTTGTGGCTGAGGACCGGAGTTTTGAAAAGATACTTCCAGTCCTCTGCGGTAAGAGCGCTGATGCGGGTATGGTACCGGAGCAGAGGGAGGACATAGGTAACAGGGCTTTCCCCTTTCCCCAGAGAAGCAGCCACGGCTTTCCATTTATAGAGCGAAGGGCGCATATAGTCCAGAGTCATGCGGTTGTAGCTTTCACTCTGAGATTCTCCGTAGCGCAGGGAACAGACGGAAAGCACCACCACCCGAGGCGTTTCATACGCAAGGGTCTCCTCCAGAATATACCGGCTCTGCCACATGAGCTGCTGCGCCGTCCCCCGGATAAAGGATGTATAGCCGTACTCTGCAAACAGGGTGGGAGGCGTAAAGCTTTCATAGACCTCGCAGTCCCCGATGAACAGCACCTGATGCCCGCCTGTCTCTTCATAATAATCGTCGATAAGGCCGCCTTCCAGAATGCCCTCCGTATACTTGGGCCGGGTCAGCCGCCCCAGCAGAAACAAACATACCCCCGCCGCCGCCAGCGCCAGCAGCGGCCGAAGCCAGAAACGCATCTTCATCCCTCAACCCTCCATGGAAAAAGGCGTCTCCGGCGTGGCCGGGTACAGGCTCTGGTCAAAGCTCCAGAAGTCCCGGCTGCGCTTTAAGACTTCGTTCGTGGTGCGCATAAAGCATTCAAAGCCCTTTGGGCCCACATTGATCGCATCAAAATGATAGTACCCCGTCCCCAAATCCACCAGCAGCCACCAGTGGCGGGTATTCTTTTTGCCCCCGAAACGGGTCACTACCCGTACCTGAGCCCCAGCCTTTTCCAGCAGTGCCCGGGCTACGGAGCAGAAGGTGAAGCAATCCCCCCTGCCGGTGGTGATCCCCCGCCAGGCTTCGTACTTCCAGTCCTTCTTGTCGGAAGAAGCCTTGTAGCGGATGTTCTGGTTGGCATACTGGAAAATAGCCCATCCTTTTTCCTTCAGGCTCATATCCGGCGTGATGATGGCATCATAGCAGGCATTCAGCGCCGCTTCAAACTCCGCCTCGCTGACTCTTGCTTCCACCAGCGTGATCCTGCAGCGCGCCTGGGTCACATTGCCCGCCTCATCCCGGGCGGTATATACCACCGGATACGTCCCCGCCCGGTAAATATCCACGGCGCTGACATCTACGGAGACGGGAATCTCTCCGTCGCAGTTGTCTTCGGCCCGAACCTCCGCCAAGTAACGCACGGCCTCCCCCACATACCCGTTCAGATCCCGCACATACAGGATCCGGGGCGGCTGATCGTCTGTCCGCAGGGAAAGCGTAAAGGCCGACCGGGTCACGTTCCCGGCGCCGTCGGTGCACAGAATGACCGCCTGCTGGGGGCCGGCCAGACTCCAGTCCGGCTCCCGTTCAAAGGCACAGGTATACCCCGTGGCATCCCTGCCGGAAACGATAAAGCTTTCGGCCGGCCGGGGGAAGTTCAGATAGCCTTCCGCCTGCTCCGGCACGGCGATCTCCGGGGGCCGGGTATCCACCACGCTGAGCAGCAGGGGGCACGGTTCCCCCTCATAGCGCACGTTCAGCACATAAGCCCCCAGCCGGTCCAAAGTCAGCCGGTCGATCAGCTCTATGCCCTCTCCCAGCGCCCCGGCCTCCAGAGGCTCTCCGGTAGCTTCCGTCTCCACGGGGGCCAGAGGGGAAATAAACAGCTCCGCAAAAACTTCGGTTTCGTTCTGCCCTTCGTCCCGGGCCAGCACCGTCACCTTCTGATACCCGCTTTTGCTCCAGTCCGGCTCTGCCGCAAAGGAAAAACTTACGTCCGTTTCATCGGTACAGGTGTCGATGAATGCCTCCGCTCCAGCCGTTTCTCCGGGACGCACATACACCAGCTTTCCCCGGGCCCGGGGGGCGTCGGTATCCTGCACATATAAATAAGAAGTATACTTCTCCCCCTCCACCTCCAGTTCCACGGGCTGCACCCCCGCATGGGCGGTGGAAAGGGTATCCATATCCGTAAGGAACCGGCCCTGCGCCGTATCATTGGGCAAAAAAGCTTCTATTCCCGGCAAAGGGGCGCCTGCTTCTACCGTGATCTGCGGCTGTACTGCCAGAATGTGTATACAGGCTGTTACGCCCGCACTGTTGCCGGAAAGATCTTCCAATCGGATCCTTGCCTCATAGGTTCCTTCTTTATGAAAAACCGGGGCCGTTTCAAAAGACACGCCCACCAGCTGTTCATCCTCCAGACCCTCGATGCACTGATCCGCCGTCAATTCCTCATCTATGCCTATAGTCAGGGTCCTGCCCTCTGCCCGGGGAGACGTGGTATCTTTTACGGAAAGCAGGCTCAGGCGGCGGCTGCCCTCATGCTCCACCAGCACCAGCCGCAGCCCCGGCCGGGTCCAGTCCTCTCCCAAAGTACCCCCTGCAAAGGCCGCTTCCCCTTCCTGCCAGAGAAATTCGGAAGCCTCCGGCCCATAGCCGCACAGCTCCCAGGAAAGATACGGGCGCACATCCTTATATAAAAGCAAAAACAGCCCCGCCAGTACGGCCAGAAACGTAAGGCCTTCCCCTAAAAGAAGAAGCCTGTCCCGCACGGTCAAAGGCCTGGGCTGCTGTGTCTGTTCCAAAGGTATATCCTCCCACAATTTTACTTGAATATCATAAAATACTCGGGAAAGAATGTCAACTTTCGGAGAGATTTATTACAATTCCGCCGTATTTGCTCCCGGAAGAGTTTTTCCGGCGGGAACACACGGTGTTCGGCCGGACTTGACAAGCGGCGGCGTCCGTTTCATACTTTAGGCATACGCATACCCTTTAAGTGAGGTGAATCAACCATATGGGCAAAGCCTGTTGTGTATACTGCCGCGGCTTTCAGCAGCTGATGAAGCTGGCCAATCACTGCATCCGCTACCCCATCCCCCTTCTGACGGAAGGGTACGGCTGCCTGCGGGAGCTCCCCGGCCTGATCCGCAGGGAGGGCTGCCGAAAGGTGCTTCTTGTCACGGGGAAGCATGTGATCCGCCTGCCGCAGGTGCAGGAACTGCTGACACAGATGAAGGAGAATGGACTTCCCTATGCTCTGTTTAACGATCTTTCTCCCAACCCCACCAGCGATCAGGTGGAGGCGGGCGTACAGGTATACCGGCAGATGGGATGCGACGGTATCGTGGCGCTGGGGGGCGGCTCCCCCATGGACTGTGCCAAGGCCATAGGCGCCCGTATAGCCCGCCCCGGCCGTTCCGTCTCCCGGCTTCAGGGGCTGCTGAAGGTAGGCCGCCCACTGCCTCCTTTGTTTGCTATTCCCACCACTGCCGGCACCGGATCGGAAACCACGCTGGCCGCCGTCATCACCGACAGCGGAACCCATCGGAAAGCCGCCATCAACGACCCCCGTCTTATGCCCAGGTATGCCCTGCTGGATCCCTCTCTTACCCTGGATCTGCCGCCCTTTACCACCGCTATTACCGGCATGGACGCCCTGTGCCACGCCGTGGAAAGCTATACAAACCGCACCTACTGCACCCAAAAGGAGCTGCGCTTTGCTGTTTTGGCGGTGCAGCTGATCCATGACTACCTGCCCCGCGCCTTTGCCCACGGAGAAGATCCCGTTGCCCGGGGGCAGATGCTCAAAGCCAGTTTTCTGGCCGGCCGTTCCTTTACCCGTGGATGCGTGGGGTATGTTCACGCCGTGGGGCATACGCTCAGCGCCCTGTACGGCACCCCTCACGGTCTGGCTATGGCCATTCTGCTGCCTCATGTGCTGCGGGCCTACGGCCCGGCGGTCACGGAGCCTCTGGCGGCTCTGGCCCATGCCTGCGGCCTGCCCGGCGTTACCCCCGAGGAGCGGGCGGAGAGCTTCATCGCCTGGATAGAATCCAGCAAAGCAGCCATGGGACTGCCGGAATATGCCGACATGATAAAAGACAAGGATATCCCCCAGATTATCCGCTGGGCTATGAAGGAAGCCAACCCGCTCTATCCTGTGCCCGCTGTTTGGGGAAAGGAAGAATTCACTGCCCTGCTGCAAAGAGCCCGGGGTCTGTAACTGCATATTGCCCTAAAAGAGGCTGTGAAAAGCCTCTTTTTAAGTACATTCTCCCGGAAAAAAGAAGCGCCCCCGTATATGGGCAGGGGACGCCGGGATACGGCGCTGGTTTGTATACGAAAGCCGGGGGCGCACGTTCCGGCGGCAAAGCCGCCGGAACTCTGCGGGGGCATCCGCCCCGCAGACGTGCCGCCAGGCACGCAGTGCGCCCCCCGCTTCCCGGCAATCTCCTTGCCTCCCTCGATCCCTCCCCCCTGCCCGCCGGAAAGAGTCTTTTCTCTCCCAAAAACAAAAAATGGCTCCGCACCCCAATGGGTACGGAACCGTTTTTACCGTATAGCCATCCGAAAAAACCGGTGGGTGGTAAAAAGGCCGCCCGTCAGTTGCTCCTCCATACACACCGGAGCTACAATGTTTAGTTTGCTTTTGCGGCAGCGGGCGTCTCCTTTTCATGGAGCCAGCAGGAGAGCCTCTCCCCAAAGAGTTTATGATACAACCAGATAGCCCTGCCGGTACCCAAAGCGCAGAGAACCGTTCCTTCCCGCACACCGGCCACGGCACCCAGGCCGATCCAGGAGACCAGTACCGTAAGCAGTACACAGCCTATATCAAAGCAGTTCTTCATAAAGGCCACGGAACGCCCCCATTTTTTTGCCCCATGGCTCACCAGCCCTTCCGCAGGCTGCACGGCCACGTCCGCCCCCATATACAGTTCCAGTCCCAATCCTACCACAAAAACAGACAGCAACAGTATCCCCAGCTGCATGGCATAGCCGGAAACCTGTATCCCTTCCAGCAGCAGGTTGGTCAAAGTCAGCAGTTTGCCGAAAAGGATGGCAGAAGGCAGCTGCAAAAAGAACAGAAGCTTGAACTCCCGCTCAAAAAACAGGCATTGCAGCAGAAAATAAATGCCCTGCACCAGGATCATCATATTCCCCACTTCCACCCCGGTGACCAGAGAAAAGGCCAGCGCCACGGAGCTGGCCGGAGAGACCCCCAGCCCGCTGATGATAGACAAAGATACTCCCAGCGCCAGAATAAACTGCCCCAGCACATACAGACCCAGCCTGAGCATCCATTTTTTCATACACGCCTCCTTATTCCGCAATTCGAGCCAGTATACCACAGGAAACGCCTCATGACCAGAAAAATTTCCGCCCGGAGTGCATAGTTTTCTTTCCCCCGGGCACACTGATAAAAAAATGTGGAGGCAGTTATGGAATCGACTGGCCATACCCTATTCTTTGACCGTGGGGTGCATGTGTGCGCCGCCGCCGGGGTAGCAGGCCCCGCAGAGGGAAAGGGCCCCCTGGGAGAGGCCTTTGACGTAGTACTTACCGATGACCGTCTGGGGGAACAGACCTTTGAGCGGGGCGAGAAGCGCATGCTCATGGAAGCCGCCCGGCTGTGTCTTGGCAAGGGCAAGTTGGATCCGGAAAACTGCGGCTGCTTTCTGTGCGGGGATCTGCTCAACCAGATCGTCACCTCCAGCTTTGCCGCCCGGGAACTGGGGCTTCCCTATCTGGGGCTGTACGGAGCCTGCTCCACCATGACGGAAGGGCTGCTTCTGGGCGGTGTGCTGACAGACGGCGGGTACCGCCCCAACGCTCTATGCGCCGCCAGCAGTCATTTTTCCACGGCAGAACGTCAATATCGTTTTCCGTTGGAAATGGGCACTACCACACCCCCTTCCGCTCAGCGAACAGCCACCGGCGCAGGAGCCGTCCTTGTATCCGGTGAATCTGTGCCCGGCAGTCCCCTGCAGCATGTGCGGCTGAAAAGCGCCACCATCGGCCGGGTCATCGACATGGGCATCACTGACGGAAGCAACATGGGGGCGGCCATGGCACCCGCCGCCTATGATTCCATATGCCGCCACCTGCTGGATACAGGCCGTGCCCCGGAAGCATACGATGCCATTTATACGGGAGATCTTGGCCGTTTTGGCCGGCAGATGCTTTTGGAGCTTTTTGAACGGGAAGGGCTGGATCTGAGCAAGAAGCACTTTGACTGCGGCGAGATGCTTTTTTCCCCGGAACAGGGGTATCAGTGCGGCGGCTCCGGCTGCGGATGCAGCGCCATCGTTCTGGCCTGTCATGTGCTTCCCCGGCTGGAGGCCGGCTCCCTCCGACGGGTGCTGTTTTTGTCTACCGGAGCCCTGCTGAGTCCCCTTACCTGCAACCAGGGGGAAAGCATACCGGGCATTGCCCATGTGATCGAATTGGAAAGAGAGGCATAACTATGGAACCGCTGCAATATCTTTGGGCCTTTCTTATGGGAGGCGCCCTGTGTGCCATAGGGCAGCTGCTGATTTCCCTGACCCGCCTGACTTCCGCCCGTATTCTGGTGGTATATGTAGTGGCCGGGGTGATATTGGGGGCCCTTGGACTGTATGCCCCCCTGCTGGAAGCAGGAGGCTGCGGCGCCAGCGTGCCGCTGACCGGTTTTGGTGCCCTGCTGGCCAAAGGTGCCATTGAAGCCGTACAGGAACAGGGTCTGCTGGGGGCTTTTACCGGCGGCGCCTCCGCCAGCGCCGGGGGCGTTACGGGGGCCATCTTTTTCGGCTGTATTTTTGCTCTGCTGGCCCGACCGAAAACAAAATGACCGATCGAAAAATCACACAATGCACCTGATGGAAGCCCCCCTGCGGCAGCAGCGGGGGCTTTAGCTTCGATCCCTTGCGCTGCAATAAACGCCGCCCTTTCTTCCCCATGGGTCTGCCATTCCGCCATATTCGCTCTTTTCCCGTTCCCGGGCTGCCACCATCACAGCGCATACATCTATAGCTTGCCGGATCGTCCCCGGCGTTTCCTTCCTGAATGACTTCCGCTGCCTTGCAGGCTGCCGTCACAACCCGTTTCTATCCTGTCAGAAAGGCTTTTTCTCACAGGCACAAGTTTTCCTGATCCCTCTTGCAGGGGATTCCGAAAATAAAAAAGCAGACCCTTGCAGCAGGTCTGCTTTAATTCTGTACGCTGTAAGCGTTTATCTCTTTATTTGCCCACGCAGAAGCGGGAGAATATGGCATCGATGACCGCTTCATCCGCATCCCGGCCGGTAATGGCCCCCAGGCAATGGAGGGCTTCCCGGATATCCGTGGCGGCGCAGTCCTCCTCCGGGGCCGCCAGGGCGGATGCCAATGCCTTTTCCGCCTGTTCCAGCGCATGGATGTGCCGTTCGTTGGTGATGCAGCCCTGATGCTCTCCTGGCCCGGCCAGCGCCAGCACACGCTGCTTCAGTTCCGGAAGCCCCGCTCCCGTCCATGCGCTGACGGAAATATCCCCGAATACATCCTTACATGGGGGCAGATCCCCCTTGCTGCGCACCAGGATCCGCCGTTTCTCCGCTGTCAGGCGCAAAAGCCCGGCATCCTCTTCCGTCAGCGGTCCGGTACCGTCCAGCACCAGCAGTACTACATCCGCCTCTTCCAGTGCCTTTCTGGCCCGCTGTACCCCTATGCGCTCCGCCTCGTCCCCGGTTTCCCGGATACCGGCCGTATCTACCAGCCGCACAGGCACTCCGCCGAAAGCTGTCTGTTCATCCAGCACATCCCGTGTGGTGCCGGGAATGGCGGTGACAATGGCTCTTTCCTCCCCCAGCAGAGCATTGAGCAAAGAGCTTTTGCCCACATTGGGCCGCCCCACCAGCGCCACCTTCAGTCCTTCCCGCAGAACACGATCCCGCCGTCCCGCTTCGATAAGCTGCCGGATATCCTCCAATGCCGCCTCCACCAGAGCAGGCACCTCCAGAGCGGCCTGTGCTTCCATTTCTTCCGGATAATCCATGGCAGCGTCCAGTGTAGACAGCGCTGTCAGCAGCCGCTCCTCGTTTTCCCTGATGCGGCGCATCAGAGCTCCATGAAGCTGTTCCAAAGCTGCCCGGCGGCTGCCCTGAGCCCGTGACTGGATCAGATCCATCACAGCCTCCGCCGAAGAAAGATCCATCTTTCCGTTCATAAAGGCCCGGCGTGTAAACTCGCCCCCCTCTGCCGGACGAAGCCCGCAGCGGCTGAGACAGGCCAACAGGGCCTGAACCGTAGCGCTGCCTCCGTGGCAATGCAGCTCCAGCATATCCTCTCCGGTATAGGTCTTTGGCCCGGGCAAATAAGCGGCCATGCAGTCGTCCAGCACTTCTCCCTCTTCCTGCACCTGTACATACCGCAGGGCATGAGGGGTTCGTGTCAAATCCCGGCTGAGTATTTTTTTTACTACGGCGCTGCACTCCGGCCCGGAAAGGCGCACCACGGCTACGGCGCCGCCAATGGCGGAAGAGGGCGCATAAATGGTATCCTGCATACAAAAGATGGGGCTTCCCTCTCCTTTTATACCCCTTCGGAGAGCTTTTCACTTACAGCTGCATATGCCCTTTTGCGGGCTGCCGCACTGCCGGTTCCCGCTTTGCACCGGAAACCGGTTCAATGACAGTCTGTCTGAAAGCGGCTCTTCCCGCTTTTGTTTTCCGTTAAAAAAGGAGCTGTTTGAACAGCCCCTTTATACTTAGTCGTTGGACGGCTCTATGATCACCCGGCGATTGGGCTCCTCGCCCTCGGAATGGGTGGTAACGCCCCGGAAATCCTGCAAAGCGGAGTGGAAGATCCGCCGCTCATAGGGATTCATGGGCTCCATGGCCATAGGACGGCCGGTCTTATACACTTTCAGTGCATTCCGGCGGGCCAGCTTCCGCAGGGTATCCTCCCGGCGGGCCCGATAGCCTTCCGTATCCACGCTCACCCGGCGATATCCATCCTCCCGGCGGCTGCGGTTCTCATACAGGGATACGATATACTGCAGGGCATCCAGCGTTTCTCCCCGGCGGCCGATGAGCAGTCCGTCGGTGCTGCTTTCGATGGAAAGACGGATGCCGCCTTCCTTATCCACGCAGGCTTTCACCGTGCCCTGGATCTGCATCTTGTTCAGCAGTTCCTGAAGGAATTTGGCTGCTTCCAGCTCCTGGGCCGCTTCCAGCGTATAAACCGTCTCCGCCGCAGGTGCCTCGCTGCGCTCCTGACGGCGGGGAGCCTTGCCCTCATCCCGGCGCTCCCGGGGCTTGCGGTCCTCTCTGCGTTCCCGGGGCCGATCCTCTCTGGGTCTTTCTTCCCGGGCCTTGCGGGCCGCCTGCTTCTGCTCCCGGCGCTCTTCGTTGACGGCGTCAAAATCGGGCACCACGGGCACTTCCCGCTCCGTCAGCCGGACGATGGCGTTTCTGGCGCCCAGGCCAAAGAGGCCCTTGCTTTCATTCTGGACGGTAACGATATCTACCTGATCGATGGTCACGCCCATTTCATTGAGGCCGTGGAAGATGGCTTCGTCTACCGTGCGGCCGGAAAATTCCATGGTTCTCATTTCTTCTTCTTCTCCTCGCTCCTGGCCAAAATGGCAGGCATTTTCTTGTTGATGATGAATCCGGTCAGGGTAGCAAACACGTTGCTGAACACCCAGTACCAGGCAAAGGTGGAGTCATACTGCCAGCAGAAGAAAATGGACATCAGGGGCATGATATACATCATGGACTTGCCGCTGTTGGCCGCAGGATCCGCCTTGGGCTGATTGCGCATCATGATCCAGCTGGAAAGGAAGGAGGTAGCGCCTGCCAGTATGGGCAGAACGCCCAGACCGTTTACATATCCGGCAAAGCGATCGATGCAGGGCCCCATGATCTGCTCATAGGCCGTCAAAAAGGCGGTGTTGTCGGCAGCTACGGTAAGGGCACCGGCGGCATCCTTCACATAGAAGCCCATATCGGTGAGCAGGGTCTCAAAGGCAGCCTGATTTTCGGAATAGAAGATGAACTTGTCGATAAATGTCCCGTTGGTCTCGGCAAAGGTCCGCCAGAACTCGGTGCCGGTCATAACGGCGGAGCTGCTCAGGTTATCGGGCCGCCAGATATTCTGGATCCAGAAGAACTTGTAGGAATCGAACATCTCCACACCGGCCAGCTGATCCTGGCTCATGGTCAGCAGCAGACGGAGCATCTGCTCGTTGGACCAGGCGCGGAAGGCGTTGATAAAGATAAAGAACAGAGGCATGGTGATCAGCAGGGGCAGGCAGCCGCCAAAAGCGGAAACGCCGTTGTCCTGCATGAGTTTTCTCTGCTCCAGATTCAGCCGCTGGGGATCGTTTCCGTATTTCTTCTGGAGTTTTTGCAGATCCGGCTGGATCTTGGCCATTTTGGCCGAAGATTTGCGGGAAGAAATGTCGGAAAACACCGTCAGCAGACGGATGGCCAGGGTGAAAACGGCAATGGTCAGAACGATCACGAAGGAAGCCTGCCAGCCCGTCAGGGAAAGCAGATACTCGTAGATCCAGCGCATGGCCAGATAGAACCACTTGGTCAGGAAAAATGCGTTGCTCAATGGGATCTCCTTTTGATTAAAAGCGTCTTTCAGGGCACCGGATCATAGCCGCCCCGGCAAAGGGGGTTGCAGCGCAGCAGGCGCCACAGTGCCATGGCCGTACCCTTGAAAGCGCCGTATTTGCGGATAGCCTCCAGGGCATATTGGGAGCAGGTAGGGGTAAAGCGGCAGCACCGGGGATGATAGGGCGAGATCTCCCGCTGATAAAAACGGATGCACCAGAGCAGAGCCCGCTTCACGGGCTTACCTCCCCGGCGGGTTCCTCTTTATACAACCCGGCCTTTTGCAGGGCTTTGCAGATCTCCTTCTGCATCCGGTCAAAGGAAAGGAACAGCGCCTCCCGCCGGGCAATGAAAATGAGATTCCGGCCCGGCTGGGTCAGCGGCAGAAATGGCGTATACGCCGCTTTCAGCCTCCGCTTGCAGCGGTTGCGCTCCACGCTGTTGCCCACTTTTTTGGATACGGAAAAGCCCACCTGCACCTTGCCCGACCGGTTCCGGGCGGTGACCAGGGCAAAACACCCGGCGTTCACCCGGCGCCCCGCCCGATAGGTGTAGCGGAACTCCTTATGCCGTTTGAGGGAATAGGTTCTGTTCAACGGAAACTGCCTCATGCCTCTCCAAAGAGAAGCCTGCAAAAATACCCCTAAATAGAAACGCACGGCAAGCTCTTATAAAGCTTGCCGCAGCGCTGCGAGTATGTGGGGGAAAAGCCCCCGTGAAGGCCCTGCGCTGCCTTATGCGCTGAGCTTCTTGCGGCCCTTGGCACGGCGGCGACGAAGAACGTTGCGGCCATCTGCGGTGGCCATGCGGGCACGGAAGCCGTGCACCTTGCTGCGCTGCCTCTTTTTGGGCTGGAAAGTACGTACCATGATAACACCTCTCTTAGTTTTTATAAGTTCATGTGCAGGCCTTTGGATATGCGGTCTGCTCCAAAATAAGCCTGTTACATTATACGGGAGTCGAACATGGATGTCAAGGAGTTTTGTAAAATTACACTGTTTCCGGCAGAAAAAATACCGGGAAGGCACCCCTCCCGGCAGCGGCGGCAAAAGCGGCTCAGCCCCCTACCAGAGGGAGATAGGCTTCCTCTTCCATGCCGCTGGCGGCGCAAAGCTCCCCTATGAGCACCTGCCGGGCCGTAAGAAACATTTTTCTTTCTCCGGCGGAAAGGCCCCGTTCTCTGTCCCGCTTCATCAGGCACTTGACCACATCGGCCACCACCAGGATGTCTCCGCCCTTGAGCTTATCCAGATTCTCCCGGTAACGCTGATTCCAGTTTTCGCTTTCGCTGGAGCAGTCCCCTTCCCGCAAAAAGGCAATGACCCGGCCGCAGGTCTCCCTGTCTGCCAGGCTCCTGAGCCCTACGCTGTCCGCCTTTTTCACCGGTACCATCGCCGTCATGCGGCCCATGATGAACCGCAGCAGATAATACTGGCAGGTCTCCCCCAGGATCGTCTGCTCCTGAATGGCTTCCACCACCCCTACCCCGTGCATGGGATAGCACACCATATCGCCAATGGAAAACACAGACAAAGCTCCCTTCTGTCAAGATATTTTTATTATATAGGACTTTATCCGCCTTGTCAAACGAAAAAATTTTTATCATACTACAGTCATATTCCCGTGTCAACACTTTTTTCTTTTCACAAATGCCTAACAGACGGAGTCCTTTCCGTCGGGCAGAGCGGGAAATAAAAAATCCCGTCAGAAAGAATGTTTTCCGTAAGCGGTTCCGCCATGACCGTTCTTGTGTTTTTTCCCCGGGCAACGTATAATAAAAGACAAAATGAAGATCAGAATATGGAGACATAACGACCGTGCCGAAACATGACTTCGGGATCCTTCCGGCTGCCCCACGGCAGGGCAAAAGATATGATGCATACGAACCGCAGAAATATGCCTGCATTTCTGTAGACGATGCCTGTATAGCCGGCATTGCGGAAAAGCTGATGTCCTTTGATTCCTACCGGTCCACGCTTTCCGTTAAAGGCCGGGGGCTTGCATACTGCGGCATTACGCTTATACCCCCGTCTTCACTGAATGCCTTTATCCGGTCAATCGGGGAGGATATCTGTTTGTCTCCGCTGAAAAACCTGCTGGAAACCGCATTGACCGAGGGCAAATGGGTCATTCATTACGGGATATAATAGTGCTTTGCCCGGCAGCGCATATGTGGAGCCTTCTGCGCTGCACAAAACAAACGGCATGACCGCAGAAGTCATGCCGCTTATTATATGACCTTTTGCACTCCCTTTTACAGGGAGAAAGCTGTTTGATTTAGTGCATGCCGGTATCCAATGCGCTCTGTGCCTGCTGGATAAAATCCCGGGCGGCATTGGAAAGATAACATTCCTTATCCCGTGCAATGACAATGGTCTGGGTGGTCAGTTCGCTTTTGATGGGGAAAAAGTCCACCGGACGGCTCCGGGCATCCTGAGGCAGTCCCGGCAGAATGGAGCGGCTGGTCAGGAACAGCTCCGGATACACCGTGATCCCCAGCCCCTGCATGGAAAGAGCAAAGGCCGTTTGGATATTCCGGGTTTCCAGCAGGATATGGGGGCGTACGCCGCTCTGTGTGCAGAGCCTGTCTGTCAAGCGGCGGATACGGTCATCCTTGGCCAGAAGAATAAAGGGCAGTTCTTTGAATTCCCCGATATCCGCCCCGGACGCAAACTCCCGGCGCTTTGCTTCCGCTCCCCCGCCGTAAAGAGAATCCATAAAATGCTTGGGTACTACAAAGAACAGCCGCTCCCGGCCGATCTCCACCACTTCCGCAGAATCCAGGCGAATAGGGGCGTAGTCGATAAGCAGATCCAGCATCCCCTTGCCCAGGCTGGTCTGCAATTCCGAAGAACTGCCCTCCAGCAGCGAGATAGTGATCCTGGGATGGTTTTTATAGAAAGGCGGCAGCAGCAGGGGCAGCACCGCCTGCCCCCGGGTGTAGGAAACGCCGATACGCAGCTCCCCGGTGGCGCTGTTGTTGATATCATCCAGTTCCACCTGCAGCTGCCTGCGGATCTCTCCGATCTCCCGGCTGGCCTGCTGGAGCCGTTTGCCTCCCAATGTTAAAGAAAGACGGGGCGTCCGATGAAAGAGCCTGGTGCCCAGCTCCTTTTCCAGCTTGTTGACATGGTGGGACAAAGCCTGTTCGGATATATGGAGCCGCTCGGCAGCCCGGGTAATGTTCAGTTCCTCCGCCACCACCAAAAAGTATTGCAGGTTTTGAAAATTCATAAGGGAACCAGCTTTCCTTTGCAGATATAAATAGTATATCCTGCCCCGGGAAAGAAGTCAACGGCCGCCCCAAAGTCCGCCGGGCATCCACATGCCCCATGGATGGCAGGGGTTCGTTTTTATGCCGGCATACCGGGCCTGCGAAAACTCGGGGCATGCTCCCTGCGAAACGGAATCTGCCGGGAAGCGAAGGCGGGGGCGCACTGCGTGCCTGACGGCACGCCTGCGGGGCATCCGCCCCGCAGAGTTCCGGCGGCTCGGCCGCCGGAACGTGCGCCCCCTGGCTCCGTATACGAACCCGGCCGGTCTTCCGGCGTCCCCCGGCTCCGTTTACCGGAAAAGCTTCTTTTCTCCGGAAGATCTCATCAAAAAAGAGACCTTTCAAGGCCTCTTTACCGCATCGGTCCGCTGCGCTTATACCTGTATCAAATGTCATGTTAACACTGCTTACACTACCAGATCCCCGTTTTCGGAATCTATCACCTGAAAGATCTGTTCCTCCTCACCGGTAAGGGCATTGATGTACACGATATAAAAATCCTCTCCCAAAGTCCCCTTGCACTCATAGCAGAGGACCTCCGTTTCCCCTGTCAGGGGGATCAAAGCCAGACTGATCTTTTCCACCTGAATGGCCGTATTCAGCCGCTCCTGCGCCTGCTCCCGAGTCAATTGGGGGAGTGACAGCGTCCGCTCCCTGTGATTGGCGTAGTAGTTCCGGGCGTCCATACCGCATACCTCCCCGGTATCCCGGTCCACGTATACCTTTATGAGATCACTGTACAAAATGACCTCCTCCTGCCGGGCAGCATAGTTAAGCACCACCACCCCCGCATAATACTGCGCATAGGAGGGTTCCATGTCTCCAAAGCCCATCTGCCGCAGATAGGCCTGCGCCCGTCCGTGAAGAGAACGGCTCTCCTCCTGGCTGGGCGGATCCTGCTTCTGCCCCGTAACCGGACTCATAAAGCACAGCAGCTTCCCGCCCCGCTCCGTTAAAGAGAGTGTGGTCTCTCCACCGTCCTCTCCGGCAAGCGTATACTCATAGGTTGCCATGGGTCCGGCCACGTATCCGCTGTACTGCAGTTCCCCTTCCGGAAACAGGGCCCGAGCTGCGCTGCGGGCCTCCTCCTCTCCTATGCGGCTGTCCGTGGGACCCCTGGGATCCCGGTTCTCACTGCTTTGTGAGAAAGGGCCGTCATAGATCAGGGTGGGGTAATCCGGCAGATCCTCCCGCGCCTCCTCCGTTTCTCCATAATAGCCGCCTTCTTCCAAAGCGGCCTGCGGATAGCTGCCGGAGGCAATGGTCTGTACCAGCCGCTCCGATTCTGCGGCGCACTGGCTGCGCAGGGAAGTCAGCTGTTCCATATCTCTATCGGTCAAAGCCCTGCCCGAAAGCAGTCCCCGCAGCAGCTCATGGGCGTAGTCTCCCGCCCGCAGCAAAAACTGGTTCAGCCGGTAGCTGTCCCCGTGAGCGGCGGGCAGCAGGGATAAAGAGGAAGCAGCGCTGCCGGAAAGCCGCCAGAGCTCCCCCAGCAGCAGGGCGCTCTGTTTTTTGGATCCTGCCGCTCCCAGTTTGGACAGAGCCGTTTCCATATCCCGCAGATCTCCCTCCAGATCGTAACAGCTGCGCTTCATTCCGTCCAGCCGTTCCGCTTCCAGCGTTTGCCGCTGCTGCCGTTCCTGCCCCCAAAGGGCACCCAGAACCGCCAGCGCGGCCCCCAGCACCCCGCACAATACCTGAAAAAACACCCGTTTGCCCCGGTCTGTCAAACGCACCTTTTTCATGCCATATGTTTCTCCGCTCTCTTCTCTCTTGCCGGGCTTTTACCGGCAGAATACATGGTCGCCTATGCGCAGGGCCACCGGCTTGCTCAGCATCCACTTATTGGTGGTAGTGGCCGGATTGTAATAGTACAGACAGCCGCCTGTGGGGTCATAGCCGTTCATGGCGTCCCGGGCCGCCCGCAAGCAGGAATCCGAAGGCTCCAGATCGATCTGTCCATCGCTTACGGCGTCAAAAGCACCCCGCTGATAGATGACTCCCGCAACGGTATTAGGGAATTTGCTGGACTTCACCCGGTTGAGGATCACCGCCCCCACGGCCACCTGTCCCTTATAGCTTTCGCCCCGGGCCTCGCCGTTGATGCACCGTGCCAGCAGATTTATGTTGCTGTTTTCTGAAGAAGAAACGCTGCCGCTGCTGCCGCTGCCGGAAAGCTGCATGCCCAGCGCCGCTGCCGTTTTTTCCCCTACGATGCCGTCGGCGTCCAAGCCGTTCTTTCTTTGAAACTTTTTTACCGCCTCCAGCGTACCGCTGCCGAAGATACCGTCCACCGTCCCGTCATAATAGCCCCACTGGCGGAGCTTCTTCTGCAGGGCCGTTACCTCTTCCCCCCGGTCTCCCTGCCGCAGGGCTGCCCCGTAGACCAGCAGAGGCATGAGCAGGGCCATGGCCAGGCACAGCCATATATACCGCCGCTTCATTTAAACCATCCTGGAAAGGCGGCCTTCAGCAGAGCCAGTACGTCGCTTTCAAAGGAAAGCGCATCCAGATCCACCGGTTCCCCCTCCTCCGTCACCAGGCATAGTGGCGGAAAGAGCACGCACCACCAGTTGTGCCCGCCGCCTTCCCCAAGAACCACTTCCAATGCGTCATAGGCGCCGGCGGGGTACAGCGTATCCGCATACACTCGGTCCGGAAAGGTCTGCTTCCCCAGCAGCAGGCTGGCGCCATAGGTTTCTCCCCGCCGGGCCAGCACCGCTTCGCAGGTCTGCTGCACCTCCTGTCCATAGGCCAGCACATAGGCACGGGCTTCCTCATAGCTGCCGCAGGCGCTGAACAGGGGCAGCAGCGCATCCCGCACCATCCGTTTGGTCTGCTGATCCCAGGCGCTGTCGCTGTTGGCCTTTATATGCAGGCGCAGGATCCCTTCCGTGCTGCTTATGACCTGCCGTGCCTCCGGCTTATTCCACAGCAGCAGAGCGCTCATGGCCAGCAGCAGAAGCAGCGCTGCCCGCAGCGTTTTTCTTTTCATATGCGTATACCTCCCGAATATCCTTTCGAATCTGTTTTTCCTCAGTATGCCCGTCTTGCAAAGGTGTTAAACCGTTTTTTACCGTAAATTCAAATGCACTCCAAAAGAAATCTTGCTTCATTTCCCCTTTTGGCCCTATACTGATACCATCATTATAAAGGAGATCCGTTCCGTGCACTGCCATGCTCCCTGGAAAGAGTTCCTCCGGGCTCTCGGCGGCTATTGCCAGACCGTCACCGGACTGCTGCCGCCGGAAGAAAGCTTTCGGATCACCCGGCAGGGAGATCTGTCCCTCAGTGCCTATGTGCGCTTAGATGCCCCTGCCGCCGCCGCCGCGCTTACCGAAGGCCGGGCCCGCTGCCTTTGGATGGGTACGCCCCTGCTGGAACGGGTGCAGGCGGAAAAAGGCTGGCTCATCTTTACCTTTACCGATGGATTTTTCCGGCAGCTCCTGACTCTGGGGGAAAGTCTTCCCGCCCCGCCGCCGGAAGAAAGCCACCTGTGCAACCGGCTTTGGCTGCTGGCTCAAAAAGGCCCTGCCCCCTGCCCCCGGGAACCTCGGGTCCGCCGGGCGCTAATATCCGCTTTTTATGCCTGGGGCACGGGGCGCCGGGAAAAGGAGCTTCCCTGCCGCCTGCGCAGCATGACGCACATTGCACCGGATGCCGCCCGCCTGGAGCTGGAAGCCGAATGCGGCTCTGCCGCCCGGGCGCTGCTGGGGTTTCTATATATCCCGGTTACACATTCTTCCCTATAGAAAGGAGCCTGTATGAAACTCACCTGGTACGGACACGCCTGTTTTCTGCTGGAAAGCGACGGCGGGATGCGCCTGCTGACGGATCCCTATCCCCAGAGCATTTACCCTCACGGCCTGCCCCTTTGCGATGCCGTCACTGTTTCTCATGAACACTATGACCATAACGATACAGCCTCCCTTCCCGGTACGCCCGCCGTATTCCGGGGCACGGGCTCCCATACCCTGGGGGATATTCGTTTGCAAGGCCTTTCCTCCTTTCATGACGAAGTGCAGGGAGCCAAAAGGGGACAAAATACCGTTTTCATCTTTGAAACCGGCGGACTGCGTCTGGCCCATCTGGGGGATCTGGGGCATATGCCGGAAGGCTCTCTTCTGGCTGCTTTGCAGGATGCGGATGTGCTTCTGCTGCCCATAGGCGGCACCTATACGCTGACAGGCCCGCAGGCTGCCGCTCTTGCCAAAGCGCTTCATCCCCGCTGGATACTCCCCATGCACTATGCCCTGTCCGGCTGCCCCATTGACATCAGCGACGAAAGCTCTTTTCTGAAAGCCATGCCCGGTCTGCCTGTAATGCGGCACACCTGTTGGACGCCCGCCCTGCCCCAGGGGATCCTGCTGCTGGACAAACGATAAAACCGTTTATATTTTTTAAAAAATGCTTGACAGCCGGCCGGCTTTCGCTTATAATGCATATGTTTGAAATGGCGGTGTAACTCAGTTGGCCAGAGTAGTCGGTTCATACCCGACCTGTCATCCGTTCGAATCGGATCGCCGCTACCAGAAAAGAGGAATCATTGGATTCCTCTTTTTGTTGTATTCTTTCGGCCCACATCCGTAATAAGCCGCCTCCCGTCTATCGAAGCCGAAAGCGTAGCTTACACCGAAATTGCCCCATAAAAACAGGGCTGCCTGAGCAGTACCACTAAGAAACCTTGCAGGGAAACCGGCTTTTCATATACCTGAAACTTTGTTTAATAAGGATGGACTCCAGCGGCGCTGAAAAAATACTATCCCAATACTCTGCGCCGCACCTGTAAAGGAGTATCCGGCTATATATACCGTGCCGAGGTGATTGCGGATGCCGTGTCCCTTACTCCGTTATGAAGAAATGACGGATAAAATGAAGACGCAGACAGAAAAAAGCATCCGGGAAGAGTATGCCAACGCTGCGCAGCACCCGGAATACAGGCATCTTTTAAAAAGAACCTTTCCAAAATCGTCATCGGCTGAGCCGCTCCGAATATGCCTGCATACGGCATGTTTCCTTCCATGTTTACGATTCCTTTACTTTCCTGTTATTGCGGCTGTGGGGCAAAAACGGTATACTTTTTACAGAATGGAGGCATATATACCGTGAGCAATAAGATTCGGCGAACTTTTCAACCCAGGTTTTTCCTGTTCCTGGCCGTCACGGCGCTGCTGGTGGTGGGCGCCATTCTGCTGGTGCAGACGGTGTCTGATTATATCCGGGAGCGCAAAGCCGGCAGCACGCTGGAGCTGCCTGTGACCGCCACCGCCGATCCCAACGCCTCGCCCGCCCCGGAGGCTTCCTTTACGCAGGCCCCGGCAGGCGCCTCTCAGCTCCAGCCCCTGCGGACGGACATGACCTACAGCGTATCCGGCAGCCAGAAGAACGGCCTTTCCTCCGAGGTACGCCTGAATAATGAAAGCGAGATCTACACCTCCAACCCCCGGCCCCTATCCCTTTCCGCCCCGGCAGAGGGCACTTACGGCAGCGTGGCAGGCATGGCCACCTTTGGCGGCAGCTGCTACCGAAACAGCTTTGCCGGAGGGAATGTTACCATCGCCCTGAAAACGCTGACGGCCAAGTGGAGCAAGGTCATTGGAAAGCTGGGAGATGTGGCAGGCACCGGCTGGACGGGGCAGCCCCTGCTTATACAATGGAGCGCCGAAGTGCTCCCCACTTTGGGAGTCCGGGAAGAGTACAAAACGGCGGAAAACTTTGTAGAGGTGCTCTATCCCTCTGCCGACGGCAACATTTACTGCTATGATCTGGTCACGGGGAATCAGACCCGGGATCCCATTGCCGTGGGCGTATCCATGCTGGGCACCGCCACGCTGGATCCGGAAGGCCGTCCCATGCTGTATGTAGGCCAGGGAGTCATGAGCAAAAACAAAAAAGGCACCTCCGTAGCCTATATGTATGCCGTGGATCTTATCCAGAACAAGGTGGTCTATGAGTTTGGCGGCCGTGACTATTTTTCCAGACGGGCAGATTGGAATGCTTTTGATTCCAGCCCTCTGATCCTGAACGATACCCTGATCGCTCCGGCGGAGAATGGGGTCATCTACTTTATCCCCCTGCACACCGCCTATGACGGGGCGGCAGGCACCATTGCCATTCGTCCGGGGGACCGCATCAAATACCGCTACGCCGGGGAAAACTATTCCTCTACCAACCAGAAGGGCAGCCCCTGGTACGGCTTTGAAAGCTCCTGCGCTGCCTTCCGCAACTATCTGTTTGTAACGGATAACGGCGGATACCTTCAGTGCATCGATATGAATACCCTGACGCTGCAATACGCCATACCGCTGGGCGGAGACGCCGATGCCACCCCTGTCATTGAGGAGGATGGAGCCGCCGGGACCTTTTATGTATATGTAGGCACCCAGACGGATCAGGGAGCCGCCGATCTGCCGGACGGATGGGGCTATTGCCATATATTGAAGATAGACGGGCTGACAGGGCAGATCCTCTGGGACGTGAGCCGCATCAGCTATGTGGGAGACGGCAGCTACAAGAGCGGCTGCAAGGCCACCCCCCATGCAGGCCGGGGCACTATCTCCAGCCTGCTGCTGTGCGCCTTCAGCGGAGCCGGGATCCCCGTAAACAATGAGGACGGTTCCGTTTCCTACAGTTACGGCGGGCGGCTGGTAGCCTTTGACAAAAAGGACGGCAGTGTGGTCTGGTCCGTAGAGACTCCCGGCAGCGGGGATTATGTGTCCTCCCCTCTGGTGCTGTATACCGAGCGGGGCGCAGCCTATCTCATCGCCTGTGACCGCAGCGGGCAGATGAACCTGTATGACGCCGCCGCAGGAGGGACTCCCCTGTGCAGCGGGCTGGATCTGGAGGCTCGTATTGATTCTACCCCCGCCGCCTGTGGGAACTATCTGGTGGTAGGCACCACCGGGCGCAAGGCCGACGGTTCGGAGGCCACTCCCAAGATCTGGTGCGTACAGATTCAATAACAAACGCCGTTACAACTTTATATCAGGCAGCTCTATGCTGCTGTAAAACGGATCTGCTGCCCGCTGAGGCTGCGATCCGTTTTTCGTGTTTTGGCCAGTCGTTCTTTGCAGGGCGATTGGATTTGAGGCGATCCGAAGGCTGGTATCCGGAAAAACGAAGCTCGCTGCTATACGCAGTGCGGCGTCCCCTGCCCCATTACCTGGCAGACACCCGTTTCTCAACGCCCCTGCAGCGCTCCCGTACAGTTTCATGCGCTGCCGCTTTCATCACGGCTTCAGGATCATTATTCTCTTTATACAGAAAAACAGAGCGGCTTTGAGCCGCTCTGTTTGCATATTGATTCTGTGATTTACAGGATGGGCGTCCAGGCCAGATCCAGGATCTCGTCTGCATTGTCCATGGAAGTGATGAGACCCAGACGGATGTACCGCTCGATGAAGTCCTTCAGGGTCGCGCCGGTGAACTCATCAGAAAGGCCAAACTGCAGGGAGTTGTTGATCATGATGTTCATCTCATAGTTGCCGCCGTTCCAGCCCATGTCCATGAGCACCTTGGTGGCTTCCTCGCTGTTGTCACGCATCCAGCTGTGAGCCTTCTGCACGGCCTGAGCGACCTTCCTGGCAATGGTGGGGTTCTCCTTCACAAAGGTACCGTTCATGGCCATAACGCAGCAGGTACGATCCGCAAAGTCGGTATCCAGCTGGGAACGGATGCACTTGAGCTTGCCGTCCTTCACCATGGAATAGGCAAAGGTATCGCTGAGCAGAGCCGCGGCGATCTCGCCGTTCTCCATGGCGGTAACGCAAGCGTCTGCAGAAACCTGCACCAGCTCCACATCGGTGCTGTAGTTGATCCCGTCTGCATCCAGAAGCAGAGCGGTGATGTTGTAATCAGACTTACCGATGCCGTTGGGGACGGAGATCTTCTGGCCCTTCAGGTCAGCGGTGGTGTTGTACTGGCTGTCGGCCAGCACGTAGATGGATTTGCAGCCCAGATGTGCGCCGCCGGTGAAAGTGATATCCACGCCGTTGGTGATGGGCACCAGCATCTTAGCCATCATGCCGGTAGCCACGTCCACCTGATCGGTACCCAGGGCTTCCACATCGCTGCTGCCCTTAACGCCTTCTGCGGTCAGGCCGGCTTCAGCATAGTAGCCAAGGTGATCTGCCATGGTGGGGCCGGAGGTGCAGCCGTCAGACATGAAGTACTTGATGGTGCAGCCATAGGCGGGCTCCTTCTTCATGGCTTCCAGCTCTTCAGGGGTAGGAGTAAGGTCAAAGTTGGCCATATCGATGGCGCGGCCTTCGATGGTAACGGGTACGAACAGAGCTTCCCAGTTGCCGGAAGCGGAAGCTTCGGCTGCATCCAGATGCTCGCTGGCCTGATTTACTTCCACATCGTCTACGGTGCCGACTTCGATCTGACCATCGTTGTTGGAATCGGCGATAACGGTGGACTTGGTAGCTCCGTCGTTTGCATCGTCGGTTGCATTGGCTTTTGCGTCGTCATTGGTCGTTACGCCTGCGCAGGCAACCATGGAAAGCACCATGAACAGCGCACACATAAGAGCAACAAACTTCTTCATGTTTTTTCTGTCTCCTTTTTGGTTATTTACAGGCGGTTGCCGCCGTATAAAGCTGAATCAGCTGTTTTTGCCGCCATAGTGCAGGCGATTGAGTATTTCGTTGCGGTATTCCACAAAGCTGGCCGAAGAACGGTCCCGGGGAAATTCCTCGTCGATTTTTATATCCGCAATGATCCGGCCGGGATTGGCTTCCATCACCAGCACCCTAGTACCCATATAAACGGCCTCGTCTATGCTGTGGGTCACCATCAGGGCCAGCTGCCGGCGCTCCGCCCAGATGTTCAGTATCTCATCCTGCATGCTCATCCGGGTGAATGCATCCAGAGCCCCCAAGGGTTCGTCCAGCAGCAGGATCTCCGGCTCGTTGATCAGCGTACGCACAAGAGCCACCCGCTGGGCCATGCCCCCGGAAAGCTGGGCGGGATAATCATTTTTAAACCGCTCCAACCCGGTGATCTCCAGCATACGCCTGACCTTTTCGGCCTTGCCCTCGCTCTGCCCCTGCATGTCCAGACTGAAAGAAATATTCTTTTCTACCGTAAGCCACGGAAACAGCGTCGGGTTTTGAAACACCAGTCCCCGCTCCGGGGAAGGGCCGTCCACTTCCGTTCCGTCTACCGTAACGCGGCCCAGAGTCGGGTTGATAAGCCCCGCCACCAGCCGCAGAATGGTAGATTTTCCGCAGCCGGAGGGGCCCACCAGTGAAACAAATTCCCCGCTGGTCATGGACGTGCTCACATCCTGCAGGGCGTGGGTCACGCCGTCGCTTTCCACCCTTGCAAATACCTTGCTTACATTTTCAAGCCTGAGGCAAACCGTTTTCTTTTCGTTCTGCATTATTTTTCGACCCCATTCTGCCACCTGAGCAGATATCGTTTGATCCGTTCCAGCCCGTTGGTGACCAGTGTGAATATGAAGCAGATCACAAACAGTGCGGCAAAGGATTTATCATAGCTGGCCCAACCGGTCTGCCATGTCATATACCAGCCCAGACCGGATTTTACACCCAGCATTTCGGCGATCATAATGGCCACGCAGGAGGAACTCATGGCCTGTGTGCAGCCCTGAAGAATAGAAGGCATGGCGTGGGGAATGGCCACATGAAACACCAGCTGGCGGCTGTTGGCCCCCAGCGTCCGGGCGGCTTCAAAATACTCCCTGCCCACGTTGGAAATGCCCGTAAGAGAAGCCACCGTCACCGCAAACCAGGACCCCAGCGCAATGATGAACACCGCCCCGCCGAACAGGGACGTTGCCACCACCATAATAATGGGGATCCATGTGGAGGTGGGAATAGGCCCCAGAAACTTGATGATCGGATCGATCCAGTACCTGGCCTTTTTGGAATATCCGCAGGCAATACCGGTCACAAGACCGAGAGATACGCCGATGAAATAGCCCAGGAACAGCAGCTTGAGCGTATTGAACGTACAGTCTGCCAGCAGCTTGTAATCCACCAGAAATGCATTGATAATGTAGTTCATGCAGGGGACAAAAGGCTGCGTAAGAATGCCGGTTTTCAGTGTCAGGTAGTCATACAGGGTCAGGAACAGAAACAGCGCCGCATAACGGGGAGCCTTATAATGAAGCTTTTCATAAAACTGCCTCTCTCCCCTTCGTTTTTTCAGAAGCGCCCACAGAAAACACACCAGATAGATCCCTATGGCGGCGCCCAAAACCCACACATAGCTCCAGGGCTTTGCATTGCGGCTTTTGTTGGGCAGGATCACATATTCCGCCATGGCGATGCATCCGCACAGCAGCGGCAGGAGCATGACGATCACTTCTGCGGTTTTCTGGGCAGGTGTTTTTTCTTTTTCCTCCAGCTCCTTAAGCTGGCGGCGGTTCAGGCCGGACAGCAGGGCCGCGTCCAGTTTGCTTTCCTGCTTTACCTTATCCTTATCAAGCATGGGCTGCCTTCTCTTCCTTTCATTATCAAACATTTCCATTATATTGGGCGGGTTCGATTAGTCAAATTGACTTTTTTAATTCTTTTCTCCGTTCCATCGATTTTGCCGATTTATGTTGGAATTTATCCCCGCATCAGGCATTTTCCACACCGCCGAAAAATACAGTACAAAAAACAGCGCCTGTCTCCAGGTGCTGTTCATATATGTATTTCAGATATCCTCCCTGTGGCAGGCGAGAAAATGTCCCGGCATAATTTCTTTCAACGGCGGGAGTTTTTCCCGGCAGAGCGGTTTGACATAGGGGCACCGTCCGCAAAAGCGGCATCCTCCGGGCAGATCCACTGGGCTGGGGGGATCCCCCTCCAGTAAGATCCGACGGCGGGTACGCTCCGTTCTGGGATCCGCCACGGGCACGGCAGAAAGCAGTGCCTTTGTGTACGGATGCCTGGGGAAGGCATATAGTTCCCGGGCGGGCGCCACTTCCACCGCTTCCTCCGGGGAGATCACCTGTGCGGTGACCCCGGGCCGATCCTCATCCTCGTTAAGGCTGCGTACGCAGAAGTTGCAGGATATGTTGCAGACCGGACACACCGGCAGGTGGATCCTGCCCCTGTTTCTGGCTGCCCCAAAGCATGGATGCTGGGCAAAAACTTGCTCTTTAGTTGCCATTGTCTCCCTGTATTGCATTCATTTGGAATGCATAAAAAAGCAAATAAATCGTGTTTTTTCAAACCAGAGCCGACTATATCATCCGGCCCTGTCTCCGTCCAATCTATTTTACAATTACATATTTCCTTAAAATCGCTTTTCCGAATCTGACAGCTGTTATTTCATTCTTTATGTTGAAAAACCATATTTCAAACCGATTTCATGCCGGTTTCATTGGAATTATGCATTATACCTCCTGCTTTGCTGCAAATACTGAAAACTATTACATTTCGCTGCATTTTCAAAATAAATTGTTATGTTGGTTCAAGCATAGCAATATCCTTCGTTTTTTGTGCATCTTTCTCTTTTATATACATAAGACGATAGTCCCCAGTTCAGGCGGAGAACATAAAAAAGCCCCGCCTAAAGGCGGGGCCCGTGAAGGGGAGGCATTCACTTAAAGATCCTGCTTGAAAAACCGAAATCAATGTTTGAGAAAACCGAAAAGACCCTTTTTCTCGTAGGGTTCCTGACGAATATCCGTCACTTCATACCCGGTGCCCTCCAGTGCCTTTTCTACGGCAGAGGACTCCAGGGGTTCGTCGCTGATCAGCACAGCCTGCCCCTTGCTGTGGGAGGCGGTAACTTTCTTTACCGGCAGGTGGTTGCGAAAGGCATCGCTCACATGGGCTTCGCACATACCGCACATCATGCCGTCAATACTTACTGTTGTTTTTACCATACCCGAGCTCCTTTCTTTTCTTCAGGCCGTTCAGCCCAACTCCTGCTGGAGCTGAGGCAGCCGGTCGCTCATCTGGGCCAGCACAGCGCAGGCGGCGCTGCGGCAGCACTCCTCATCCAGCCCCAAAGCCTCCTGCAGTCTGGCATACAAGGGTTCGCAGCAACTGGCATACAGCCGGGCCGCCTGCTCCCCCTCCTCCGTCAGATATACGCTGGAGTAGCGCTTTTTCTGGGCCAGACCCATGCGGCACAGGCTTTCTATCATAGCGTGGGCACTGGGTTTAGTTACCCCCAGCCGTTCTGCCACATCCACACACCGGGCTCCCTGGCCCTGGGCGCAAAGGGCATGCACAGCCAGCAGATAGCGAATGGAGGCGGCGGTCATATTTCTTTCCGTGTTGTGCATATCTGGCCTCCGTTAAAGCAGGGGGGAGGTGCGGAGAGCCGCCCTCCCCCGGTCATGGTCTCAGGTTACTTATTGCCCCCGTGGCACTTGCCCGCCAGGGCACAGTGGGCACAGTTGCAGCCGCAGGAGGATTTCCCCTGCTTCTTCTGCCGGATCTGACTGCGGATGATCAATGCGACCACGGCCAGAAGCCCCAGAGAGATCAATATTGTTCCAAGATTATCGCTGAACCATTGCAGCATGAGAATTACCTCCTTTATACAGAGTTTTGGTTTCTTTTATACCCGCACCTTGGTGGTGAGCTTGGTGGCTTCCTTATAGGGCTTGACCAGCATGTATACGATCAGAGCCAGGAAAGCTGCAGCCACGATAAGTCCGATAACGTTCACATTGCCGGTGAACAGGCCGCCAAACTGGTTGATCATCAGGGCGATCACATAAGCGAAGCCGCACTGATAGCCAATGGCGAACCAGGTCCACTTGGCGCTGTTCATCTCCCGCTTGATGGCGCCGATAGCGGCAAAGCAGGGGGCGCACAGCAGGTTGAACACCAGGAAGGAGTAGCCGGTGATGCCGGTAAAGGCCTGTGCAATGGCATCGTAAACCGTGCCGTCGCCGCCGCCATAGAGGATGCCCAGCGTACCTACGATGTTCTCCTTAGCTACAAGGCCGGTGATGGAAGCTACGGCGGCCTTCCAGTTGCCCCAGCCCAAAGGCTTGAAGATCCAGGCGATGGCGTTGCCTACAGCAGCCAGGATGGAGTGATCGATCTCCTCTTCAGCCAGCATCCGGAAGGTTCCGTCTACTACGCCGAAGTAAGTGGTGAACCACACCAGAATGGTGGACAGCAGGATAATTGTACCGGCCTTCTTGATGAAACTCCAGCCGCGCTCCCACATGGAACGGAGCACGTTGCTGACGGTGGGCCAATGGTAGGCAGGCAGCTCCATAACAAAGGGAGCAGGCTCGCCGGAGAACATCCTGGTCTTCTTCAGCATGATACCGGAGATAACGATGGCTGCCATACCGATGAAGTAAGCAGAAGTGGATACCCAGGGGGATCCGCCGAAGATAGCACCGGCGATCATGGCGATAAAGGGAACCTTGGCGCCGCAGGGGATGAAAGTGGTGGTCATGATGGTCATCCTGCGGTCACGTTCGTTTTCGATGGTACGGCTGGCCATTACGCCAGGCACGCCGCAGCCCATACCGATGAGCATGGGGATAAAGCTCTTGCCGGAAAGGCCGAACTTACGGAACACACGGTCCAGAACAAAGGCGATACGGGCCATGTAGCCGCAGGCTTCCAGGAAGGCCAGCAGCAGGAACAGCACCAGCATCTGAGGCACAAAGCCCAGCACGGCGCCTACGCCTGCCACGATACCATCCAGGATCAGCCCCTGCAGCCAATCGGCTACGTTGGCGGATTCCAGTGCATTGCCGACCAACACGGGTACGCCGGGCACCCATACGCCATATGCGGCCGGATCAGGCGCTTCAAAGCCGTTGTCTTCCACATACTGTACGGCTTCCACAAAGGTAGTGCCGATGGTAGTCTCCTTATCCGCATCGGCGGGGATGGTGTCATAGTAGACGGTCATGTCATTGACAGCCAGAGTCTCCTCGTCTTCCACACCTACGGTAGCGGATTTTTCTTCGGTGGTGAAAGCTTTCAGCTCAGCCAAAGTGGCGTCTGCATCAAAGTCTTCTGCTTCGGGGTCTACCTCCACATAGGCATTGATGGCGTTCAGCGCATCGCTGTAAGCGCCGTCGGCTTCTTCATACTCGCCGCTGCCAATGCCAAAGAGATGCCAGCCATCGCCGAAGAGTCCGTCGTTGGCCCAATCCGTTGCAGCAGAGCCCACGGTGACCATGGCGATATAATACACCAGGAACATGACCAGAGCAAAGATGGGCAGGCCCAGCCAGCGGTTGGTGACGATCTTGTCGATCTTATCGGAAGTGGAAAGCTGACCGGCTTTCTTCTTTTTATAGCAGCTCTTGAGTATCTCGGCGATATATACGTACCGCTCGTTGGTGATGATGGATTCCGCATCATCGTCCAGCTCTTTCTCGGCTGCCTTAATGTCCTCTTCGATGTGAGCCATGACTGCGGAATCGATGTGGAGCTTCTCCAGCACCTTATCATCCCGCTCAAAGATCTTGATGGCATACCAGCGCTGCTGCTCCTGGGGCATGTTGTGAACGGCCGCTTCTTCAATATGCGCAATGGCATGCTCCACAGGCCCGGAGAAGGTATGCATGGGCACGGTCTTGGCGCCTTCGGCAGCCTTTACGGCAGCTTCGGCAGCTTCCATAACGCCGTCGCCCTTCAAAGCGGAGATCTCCACCACCTTGCAGCCCAGCTGACGGGACAGCTCTGCCACATTGATCTTGTCACCGGCCTTGCGCACCACGTCCATCATGTTGATGGCCACCACCACAGGGATGCCAAGCTCGGTAAGCTGCGTGGTCAGGTAAAGGTTGCGCTCCAGGTTGGTACCGTCGATGATGTTCAAAATGGCATCCGGGCGCTCGTCGATCAGGTAGTTACGGGCCACCACTTCCTCCAGCGTATAGGGAGAAAGGGAATAAATGCCGGGCAGGTCCATGATGACTACGTCTTCATGCTTTTTGAGCTTGCCCTCTTTCTTTTCCACGGTAACGCCGGGCCAGTTGCCCACGAACTGGTTGGACCCTGTCAGAGCATTGAACAGCGTGGTTTTTCCGCTGTTGGGATTGCCCGCCAGGGCGATGCGGATCTGTTTGTTTTCCATGTTTTTACGCTCCTGTTTTTTGCACTGTATTAAAGAAATCTAATTCCGGTTTCACATATTTAACCGTTGTGGAAAAAATTATTCCACTTCGATCATTTCGGTATCGGCCTTGCGCAGGCTCAGCTCATACCCACGAACGGTGACTTCCATAGGATCTCCCAAAGGCGCTACCTTGCGTACATACACTTCCGTTCCCTTGGTGATGCCCATGTCCATGATCCGCCGCTTGACGGGGCCTTCCCCATGCAGCTTGACCACTTTGGCGGTTTCTCCGATCTTGACTTCCCGCAGAGTTTTCATTGTGTTTGCTCCTCTCATTCCTTGTTGTTTTTATATCATGATCTTCCGGGCCATTTCCTGACTGATCGCCACCCGGGATTCCTTGACCTTGACAATAAGATTGCCGCCCATGACGGATACCACCGTTACGGAACTCCCGGGCACAAAGCCCAGGTCTTCCAGGTGTTTCTTTACTTCGGGGCTCCCCCCCACATGATGGATCAGGTTCTCTTCTCCCATTCCGGCTAAGCTCAACGGCATCATGCTTTTCTCCCTTCATGACCGGTTTACGGTCATATGTAAATCCTTATCGGTTAATCTTCTCTAACCATCGGATAGTTTAGCATCTCTAACACTCCTTGTCAATAGATTTTTCAAAAAAATTTACACGATCTTCGGGTATTGCTTTTTGGATTTAAGTATGTTAACCTATGAGATATATAAATATGAAAGGAAGTCTTTCCATGAAGATTCTCCGGGCGGCAGAAGATTATCTGGAAGCCATGCTCATGATGCGCCAACGCCATGGCTACATTCGCTCCATTGATGTGGCGCAGTACCTGGGCGTGACCAAACCCAGCGTTACTTATACCACCAAACGTCTGCGGGAAAACGGCTATATCACCATGGATGTAGACGGCCTGATCACTTTAACGGAGGATGGCTACAGGATCGCCTCTTCCATGCTGGATCGGCATAAAACCCTGACCGGCTTTTTAATGGCGCTGGGCGTGGATGAAGAAACCGCAGAGATGGATGCCTGCAAAATGGAGCATGACATCAGCCAGAAAACCTACGAGGCTATCTGCCAGCACGCTTTGAACAGCACTCCCATTCAGCCGGTGGAGCCTCTCCCCAACAAACCAGAAGTACAGGAGAAAGCATAAATCTTATTTGTTCTTTTGCCCCGTATGGGGCTTTTTTGTTTGAGCGGCAAATACTCCTTTTGCACTCCGCAACGCTCACTTTTCATCCACTATCCGGATAAAACAGGCGTCACTCCTGTCGATTTCCTCATTTTCCAAATACTGGATGCCCGCTTGCCTCCGCAGCTTCCGATTTGTCAGACTTCACTGCATCATGTGCAAACAAAAAGAGCGGCCGCAGCAGAGAAACCTGCGGTAACCGCTCATATGCATCGATTTTCTATATATTTTGTTCCCGCAGCACCGCCGCCTGCTCTATGCCGTAGCGATGGAAGGCAGCAATCTCTTCCGGGCCGATCTCCTCTCCGGAAAGCACAATGGGCACCGCCGGAGGGCAGCTCACCGCCGGAGCAGCGCAGATACGCCCCAACGCTTGTGCTGCAGGCACCCGTTCCTGAGGGCCCAAGCACCCCTCTCTCAGGGAACAGCGTACTTTGGGCTGGGTCAGCGCCATGGGTTCCGGTATTTTCGGAGGAGCCGGTGCCTCCCCCAACGCCGCTTCCACAGCCGAAAGAGCAGCTTCTCCATTCTGAGGCGTGGTCATCAGCACCAGAAAGTCCCCATCGGCGTACTCATACTCCATATTTGCCCGGCGCAGCTGTTCTCCCAGCGCATGACCGCTCCAGCCCCGGGGCGCCAGCAGAGTCAGCCGCAGCGGATCGTCTGGTTCTATCCCCCAGCCCCGCTGCTCCAAACGAGCTTTAAACGCATCCAGCTTCTGCACCCAGCAGGCCAGGTCTTGCCGGCACTCCCCCGCCAGATACCGGTTGCACAGATCCAGCGAGCTTAAAATCAGATAGGAAGGACTGGTAGAGCCAAAAAGAGCCATGGCCTCCCGGGCATTTTTATAAAAAGCATCAGGCAGCCCCTTCTTCAGGTGCAGGTAGGCGCCGCCGGTCAGCACCGGCAAAGTCTTATGCGCAGAGTCACAGCAAAGATCCGCGCCCAGATCCAGCGGATGACAGGGCTCCGGCAAAAAATGCAGATATGCCCCGTGGGCATTGTCTACCAACAGACGGATCCCCCGCTTTCGGCACACCTGTGCCATGCCGCCGATATCCGCCTGATGCCCCAGATAATCCGGACTGGTGATATATACCGCCGCCGGGGGGACCGGAAAGGTATCCAATGCTTCTTCCAGATCCTGTGCCGACAGAGGACAGGCGCACAAGCTCCCCCGCTGCCGGGGCCATAGCCACTGCACCTGCACATCCAGCAGAGCGCAGGCATACACAAACGCCTTGTGCACATTCCGGGGAGCGGCAATCACCGGAAGCGTCCCGGAAGCCCGCAAACTGATGGCCAGCCGCACCATGGCCCGAATACACTGGCTGGATCCTTCGGCAGAATAGAGTGTTCTGCCTGCGCCGAAAAGAGAGGCTGCATTCGCCTCACTTTCCGCCAGAATCCCTTCTGCTTCGTAAAGGCTGTCTGCCCCGGGTATCTCTGTGATGTCCCAGGGTTCCGGCCCCAGAAAAGATCTGCCCTTATGGCCGGGCATATGCAGGCGCACCGAATCTTTTTGCACATAGGCACGGACAAAGTCCGCTACCGGGGTTTCCATTATAGATCTTCCTCGGCGATCTTCATCATGATAGCGCACTCAATGCGCTTTTTGAACAGCTCACAGCCCGGTTCATACACCCCTTCAATGGCGCCGGTGGCATGGTAGGCATTGGCGGCACACCCGCCGGAGCAATACAGCTTTGCCCAGCAGTTTTCGCATTCCTTCCGCGCATAGGCATTACAGGCCCGAAAGCGTTCCCGCAGGGCGTCATTGGTCACTCCCTGCCAGATGTCCCCCAGCTTGAACTTTTCCTCTCCCACAAACTGGTGACAGGGGTACAGATCCCCCCAGGGCGTCACGGCCATATACTCCGTGCCGGAACCGCAGCCGGAAATACGCTTGTAAATGCAGGGCCCGGCCGTAAGATCCAGCATATAATGATAGAAGGTAATGGGATGCCCCTCTTTCTTCCGACGGAGCATGTCCAGCGCCAGAGTCTCATACTCCTTTTTGACGATCTCCAGATCCTCTGCCGTTAAAGCCGCGGGATCCTGGGGAGCGCAGACCACCGGCTCCATGCTCAGCTCCGTAAATCCCAGATCTGCCATATGGAACACATCTTTGGTAAAATCCGGATTGGCATGGGTAAAGGTACCCCGCATATAATAATTCTTTCCGCCGCGGGCTTTGACCAGCGCCTGAAACTTCGGCACGATGCGGTCATAGCTGCCGTTCCCGGCGTAATCCACTCGGGTGGCATCGTGGATCTCCTTGCGCCCATCCAGAGAAAGAACCACATTGCTCATCTCACGGTTGGCAAAGTCGATAACATTCTCGTCAATAAGCATTCCGTTGGTAGTGAGCGTAAAACGGAAGTTCTTGCCCCGTTCCTTTTCCACGCTGCGGGCATAGGCCACCAGATCTTTGACCACCTGCCAGTTCATCAGTGGCTCCCCGCCGAAGAAGTCCACTTCCAGATTCCGCCGGGAACCGGAGTTCTCCATAAGAAAATCCAAGGCCCGCTTGCCTACCTCAAAGGTCATGAGCCCCCGCTCTCCATGATACTTCCCCTGACTGGCAAAGCAGTAGGCGCAATTCAGGTTGCAGGTATGAGCCACATGGAGGCACAAAGCCTTGACGATGTTTCCGGAACGGGCTTTGAGGGTGCCGGCCATAGGCGCAAATGTATCCGGAGAAAAGAGCTGCCCGGCCTGCTTCAGACTTTCTATATCGTCCAGACACTGTTCCAGCTCCTCCCGGGTCACATCCGGGCGGGAGGAATATTTTCCCAACATGGCGGAGAGGATCTGCTCCCGGGTATGGCTCTCATACATCAAAATGCAGTCATAGGCCACCTCATCCACCACATGAATGGAGCCGGAGCAGCTGTCCAGCACGATATGATACCCGTTAAGCGTAAAGGCATGAATCATAAGGCCCTCCTTGAGGCACAAAAAAACGGCCGCCTCTGGGCAAGCCCGGCAAGGCGGCTGATGTTTTTGAGGACGTTACTTATTTTCGTTCTCGCACTTCTGGTTGGCAACGCCGCAGCTGGTCTTGCAGGCGGACTGGCAGGAAGTCTGGCATTCGCCGCAGCCACCGTTCTTGGCGCTCTCACAGAGATTACGGGTAGCAATGGTCTTAATTCTTTCCATGGTATCATTCTCCAATCGTTAAAATTACTGCCGGACGCATCCCCGGCAAGGCGTATCTTTACAGATACAAATATTATAGCAATTCTGCTGTGGTAAGTCAATGGTGCAAAAGTGCCCGCAGCAGGGAAAAGCATGTTCCGAATGGATATGCACGCAGGGCCGGAAACGGCACTTCTCATACACCCTGCCACGAAAAAGTCTTCCGCAAACAGCTGCTGCTTTAATATCTGTTCAAGACGTACCCAAAGCGGCGGCAGACAGTATACGCAGTACGGAACGCGCCTATATGCAAGCTGCGTGACGCTCGTAATGCGGGGGCGCACGTTCCGGCTGCGCCGGAACTCTGCGGGGCCTGCGGCCCCGCAGGCGTGCCTCCGGCACGCAGTGCGCCCCCCAACTCCGTATACGCTGCAAGCTCCATAAAACCCGGCCCCAGGCCTCACATCCGCTTATCATCTTTATACGGCGTCCATGCCCCTAACCAGAGCATACTCTTTCCTTCCGCCTATTCACAGATGAAAATATGCCGTTGATTTTCCCCATATTCTTGACCTGTTCAGGCATTTATGCTTTAATAAGAAAAAGTAACATATTGGAGGTATACATGGAACACAGGCATGAGGATGTATATGAAAACAAGATTGCCGGGCTTTGCGGAGCACTTCTGTTTGCTTTGGGCGGCGGCATAATCTACTTTTTGCTGTATCAGTTGGGGTATATCTCCAGCATCAGCGGTCTGGTGGGCGCCGTGCTGGCCATGAAGGGCTATGCTCTCTTCTCTAAAAAAGAGAGTATGTTTGGTGTGATCACTTCCGCCGTGCTGGCTCTGTTGGTATTAGCGGCAGCCTGGTATCTGTGCCTGGCCAAAGATGTATATGAGGCCTTCCAGGAGTGGTTTGCTGCCGGCGAAATCGATTATACTGTATCTTTTGGGGAAGCAGTGCAGGGAGCTCATTTGTTCCTGGAGGATCCGGAGATCTCCCGTTCCTATCTGGGGGATTTGGGGATGAGCCTGCTTTTTGCGGTTATCGGTTGCTTTGGAAATGTGTGGACGGCTCTAAAGAACCAGAAAGCTCAAAAAGCACAGCAGGGGGCACCCATTCAGGCGGAAGCAAAAGAAAGTCCCTATTCCGCAGAAGAGCCCAACCCCTTTGCACAGGATCAGGAAGAAAAGAATCCTTTCGCCGCACAGGATGAAACAAAAGAATAACGCTTGTACATATGTATAAACGCCCTGCGGGGCGTTTTTTCATATTAGTAGATGGCCCCCATTTCGTTCCGCATCGGGATACGGTACGCCTTTCATTCGTAAATAAACCGCATACGCAGCATGGTCCGTGCCCGCTCGAAAACTGCGCGACGCTCGTAATGCAGGGGCGCACGTTCCGGCTGCGCCGGAACTCTGCGGGGCTCACAGCCCCGCAGGCGTGCCTCCGGCACGCAGTGCGCCCCCACAATCCCCGTATACGCCTCCACCCACTTTTCCACTCCACCCCGTTTTACTATATCCCGTTTCTAAATACGAGCTTCCCTTCTTTATTCCCACACAAAAAGCGCCCCCTTGGGAGCGCTTTTGCATTTTGATCGGATTTTCCGGTCTTATTTGCCTTCCTTGGCCGCCTTGATCTCTTTGATCATCTCGGGCACTACCTTGAACAGGTCCCCTACGATGCCATAATTGGCCACCGTAAAGATGGGGGCGCCGTCATTCTTGTTCACGGCAATAATGGTTTCAGAATCCTGCATACCGGCTACATGCTGAATGGCGCCGGAAATGCCCAAGGCCACATACAGCCGGGGATGCACGGTCTTACCTGTCTGCCCCACCTGATGGTCATTTGTGATCCAGCCTGCATCCACCACCGCACGGGAGGCGCCTACCACGCCGCCCAGTACACCGGCCAGTTCTTCAGCCAGCGCAATGCCCTTTTCGGGATCCTTGCTGATGCCCCGGCCAACGGCTACTACAACGTCGGCCCCTACCAGATCTACCATCTTCCGCGCCATCTTCTCGATCTTGAGAATCTGCACATGGATATCGTCTGCGGTCAGATCCGTCTTTACATTCTCGATGATGCACTTGTCGGCGCCTGCCTGATCAAACTCCTGTGTCTGCATAACGCCGGGGCGCACCGTAGACATCTGCGGCCGGAATCGGGGGCAGATAATAGTGGCCATCAAATGCCCGCCAAATGCCGGACGGGTCATCTTCAGGTTGGTGTTCTCTTCGAACTTTGTGTTATCCACATCAATGGTGGAGGTGCTCTTAAGGAATGCCTTGTACTTCTCTACATCCACATCCAGATGGGTGCAATCAGCGGTAAGGCCGGTATGCAGTCTGGCGGCGCAGCGTGGACCGAGATCCCGGCCCAGATTGGTAGCGCCGATAAGCACGATCTCCGGCTTCTTCTCCTCGATCAGGTCGCAAAGCACCTTGGCATATCCATCGGTGGTATAGTCCTTCAGCAGGGGGCTGTCCGCATAATAGACCCGGTCGGCTCCGTAGCCGCCCAATGCCTTCAGGTGGTCTGCATCCAGGCCGCTGCCCAGCACCACGCCGCACAGCTCTACCTTCAGATCATCGGCCAGCTTCCGGCCTTCGCTGAGCAGCTGATAGCTGATGCTCTGGAGCAGGCCTTCCCGCTGCTCACAAAATACCCATACGCCCTTGAAGGCGGCAGTATCCGTGCAGTTGTATTCAGCCATTGTATTCTTCTCCTCTCTGTCAGATCAAATGCTTCTCGTTCAGAAGGCCCACCAGCTTGGCGGCGTCCTCCAGCATTACGCCGGCGCCCTTGACGGGGGGAGAGAAGGACTTGTATACGTTGGTGGGGGAACCCTGCAGACCGATGGTATCGGTCTCGATAAGAGGATCATCCTTCAACGTGTTGTAATCAAAGATATCCAGAGGCTTGTCATAGCACTCGAAGATACCGGAGATGCTCATGTACCTGGGCTGGTTGAGTTCTTTGAGGCAGGTGATCAGGCAGGGGGTCTGGGCCCGCAGCAGCATATACCCATCCTCCAGCAGGCGCTTGACCACTACAGCTCCTTCTTCCGCACGAATCTCGGCGGCATAGGTGATCTGGGGCAGGTGAAGCTTTTCGGCGATCTGGGGGCCGACCTGAGCGGTGTCCCCGTCGATGGCCTGCCGGCCGCAGAATACGATGTCATCCTTTTCCAGGCCGATCTTATTCACCGCCGCCGCCAGGATCTGGCTGGTGGCAAAGGTATCGGAACCGCCAAACTCACGGCCGCTTACCAGCACGGCTCTGTCGCAGCCCCTGGCCAGCAGCTCTCTGAGCATCCCCTCTGCGGGAGGAGGCCCCATGGAGACCACGATGACCTGACAGCCCGTGGCGTCCTTAAGCTCCAGAGCAGCCTCTACGGCGGCCAGATCGTCGGGATTTGTAATGGTAGCCATGGCGGCACGATCCATGGTGCCGTCGGGCTTTACCGCAACTTTACCGGAGGTATCCGGAACCTGCTTTACGCAAACGATAGCTTTCATTCTCTTTACCTCGTTCCAATTACTTGAGCAGAGCGCCGGAAATGACCATCATCTGGACTTCGCTGGTGCCCTCGTAGATCTCGGTGATCTTGGCATCCCGCATCATGCGCTCAATGGGATAATCCCGGGTGTAGCCGTAGCCGCCGAAGAGCTGCAGGCACCGGCGGGTCACGTCACTGGCGGTACGGGAAGCAATGAGCTTGGCCTGAGCAGCCTCCACACTGTAGCGGACCTTGGCGCCGTTCATGGCCGCCTGCTTTTTCTGCGCAGCGGCATAGACCAGATACCGGGCCGCCTCAATACGTGCCTTCATCTCTGCCAGTTCAAACTGCGTGTTCTGGAACTGTGCGATGCTCCGGCCAAACTGCTTGCGCTCCTTCACATAGGCCACCGTCTCGTCCAAAGCGCCCTCTGCAATGCCCAGCGCCTGAGAAGCAATACCGATACGGCCGCCATCCAGCGTAGCCATGGCCAGCTGGAAGCCCTTGCCCTTTACGCCCAGAAGCCGGTCCTTGGGGATGATGCAGTCCTCCATGATCAGTTCGCAGGTGGAGGAACCGCGGATACCCATCTTATCTTCGGGCTTGCCCACGGAGAATCCGGGATCCGTCCGCTCTACGATAAAGGCGGAAATCTCCTTGCTCTTGCGGCCCTTCTTGTCGGTCAGGATGCCGGTAACCGCGATGATGATGAATACATCCGCAAACCCTGCATTGGTGATGAAGATCTTGGAGCCGTTGAGCTTCCAGTGGTCTCCTTCATCGATGGCCCAGGTCTGCTGGCCCTGCGCATCGGTGCCGGCGCCGGGCTCGGTAAGGCCAAAAGCGCCCAGCCATTCGCCGGAGCAAAGCTTGGGCAGATACTTTGCCTTCTGCTCGGGAGTACCATTTTCATAAATGGGCGCCGCGCAAAGACTGGTATGAGCAGAAAGCACTACGCCTGTGGTGCCGCATACCCGGCTCATTTCTTCTACCGCCAGCACATAAGAGAGCACATCGCCTCCTGCACCGCCGACGGTCTTGGGGAAATAGATGCCCATCATGCCCAGCTTGGCCATCTTTTCCACGGTCTCTTTGGGGAAGTATTCCTCTGCATCCACTTTCTTAGCCAGAGGCTTCACTTCGTTTTCAGCAAACTCCCGGTACATCTTCTGGGCCAGCAGCTGCTGCTTGGAAAGTGTAAAATCCATTCTTTACCTCCTGATATTTGGGGTACAAGGGCCTCCGCCTTCCGGCGAAGGCCCCGGAAACGCTCTTTGGCTTACTTGGCGTCGATGGCCGTCTTGGTGCGGTCTGCGTTGTAAATATAGAAACCCTTGCCGGTCTTGCAGCCCAGATTGCCGCTGCGGACCATCTTTCTCAGCAGGGGGCAGGGACGGTACTTGGTATCGCCCATTTCGTTATACAGCACTTCCATAATGGCCAGGCACACATCCAGACCAATGAAGTCCCCCAGTTCGAAGGGGCCCATGGGATGGTTGGAGCCCAGCTTCATGGCGGTGTCGATATCTTCGATGCTGGCTACGCCTTCCATCTTGATGTAGCAGGCTTCGTTGATCTCAGGGATGAGGATACGGTTGACGATAAAGCCTGCCGCCTCGTTGACCTGCACAGGCACCTTGTTGATGGCCTTGGACAGGTTGGTGATGAACTCTACCATCTCGGGGGTGGTGTTGGCTCCGGCGGTGACTTCGATGAGCTTCATCCTGTCGGCAGGGTTGAAGAAGTGCATGCCGATCAAGGGCCGGGTCAGGCCGTTGCCGATCTCGGTGATGGACAGGCTGGAGGTGTTGGAAGCAAAGACAGTCTCCGGTTTGCAGAGCTTATCCAGCTCCTGGAAGGTCTTTTTCTTGACTTCCATGTTCTCAAAGGCAGCTTCCACGATCAGATCGCAGTCTGCGCACAGATCTTCCTTGACGCCGGGGGTGATGGCAGCCAGAATGGCATCCACTTTCTCCTGGGCGATCTTGCCCTTTTCCACCAGCTTGGCATAGCCCTTGGCGATCTTGGCCTTGCCGCCTTCTGCCCACTCCTGCTTGATATCGCAGAGAGCTACTTCATACCCCTCGCACTGTGCAAAAGCCTTGGCAATGCCCTGGCCCATGGTGCCTGCGCCGATAACGCCGATTTTCATAGTGTTTCCTCCTGATAAAATTTGAATATCTGCAAAAGGGAAGCCGGGACGGAAGCGATACCTCCGCCCGGCATATACTGGATCAGTTGTTGGTGAACACGGCCTTGGGCTTGGGCTTTTCCCGGCTGAGGAAGCAAGCCATGCCTTCTACCTGGTCGTGGGTCTCGAAGCAGGCGCCAAAGAGCTTTTCTTCAATGGCAACGCCCTCTTCAATGGAACCCTGCATCCCCTCGTTGACGGCCTGTTTGCAGGCACGAACGGCAATGGGTGCATTCCGGGCGATCTTGTTGGCCAGCTTCAGCGCATTCTCCATGAGCTCTGCCTGGGGATAAACGGCATTGACCAGCCCGATGCGCAGCGCTTCCTGCGCATCAATGTTCAACGCGGCATAAAGCATCTGCTTGGCCATGCCCATGCCTACCAAGCGGGCCAGCCTCTGGGTGCCCCCAAAGCCGGGCGTGATGCCCAGGCCTACCTCGGGCTGCCCGAACACTGCGTTATCGGCCGCCAGGCGGATGTCGCAGCTCATGGCCAGTTCGTTGCCGCCGCCCAGTGCAAAGCCGTTGACCGCAGCGATGACGGGCAGGGGGAACTTCTCGATATACAGGAAGATATCGTTGCCCAGCTTGCCGAAAGCTTCGCCCTCAGCCTTGGTCATGGTGCTCATGGAGCCGATATCGGCACCGGCCACAAAGCTCTTTTCCCCTGCGCCGGTAAGCACCACGCAGCGGACGGTGTTCTGATCGATGGCCTCAAAAGCCGCCTTCAGGTCGGCCAGGACCTCGGGGTTCAGGGCGTTGAGAGCCTTGGGCCTGTCGATGGTGACAACGGCTACGGCTCCCTGGATCTCGGTATTTACAAATGCCATGGTATGCTCCTTACATCTCCACGATGGTGGCGCAGCCCATACCGCCGCCGATGCACAGGGTGGCCAGTCCCTTATGGGCGCCCCGATGCTTCATGGCGTACAGCAGGGTAACAAGGATACGGCAGCCGGAAGCACCCACGGGATGGCCCAGAGCCACGGCGCCGCCGTTGACGTTGACCTTGCTCATATCAAAGTTCAGTTCCCGGGCTACGGCCACAGACTGAGCAGCAAAGGCTTCGTTGGCTTCGATCAGATCCATATCCTCCACCTTCAGGCCGGTCTTTTCCATGACCTTTTTGGTGGCAGCCACGGGGCCGATGCCCATGATGGCAGGATCCACACCGCCCAAAGCGCCGCCGATCCAGGTGGCCATGGGGGTGATGCCCAGTTCTTTGGCCTTCTCTTCGCTCATGACCACTACAGCGGCAGCGCCGTCGTTAATGGCGGAAGAGTTGCCTGCGGTGACCCGGCCATCGGGCTTGAAGGCGGGCTTCAGCTTGGCCAGAGCTTCCATGGTGGTGCCGGCACGGGGGCCTTCGTCCGTATCGAATACGATATCGCCTTTCTTATTTTTAATGACTACGGGAACGATCTCCTCTTTGAAGGCGCCCGCTGCGATGGCGGCGGAGGCTTTGTTCTGGCTGTTCACGGAGAAAGCGTCCAGTTCTTCCCGGGTAATGCCCCAGCGGTCGCAGATGTTCTCGGCAGTGATACCCATGTGGCAGTTGTTGTATACATCCCACAGAGCGTCGTTGACCATGGTATCCACCAGCTCACTCTTACCCATGGGGTAGCCCATGCGGTAGCCATAGCGTCCCTTCTGGATGGCAAAGGGAGCCATATCCATGTTTTCTACGCCGCCGGCCACCACAACGTCGGCATCGCCGGCTTCGATCATCTGAGCCGCCATGTTCACGCAGTGCAGACCGGAACCGCAGACCACGTTGACGGTGACGGCGGGGGTGGTGTAGGGAAGACCGGCATAGATGGATGCCTGACGGGCCACGTTCTGGCCCAGTCCCGCCTGAATGACGCAGCCCATGTACACATGATCCACCTGCTCCGGCTTGAGCCCTGCCCGGCTCACGGCCTCGCGAATGACGACCTCGCCCAGCCTGGCGGCAGGAACATTGGACAAAGTGCCGCCAAACTTGCCGATGGCGGTACGGCACGCCGAAGCGATCACAACTTTTTTCATGTAGTAGCCTCCTAAGATGTCTCTTTTATTTCAACGACGCACGGCAGTGCGCCCAAAATAAAGCGTAAAAAATGGAAAAAGCGCGGCTTGGAGTAAAAAAAATGCCGCAGGTCATGCGGGCAAAACTTTGCCCGGGGAACAATCCAGAGATAAAGACGGCTCTGCGCACAAGCACCGGGACTTTGTATGGGGTTTGCGCAGGATCCTCCTTAAAACGGATGCACACAACCTTATTTACATAGGTATTGTATTATAGATCCGGTCATTTGTCAATCAATATCGGCGCAAATCACGGTTTTTTCACAAACAAAAATTTGTTTTTGTCTGCATTTGGGGGAAAACACTCATTTTTCCACACGTTGTTTTTGGATGCATTTTTGCACGTTTGTGCAATTGACGCAGTTGACGGCAGAGCGTATCCATGCTATAAAAATACAAGAGGAAGGGGTTGACCCTGCCCTGCTCCCCCGGGGAGCGATCTTACAGGTGAATCGGAGAGGAGAAACGGCCATGAACTATTCGGATATGTACGAGCAGAAACGGATCTCCGCCGCAGAAGCGGCGGCCCTCATCAAGAGCGGGGATTGGGTGGATTACGGCTGGACCACCGGCACTCCCGTAGCGGTAGACAGAGAGATTGCCAAACGCCTGCCGGAACTGGAAAACGTAAACTTCCGGGGCGGCATCCTTATGTGGGAACCGGCCATCTTCCAGATAGAAGCGCCGGAAAAGCATATGACCTGGAACAGCTGGCACATGGGCGGTATTGAACGCAAGGCCATTGCACGTGGGTTCAGCTTTTATGCGCCTATCCGCTATTCCGAACTGCCCCGGTATTACCGGGAAAGTCCCGATCCTTTGGACGTAGCGGTATTTCAGGTAGCCCCCATGGATGCCCACGGGTATTTCAACTTCGGTCCCAACGCCAGCCATATGGGAGAGGTCTGCCGCAAGGCAAAGATCGTTATTGTAGAAGTCAACCAGAACATGCCCCGCTGCCTGGGCGGCTTTGATGAAGGCGTGCACATCAGCGACGTGACCTATATTGTGGAGGGAGATAATCCGCCCATGGGCCAGATGGGGCCCGCCGCCGCTCCCACCGCCGTGGATGAGGCCGTGGCAAAACTGATCGTGCCCCAGATCCCCGATGGCGCCTGCCTGCAGCTGGGTATCGGCGGCATGCCTAACGCCGTAGGCAACATGATCGCCCAAAGTGACCTGAAGGATCTGGGCGTACACACGGAAATGTATGTGGATGCCTTTGTGAACATTGCCAGAGCCGGTAAGATCACCGGCCGGAAAAAGGCCATCGATCCCGGCCGGCAGGTCTATGCCTTCGGCGCGGGTACCCAGATGCTCTATGACTATCTCCACGATAACCCGGCCTGCATGTCTGCTCCGGTGGAATATACCAACGATGTGCGGGTGGTAGCGCAGCTGGATAACTTTATTTCCATCAACAACGCCGTGGACATTGACCTTTTCGGCCAGGTAAACGCCGAAAGTGCGGGCGTGAAAAACATCTCCGGCGCCGGCGGACAGATGGATTTCGTTATGGGCGCCTATCTGAGCAGGGGCGGCAAGAGCTTCATCTGCCTGAGCTCCACCTTCTTTAACAAAAAGACCGGCAAGGCCGAAAGCCGGATTCAGCCCACCCTGACTCCCGGAAGCATTGTGACGGATACCCGTCCCACGGTGCACTACATCTGCACGGAATACGGTTTGCTGAACCTGAAGGGACTTACGGCCTGGGAACGTGCGGAAGGTCTTATTAACCTGGCCCACCCGGACTTCCGCGAAGAGCTCATCGCCCAGGCAGAAAAGATGCATATCTGGCGCCTGTCCAACAAGCGGTAAGCGCAGCGATCTGCACGGGGCACACGGAGCCTGACCCTCCGCCCGAGGCTGCTTGCATTGCTGCCCTTCTGTTGTTAAACCGATCCTGTTTTGAAAGCGGATCTGCCGCCCGCCGGGGCTGCGGATCCGTTTTGTTTTGGCAGTTCCATCGTTTTATTGCGCGATGCTCCATGAAAACAACCGGGAAGCGAGGCATGGGGGCGCACTGCGTGCCTGACGGCACGCCTGCGGGGCATGGCCCCGCAGAGTTCCGGCGGCAGAGCCGCCGGAACGTGCGCCCCCGGGCTGCGTATACACTCCCGTCCCGTAAGCCAGCGGCTCCGCTCCGTCTTCCTTCCCCTTACGCGCAGGCTGTCACAACTCCCCTTTTGTGCCGAAAACAATCCATACTTTTACAGCCATTCCGTACTCTTGATTTAATAAACCATTCAGACGAATTCGGTCTTTTTTACGTTCTGTGCCGTATTGTCATACGGAATGGATTGTGTTATAGTGATGCCAAAGAGAATTTACTATCTTGACTTAAATGAGGAAAAGGATATGCAGTTAGAAAAGATGCTGGCCATCCGCAACAACAAGATCGTGTATGTGGACGGCGACACCTGCTACAAGGTTTTTAATGAGGATTACCTCAAGGAGGATATATTTAAAGAAGCCTATAATCAGGTCCGTGTAGAAAGTCTGGGGCTCAGCGTGCCCAAAGTGCTGGGCGTGACCACCGTGGAGGGCAAGTGGACCCTCTCCTCCCAGTTCATCCCCGGCAGGACCCTTTCCCGCCTGATGACCCTGGAGCCGGAAAAAAAGGCGGCCTACATGGAGCTTTTTGTCCGGGTGCAAAGGCAGATGCACAGCCGGAACTGTCCCCAGCTCACCCGCCTGCAGGAGAAGATGGATAACCGCATCAGCCGCACGGATCTGCCCGCCACGGTGCGCTATTCCCTCCATGAAGATATCCTCTCCATGCCACGGGAGAACCACATCTGCCACGGGGATCTGGTGCCCTCCAATGTGCTCATCCGCAAGGGCGACGGCGTTCCTTTCATTTTGGACTGGAGCCATGTGACCCGCGGGTATGCCCCTGCCGATGCGGCCCGTACCTATCTGCTTTTTACCCTGAATGAAGATAAAGAGGGTGCAGAGCTGTATCTGTCCCTGTACTGCCGGGAATCCGGTCTGGATGAAAAAGAGATCCGCCGCTGGCTCCCCGCTGTGGCTGCCTCCCAGCTGGTACTGGGCAATGAGGCCGAACGAGAGATCCTTCATGCCTTTATCGGCGTATAAAGTTTTGAAAAGAGGTTTTAGTCTATGACGATTCTGGTCTGCATCGGTTCCTCCTGTCACATCAAGGGTTCCCGTCAGGTGGTGGAAGCCCTGCAAAAGCTCATCCGGGAGCATCATCTGGGCGACAAAGTCATGCTCCGCGGCACCTTCTGCCTGGGGCGGTGTCAGGATGGCGTGTGCGTTTCTATCGGAGACAAATTCTTCTCCGTTTCTCCCGAAAACGTGGAAACATTCTTCCGGGAAAATGTTCTGAATAAGGTATAATCCCATGCTGATACAGATCTGCGTAGGCTCTTCCTGCCATCTCAAGGGCACGGAACAGATTATCAGCCTCTTTCAGCAGGCGCTGAAAGAGTATGCCCTGGAGGAAGAAGTGACTCTGGCCGGGAGCTTCTGCACCGGCCGCTGCAACCGCACGGGCGTTACCGTCACTGTGGACGACGCCGTTTACCCCGGCATAACACCTGAAAGCTTCCCCGCCTTTTTTGAAGAACGGATAGCCCGCCCCCTGGGCGCATGCAAGGTCTGCTGATCCCCTAAAATCCCCTATAAGCGAGGTATTTCTGCCATGGACTGTCTGACACTGAAGAAATCCAACTGCAAGAACTGCTACAAATGCATCCGTCATTGCCCGGTCAAATCCATCCGCTTTTCCGGCAATCAGGCCTATATCATCGGGGCTGAATGCATCCTCTGCGGCCACTGCTTTGTGGTGTGTCCCCAGAATGCCAAGCAGATCGTGGACGAAACGGAAAAAGCCAGAGTGCTCTTGCAAAGCGGGGAAAAGGTCATCGTGAGCCTGGCCCCCTCCTTCATGGCCAACTATGAGGGCGTGGGTATCGACGGTATGCGGGAAGCCCTGAAGCAGCTGGGCTTCTTTGATGCAGAAGAAACGGCGATGGGTGCTACCATCGTAAAAAACGAGTATGAACGCATACTGGACGAGGAGCAGCGGGATATCCTTATTTCCTCCTGCTGCCACAGTGTGAACCTTCTCATCCAAAAGTATTTTCCGGATGTGCTGCCCTATCTGGCGGACGTGCTTTCCCCCATGCAGGCCCACTGCAAGGATATCAAGCGCCGCTATCCCGGCGCCAAAACGGTGTTTGTCGGCCCTTGTGTGGCCAAAAAAGACGAAGCCCAGCGCTGCGAAGGGCTTGTGGATGCCGTGCTGACTTTTGATGAGCTCTCCGCCTGGCTCAAGGCCGAGGGGATCGAACTGAAGCAGGCCCAGCATCCGCTGGAACATTCCCGGGCCCGGTTCTTTCCCACCACAGGCGGGGTGCTGAAATCCCTGTCTCACGAAAATCCCAGGTATACCTATATGGCCATGGACGGGGTGGAAAACTGCATGGCTGCCCTGCGGGAGATCCAGGCCGGCACGCTGCATAACTGCTTTATAGAAATGTCTGCCTGTGTGGGCAGCTGCGTAGGCGGCCCCGTAATGGAAAAATTCCACCATACCCCCGTCCACAGCTATACCGCCGTAGCCAAGGCCGCCGGGAAACTGGATTTTGAGGTGCTGCAGCCGGAACATTTCTCCCTGCAAAAGCCCTTTTTGCCCTTGGACAGACACAGCCGCATGCCCTCGGAGCGGGAGATCAGCGACATTCTCCTGCAAATGGGCAAGAAGCGGGCCGCCGATGAACTCAACTGCGGTACCTGCGGCTATGACACCTGCCGTGAAAAGGCCATTGCCGTATATCAGGGCAAGGCGGAGATCTCCATGTGCCTGCCCTACCTGAAGGACAAGGCAGAAAGCTTTTCCGATACCATTGTGCGCAACACCCCCAACGGTCTTATTGTTCTGAACGAAAAGCTGGAGGTGCAGCAGATCAACCGCATTGCGCTGAAGATCCTGAACATCCGCTATGCCACGGATATTCTGGGGGATCAGGTGGTGCGGATCATGGATCCGGATGACTTTATGAGCGTCCTTTCCAGCGGCCGGAGCATCCACGATAAGCGGGTATATCTGGCAGAATATGAAAAATACGTGGAAGAGACCATCGTATACGATAAAGAATACCGGCTGCTTGTATGCATCCTCCGGGATGTCACCGAAGAAGAGGAGATCAAGGCCCAGAAGGAGAACATGCGCAGCCAAACAGTAGAGATCGCCGACAAGGTGGTGGATAAGCAGATGCGTATCGTACAGGAGATCGCATCTCTCCTGGGAGAGACAGCCGCCGAAACCAAAATCGCCCTCTCCAAGCTCAAGGAGTCCATCAGTAATGAATAACCTGTGCGCCGATATAGGCTATAAGAGCATCAACCACGAAGGAGAGCAGCTCTGCGGTGATCATGTGGATATTGTGGAACAGGGTGAAAACTCTACCGTCATCGTCCTGGCAGACGGTCTGGGCAGCGGCGTAAAGGCCAGCATCCTTTCCACCCTGACCAGCAAGATCATCTCCACCATGATGGCCGAGGGTCTGCCCCTGGAGGAATGTGTTTCCACCATTGCGGCTACCCTCCCCATATGCTCTCAGCGGGGGGTCGCCTATTCCACCTTTACCATTCTGCACCTGATCCGCAATGAGACCGCCGAGCTCATTCAGTATGATAACCCTGCGGTCATTTTCCTTAGGAATTTTGAAAACGTGGATTACCCCATGCAGGAGCTGCACATAGGCGGCAAGCGGATCTATAAATCCTCCATCCGCCTGCAGGAGGATGACATCTTCATTGCCATGAGCGACGGATGTCCTCATGCAGGCATCGGTATTGCCTATAACTTTGGTTGGAAGCGGGAGGAGATCATGGATTTCATGGCCTCCATCGCCCCGGCAGGCTATACGGCCAAAACTCTTTCCACCATGCTGGTGGATGAGTGCGACAAGCAGTACGGACACCACCCGGGAGACGATGCCACGGCCTGCGTGGTGCGCATCCGCCGCCGGGAGCCCATGAATCTGCTCTTCGGCCCGCCCCGGAACCGGGACGACTGCGACAGAATGATGTCACTGTTCTTCAGCAAGGAGGGCAAACACATTGTCTGTGGCGGCACCACCTCCTCCATTGCCGCCAGATATTTGGGAAAGCCCCTGCGGGCCAGCCTGAACTTTGAGCGCAGCGATGTGCCCCCCATTGCCGAAATTGAAGGGGTGGATCTGGTCACGGAAGGCGTGATCACCATCAACAAGGTACTGGAGTATGCGCGGGACGCTCTCGGAGGCAATGCGCTTTACGAGCAGTGGAGCCTCAATAAGGACGGTGCCAGCCGCATCTGCCGGCTGCTGTTTGAAGAAGCTACGGATATTAACTTCTTTGTCGGCCGGGCGGTGAATCCCGCCCATCAGAACCCGGATCTGCCCATCACCTTCAACATAAAGATGAACCTGGTGGAGCAGCTCAGCCAGTGCCTGCGGGACATGGGCAAGCGGGTCAAGGTCATTTACTTTTAAAAGAATTCCCCCCAGAAAGGCGCTTTTACAAAAGGCGAAAGGTTCCCATATCATGAGAAAGTTCGATACCAATGTCCAATACACCAAGTATCTGGTGCTGCGGGAGGTGGCCCGGGAGGCCTGGGCCGACACCCTTTTGGATAACGCGGCGGATATTCCCCAGCGCATTGCCCCCAATGGCAGTCAGGCTACGGACTGCTGCGTCTATAAGGAACGGGCTGTTTTGGCCGAACGGGTGCGCATGGCCGCCGGCGGCCACCGGGATAATCCCAATATTATCGAGGTCATCAACGTGGCCTGCGATGAATGCCCCATGGGCGGCTTTGAAGTAACAAATTCCTGCCGGGGCTGCCTGGCACACCGCTGCATGGATGTATGCCCCCGGGGCGCCATCAGCTTTGACAGCCGCCATACTGCGCATATAGATAAATCCAAGTGCGTCAACTGCGGTCAGTGCGCCAAAGTATGCCCCTACAGCGCCATTGCCGACAGAAAGCGCCCCTGCATCAATGCCTGCAAGATCAAGGCCATCACCATCGGAGCGGATCAGGCGGCCTCCATTGATAACAACAAATGCATTTCCTGCGGCGCCTGCGTATACCAGTGCCCCTTTGGCGCCATTATGGACAAGAGCTTTTTGCTGGATGTGATCGACATTCTGAAAAAAAGTGAAAACAACACCAAATACAAGGTATTTGCCGTGGTGGCCCCTTCCATTTCCAGCCAGTTTACCTATGCAAAGCTGGGGCAGGTGGTCAGCGGTCTGAAGCGGCTGGGCTTCCATACCGTGGTGGAGGCTGCCCTCGGTGCAGATATGGTGGCCGATGCCGAAAGCCGGGAACTGGTGGAAAAGGGCTTCTTGACCAGCTCCTGCTGCCCGGCCTTTGTCAGTTATATAGAAAAGGCTTTCCCCTCTCTGCTGCAGAACGTTTCCCACAATCTTTCCCCCATGGCGGCATTATCCAAATATCTCAAGGAGCATGAATCCCCCTGCAGGATCGTGTTCATCGGGCCCTGTACCGCCAAAAAAGCAGAGATCCGCCGGGAAAATGTGCGGCCTTATGTAGATGTGGTCATGACCTTTGAAGAGCTTCAGGCACTGTTTGACAGCCGGGATATGGATATCACCACCCTGCCGCTGGACGTGCTGGACAACGCCTCCTACTTCGGGCGGATATTTGCCCGGTGCGGCGGCCTTTCCGATGCGGTAGCCCAGGGCATCAAGGAGCACGGCGATACTTTCGACCTGAAGGCCCTTTCCTGCGATGGCATAGAGGAATGCCGCATGGCCCTGCTTAAAGCCTCCAAGGGTAAGCTGGACGCCAACTTTGTGGAAGGCATGGCCTGCATCGGCGGCTGTATCGGCGGCGCCGGATGTCTGACCCACGGAGAAAAGAGCAAGCTCCAGGTAGACAAATACGGTATGGAAGCTCACGAAAAAACCATTTCCGATGCCATTTCCGTGCTGAACAAGTAACTTTTTCCCTGCCGCCCCGGGGCCTGCGCCTGTCGGGGCTTTTTTGTTGATAAAGCGGCTTGCCCGGGAAACCGGGAGGGAGCTGCACGCCGTGGCTCCAGCCCCGGTAGCAGCGGCAGGGGCTGTGCCCCTCCGCTGCCATTGGCGCCCTTCGGGCGCCAATGGTGCAGCTCCAGGCCCCGTATACCGGGAAGTCTTCAATATCCGGCACATATGAATATTCAGGCTGCCTTTTTTGCACTTCTGCAGACAATGCCTGTTGCTCCTTTTTAAGACACAGGGTATACTATATGGCAGATCTCAAAAGCAGGAGCAGTCTTTTTTAGACGTTTCCGCCCACTGCTTTTTTAAAATCGCTAACCCATTACGATCCTACAGGAGGTGCCTCATGAAGATCCTTCTGCTGAGTTGCAGCACCGGCGAAGGCCACAACCACTGTGCCATGGCCGTGGGAGAAGCCCTGCAAAGGCTGGGCCATACCGCCGACTTTCTGGATATGCTCCATCTGTGCGGGGAGCCCGGCCCCCTGAGCTTTGATAAGGTGCTCAACCGCATTTCTGCCAAAGCACCGGATGTTTTTGGCATGATGTACCACGCCGGAGCCATGTACAGTGCCACGAGGGTCACCTCCCCCATCTATCTGGCCAACATCCGCCATGCCCGGGAGCTGAAGGACTATATGCAAAACCACGGCTATGAAGCCGTAGTCTGCTCCCACCTGTTCCCCATGGAAACATTGACCTATCTGCGCCGGAATGAAAAGGAAAGCATCCCCTGTTACGGTATCCTCTCAGACTATACCTGCATCCCCTTCCTGCCGGAAACGGAGCTGGACGACTACTTTCTTCCCCACGAAGAGGTGCGTGCTGCCTGTGTGGCGGCGGGTATGCCGAAAGAGAAGCTTTATGTAACGGGTATGCCCGTCAGCAGCCGCTTCTGCACCGTCCTCTCCAAAGAGGAAGCCCGAAAGGCGCTGAATCTGCCTCTGAACAAACGCATCTATCTTGTTATGACCGGCGGCATCGGCTGCGGAGACGCACTGAACCTGTGCCGTTCCATCCGGCGGATCCCGGATAAAAACGCCCTGCTCTGCGTACTCCCCGGCCGGAATGAAGAGCTGCGCCAGGCCCTTATGCAGGCATTCCCGCCGGAGGAAGTGTGCAGCGTGCCCTTTACGGATCAGGTGCCCGCCTATATGCGGGCATCGGATGTGCTGCTTTCCAAGGCAGGCGGTATTTCCAGCTCGGAAGCGGCAGTGCTGGGGATCCCTCTGGTACATACCATGGCTATCCCGGGGGTAGAAACGCTCAACGCTTCCTTCTTCGAAAGCCACGGCATGTCCCTGTTCGCCGGGAATTTCTATGAAGCCGCCCGCTTTGCCGACAGACTCCTGTTTGACAGGGAACTGGCCCGCTCCATGCTGCAGGCCCAAAATGCCTGCATTCCCAAAGACGGGGCTATGGCCATCGCCCGCCGCATTGTGCAAGCCCGCTGATCCTTTTTACCATCTGTTTGGAGGTTTTTTCTATGCCGTTTATGGGGTATTTTCTTCTTTTTGCGTTTCTTTTCATGCTGGGATGCAGCTTCGGCTGGGTGCTGGAAGTGTTTTACCGTCGATTCATCTCCTCCTCCAACCCGGAGCGCCGGTGGATCAACCCCGGTTTTCTCACCGGTCCGGCCCTGCCCCTGTATGGTACGGGCGTATGCGCCATGTGCCTCATCGTCAGTCTGGAGCCCTTTATTCCCATTGCGGATGTCTCCCTCCGCCGGGCGGTGCTGTTCCTGGGAATCACTCTGGGCATGACGCTGATAGAGTATATTGCCGGGCTTTTATCCACCCGTGTCTTCAAAGTGCAGCTGTGGGATTACTCCCGGCGCTGGGGAAACATTCAGGGCATCATCTGCCCCCTGTTCACCCTGTTCTGGGGAATATTGGGAATTGCTTACTATTATCTGGTGCATCCGCTGCTGAACCGCTCCCTCCATTGGCTTATGGAGGATACCAATGTGGTGGCAGCCTATGCCTTCTGCATGGGCATGTACTATGGCATACTCCTGCTGGATCTGATCCATTCCTCCCGGATGCTGGGCCGAATCCGCAAGTTCGCCAGGGAGAATCAGATCATCGTCCGTTATGAGGATCTGCGGGAACGGATCCGCCGCCGGAAGATCTCCGAGCGGATCAAGCTCAGCTTCCTGTTTGATATGTGGAGCGAGCACCCGCTGGTCGTCCATCTGCAGGAATATCTGCAGGATGTTCGGGAAAAGCTCAAGCAGGATGCGCAGGAAAAGCTCCGGCAGCTCAAAGGCGAAGAAAAAGACAACTGACACGATGCAGGCAGACTTCCTCGAGGGGGTCTGCCTGTTGTTCAAATGATACAGGTACGTGGTGCGGCGTATTCTGCCCCCGTCCGCCGTGCCGCAGACCATATAATCTTACGGAGGTTTTCATGGGCGTATCCCTGTCCCCGGAATTCAAAAAGTATGCCTGGATGCAGCTTCCCTTCACACCCGGGCTGCTGCGCCTGAGCCAAAGACTGCTGGGCATTTTGCCCGTTCACAGCCCTTATGCGGATATCTGCACGGCCAAACGACAGGCCGGTTCTCTGCCTCTGACCCTGTTCTATCCCAAAGACCGTGGGCTGCAGGGGCCCTGTCTGATCTTTTATCACGGCGGCGGCTTCGGTCATCCCGCTGCGCCTCAACATCGGCGGCTGGCGGCTTTTCTGGCCCGGGAAGCCCATTGCACCGTGCTGTGCCCGGAATACCGCCTGCTGCCCCGGCACCCCTACCCCGCCGCCCGGGAAGACGCATTGACCGCCTATGCCTGGGCCGCTTCCGCATTTCCGGGGGCTGCTTTGGCCCTGGGAGGAGACAGTGCCGGAGGGGCTCTGGCGGCCTTTGCCATGACGGACGGCCCGCAGCAGGGACTGCCGGCTCCGGCCCTGCTGCTGCTTATCTACCCGGTGCTGGACGGGACTCTTTCCACGCCTTCCATGGCTGCCTTTCCCTCCACACCCCTTTGGAATGCCCGCTGCAACCGGGCCATGTGGAGCATGCTTTTACAGGGGGCGGATCCCCGCCCGGCCAGCCCGCTGTTTCTGCCGCTGCCCCATCCCCTGCCCGCCGTATACATGGAGACGGCAGAGGTGGACTGTCTTCGGGACGAGGGACTCCTCTATGCCCGCCGCCTGCAGGAGGCCGGCGCCGCGGTGACCTGTCATACCCTCTGCGGCGCACCCCATGGCTATGATATCGCATTCTCCGCTCCCCGAGTGCAGGCTCTGTGGCAGGCCCGGGCGGAAGCGCTGCGGAAAGCATTTGAATGAAATACTTATGTCCTATTTGCTTGAATTTACGTATTTATGGGCTATACGTTGAGGGTAGAGAAAATACTCCACCCTCAACATTTTTACATATGCTTTTTGTTCCAATACTCTTCCAGTGCAGAATTTATTTTGGAAGCACTCATAACGGAATCGCTCATCGGATGAGATAGATCTGCATTAGGGGCTTCAAGGCATAAAAAGCTATTGTTTTTGGTAAAGTAAATCAAACCGTATATCTTATATATAGTGCCGCCCGCTGGATTCGTTCCCTGAATGTCTAAAATAACACTCCAAATAGTATCTCCATCTTTATTATTATTAGTATCGTATATTTTGCGAATCCGAACCGCCGAAGCGTTATAAAAACTGGACAGCATTTCTTCTACCATATAGTTAAAAAGAATTTTTTCTTTTTCATTCAATTGCTCTATGGCAGAGGGTGCTTTTACCGTTACCTCGCAAGTATCCATGGCCGTCCCGGAGCTGGCACAGATAATGGTGGTCGTTCCAGGTGCTATACCCTCGATCAGTCCGTCTGCTGTTACTGTAGCGATCTCGCTGTTCGCCGACTTCCAGGAAAGACCGCTCATATCGGCCTCCTCCGGTATTACGGTGCAATTTTGCTGAAATTTCTCTCCTACTTCCAAGTTCAAAGCTCCTTGAGCCAGGAAAACGGCAGTGATCTCCGTTTTTCTTCTTGTACGCTTTCTTCTTCCCGTGCATTACATGCACACACGCCCAGAATCAAACATATAAGCAAAATACAGCTTATTCTCTTTTTCATACTGTTTCCTCCGTTTTATACAATTTCTATCCCCTTGAAAAAATGCTCGCTGCAAAGCTTCTGCTGTCCGCAAAACCTGATGCTTTTCCCATTCTTACAGTTTCCAAAGCGTTCTATAGTACCTGCTTTTGGATTTCCATTCCTGTCAAAAGCAGGAGTTCTGTTTCCCGTGCAATACTGACAATTTCCATATTTCCTTGCATCAGTTCTGTTTATCATCCTCCTCCATTTTATCCTCTGTCCGTGAGAGCGTATCTCCCAGATTATCGCCATTCCCATGCACAGCCGCCCCCGCGGCCTTTCTCTCTCCTTCAGTTTGTAATCTCCGCTTTTCCTCTTCCCTCTCTGAAGCCAGTTGTGCACCAAAAAAACATATGCCTATACTACCGCCAACGAAAAAGGCCGCCGAAATGGCTTCCACCAATGCACGATATATGTTTCTGATTCCATTTGCTGCATAAGCGGAGGCTTCGTAGCTATAAGTATAAAAATCCGCACCAAATTCTACCCTGTCCAGTTCTTCCGTCACCGGTGAGCCATATTTGCTGGTATAAAACGCAGCATCCTTATGCGTCCAGTAAAACAATACACCAATGAAAGCCAATGCCATGCATAGCAGTACCCCCAGCACGTTAGCAGTCTTCCTTTTCATCTTTCTTCCTCCTTTTCTGTCTTTCGACAAAATCAATATACCACACATCATACACTAATACAAGATGTTTTTTATACAGTATTACTTGATGTTTTGCGGCATAAGTACCGGGCATACTGTAGGTTGAGGTGATGGTATATGTATATGCGCATCCGAAAAGCCCGGGAAGACATGGGCTACACACGGGAAAAATTTGCAGAACTGCTGGATGTGAGCGTTTCTTATCTGGCGGAGGTGGAACGGGGCCGCACGGGCATTTCCGTAAAAATGCTGACGAAAATCTGCCGGGTGCTGGGTCTGTCTGCCGATTACGTGCTCTTTGGCGCAAACCGCCCCCAGGACGCCGCCCTGCTGGAAAAGATCGGGCGGCTGGATAAAAAATATCTGCCGCTGCTGAACAGTATGCTGACCGAACTCCTGGCCCTGAACGGTGAGGAGCAGACATGATCCCGGCATATATGCCCAAAAAGAAGCAGCGCCCCGAAGAAGCATATCCTTCGAGGCCCTGTTTTTTCAGCGTTATTTTTGCAGCAGATCCCGGATCTGTGTGAGCAGCTGCACCTCTTCCGAGGGCTTGGGGGGCTCGGGCGCAGGAGCGGGTGCCTCCTCCTTCTTCCGGCGGAAGGCGTTGATCGCCTTTACCAGCAGGAACAGGGCCAAAGCGACCAGCAGAAAATTCAGTATGCTCTGCAAAAACGATCCGTAGCACAGGGCCACCTCGGGCGTATCCCCCACCGCAGGGGTCAGCACCAGCTTGAGTCCGCTGAAATCAATACCCCCGGAAATAAGGCCGATAACCGGCATGAGCATATCATTGACCAGTGAATTGACAATGGCCGTGAATGCACTGCCGATGATCACGCCTACGGCCAGATCCATTACGTTGCCCCGTGAAATAAACTCCTTGAATTCCGCCCAAAGGCCGGACTTCTTTTTCTTTTCCATATATGCGCTCCTTCCATGCGGGCAATGCCCACAACATAATGCAAGGGTATGATACCATATCCCGCCCCGGTTCACAAGAGGAACCGAGCCTCTATAAAGACCGCAGATACACGGAAAGCAGTTCCAGGGCTGTTTCTTTATCCCGGGGATTGCAGGCGTTCAGCCGCTCCCACAATTCCTCCTGCCGGGCAGGCAGAGACGTCCGCTCCTCCGTCAGGATCTGGTCCGGCGTGATGTGCAGAGCGCTGCATATGCACAGCACAGTGGCCGTCCGCATGTTTACGGTGCCCCTCTCTATATCCGCATAAGTGCGTTCCGACAGCCCCGCCGCTTCCGCTACCTCCGCCTGTGTCAGGCCTGTGCGCTTGCGAACCGCCAGCAGCCTGTCTCCAATGGTATGCAGATCAAAAATAAGCATTATTCTTCCTCAATTTTCCGTATTTTTAGGAATTATACTTCCTGTTTTTCTTGGCATACAGGAAGTATTCCCGTATAATTTCAAGCAGAATAGTTCCGAATTCTCGGTCTATAAAAGAAAGAGGGGAAGAAAAATGTTTGAGGATATCCACAACAGGCTGTTTGGCAGCATCGGCAGCAAGATCAAGACATTGGCAAAGCTTGGCGTTTATATTGGCATGATCGGTGGTTTGTTAATCACTTTTTTAAGTGTAGCATTTTTAGGCTCAGCATATTCACAGGTGACAATATACGGCTTGATCTGCGCTATACTCAGTCTGACAAATGGCTTATCTACATATGGATTTGGGGAACTGATCGAAAAAGTTTCCTTTATTGCCGACCGCATGGAAAAAATAGAATCAAAGCTTTCCCCGGCGCCTGAAAAGCGTCCTTCTGAAACAAAGGAGCAATAAACAGTCAGGTAAAGAGCAGCCACGGCAGGCAGAACAGGCCGGCGGTAAAACCGGTTTGGGAACTGCAGGGATTGTTTTAGGTATCATTAGCGCTATCGGTGGCTTTTTTGCCGGCATTTATGTGTTTAACCCTTTTAAATAGTTCTTTGATTTCCCACCTCCCATCTCTGGCGGTGGGATTTTCTTTTATTCTGCCGGATGCACTTGCCGAGGTGTTCCAACATTTTATGTCCGATAGAAGCCCGCCTTGCGCCAAGGCAGAGAATCATGCGCTTTGCTCTGAAAGTGTGCGAATTAAGTGCGAACATACACTCGATCCACACTTTTGCTCATACTTCCTCCTCAAAAACACGCATTTTATACTGTATCAAAGAAGAAACGCCGTCAATACAGCGTCTCCTCATTTTCCGCAAACAACTTGTCATTTACTGCAAATAAATCCATTCCATTCAAAATGCCGTAAAGGATAATGGCATCCCGCCTGTCCTTAGGATAAAGCTGTGCAAGCCCGCATAGCTTCAAAAGTTCCTGGGTTTCCGCCAGCGATGCATTCAGGCCAAAGCACAGACACAAAAGACGGCTGCGGGAGGGATTGCGCCGCCCGGAAAAGACCTGATGCAAATATACTTCACTCATGCCGGACTGCTTGGCAAGCGTCGCTTTGGAAATCCTCCGCTTCTGAAAAAGCCGGTTCAGTAATTCGCAAACGCTGCCCCGGTTGAAGCTGTCCTGATTTTCAGATAAGAAGTGGTCGAGGGAAGGAGCTTCCATCAACTCCTGCCGCAGATCATTCGTGTCTTTCATATTCTGCCGCCTTTACAACTGCATATTTTCTTTGTATAATCGCACTGAATAGAATTATACTGATTTTGAATACGCAAAAGCTGACAATTGGAGAATTTACAGAGGGCAGTTCTTCTTATCGTGCGGACGATTTGCTGCCATCGTATGACGAGAGTGGAACATACGATAGTTGGAGTAGCGATGGTTATTTCCCTACGGATGGGTACACGGTGATTACATTCCCGCTAAACAAATATATGGACTGTACCGTAAAGGATAATACTGTTGAATCTTATGTTTTTGCTTATTCGTCTGCTGAAATTACCCGAATTAAAGGCACTATCACGATTCTGAAATAATCACGGGGAGCGGGGCGCGTGTCCCGCTCCTTTTCCTAAGTATAAAGGCCGCAAGCCCATTGATTATAACGAGGCGCAGATGAAAGCCCTTTGCAGGAAGTGGCGGGCGGGCGAAATTACCGCCACCGCTGCCATGAAAGAGCTGAGCTTGAAGCCTAACACGTTCTATCGCAGAGTAAAAGAAATGGAGCTGTAATCAGCCCCCACAAAGCAACGGAGAAATGCGGAAAATCCGCTTCTCATAAATTCCACTTTTTCAATTTCCGCTTTATCGCTGTTGGAACGGGTTCGGAAAGCAAATTTCCACCTTGTTTTCTACTTTTGGACAAAGAGAGGAAGCAGTTTTGTTCCTGCTTCCTCTCCAAAAGGCTTATTTTAGGCTGAATTACTTGCCGAAGTAGCGCTTCAGCAGACCCTCGAAGGCCTTGCCGTGTCTCGCCTCGTCGCGGGCCATTTCGTGAACAGTATCGTGAATGGCATCCAGATTGTTTTTCTTGGCACAGACAGCCAGATCAAACTTGCCTTTGGTTGCGCCATATTCGCACTCCACCCGCCAGGCCAGGTTGGCTTTGGTATCGGCCTTCATGTTGGGTTCGCAGCGGCTCCCCAGAAGCTCTGCAAACTTGGCCGCATGCTCCGCTTCTTCATAAGCTGCCTTCTCCCAGTAAAGCCCCACTTCAGGATACCCCTCCCGGTGTGCGATCCGGGCCATGCACAGATACATGCCCACTTCGCTGCATTCCCCGGCAAAGTTTGCTTTCAGCTGCTCCAGAATATAGGCTTTGTCTGCATCGGAAATATCCGGGTTGTTGGCCACGGTCTTATCGTAAATGCCGAATTCATGCTCGGCGGCCAGCTTCATCTCACCCTTTACTTCAATAAACTTGGATCCGGGAACCTTGCACACGGGGCACTTGAAATCTGCGGGCATCTCTTCGCCTTCATACACATAACCGCAAACGGGGCAAACAAACTTCTTCATATTCTTTTCCTCCTGATGATACTTAAATTGGGTCTTTTTGGTCGTAAGTTAAACTTTGTTATTTCTTTTCTGCCGCCCGGTTTGCGGCACACTGGACACAGGCGCCGTAAAAGGTCAGCCTTGTTTCCTCCACAGGGGCGCCCAATATCTTTCCGGCCTGCTCCGTCAGGCAGGGGGGCACCTGGATACCCGGCAGATCCAGTATGCGGCCGCAGCGGGTGCATACAAAGTGGATATGGGGATCCGTCCGCCCGTCAAAGCGTTCCAGCCCCATGACCGTGCCCAAAGATATGGCCTCCCCCGTCTCCTTGAACAAAGCCAGATTCCTGTATACCGTTCCCAGGGACAGATCCGGGATCTGGGGCTTCAGGCGGCTGTACACCCACTCGGCGGAAGGGTGTGCATCCGTTTCCCGCAGGCAGTTCAAAATGGCGTCTCTTTTTTTGCTGTGCTTGCGGATGGTGTCCATATGCTCCTCTCTTTTTAATAATAATTATCGTTTTTGTTATTATCTTAGCACGGGACATCCCGTTTGTAAAGAGTTTTTTTTAAAAAGATGTGTGCTTGCAGAAAAACTCCCCTTATGCTATAATTCAACATGTTTGAAAAACTTGAGAATGGCAGGAGGATCTTCATGGCCAGAAAGCAGATGTTTGCAGAGGGTACCCGGAATCATATTCTGGAGGTAGCCACCCGGCTGTTTTTTGAAAAAGGATTTGACTGTGTAAGCGTTCGGGGACTGATGAAGCAGGTAGGCGCGGATCCCGGCGGCTTTTATTACTATTTTGAATCCAAGGAAGCTCTTTGGGAAGAAGTGCTGCAGGCATTTTTTTCACCGTATCTGAAGGAAGCCGACCGCCTGGCGGAGGAAGCCCAGGAGCGTCCTTACCGGGCCCTGACCCGTTTCTTCTTTTACCTGCAGGACTGCACCCAGTCTTTCCGCCGGGAGCTGGGTGACCGCATCTATCCCGCCGCTCGTCTGTCCATTCGGGAACGGACGCTGCTGCTGCTGGAGCCCTATCTGGAACGGATCCTGAAAAGCATCATCGCCCACGGTGCCCAGCCCATGATGGAGCTGCCGCTGCTGACGGTATTCCTGGCTCACGGCATAGGCAGTGTGATCCTGCACCAGCCCTCAGAATGGATGGAAAGCTGCGGGCAGGAACTGCAGGATACAGTCTGCCGCCTTTTGGGCCTGACGGAGGCTTCCGTACGGGAGATGCACCGATTGAGCGGCTTTAATCCCGCCCGTTTCCCGCTGGAAGAAGCATGACCTTGCATCAGGTCCTTCCATCATATATAATACAGAAGGAGGGCCTATGAATCAGAATTACTTCTTCTTTACCAACCAGCTTAACGAAACGGAAACACGGGTCATTACCAGCATTCTGGGGCATATAGAAAATAACGAGTCCAAAATCAGCATCGCCCAGATCGCAGCGGAGAACTATGTTTCCACCTCCTTTATCGTTAAGATGTGCAAGCGACTGGGCTACAGCGGGTATACGGACTTTGTGTATCACCTTTCCAGCAAACGGGAAGCGCCCCGGGCGCTGGATGCTCTGGATCTGGGGCATCTGCTGGACAATTACTCTCAGGAGGATGTGCGCACCTTTCTGGGCTACCTGCGGGAATACCGGAACCGGAAGATCTTTGCGGTGGGCGCCGGGTTTGCCGATATGATCGCCGTATACATGACCCAGCGCATGGCCGTCAGCGGCTTTATGGTGTTCAGCCATGTACATTTTTACGACTACATGGTGTTCAAAAAGAGCAACGCCTCCCTGATGGAGTCCAACATAGAGCCTTCCCTGATCATCGCCATTTCCCAGAGCGGCGAAACGGAAGTGGTCATCAACGATATCAAGCGGGCCCGGCAGCATGGCTTTCGGGTGGCCTGCTTTACCCGCACCCCCGCCTCCACGCTGGCTGCCCTTTCCGATGTGACCTTTCTGGTGGACAAGTCCGATCAGGTGCTCCTTTCCCCGGTGCCAAACCCCTTTTTCGGCAAGGTGATCCTGGCTTTTGAAGAATTGCTGGGACTGTATTTCCGCCAGGAATAGCAGTATTTTTTTAAGGCATCCTGACAAAATTTCGTACAAAGTTTTTACGCAAGCGTGCATTTTTTTCAAAACCCGGCGTGCTATACTCTAATCAGAGCAGCACGCTGATTTTATTGTAGGAGAGAGCCATGGGCCTGGATATTCGCACCGTACTTTTTGATCTGGACGGCACCATCTATCAGAACCTGACCTTTAACCGGATCTATATCCGCAATCTTACCGCCGGCACTCCCCTTGCCTCCTGGCAGGAATCCCTGCTGGCCTATACGGAAGAAGTATTTGCCGGACGCCGTCTGATCATGAACCGTGCCTACAGCACGCTGCCCCTGCCCGCTCCCGATCCGGAAAGCTACTTTGCCGCACTGGAAGGGGCTCTGCTCCCCGATCTTTCTTATGAAGAGCTGCTGCAGCAGGAACACTGCCTGTTTCTGGGCGATGCCTGGGCTGTTTTAGCCCTGCTGGGCAAGACGCTGGGGCTGCTGGAAGGGCCCCGTCTGGATGCCGTATACCGCATGTCCCGCCGGGATATGAGCCAGGAGGGCATGGAAGGAGACAAAAAGCTCCGGGACGCCATCATTCGCCTGGGAAAGCGGTGCGAGACGGTTCTGGTCAGCAACTCCTATGAGGATACGGCCTGGGATTTTCTCTGCCAGCTGGGATATGACGGGATCTTTTCCCGCTGCTGTTTTTCTGCCGGAAAGCCCAGCGGGCTGGAAAAGGCGCTCAACGACATGGAGCCCGGGATCCTGCAGGAACCCCGCCGATTGCTGACCATCGGAGACCATGCCTTCAACGATCTTTTCCCGCTGGCCCGTTTGGGTGCCCGCACCCTGTGGGTAAACCCCTATCCTGCCATCCACAAGCCCCCATGCGATGGGGAAGTAGCCACCACAGGCGAACTTGCCGACTATCTGGACAGGCTGTAACGGCCCCCGATAGCATATAAACAACGAAGGGAGAAACACATGAAAAGAATCATCAGCCTTATTCTGGCCCTGCTGATGCTGGCGGCTCTGGTTGCCTGCACCGCCAAGAACGACGGCACCGAAACCAAGGAACCCGCCAAGACGGAAGGCGAAACCAAGACGGAAGCCCCCGCCGCCCAGGAGGACAAAAAGGACGAAGCCCCCGCTGAGCCCGTAGAGGTCGTCCTCTGGCACACCTACACCGATCATCACCAGGCCGCCCTGGAGCAGATCATTGCCGATTTCAACGCCTCTCAGAGTGAATACAAGGTTGTGGCGCAGAGCCAGCCTTACAGCGAGTGGGACGCCAAGCTCCTTCAGTCTGTAAGCACCGGCGTTGGCCCCGATATGTGCCCCATGTTCGCATCTGACGCCGTGGGCTACATGAACGAAGGCTATCTGTATGACATGACCTCCATCATCAACGAGACCATCCCCGATTTCAAAGAGCAGCTGGCCGCCGGCCTGTATGCCGAGATCACCCAGTGGGGCAACAGCTCCATTTATATGATGCCCGTGACCATGACCAGCGAAGTGCTTTACTACAACAAGACCTGGCTGGATGAACTTGGCATTTCCGTTCCCACCACCTGGACCGAAGTGGAAGCAGCCGCCAAGGCCATCCATGAGAAGTACGGCGTAGCGGGCTTCGGCACCGACTCCATCACCGATACCTTCCAGGGCTGGCTCATGCAGTCCGGCAGCCAGTACATCGATGTTGCCAGCAAGCAGATCGCTCTGAACGAAGAAACCGCTCTGAAGTACCTGAACTGGTTTGCCGATGGTGTTAAGGGAGACTACTTCCGTCTGGTGGGCGAAGACTACTACTTCTCCAACCCCTTCGGCTCTGAGGCCGTGGGCATGTACGTTGGCTCTGCCGCCGGTGTGGACTATGCCGCCGGTGCCATCCCCGCCGAAGGCGAGGCCGGTCACTTTGAGATGGGCGTTGCGCCCCTCCCCCAGGAAGGCCCCGTTAAGTATATCTCCAGCTGGGGTTCCACCTATGTATGCCTGAGCAAGGACGAAGCCCATGCCAAGGGCGTGGCCGCCTTCATCAAGTACTTCACCTCCAAGGAAGTCCTCCCTGGCTGGGCCAAGAGCTTCGGCGCCGTTCCCGCCCGGAAGGAATCCATGGAATCCGAAGACTTCCAGGCCTATGCCGCCGAGAACAAGGCCGTCAAGGCACTGGTAGAGGAGTTTGACTACATCAACTACCTCCCCGCCGTAGCCGGTGCCGCCACCGTGCGTACCGAGATCGACAAAATGGTGCAGTCCGTGGTTCTGGGTCTCAGCGATGCCAAGACCGCTTATGACGCCTTTGTGGCCGCTTCCAACGCCGCTCTCAACGACTAAGCCCCTTTAATCCCGCCGGGGAGGTCCTTGCTGCAAAGGGCTTCCCCGGCTTTTCCGAATTCTGATCCAAAAGACAAGGACACAGCTATACCCATGGAAAAGCCATCCACCAGATTCATCCTGTATACAGGCCTGCGGACCATCGGCGGCGTCAACGCCTCCGTCTCCTATGGCCGGGACCGGGTGCTCTTTGAGTGCGGCGGGGCCTATGACCCTGCCACTGCCGTATATGACGGAAAAATTCTGGAGCGCCGCCGCCGCTGGATCTATGACGGACTCCGCGCCGGGCTCATGCCCCGGGTAGAGGGCCTGTACCGGCGGGAGGATCTTTTCGACCTGCCCCTGACCAGCGCCGAGGACTCCCCCTGGAACACCGCCGTATTCATCACCCATCTGCACCTGGATCACATGGCCTATATGGGCGCCGTAGCGCCGGAGATCCCCGTATACCTGCACCCCGCCGCACAAAAGATAGAAGCGGCGCTGGAGGCAACGGGCCGGGGCGTACCCACCGTTGGCAGAAGCTATCAGGATCTGCTGCCCGGAGCCCCCATCCGTGTGGGACAGATCGAAGTGCTGCCCATCCTCTGCCGGGATACGGGCTACCGTGACTTTGCCTTTTTGATCACCACTCCCGACGGCACCATCCACTGGACGGGAGACCTGTGTCTTCACGGCATGGAAGCGGAACGCACCTTCCGCCAGGCGGATCTGCTGAAGGAGCGCGGCATAGACGTAATGCTGTGCGACTGCACCGCCTTTATGGACAGCGTTCTGCCCATGACCGTGCCTGACAAAGATCCCAAAAAGATCCTGCCCAGCCGGGAAGTACCTCCGGGAATGCTTTCGGAGCAGGCCTATTATGAGGGGCTTTTTACCCATCTGGAAAAGGCTACCGGTCTGGCGGTATTCAACTTTTATCAGCGGGAAACCGATGATACGGCTCTGTTCATGGATTGGGCCCGGCGTACCGGGCGTAAATGCGTGTTTGAACCGGACGCCGCCTATATTGTATGGAAATTCTTCGGCATCCGCCCCTATGTCTATTACCCGGACGATGCCCTGACGGAAGGCCAACGCCGGGAAGCCTGGGGACGGGAGCTGGCGGCAAATTCTCAGGAGGTCACCCCGGAAGATATTGCCCGGGATCCCCGCGGCTATCTGCTCCAGAACAGTTACGAACACATTATGGAGCTGTGGAGCCTCCCCGCGGAAAAAGGCGTGTATCTCCACGCCGACGGCATCCCCATCGGCGCTTTTGACCCGGCCTATGCCAATATGCGCCGGATCGTAGAGCGCACGGGTTTTGCCTACGTTACCTTCTTCTGTGAAAACTACTTTGGCCACGGGTATCCGGCCCAGGTCAAATGGTTTGTAGATCATGTAGACCCAAAGGTTCTCATCCCCTGCCACGGATATAACCCTGAGCGGCTGCTGCCCAATACCGGCGTGCAGCTGCTGCCGGAGCTGAACAAAGAATATATTCTCTGCGACCACAAATTCTATCCTGCTGAAAAAGGAGCACGCCAATGAGCAAGGTACTGGTTTTCTGCATAGACGCCCTGTGCGCCTGCGATATTCCCTACATGGAAAAAATGCCCCACTTCGGCCCCTTCCTCAAGCGGGCAGCCCTGGTGGAAAAGATCCGCCCCGTATGGCCGGCTCTGACATACTGCTGCCACACCTCCATTCTCACCGGCTGCTATGTGGAGCGTCACGGCATCGTTCACAACGAAAATATGCATCGGGGCGGTCATCTGGGGGAACCCTGGTTCAGCATGAAACGGGACGTAAAAGTGCCCACCCTGCTGGACAGAGCCCGTGAAAAAGGCCTGACCACCTGTTCTTTGAGTTGGCCCGTTTCCGGCGGAGCGGACTATGATATGAATCTGCCCATGATCGTCCCTTACGGTTACACGGGCTACGAACCCGAGCAATACCTGCGTCACACCGCTACTCCCGCCCTGCTGGACAGATATTTCTATAAGCACGGCCGCTATCTCAAAGGGCCTGATCGGAGTCTGGATCTGTTTACCATGGCGTCGGCTCTGGATATTCTGGAGGATTACCCCCAGCCCGACATCATGCTGATAAAGATGTGCGATCTGGACGGTGCCCGACATACCTGGGGCGTCCATCACGAAAAGGTGCTGGAGCAGCTGCGCAAGCATGACGAAGAATTCGGCAGCCTTATGGAAGCTCTCCGACGGAAAGGCACGCTGGAAGAAACGGATGTAGTGATCCTGGGGGATCACGGGCAAACCAACGTAACGGATATCCTCCACCTTAACGTACTTTTCCGGCAGCAGGGGCTGCTGCGGATCCGCCCTGACGGCTCTCTGGATTCCTATGATGCCCTTGCCCGTTCCACGGGGCTGTGTGCCTATATCGAATTGCGGGATCCTGCGGATACCGCCCTGAAAGAGCGGGTGCGCACCCTGCTGGAAAGCCTGAAGGAGGATCCGCGTTTTGCCCTGGCTTATGTACTGGACCGGGAGCAGGCCAAAACCCGTTACCATGTGGACGGCCCCTTTGACTTTATTGTGGAAAGCCGGCTGCCCATTGCCTTTGGGGAACGCATGGATCTGGAGGATGTATACGGGGTCCGGTACCCGGGGGATCATAAAGTCGGCCCGGCCACCCACGGCGGCAGCCCGGAACGGGAAGAGCTGACTGCCTTTGCCGCCGCCGGACCGGATATTGCCCCAGGTATTCGTATCCCCTTGGGAAACATGGTGGATGAAGCCCCCACCATGGCCAGGATGCTGGGCTTTACCATGGAAGATACCGACGGACAAATCATAGAAGGGATGTGGAAATGACATGCAGGTAACCATCGACCATCTGACCAAACGCTTCGGCTCCACCACTGCGGTGAATGACCTGAGCCTTACCATGGAGGACGGCACCCTGACCGCCCTGCTGGGCCCCTCCGGCTGCGGCAAGAGCACCATATTGAACATGCTCTCCGGCATTCTCCCCGTCACCGAAGGCAAGATCCTCTTTGACGGCAAGGATGTGACCGATCTGCCGCCGGAAAAGCGTAATGTGGGCCTGGTTTTCCAGAACTATGCCCTCTACCCCCATATGACCGTACTGGAAAACATCTGCTTCCCCCTGGAGATCAAGCGGGTGCCCAAAAAACAGCGCATTGCCCGGGCCATGGAGCTGGCGGATCTGGTGCGCATCGGGGACTTTTTAAAGCGCAAGCCCGGGGAGCTTTCCGGCGGACAGCAGCAGCGGGTAGCTATTGCCCGGGCTCTGGCCAAAGAGCCTGCCCTTCTGCTGCTGGATGAGCCCCTCTCCAATCTGGATGCCAAGCTCCGGGTGGAAATGCGGGAGGAGATCCTGCGTATCCAGCGGGCCAGCCGGGTGACCACCGTTTTCGTCACCCACGATCAGGAGGAGGCCTCCTCTATCTCCGATACGGTGGTGCTGCTGAAGCTGGGCGTTCTCCAGCAGCTGGGTACCGCCCGCCAACTGTATGATCAGCCGTCCAACTATTTTGTGGCAGACTTCTTGGGAGCACCCCCTATCAACAAGCTCCGGGGCACGCTGGAGCAGGGCTGCTTCCGTTTTGAAAATACCTCTCTTACCTGTCCCGTAGCCCCCGTAAAGAACGTGCCCGACGGAACCCCTGTTATTCTGGCTCTGCGGGCCGAAAGCGTGCTGGTGCCTGCCGCCGGTGAGAGCCGCCTCATGACCACAGTGAAAGAGCGCTACTCTATCGGCAAGGATGAGCTTTCTGTTCTGGAAGCCGGCGGACAGCAGCTGCGGGCCTTTATCCCCGGAGATTATCCTCTGGAACCCGGCCAGCAGCTGGAGATCGGGTTCAAAAAGCGGGGCTTCTTCCTCTTTGATGCACAAACGGGGGAACGGCTGCAATGAGCGCCTATAAAAAGATGAAGCAGGACCGCCAGAAGCTTACGGCCAAAACTTTTTATGAGCCGTTTCTGTTTCTGCTGCCCTTTCTGCTGGGGATAGCGGTATTCACCCTGTACCCCTTTGTCAACGTCATCCTGATCTCCTTTAAGGAAGGTTACAAGATGCTCACCCGGGAATTTACCGCCTGGGGATTCAAAAACTATGAGGACGTTATAAGCGATCCCAACTTCTTGAACGGGTTGAAAAATACCGCTCTGTATACCCTGTTCGTAGTGCCCATCGCCACGGCTCTGTCTTTGTTCATTGCCAATATGCTCAACAAGGACATCCGCCTCAAGGGTCTGTTTCAAACCTGCTACTTCCTGCCCATGGTCACCTCCATCACGGCGGTGGGGCTGGTGTGGAAATGGCTGTTCAACTATGACTACGGCCTGATCAACTACCTGATCACTCTTTTCGGCGGCACGGCCATCAACTGGCTGAACAACCCTGTTTATAATCTGCCGGCCCTGATCCTTTACGGCATATGGAGCATGATCCCCTTTACCACGATCCTGCTGCTGGCGGGCTTTCAGAACGTGAACCCCCAATACTGCACTGCCGCCCGGGTAGACGGAGCCAAGGAAGGGCTGATCTTCCGGCGCATCACCCTGCCGCTGATCGCTCCCACCATTGGTCTGACCCTGATCGTGAACATGATCTCCGCCTCCAAGGTCTTTTCCGAGCTGTTCCCTCTGTTCAACGGGCAGCCGGGTACGGCCTATTCCCTGTACACGGTAGTGTATTACCTGTATGACCAGTTCTATGTCAAGTGGAAGCTGGGCCGGGCCGCCGCCAGTGCGGTGATCCTGTTTGCCATCGTTCTAGTCTTGACCATTATACAGCTGTTTATCCAGCGGAAATGGAAGAATTACTGATATGAGCAAGCCCAAAAAAGTTCTTATCTATACGGCGCTGAGCATCGGGGCCCTGATCATGCTTTTCCCCTTTGTGTGGATGCTCCTTTCCAGCCTGAAAACGGCGGCAGAGGTGAATACTACGCCTCCCACCTTTTTCCCGGCCCGGGCCACCTGGGAAAACTATGTCTATGCCTTTGAAAAGGCTCCCTTTCTTATCTATTTCCGCAACTCGGTGATCGTAACGGTGGTATGCGTGGCCTGCACGCAGTTCTCCACCATTCTGGCCGCTTTTGCCTTTTCCAGGCTGAAGTTCCCGGGGCGGGATATTCTCTTTTCCCTGCTGCTTTCCATGATGATGATCCCCTTTGAGATGCTCATCATCACCAACTACCAGACCATCGTCGACTGGGGCCTGGTGGATACCCTGGCCGCCCTGGTGATCCCCTTTACCTCCAGCGTGTTCTACACCTATATTCTGCGGAACTTCTTCCTCTCCATTCCGGACAGTCTGTACTGGTCCGCCCGGGTGGACGGCACCTCCAACTGGCAGTATCTTTGGCGGATCATGGTGCCCATGGCCAAACCGGCTCTGGTGACCATCGGTATTCTCAATGCCATTGCCTGCTGGAACAGTTTCCTCTGGACGGTCATGGCGACCAACAAGACCGAGGTGCGCACCCTGCCTTTTGGTCTGTACGCCTTTATGTCTTCCAGCGGTATCCGCTACGAGCGGCTTATGGCCGCCGCCACCATTGTGGTGCTGCCCATGATCCTGCTGTTCATCTGCTTCCGCAAGCAGATCGTCACCGGGGTCAGCCGGGGCGGTCTGAAAGGGTGATTCCATGGCCTGCATCCCCATAGATATTCTGTCCCACGCAGACTTTTCCGCCCGGCACAAGGCCTCCCGGCACCAGCCGGGCTTCGGGGCATTCGGTTCCTTTGTGCGCACCTTGCAGCGGCAGAACCCCAAGGGTACCCTGCTGCTTTCCGCAGGAGACGAAATTTCCTCTCCCTACTGGGGTGGGGAGCCGGTGATCCGGGGTATGGAACTGTTGGGCACCGGAGCCATGGCTCTGGGCAACCATGAGTTTGATCACGGCGAAGCCTTTCTGGAAAACACCATAGCCTCCGCTTCCTTCCCCGTGCTCTGCGCCAACATCACCCGAAAGGATACCGGCCGCCTGCTTCCCGGCGTAAAGCCCTATGTGCTGCTGGAGCGAAACGGTGTAAAGATCGGCGTGGTGGGCATAACTACGGAGTACACACCCTATATGGTCACGGCCGCTGCTTTTGCTCCTTATCAGGCAGGTTCCTGTGCGGAAGCCTGTAAAAGATACATTCCGGAAGTACGCTCTCTGGGTGCAGATATAGTCGTGCTGCTGGCCCATATTCCTTTTTATATCGGTGAAAACGGCTCTCTTTCGGGGGAACTGATTGATCTGCTCCGGCAGATCCCTCCGGTAGATGTGTGTATGGGGGGGCATATCCCCGGGGACTATGCCGGTCTGTGGCAGGATACGCTGGTCATGAAGGGCGGGTTCGGAGGCGTAAGCCTGGGGCATGCCCACCTTCTGTATGATACGGAAGCAAAGGCAATCACTGCCCGGGAAGCCCGCATGGAGCTTACCCCCTGGAACATACCAGTAGAGCCGGATCTGGCCGCCTTTACGGAAAAGATCACCGGCCCCCACCGGGCCTTTTTTGAAGATGTACTGGCGCATACGGATACAAGCTGGCGGATACGCCTGTCCAGAGAATGTGCTTTGGGAAACTTTCTGGCTCAGGCCCTGCAGGAGGATGCGGGTGTGGACTTTGCCTATATGAACGCCACCAGCTCCGGGAGCGGTCTGGAGCCCGGGCCCATTACTGCCGAGGATGTGACCATGGTGCTTGGGTTTAATGACCCGGTCATGAAAAGCACCATGACCGGCCGGGAAATATGGAAGCTTTTTGAGCTGGTATATGTACCGGAACGTTACGGAAACAATGCCGGGCTGTTTTTCTCCGGTGTGGTCGTACACGTGGATCACACCCGCCCGGCCCTTCATAAGATTCTGGCCGTGACGCTTCCAAACGGCACGCCTCTGGATCCAGACAGCATCTACACCGTAGCCACCAGCGAGTATATGGCATCCGGGGGCAACGACACTGGAGCCATTGCCAACGGGCGCACCTGGACGCCCTCCGGTCGGAGGATGTATGACGTGGTTTTTGCTTCGCTCCGCCGCTGGGGCACCATTCATGTCTCTCCGGAAAAGCGGCTGATAGAAACCGGCACTCCCGAAAATGACAATGCCCCCTTTTAAAAACAAATCTTCATTCTGCAAAAAGACCTCCCGTACCTTTAGCGGCTCGGGAGGTTTTTGACTTGCGCTTTCTCTTTCGCTATAATAAACAGATAAACGCAGCAAGGAGCTTTGAAGAAAGCATGGAAAAAACCACTTTGTGTTATTTGGAAAAGGACGGGCAGTACCTGATGCTGCACCGGGTGAAGAAGGAAAATGACGTTAATAAGGATAAGTGGATCGGTCTGGGCGGACATCTGGAAGCCGGAGAGACCCCGGAAATGTGTCTGCTCCGGGAGATCCGGGAGGAGACCGGTCTGACCCTGACCCACTGGCGATTTTGCGGAGAAGTTTATTTCTCCTGCCCACCCTATCCGGAAGAATGTATGTATCTCTTTCATGCTGACGGGTTCACCGGAACTCTTCTGGACTGTGACGAAGGTGAACTGGCCTGGTTGGAAAAGTCAAGGCTGAAGGCACTGCCTGCCTGGGAGGGGGATTTTATCTTTCTGGAGTTGATGGAACGGCATTTGCCGCCGTTTATCCTGATCCTGAAATACGCCCGGGATGGAAAACTTCTCCAGGCCCAACTGGACGATACGCCCCTGCCCCTGCCGGACTGGCGTTCGGCACTCCCCGGCACCTGCCGCTTTTAACATATTTACATTAACGCAAGGGCTGGGTGTCTGCAGCTTTTCCCGCAGGTTCGTTCTTTCATTGAATGTCGGCACCCCTGCCCCATCGTTCACATATTTCTCCGGATCCAGGCACGCCCTGCCGCCGAAAGCACATATTTTCTTTTGATTTTTCCATGTTTTTCTGCAAACGGAAGTGCAGCCGCTTCAAAGATGTGATATACTAAACAGGTCTTGCAACAGCTATCCGACATCTGAGGGGGGAATTCAACACATGAAAAAGTTTTTCAAGCAGAACTGGTTCCTGCTGAGCATGCTTCTGGCCATTATAGCCGGATGCGCCGTAGGCGCCGTATGGCCCGGTGCTACCTACCTGCAGCCCATGGGGACGATTTTTATCAACCTGATGTTCTGCGTGGTGGTACCCATGGTGTTCTGCTCCATTGCCTCTGCCATTGCCAATATGAAAAGCATGCGCCGAGCCGGGAAGATCATGGGCGTCACCGTTGCCACGTTCCTCGTCACCGCCGCCATTGCGGCCGTGATCATGTATATTGTCTGCCGTCTGGTGCCTCTGGTCACGGGAACATATGCCCCGCCGGAAGGAGAGGTGGGCTCCGTTTCCGCTTCCGAAATGCTGGTAAACTTTTTCACCGTTCCGGATTTCACCGCTCTCTGGAGCCGAAAAGCCATGCTGCCCCTGATCGTAGCGGCCATCATCTTCGGCTTTGCCGTGCAATGGACCGGTGAGGCCGGCGCACCTGTAGCCCGGCTTTTGTCAAGCTTAACGGAATGCCTGATGAAAACCGTAAAACTCATCACTTATTATGCGCCTTTGGGCTTTTTCGGTTTCTTTGCCTATCTGGTTGCCTATTACGGCCCCCAGCTCATCAGCGACTATTCCCGGACACTGCTGGTTTATTATGTGGTGTGCTTTGCCTATATGTTCCTTTTCTTCCCCCTGTATGCCCGATTTGGCGGTGGCAAGGGGGCGGATAAAGTCATGTTCAGTCATCTGTTCCGTCCGGCAGCGGTATCCTTTGGCACCTGCTCCTCCGTGGCTACCATCCCTACCAATCTGGATGAAGCGGCGGAAACGGGCATTCACAAGGATATAGCCGATATCGTTGTTCCCATGGGCGCCACCATGCATATGGATGGCTCCTCCATGTCCGCCATTATCAAAGTGGCTTTTCTGTTCGGTATGTTCGGCATGGATTTTACCGGCGGCCGGGCCATTGGGGCCATATTGGTAGCCATTTTCTCTTCCGTAGCCATGAGCGGCATTCCCGGCGGCGGCAGCGTAGGCGAACTGGTGCTCTGCACGGTATTCTTCCCGGATCAGATGGCCGTAGCCTATCCCATTGCCATTGCACTGGGCAATCTGGTGGATCCTCCGGCAACCATGCTCAATGCCGCAGGGGACTATGTGGTCTGTTATATCGTTTCCCGCTTTATTGAGGGAAAGGACTGGCTGCAAAAGCAGCTTTGCAAAGGACGTAAAAACTGATTCAGCTGCACACAGGGGGCCGGACTTCCGGCCCTTTTTTATACCGCCGCAGCGGACAATCGGACGCTGACCGGATTCTCCCCTTGCCGGAAGACCCATATCCTGTTACAATAATCAGGTATTCTGTATTTTATGGAGGATCGTATGAAACAGATCGCCAGTTTTACGGTGAATCACGATACATTGACCATGGGAATGTATGTCTCCCGCATAGACGGAGACGTTGTGACCTATGACATCCGCATGAAAAAGCCCAACGGCGGCGACTATCTTACCAACGGGGCCATGCATACCTTTGAGCATCTTTTTGCCACCTATGCCCGCAATTCTTCCTATGGAACTTCTGTTCTGTATGTAGGCCCCATGGGCTGCCGCACCGGGTTCTATCTGCTGCTGCGGGAGGACGTATCCCGGAAGCAGGCTCTGGATCTGGTGAAGGAAAGCTTCCGCTTTATTGCCGGTTTTGAAGGGAAGATCCCCGGCGCCAAGCCCAGGGAATGCGGCAACTATAAGGAGCACGATCTGCCGGGCGCCAAATCCGTGGCAAAGGACATGCTGGACGTACTGAAGGACTGGAACGAGGAGAAAATGCAGTATGCAGACTGAACGGATCGCCATCATAGGCGCAATGGACAGCGAGATAGCTTCTCTGCTGGAAGCCATGGAGGAACGCAGGGAAGAAGCCCACTGGGGGCTGACTTTCTATCTGGGGCGTTTGGAAGGGCGAAACATCGTGCTGGTCAAATGCGGTATCGGCAAGGTCAATGCGGCCCGCTGTACCCAGATCCTGCTGGATCTGTTTGCCCCCTCTGCCCTGCTCCATACAGGGATTGCCGGAGGGATCGGCCCGGGGCTTAAAGTGGGAGATGCCGTGATCGCGCAGGGGCTTATCCAGCACGATTTTGATGTGACCGCCTTTGGCTATGCCCGCGGGAATATATGCGACCGCAGCCAACGGAAAGAGCCCTCCGTTTTTGCGGCGGATGTTGAGATCATGGATGCCCTGGAAAACGCTGCCTGCCAGGCATTGGGAGCGGAGCGGGTCCACCGGGGACTGGTGGTCACCGGCGATCAGTTCATTTCCGGCCCGGTGCGCAAGGGAGAACTGTACCAGGCATTTCACGGACTGGCTGCCGAAATGGAGGGCGGCGCCGTTGCCCAAACGGCCACGCTGGGAGGCGTTCCTTTTGGAGTGCTGCGAACCATTTCGGATCTGGCAGACGGCACTGCCGCCGACATCACCGATGATTTTGAACGGCAGACAGCCGATATCTCCGCCGCTATTATCCGGGCCACATTGAAACGGCTGTAAGGTTTCGTTTATGTGCGCTTTGCACCAACTTCTTCATACATAAACACGAACCGCCCCAAACGAATGGTTCGTGTTTTGTATCTGCTCCGTGCAGCAAGCATCCGGATGCATAAACTTTTTCCAGTAAGCTCCTTCTGCAAAAAAGGTTTTCTCTCGGTTTCTGTACGGATTCCGAACGCAAAAATCAAGCCCGGCCATGCCAAAAGGCATAGCCGGGCTTTCCTGTTTTTATCTTGCTTATACGCAGAAATACTCCGGATACTTCTCCAGCAGCTCCGGCAAAGCCGACCGATACCCGCTGGTCAGATGTTCATACAGGAACTCGTCCATATTCTTTTCTGAACGGGTCATGATCCCGTTGAACAGCGTCTTATGCTCCTCATAGGCAGGCCAGAGCACCTGGGCCCCCAGGTGTACCTGCAGCCTGCGCACCCGATCCTGATGGGTAACAATGCCCATCACCACCGTCCAGGTCCAGGGTTTCCCCGCTGCCAGATACAGCAGCCGGTGGAACTGATTATCCAGATCCATATAGGTATCCAGTGCCCCTGCCTCCAGGGCGCACTTCTGCTTTTGCAGATTCTCTTTCAGCCGGGAAAGATCTTCGCCCCCGGCTTTGCGGATCGCCTCCTGCAGGATAGCACGCTCCGTATGGAAGCGGAGGAACACCCCCTCCTCCACGGCATCCAGATCTATCCGGCTCACCCGGCTGGAACGCTGGGGGTATACCTCCACCAACCGGCTTTCCACCAGAGAAACAATGGCTTCCCGGATGGGTGTGCGGCTGGTGCCCAGCGCCTCGGAAAGCTCCCCATCCACCAGCACCATTCCCGGAGGAAAATCCAGGCGCATAATACCGTTATACAGCACCCGATAGGCATATTGCCGGGCATTTTCCCCGGCCTCTTTCCGGGGGATGGGTATCCTTGGGTCCATAGCTGCTCTCTCCTTCAGGAACGGGTCTGCCGCCTGCTTACATCTGGGCGGTGAGATACTTCAGATGGCGGCCGATATGGCGAACCAGCGCTTCATAATATTCTTCTTCGTGGTCGGCCATAAAGGCAAAGAATTCTTCCTGGAACCACTCCTGCTGCAAAAGCAGACCGTAGGCAATATGGATGGTCTGCCGGGAAGCGGGCAGGTGAAGATACTCGGGCAGGTAAGCATCACTCTCCAGTTCAATGGGAGGGATCTCCTCCACCTTGGTGGATACATGATAATACTTCTCCGCCTCATGCCGCTGGGCAATGGCAAAGGTATGGGCCTTGCGGTAAAGGGCGGGATCATGCTCGGCTACCACTTCCATAGCCACCAGCCAGTTGGTACCGGCAGTCTTTACATGGACGTGCCCATGGGTCACCCGGCCCACGGTAGAAAATACGGAGAACTTATCGGAACCGGAGTGTACGGAAAGTTTGTAACCGAAATGGTCTGCGATTTTCTGATGAATATCGAAATCCCGTGCAAAATCATGAAGATTCCCGGCATATTCGATGCCTTTTTCAAATTCGCCGGAGAAATGAGGCGCCACGCTGACGGGCCGCACCCCCGCCTGATACAGGCTGTCCGCCACCACAAAGTGCTCTGCAGGCGTGGTGATGGTCCGGGTCTCGTCAATGGAAAGTTCAAAATCCACAGGATAGGGCTTGATGCTCTCTATATAAGCATAGCACTCCCGGGCATGATCGATAGCCCGCCAGAACACCAGCACGATCCGCCGGAGCTCCTCGGCTTCCAGCGTACCGATAACGGGCAGTTTCTTGTGCAGATACCGTTCCTCATACAGGCTGCGAACCTCCTGGGGCAAGGCTGCATATGCTTCGTCCACCTGTGCCTGGGTAAAGGCAGCAGCGTGGATATCGATATGTTCGGAGCAGTCCAGGGTGATCATGGTGCAGCCGCTTTCGATGGCATACTTGATCTCTTCCTTGGTCTTCAAATGATCACCGTCTGCACCGTATCCCTTTTTATATCCTTCCTGAAATACGCCGAAAGCCGCTGCGGCAATAACTTCTTCAAAGGTACGGTTGGTAAGAGTCAGTTCCCGGATGCTCTGCTGCGCCAGCACGGGGAATACGCCGAACTTTGCATAGGCCTCCATAGCCCGCACATGACCGGGAGTAGCCAGCCCCAGTCTGTCGCCAAGGCCCATGGTGAAGGGATGATCCTTGTGGCTCACAGGGCGGGTATAGGGGAACAAAGCCATAAGCGCTTTGGCATTTTCGGTGGTCAGGCCGCAAAGCTTGATTCCGTCCACTTCTTCGCCTGCAAATGTATCGGCCTTTTCGCCGGCCACGGCCAGGAGCTTTTCTTTTTCTTCTCCGGCCAGGATAATGGCGCAGCAGGTCCCTTCCGCCTCCTCAGCGGAACGGGGGTATACATACAAAGATCCATCCTGATGAAGCTTATCCAAAAAATCCTGAAGCTGCATGATGCTTTTCAAATTCCTTTCCTTGGGTTGTTAAATACAAGTATAGCATGCTCCCGCCGTTTGTCAAACAAATATATCACAAAAAGATCCCATATTTACAGTTATTAAACGGATTTTGCTATTTTTCCGTTCCTGTTGTTGCAATCCTGATATACCAGTGCTATACTGACATCAGACCAGGAAAGGAGACTTCTTATGAAACCCTTTATGGACAAGGATTTTCTGCTGGACACCGAAGCGGCCAAAGTGCTTTACCATGAATACGCCGAAAAAATGCCCATCATAGATTACCATTGCCATATCGACCCCATGGAGATCGCCGAAGATGTGCGCTGGGACAATATCACCCAGGTGTGGCTGGGGGGCAGAACCCCTTCCGGAGGTTACTTTGGGGATCATTACAAGTGGCGTCTTATGCGCTCTGCCGGAGTACCGGAAAAGTACATAACCGGCGATGCCGATCCGGAAGATAAATTTGTTGCCTGGGCAGGCGCACTGCAAGGCGCCATAGGCAATCCTTTGTATCATTGGACGCATTTGGAGCTCCAGCGTTATTTTGATATTCATGCGCCCCTGACCCGGGAGAATGCTTCCCAGGTATATCAGGCCTGCAACCGCCGCCTGCAGGAGGGGGATCTTTCCGTGCGGGGGATCCTGCGTCAGAGCCGGGTAAAGCTGCTTTGCACCACCGATGATCCTGCAGATGACCTGAAAGCCCATGAGCGTATCGCCGCCGATAAGAACTGCCCCACGATAGTGCTCCCCGCCTTCCGTCCGGATAAGGCCATGCGGGTAGACAAGCCCGCCTTTGCCCCCTATATCCGGCGTTTGGAGCAGGTAGTCGGCTTCTCCATCAACACCATGGAGGATCTGCGCCGGGCGCTGCTTGCCCGTATAGATTACTTCGAAGCCCACGGCTGCCGGGTCAGCGACCATGCGCTGGACGGCATGTTCTGCGTGCATGCCGCCGAAAGCGCACTTAATGAGACTCTGCAAAAGGGCAAACGGGGCGAAGCCGTGTCTGAAGAAGCCTACAAGGCTTTCCATACGGATCTGCTGCTCACCTGTGCCCGGGCCTATGCGCAAAAAGGCTGGGTCATGCAGCTGCACTTTGGCTGCATCCGGGATAATTCTTCCAAAATGTTCGCCCGTCTGGGCCCTGACACCGGCTTTGACGCCATGAATGATGTTTCCAATGCCCGGGGTCTGGCGGCTCTGCTGGATCTGTTGGAAAAAGAAAATGCTCTGCCCCGCACCGTCCTCTATTCCCTGAACCCCGCCGACAACGGGATCATCGGTACCGTTATGGGCGCCTTCCAGACGGACAGCGATATTCCCGGCCGCATCCAGCTGGGCAGTGCCTGGTGGTTCAACGATCACAGGAGCGGCATGGAACAGCAGCTTCGGGATCTGATGAACCTGGGGAACCTTTCTTCCTTCGTAGGAATGCTTACGGACAGCCGGAGTTTTTTGAGCTATACCCGTCATGAATACTTCCGCCGGATCCTCTGCGGCATGTTGGGCCGCATGGCGGAAAACGGAGAATATCCCTGGGACGAACGGTACCTGGGCCACATGGTAGAGGATATCAGCTACCGCAATGCCCGCCGCTACTTCCGTTTTGATGAATTTATTGACTGATTCGGTCATCACATTCTATTTTAAAAGGAGATCGCTATGAAACGCTATGCCATTGCCGTGCCCACCAGTATGGGCGTACGCATCACCCCCGCCAACCGGCAGCCCGTGCACCTGAGCCATGAGTATTATCTGCAGGCCACCAGCGCCGAAACCAACGTAGCCAGCGTTCCCGCCGCTCTGGGCATGCCGGCTCTGGTGCTGACCACCTTTGTGGAAGGCTCCCCCATTGCACAGTTTATCAAGAATGATCTGCGCAGCCGCGGTATGGATTATCTGGGCAAAGAAGTCCCGCAGGGCGGCCCCTGGGGTTACCGGCACCAGTTTAACATTGCGGATTCCGGTTACGGTCTCAGAGGGCCCCGGGTACACAACGACCGGGCAGGAGAAGTGGGCCGCACCCTGAACGTAGAGGACTTTGATCTGGAGCAGATCTTTGGTCAGGACGGTGTGGAGATCCTCCATCTTTCCGGACTCATTGCCGCTCTGTCTCATGAAACGGGCATTTTCTGTCTGGAACTGGCCCGGGCCGCCAAGAAGTACGGCACCCGTATCAGCTTCGATCTGAACTACCGCGCTTCCTTCTGGAAAGGCCGGGAAGAAGAACTTTCCGCCATTTTCAAGGAGATCGCCGGTCTTGCAGATATCCTCATCGGCAACGAAGAAGACTTCCAGCTCTCTCTGGGCATTCAGGGGCCTGAGGCCGGCGGCAAGGGTCTCGCTTCCAAGATCGAGGGCTTTAAGGAGATGATCCTCCGGGTAAAGGAAGAATATCCCCAGGTAAAGCTTTTTGCCACCACGCTCCGCGAGGTCAAGAATGCCAATGAACATCTTTGGGGCGCCATCCTGTATGAGGGCGGCCAGTTCTATGTGGCTGAACCCCGTGAAATTCAGGTGCTGGACCGCATCGGCGGCGGCGACGGGTTCGTAGGCGGCCTGCTCTACGGTGTGCTCAAAGGCTGGGAGCCTGAAGACTGCCTGCACTTTGGCTGGGCCACCGGCGCGCTGGCTACCACCTCTCTCAACGACTATGCCCAGCCTGCCGATGAAGAACAGGTGTGGGCCCTCTGGAGCGGCAACGCCCGGGTCAAGCGGTAAACTACAATCAAAATTCATTTTATAAAGGAGAAAACTATGCTGGCAGATATCGGTTTGATCGGATTGGCCGTAATGGGTGAAAACCTGGTCATGAACATGGAGAGCAAGGGGTTCACCGTTGCCGTCTTCAACCGCACCACATCCAAGGTGGAGAACTTTGTCAACGGCCGTGCCAAGGGTAAAAACATTATAGGCACCTATTCTCTGGAAGAACTGGTACAGTCCCTGAAGAAGCCTCGCCGGATCATGATGATGGTCAAGGCCGGTTCCGCTGTGGATTCCCTCATCGATCAGCTGCTGCCCCTTCTGGAAGAGGGCGACATCCTCATTGATGGCGGCAACTCTCACTTCCCCGATACCATCCGCCGCTGCAAGTATGTGGAAAGCAAGGGAATGCTGTATATCGGCACCGGCGTTTCCGGCGGTGAAGAAGGCGCACTGAAGGGCCCCAGCATGATGCCTGGCGGCTCTCCGGCTGCATGGCCCCATGTAAAACCCATCTTCCAGGCCATCTGCGCCAAGGTGGAAGACGGCACCCCCTGCTGCGACTGGGTAGGAGAAGACGGCGCCGGTCACTTTGTCAAGATGGTGCACAACGGCATTGAATACGGCGATATGCAGCTTATATGCGAAGCCTACCAGCTTATGCGGGATGGTCTGGGTATGTCTGCCGACGAAATGCATGAGGTCTTTGCTCAGTGGAACCAGACCGAGCTGGACAGCTATCTGATCGAGATCACCCGGGACATCCTGGCCTATAAGGATACCGACGGCAAGCCCATCGTAGACAAGATCCTGGATACCGCCGGCCAGAAGGGCACCGGAAAATGGACGGGCATGGCTGCTCTGGACGAGGGCGTTCCCCTTACCCTGATCGGGGAAGCCGTTTTTGCCCGCTGCCTCTCCGCCATGAAGAGCGAGCGTGTGGAAGCCAGCCATCTCTTCCCCGCTGCCGATCATGCCATTACCTGCGACAAGGCCGCTTTTATCGAAGATATCCGCAAGGCTCTGTATGCCTCCAAGATCATCTCCTACGCCCAGGGCTATACCCTTATGCGGGCAGCAGCCAAGAACTACGGCTGGAATCTGAATTATGGCGGCATCGCCCTTATGTGGCGGGGCGGCTGCATCATCCGTTCCGTATTTCTGGGCAAGATCAAAGAGGCTTATGACCGGGATCCCCAGCTCTCCAACCTGCTGCTGGATCCTTACTTCAAGAACACCATCCAGGGTCTGGTCCCTGCCTGGCGGAACGTGGTCAGCGAGGCTGTAAAGCATGGGATCCCCATGCCCGCCTTCTCCAGCGCCCTGAGCTACTTTGACGGCTATACTACCGAAAAGCTCCCTGCCAACCTGCTTCAGGCCCAGCGTGACTATTTCGGCGCCCACACCTATGAGCGGCTGGATGCCCCCCGTGGAGAATTCTTCCACACCAACTGGACGGGTCACGGCGGCAGCACCTCCGCTTCCACCTACAATGCCTGAGCTTGAGCTGCCCTACCGGCTCATCGCCCTGGATCTGGACGGTACCCTCCTCAACCCCCAAAAGGAGCTGACGGAGGGCAACCGCCGGGCCCTGCTGGCCGCCGCCGGCAGGGGGGCGCATATTGTTCCCACCACCGGGCGTTTCTTTGAAGGTATGCCCGAAGCTGTCCGTTCTTTGCCCTGTATACGCTACGCCATCACCATCAACGGCGCACAGGTGCAGGACAGGCAGACAGGGGAAGTCCTTTACCGGGCGGAGATCCCCAACCGGCGGGCCATAGAAGTCATGGAGCAGCTGGACACCCTGCCGGTGATCTACGACTGCTACATGGATAACTGGGGCTACATGACGGAAACCCTGTATGCGCAAGGACCTGCCTACATACAGGATCCTCACGTATTGAAAATGCTCCTGGAGTTGCGCAAGCCTGTGCCGGAACTGAAGGCTTTTCTCCGGGAAACGGGCCGGGATGTGCAGAAGATCCAGTTCTTTTTCCCTACGGTAGAGGAGCGGATCCGCCGCCTGCCCCAGATGCAGGCGCTGTTCCCGGATCTGAATGTGTGCTCGGCGCTTGGCAATAATGTGGAGATCAATGCCCCCGCCGCTAATAAGGGAGACGCACTGAAGGCTCTGTGCCGCCATCTTGGTCTGCCCGTTTCGCAAAGTCTGGCTTTCGGAGACGGGCTCAATGATCTCTCCATGATACAGGCTGCAGGACTGGGTGTAGCCATGGAAAACGGTGATCCTGCCGTAAAAGCCGCTGCCGGGGCTATTGCCCCCTCCTGCGGAGAAGACGGGGTAGGCCGGTTTATGGAAACTTTGCTGGAGCAGGGGCTGCTGTAAGTCCCCTCCGGCTGCATACAGTCAGCATTTATTTAACAGAAAGGAAGATTTTTTATGAAACTGCCTCTTAATACGGATCTTACCGGAAAAGTTGCCGTGGTCACCGGTGCCGGCGGCGTGCTGTGCAGCATGTTCAGCAAGGCTCTGGCCGCAGCCGGCGCAAAGGTCGCCGTGCTGGATCTTAACGAAGCCGCTGCCGAAAAGGTCGCCGAAGGCATTCGTCAGGAAGGCGGTCAGGCTCGGGCCTACCGCTGCAACGTGCTGGAAAAGGTCAGCTGCGAAGAAGTCCATCAGGCTGTTCTGAAGGACTTCGGCCCCTGCGATATCCTGATCAACGGTGCAGGCGGCAACAACCCCCGCGCCACCACCGATAAGGAATACTTTGAGCTGGGCGATCTGGACAGCGAAACCAAGACCTTCTTTGATCTGCAGGAGAGCGGTGTGGAGTTTGTGTTCAACCTGAACTTCCTGGGCACCCTGATCCCCACCCAGATTTTTGCCAAGGATATGCTGGGCCGCCCGGGCTGCAACATTCTGAACATCTCCTCCATGAACGCCTACACGCCCCTTACCAAGATTCCCGCTTACTCCGGAGCCAAGGCTGCCATCTCCAACTTTACTCAGTGGCTGGCCGTTCACTTCAGCAAAGTGGGCATCCGCGTCAATGCCATTGCCCCCGGTTTCTTCTCCACCCAGCAGAATGCCGCTCTGCTTTTCAATCCCGATGGCACGCCTACGCCCCGTACCGGCAAGATCCTGGCCGCTACTCCCATGGGCCGCTTTGGGGAAAGTGAGGAGCTCCTGGGCGGGATGCTGTTCCTTTTGAATAACGAGGCCGCTTCCTTCATTACCGGCGTGGTGCTGCCCATCGATGGCGGCTTCTCTGCCTACAGTGGAGTCTAAGGGCCTATGGAAATCTTCCGTCGTTCCCAGCAGGCGGAGGGACTGACCCGGGAGGAGCTTTCCGCTGCGGTGGAAGCTTCTCTGCAGGGCCGTGATCTGCACAAGGTGCTGATCCTCCCTCCTGATTTTACCCGTTACCATTCCAATGCAGGTCTTCTGACCAATCTGTATTACCACTTTCTAACCGACGCCGGTGTGCAGGTGGATATTCTCCCCGCTCTGGGCACCCATGTGCCCGTAACGGAAGAAGAGATGGATCTGATGTTTGGAGACATTCCCCATGACAGGTTCCTGATCCACCACTGGCGCACGGATGTTGTAAAGCTGGGCGAAGTGCCCGCCTCCTATCTGGAAGAGGTCACCGAAGGGCTCTGGCATGATCCCATTGACGTAGAAGTCAACCGCTTGGTCATGGATCCCACTTATGATCTGGTGCTTTCCATTGGTCAGGTGGTGCCCCATGAGGTCATCGGCATGTCCAACCACTCCAAGAACATATTTGTGGGTGTAGGCGGTGCCGATATGATCAACAAATCCCACATGGTGGGAGCTGTATACGGCATGGAGCGCATGATGGGTCGGGACCACACCCCCGTACGGAAGGTGTTTGACTATGCACTGGAGCACTATATGCAAAAGGTGCCCCTGATTTGGGTCCTTACGGTTACCACCGCCCCCGGCGGGCAGATCCGTACTCACGGGCTGTTCATCAGCGAAGGGCGCAAGGGGCTGGAAGAAGCCGTAAAGCTGGCGCAGGAAAAGAATCTGGACTTTGTACCGCCGCTGAAAAAGTGCGTAGTGTATCTTACCCCCAGCGAATTCCGCACCACCTGGCTGGGCAACAAAGCCGTTTACCGCACCCGCATGGCCATGGCCGACGGCGGAGAGCTGATCATTCTGGCGCCGGGCGTAGAACGCTTCGGAGAGGACATGACCGTGGACGCCCTGATCCGGAAGTATGGCTACAAGGGCCGTCTCAACACTCTGGCTGCCTTTGAAAAGCCGGAAAACGAGGATCTCCGTTCCAACATGGGGGCTGCTGCACACCTAATCCACGGATCCAGCGACGGACGTTTCTCCATCACCTACTGCACCAAGAAGATCTCCCGGGAAGAGATCGAAGGGGTAGGCTTCCAGTGGGCCGATTACGATGAAATGGCTTGCCGGTATGACCCGGAAAAGCTCACCTATGGCCGTAATACCATGCCCGACGGAGAAGAGATCTTCTTTATTCCCAACCCGGCTCTGGGTCTTTGGGCCGATAAAAGCAAGTTCTGATCCCCTGCCACAGGGGGACATACCTCAAACAACAGGCAAAGCCCCGGAATCTTATGATCCCGGGGCTTTTGCCGTTTCACGCTCTTTTTTGCCTCCGTTTTTGTGAACCGTTTCAGGCTCCACTTCTAACACATAGCGTTTATAGGCGTTGACCAGAAGTGTATTTCCGTAGCGATGTATCCGCTCGGCGGAATCCCCGTAATTCAGGTGCACATGCCCATGGATCAAATACGCAGGTTTCCACTTATCCAACAGCGGATAGAACGCTCCAAAGCCCCGGTGCGCATAATCTTCTCCGTCTCCGCAGCCTCTGGGCGGCGCATGGGTCAGCACAATGTCCACCCCCTGCATCCGGTGCAGGGCCCATCCCCGCCGCCAGATCCGGCTGCGCATCTCTCCCTCCGTATACTGGTGGGAACCGCCGTTATAGCGCACGCTTCCGCCCAGGCCCAATATCCGCAGGCCGCCCGCTTTTACCACCTGATCCTCTATGCACCGGCATCCTTCCGGGGGATCCTTTTCATAATTCCCGTCATGGTTCCCATGCACATACAGCAGCGGCGCATGGCTCATGGTCACCAGAAACCGCAGGTATTCCGCCTTCAGATCTCCGGCAGAAAGAATAAGATCATACTCATCCAGCCGTCCCGGCTGAAAATAATCCCACAGATAGGGATCTTCTACATCCGATAGCAACAACAGCTTCATAGGATGGGACCTCCTGCCACGGGAGGCAGCCATTGGCGGTATACCCCCTCCAGACGCACCAGATTCTGTGCCTGCGGCAGCAGTTCCTCAAAGGCAGGAATATGCCCCTCCACATTATCACACAGCCAGTCCATGTGCAGTATCTCCTGAGGGGAAAGATCCCGATCCCCGTTGCTGCGGCTCTGTGTCTGTTGATCCTGCATCGCCCGGCGGAAAGGCTGCAGCCGCCCCCGGGCAATATCCTCCCGGAGCAGTCCGGCCAACGTCTGCATGCCTTCCGGCAAATGATGGCTCAGCTGCAGATCCACCACACCGCTGCCCATGCCCCACCAGTAGTTCAGTGCCCGGGGTTCGCTGTCATACACCGTATCTCCCCAGTGCCCCTGCAGGATCCCGTTCAGCAGCTTTTCATAAAATATCCCCCAGTTCCAAATAGGAGATCCCAGCGAACGCACCGTACCGTTGGCCTCCAGCAGATTCAGTCCCCACTGCTCCCGGGGCCGTCCCGGGAAAGGCAGATCCCGGTTGGAGATCAGATCCGCCCCTGCCGCCAGCAGTGCCGGCAGAGAATTATCTTCCACACAGGACCAGCGAAGCAGCACTCTGGCCCGTGGATTAGTCAGGCGAGCTCCCAAAGCAAACGCATTGATCCCCGCCGGTACTCCAAAGATGGGACTGCTGGCAATGTAGCCCAGGGTATCTGTTCGAGTCATAGCTCCGGCCAGAGCCCCGGCAATGAACTTGCCCTCATAGATCCGACAGTAATAAGTCCTGACGCCTGGGTATGGCATGGCTACGGAGCAGTTGAGGATCTTTATATGGGGATAAGCAGCAGCCGCCTTCCGGCAGGCAGTGATCAGACTGGGCGCCGTTGCAAACAGTACCTGTGCCCCTTCTGCGGCGGCACGGGCCATGCACCCGTCTGCGTCCATCCCGTCCATGCCTACCCAATATACACTGGAGCTGACCTTCCCCGTCAACGCTTCCTGTGCTTTGAGACGCCCCTGTTCATGGGCGGCACTCCAATCGCTCTGTTCCGGGGAATATGCATGGATAAATGCAGCATGCAAATGGCTGGGCAAAGTCACGGCCCCCCAAAGCCGTTCCAACACGCCTTTCTGCGCAGGCGCATCCTCCGTAGACAGAGCAACTCCCGCGCCCAATTCCGGAAGCAGAGCGATAATGGACAGCCTCAGCTGCTCCGGCTCCAATTTGAAAAGTTCCTCCGGAGAATATGCCGTCAGCCAGTTGAGAAACAAAGCCGAAAGTGATGCATCTCCCGGCACATTGGCCCGCACTGCTCCCTGACAAAACCGTACAAAGGCGCTTTTTACCTGTCTCTGCTCCTCATGGGTCCAGACATGTTCCTTTTCAAAGCCCAAAGCGGCCTGAAGCTTTTCATAAGCACCGGGCTCTTCCAGCCTGAATATGTACAAACCGCTGCGCTGATAAAAGGACAAAAACTCATAATATTGCCGCACCTGCGGCGTATCCTGCCATTTAGGCAGAATGCGCAGCACCGAAGCCGTGACCACTGGTGCATCAAAAAACTTCAATACGCTGACCCGCTTATTCCCCTCCTGCACGTAAAAATGGCCCAGGTATTCAAAGCAGCGAACAGGATCCCGGATCCCTTCGCTGCCCAGGTGCGCCTCGCACAGGGTCACCCACTTATCTGCAAACTCCGTATCCGGCTCCAGCAAGGGCATAAAACCGGTAGAAAAGGCTCTTTGCCGTCCGGACGTAGTGATGCCGGTGATCCCGGACATGGGGATCTCCACCAGCCCCAGCTCTATCCGCCCGACTACACTGCTTTCTTCCAACAGTTCTTCCAGTACCGCCGGATAGGGATATTTCCCTTCACGGATATCCTCCCGGTACTGGCTCATGCCCCGCCTGCGGGCCTGCCTGTATTCATTTACAGCCTCCTGTCGGTTCATGCTTCGAGCCTCCTTCCTGTAGTGTCAGGGCAGTATACCACTTTTTTCTTCCGTTGAAAAGAGCCGTCTGCATAAGGCAGGCAAAGACACTGCTATATCCCCGGCTTTACGCTTCGCAGCAAAAAACGTATCTGCCCCCTGTTGTCTTTGGGCAGATACGCTTTTATACTTGAAAGTCTGTTTTGCTTTAGAAAGATCCGTCCTCTTCTTCCTCATCCTTCCAGTCCGGATCCTGAACCACCAGGAGCTTTTGCACCCGCAGATTCTGTTTTTTCAGTATGGTAACGGTCAGGTCCTCAAAAACAAAGCTCTCCCGGAGCTTGGGATACCCTCCCAGCATCTCCACGGCCCAACCGCCTACGGTGGCGTTGTCGTCATCTACATCCTCTTCGTCTTTTTCAAACTCGTCCAAAAAGTCTACCAGGCGCATATCCCCATCCACTTCAAAGGTGTGGGGCTTTATCTCCTTAAACTCTTCATCGATCTCATCACTTTCATCCCAGATATCCCCTACCAGCTGCTCCAGCACATCCTCCATGGTCACAATGCCCATGGTGCCGCCGTATTCATCGGTAACCACCACCAAATGGCTTTTCTGCTTGCGCATGATGTTGAATACATCATCCAAAGGTGTGGTTTTATGAACGAATACCGGGGGCATGAGCAGGGATTTGATGCATACATTTGGATCTTTCACCAACGCCTTATACAGATGGTTCAGGTGCAGGATGCCAATGATATTATCCGTGGTCTCCTCATATACAGGAATACGGGTATAAGGAGAGGCAAAAGCGGTTTTGAGTATTTCTTCCCGGGTATCCTCCATATCGATGGCTACCAGATCCACCCGGGGCGTGATGATCTCATAGGCAAGCGTATCGCCAAAATCCAGAGCCGACTGCAAAAGATCCGCCGTATCTTCATCCACCACCCCTTCATCCTCAACGGTTTCAATGATGGTTTCCAAATCATCCTCGGTGACGGCAGGTCCGTTATCCTCCCCCTTCTTCCAAAGACGGGATATGCCATGCATAAGCTTCTGCATGACCCATACAAAGGGCGTAAGGAGCAGCGTCCAAACCCGCAAGGGATAGGCGGCTATTTTGGCAAACGCCTCCGGTTTCTCGCTGGCCAGTATTTTGGGGGATATTTCTCCAAAGGTGATGATGATCACCGTCATAATGGCCGTGGCCGCCCAGGCGCCGCTGTCCCCCATCAGGCCCACAGCGATCACCGTGGCCAAAGAGGAAGACCCCATGTTCACCAGGTTGTTCCCCACCAGAATGGCAATAAGCACCCTATCAAACTGCTCTTTGATGCTGCATGCTACAGCAGTAGCCCCGGTCAGGGCGCCGTCCTTATTCTTCCCATGCTGCTTGAGCCGGTTTTCATTCAGGGTATTATAGGCTATTTCGGAACCGGAAAAGAAAGCGGAGAAAACGATGCAGACTACAATGGCAAGTATCCGTCCGATCATTGGGCTTCCTCCCCCTTATCGTCTTCATCGTAGATCTCTCCCACCAGCTCTTCCAGGATATCCTCCACGGTGATGATACCCACTACCTTTTGCTGTTCATCCCGCACTACAGCCACATGTGTCCTTTCGGCGCTGAGTGCCTCCAGCAAATCGTCTATGACCTTGCCCGTCTGCACGAACACGGGTTTATCCATAACCTTGAGCAAAGAGACCTTATCCGGGTGAAGCACATATTCCTTGAGATACTTGCGCATTTGAAGCATACCGATGACGGTGCCCTGTTCATCCACTACCGGCAGACGGGAATGGCAGGAATCCTCCAGTACCTTCACGATCTCCCCGGGCGTCATTCCCTTTTGCAGGGTCTGCACCTTATCCCAGGGGGTAAACACATCTCTTACAGGGGTCTCGGTAAACTCCAGCGCCGACTGCACCAGCTCTGCCGTATCCTCGTCCACGCCGTTCTCTTCTCCAATGTTTTCTATGATCTCATGAAGCTCATCTTCGCTGACCAGCGGGGCGTCCTCTTCTTTTACACCCATGAGCTTTTTCATGCCGTTGTTCATGGTGGTAAACACTTTGACTACCGGCCGGCTGATCTTCATCAAAAACATAAGGGAAGGCGCCACCAGCAGAGCCATCTTTTCAGAACAGGCCTGAGCGCAGGCCTTTGGAACCATCTCTGCCGCAAAAAACACGATCAGCGTAGCCAAAAGAGAGGTCACGCTTACAGCACCCTCCCCCCAAAGGCGGGTAGCCATCAGCGTTGCCAAAGCTGCGCTGCCTATATGCATAATGTTGTTGCCGATAAGGATGGTGGCCAGGGCCTCGTCGAAATGATCCAGAATATAGAGAACCCTTTTTGCACGCTTGTTTCCGTCATCCGCATAACTCATCATCCGGATACGGTTCACGGTAGACAGAGAAGTTTCGCTCCCTGCAAAATATCCGCCGCCTATGACCAGGCAGATAAAGAAAATGATCAGTCCTATGGGACTGCTTCCGCCGGTACTTGGACCTGCGTCCACGAAAAAACCACCTCGCAATTTGTTAGTTTTACAAAACAACAGTATACAAGATATTTCCTCACGATGCAAGAAACTTTTGTTTTTCTGCACAATATACTATGCTTCCCCTGCACCCTACCGGCTTTGCCGAACCGATTCAGTTCCGGCAGACGCAAAAAAGAGCCTCGAAAGGCTCTTTTTCTAACAATATGCTTTTACTCTGCGGCGTAGACGCTGACGGTCTTCTTACCCAGATGGCGGGTCTCGAAACGGACTACACCATCGATCTTGGAGAACAGAGTGTCATCCTTGCCGATACCGACGTTTTCGCCGGGATGGAAGTGGGTGCCGCGCTGACGAACCAGGATATTCCCGGCCAGCACTGCCTGACCATCTGCCTTCTTGGGTCCAAGACGCTTGCTTTCGCTGTCTCTGCCGTTACGGGTGGAACCCATTCCCTTTTTATGGGCAAAAAGCTGCAGATTCATCGTAAACATAGCTTATACCTCCCTGTGTGATAACTTGAGGGCTTTGGGATACCCGCTCAAAAGGGATCTGAGCCCGGCCTCCATGGTGCGAATGACCACGTCTGCCTTCTCTCTTTCTCCTTCCGGCGTATCCTCCGACAACAGGCATAAGGCGTTCCCCTCTTCCAGGGTGACCTTCGCCTTGATCTTCAACACATCCGTAATGCCCAGCAGAGCCGTCTGGGTGATGGCGGAAATACCCGCACAAGCCAGATCCTCGCCCTGCTCACCATACCCCGCATGTCCCTTCAGCAAAAAGCCAACGGCTCTGCCTGCATGGGTAAATACGGTAACGGCTACCATTTTTAAGCGATAGCGGTGATCTCAACCTTGGTGTAAGGCTGACGATGGCCATTCTTCTTGCGGATATTCTTCTTGGGCTTGTAGTGGAACACGATGACCTTCTTGGCCTTGCCGTGCTCAACCACCTTGGCAGTAGCCTTTACGTTTTCTACTACGGGCTTGCCTACGGTGATGTTCTCTCCGTCTGCTACCAGCAAAACGTCAAAGCTGACCTCTGCGCCGACCTCTGCGTCCAGCTTTTCTACAGAGATAACGTCGCCGACCTCTGCCTTATACTGTTTACCACCGGTCTGAATGATTGCGTACATGGATGCTTCCTCCTTCTTCCCAGACTCGCTCAAATACGGTGACGGCCCTAAAGGCCGCACTTAACTACCGCTCCGAAGCGGCTCACTTTGGTATTGTATCATCCCGGTTCTGTTATGTCAACGGATTTTTCCCGGAAAGCACTGTTTTTTTGCTGCAAAAAATCGTCAATCTCCTTAAAAATGGTTGTTCATACGCTATATGTTATTATACATCAAAAAGACAAGGAGGGAAACACCATTAGCAGCACGGCATACGGATATATTCGAGTTTCCACAAAAGAGCAAAATGAAACCAGACAGCTCATTGCTCTGCTGGAAGCCGGCGTATCGAAAAAGAACATCTTTGCAGAAAAATGTTCCGGTAAGAGCTTTGACCGCCCCCAGTACAAAAAGCTGCTCCGAAAAGTAAAAAAGAATGATCTTCTCTATGTAAAAAGCATAGATCGACTGGGACGCAACTATGCGGAAATATTGGAGCAATGGCGCATTTTAACAAAAGATAGGGGCGTTGACATTGTAGTATTGGATATGCCGCTGCTGGACACCCGGCGGGGAAAAGATCTGCTTGGCACATTTCTATCCGATATTGTGCTGCAAGTACTGTCTTTTGTAGCAGAGAACGAACGCGTCAATATTCGCCAACGGCAGGCGGAAGGTATTGCGGCGGCAAAAGCACGAGGCGTGAAATTTGGGCGGCCGCCAAAGCCATTGCCGGATAACTTTGGAATATTTTACCAGCAGTGGAAAGCAGGATCACTTACTGCAAAGGCTGCCGCACAGGCATGCCAGCTACCACTTTCTACTTTTCTTTATAAAGCTTCTACCCTTGAAAAAAACAAATAGGTGTACTTTTTTATAACTCCTGTTTGCATATTTACTTTATCATATTTCTTTTGCTTTTTCAACATATTTCTTGCTTTCTTATTAGTTATTTATACTGTCTTTTAAAAACGCATTGTTTACAAAAATGTACCCTTTTTTGCAAACAATGTATGGAGGATATTAACATGGAAGAAGCAAAACTTTACCACGCGCAGTCAGCAAAAAAGAATGAAAAGGTTGTTATTGCTTTTGTAATAGCATTAGCAGGGGCACTTGTTTTAATCCTTTCCTTCTTTTTGCCATATTCCTCGGCTACGACTGAGTACCGGATGCTTTTGGAAGCATATCCTGACGCCATGTTGTATGACGAAATCAATTTGCCAGCCAAAGATGCAATAAATATTTCCATGCTTGAATACGCAAAGATTTATACGTTTACGATGGATATTCCATTTTATAAACTAATAAGTGTTAGTTGTCTTGTCCTAATCTCACTAATCCTTTTGTTTTCTCTTTTGACACTGTTGTTCGCTGTTTTGAAGAAGCCTATTCCTTTGTTGATTTTTGATATTCTAACATTTGCAACGTTTCGGCTTCTGTGTTGGGATTTTATGGACCGAGGCATCATTCTTACCAGTACTTATGTTTGGGGCACATCTTATTACTTATACCATGTGGGTGCTGCTATCGCTTTTGCCGGGGCAATTGCATTGCTCATTATTGATATGAATGCAAAACGTCAGGCTAAAAGCGAAATTGCGCCCGATTCGCTTTGATGTTTTGAGAAAGGATATACAAAAATGAAAAGATGGTTCGCAATTTTCCTGATTGCTTTAGTTTTATTCTCCGTTATCGCTTGTAGTAAAGCAGATAACAATGCATATGCAATGCACTCCGATGCTGCACAAAATGATTCCATAACCGCCTCTGATAAGGCAGCAACGCTTGACCTCAGTACAACCGATTTGGCCGCACTTCTTTCTTCTTTGGATGTGCAACTGCAAAATACCATAACCGCCATTCAAGGAGAATCTGACGCCTTAGTTCTCCAACTCGAAAATGCATACAGTCAAAGCGCCGTAAATAATTTCTTCAGCAGATTGGCAAAAGAAGCTAATACGTTGTATGCCTCTCAGGAGAATATCTGTATCAATTACTTCAAAAGCGTTGCAAAACAGGACCTTAATGATTATGATACATGGGACAATGCCTATGATCGTTTTTATGACGCTTGGGATAAAGGCATGGATAGCTTCTATGACGCTTGGGATAACGCCTACGATAAAGTTTATGACGCATGCTATAATGCAGCCGAGTCAACCAAAGAATGGTCTAATATGTCTGCTGTATGCTCTGATGCATGGACTACATTATACAATACGCACTCTAATGCATGGGCACACCTATATAACTTATGTTCCGAAATTTGGAGCGCCTTTTGCGATGGTGACGTTGATGTGGATGCTGTTGTTGCACAGCTTAAAGCAAAAGAAGCCTTGGCTACTGCAACACCTTCTCCAACACCTTTTGTCACTAACACGCCTGATCCTACACCCACTTCAACACCCTCAGAGACAAAAATAAAAGAAAGTGATCTGTATGGGACCTGGAGCCTTATAAATGCAATTAATTCCGATACTGATGAACCAGTAGAAATTGCAGGAGTTACTTGGATATTGGTTTTCCAAAAAACCAAAAATGTTTACGCACAAATTACAATTGAGACCGAAAATTATGACGAAAAGGATGTTGAAACATGGAGAATAGAAAAAAACAAAGTAATTATTGTTCAAGCCGAAGGCACATTAAATAATGGTTTGCTCACACTGAAAGGCACCACTAATCGTTTATTTGTTTTTGAAAAAGTTTCGGAAAGTCAAGAATTTCCAATCGAAAAAGACACGAAAGAATCAAGCAACAGCAATGGTCTCCGAAAAGAATTTAAGGACGCCATGGATAGTTATGAAGCCTTTTATGACGAATATTGCACGTTCCTGAAAAAATACAAAGCAAATCCAACGGATCTCAGCTTGCTTAGCCAATACGTGACCATGATGCAGAAGCTTGCGGATATGGATGCTCTCTTTAACAAATGGGAAACCTCTGATTTGAATGATGCAGAGATGAAATACTTTCTGGAAGTTCAAGCCCGTGTGCTCAAAAAGCTGGCAAACGCCGGACAATAATGTATAAAAGCAAAGAGCAGGTGCAAAACCTGCTCTTTTTTTGCGCTTACTTCATGACCTTGCAATTCTTTTTCACTTCCTGAACCCGGCGATCCGGAAGAGGCTTTACGATATATTTTTCCACATGCATGGATTCGTTGGCCCGCACATAAAAGCTGCCCTCTGGCACCTCGGGGAACAGAGCCCCTTCCCGCTTCATGAGTGTCTCCATGGCCTTCATGACCTCGGGATGCACCTCAATGTACATGCGCTTGATCTTGCTGCCCTTAAGCACCTGCAGCGTCTGTTTGCGGAGCTTGTTGAAAACCGTATAGGGGTTGAGCACTTTGGCTTCCCCATTGCAGTAGGGACAGGTACATTTGAGGGTATCCCCAATGCTGCGGCCGGTCTTTTTTCGGGTAAGCTCCACCAGCCCCAGGTGGGTAAAGCCGAACACATGAGAGCGGATATGATCCTCCTTCATGGCGTTCTTCAAAGTCTGAAGCACCAGATTCCGATCTGCTTCCCGATCCATGTCGATAAAGTCGATGATGACGATGCCGCCGATATCCCGGAGCCGCAGCTGCACGGCGATTTCCTCCGCCGCCTCGCAGTTGGTGTTGGTGATGGTGCGCTCCAGATTGTCTTTCCCTACATACTTGCCCGTGTTTACATCGATGATGGTCATAGCCTCCGCCCGGTCTATGACCAGATAGCCGCCGCTCTTGAGCCACACCTGCCGGGCCAGCGCCTTTTCTATCTTGGCTTCGGTATCGTAGCGATCAAAGAGAGCCTCGCTGTCCTTAAACAGGATACGGGCCTTGAGCTTGGGCGCCATTACATCGGCGATCTCCCGCAATTCATCAAAGGTCTTCTGGTCGTTGACAAAGACCCTGTCCACATCCTTCATCAGCAGATCCCGCACCGTACGGAACAGCAGGCTCTGCTCCGCATGCATCAGCCGGGGTACCTTGCCTTTTTTGGATTTTTTGTCTATATCGGCATAAAGCTTGAGCAGGCTGTCCAGATCCTCCTGGAAAGCTTCTTTTGTCTTGCCTGTAGAAGCCGTGCGCACGATGACACCCATGTTCTTGGGCTTGATCTCATGGAGGATCTTCCGCAGGCGGTTGCGCTCCTCCTCCTTCTCTATCCTTCTGGATACACCCACATAATCCACCGTAGGCATAAGCACCAGAGAGCGGCCCGCCAGAGTAATGTGGGTAGTGACTCTTGCTCCTTTGGTACCCACAGGATCCTTGGCTACCTGCACCAGTATGTTCTGGCCGGGCCGCAGCAGATCTGTGATCTTGCGGCTCTGGGGCAGCTGCTCCAGACCGTCATACTGATCCCCGGGGAAGAACACATCTCCGGCATATAAAAAGGCGTTTTTTTCCAGACCTATATCCACAAAAGCCGCCTGCATACCCGGCAGCACATTCTGCACCTTGCCCAGATAAATATTGCCTACAAGCCGTTCACTGCCCTCCTGCTCCACATACAGCTCCACCGGCGTGCCATCCTCTACAACTGCTACCCGGGTGGCAAAGGTGTTGGCATCCACTAAAATCTCTTTATTCATTTTTCCTCTTTCTCAAGGCTAGGCAAGCCCAGGAACCCGTCAAAAAACAGTCCCGTCCGCAGGCTTTCAAAGCTCAGCGGCGTCCCGATGATTTCGGAGAGCACCCTGACCAGAGCCTCGGGCCGCAGTCCTCCCGCCGCCGTCAACTCTCCCACCACCTGCATACGGAAGGGGACGCTGTCCCCGGCTTCCATCCCTGCACTGTAAATTTGGGGACGAATGTTCTGGGGCTTTATGCCTCCCTTCGTCCGCTTGTCCACGATCCATTCCGTACCCGCAAGAAGTCTGGCAAGTCCTTCCTGCAAAGCCGGCAAATCTGTATCCCCCCACAGGGACAGCGTATATCCGGCGCACCTGAGATGCGCCGCCAGGGAACCAAAGCCCTGATCCGGTCCTTCAAATGCATCATGAACAGACAATCCCTCGGGAAGCTGCCCGTTCAAAGCCTGTACAAAGGCTTCCGTGTCCATGGGTTCCTCCAGCTCCACATCAAACCACTCCCACATGCCCCGGGCTCCCGTGGACAGAGCCGTTGCAAAATGGAGTTCCGGATGAGGATTGAACCCCTTGGAATAGCGCAGCGGGATATCTGCCCGCCGCATGGCTCTTTGCAGGGTACGCTGGATATCCAGGTGGCTCAATACAGCCCCCCGGCCGCCCTTACTTAGTGCCGCAATAATCCGCATAAGCCCTCCCAAAGCAACCGTTGCAGCCCTGGCGGCAATCCGGCGTGATCATTGCCTCCATGGCTTTTTTATACTCCCGCTGTAAAAAGGACTTGGTCACCACCACGTCCACATGATCCCAGGGCAAAGGCTCTTCCAGCTCCCGGAAACGCTGGGCATATTCCTCTACCGTAAGGCCTTCTTCTTCAAAAGCCTCCCGCCAGGCCTGGGGCTTGAAATGCTCGCTCCAGGAGTCAAAGCGGCATCCTTTCTCGTGTGCCCGCAGGAGCACTCCGTTGAGCCGCCGATCCCCCCGGGAGAAGGCGGCCTCCAGCTCGCTCAAAAAGCTGGGATGATAATGAAGCTCGCCCCCCCGAACGGAACGAATGGCTCCCTGCAGCAGCTTCTGCTTGCGCATGACTTCTTCCGGCGGATCCTGCGGACACCATTCAAAAGCCGTATGGGGCTTGGGCACAAAGGTGGAAACGCTGACCGTCACCCGCAGAGCCTTTCCCCGCTGCTCTTTGGGCAGAGAATAGAACAGCTTGGATACCTTCCGGGCCAGGTCAATGATCCCCAGCACGTCTTCATCGGTCTCCGTAGGCAGCCCGATCATAAAGTACAGCTTTACACCCGTCCATCCGGCAGTAAAGGCATCGGCACAGGCCCGAAGCAGATCTTCTTCTGTAACGTTCTTGTTGATCACGTCCCGCATGCGCTGGGTACCTGCCTCCGGTGCAAAGGTCAGCCCCGCTTTACGGACGGACTGCATCTTGCTCAGTTCCCCTTTCAGCAGAGAATCAATGCGCAGGCTGGGCAGCGCCACAGACACCCGTTTTTTCTCCATCCGGTCCATGACCTCCGGCAGCAGCGCATGCAGCTGGGAATAATCGCCGGTGGAAAGACTCAGCAGAGAAACCTCGTCATATCCGGTGCAGGCAATAAGTTCTTCCGCCTGCCGGAGCAGGGTCTCCTTGCTCCGCTCCCGCACGGGGCGGTAAATATACCCGGCCTGGCAGAACCGGCAGCCCTGGGTACAGCCCCGCATGACCTCTACAGCCACTCGGTCGTGAACGATCTGCATGGCGGGTACCAGCTGGCGGCCCATATAGGGTGCATGCTCCAGATCCTTCAGGATCCTTCGGCGGACAGTATCCGGCGCAGCGGGTTCCAGTTTGGCAAGGCCTGCAAATTTTCCCTCGAGAGTATAGTTTGCCTCATAGAAGGAGGGAATATAAACCCCTTCTATGGCAGACAGCCGCAGCAGCAGCTGGCGCTTGCTTTCCCCTGCGGCTTTGGAGGCACGGACAGCCTCTACTATCTCCGGCTCGGCTTCTTCCCCGTCCCCCACGATCACCGCATCTACGATCTCCGCCAACGGTTCCGGGTTCACAGCGCAGGGCCCTCCCGCCAGGATCAGGGGCATGTCCTCCCCCCGTTCCTTTGCCAGGAAGGGGATACGGCTTAGCTCCAGCATGGTCAGGATGTTGGTATAGCACATCTCATACAGCAGGGAAAAGCCTACAATATCAAAAGACCCCAGGGGCATCCGGTTTTCCAGTGAAAAAAGCGGCATACCCTCCCGGCGCAGCAGAGCTTCCATATCGCTCCAGGGGCAGAAGCACCGCTCACAGGCCACGCCTTCCATTTCGTTGAGCACATGATACAGGATCCTTGAGCCCATATGAGACATGCCGATCTCATACACATCGGGGAAGCAAAGGGCAAAACGGAAGTTTTCCCCCTCTTTTTTCACCATGTTCCACTCCCCACCCATATAGCGGGCCGGTTTTTCCACTTCCATAAGAAGGCGGGTCAATGCCCCCTCTTCCACCACAGGCCGAGGGGCAAAGTATCGGTCTTCGGCGTTTATGCGCTGCTCCATGTATCTTCCTTCCATGGCGCACCGGGCCATGGCTGTCCTTTCCGGTATTGACGGGAAATGCTTCTCCCTTTTGCATACTGCCAGCAGTATACAATCAGTGTATTATAGCATATCCCCGGCTCCGGGTCAAAGAAAATCCGTTTCTTCGGCAAAATTCCCCCCCGAGGCAGTCACCAGCCTCCCTATGGGCGTTTTAAGGCCCATGCGTACCGCCGCTCCGGCAATGCTGCTTTCTTCTACGATCCCCAGAAGGCGGTTTTCCCGGCTGATGACCAGCAGCCTTGTATACTGCCCCCGGCGCAGAAGCCGCATGGCCGCCCCCAGTTCCATGGAATCTCCCACGGCAATATCCTTTACATCCACGGGGCCTCCGCTGCGCAGGATCCGTTCCTTATCCAGCTGGGAAAGGATCCGGCTCTCGGGCAGCGCAAGGAGTTCCTGCCCGGCTGCCAGACACAGAAAAAGGGAAAAGAGAAAAGCCGTTCCGTTTCCCCGCCCCTGCATGGCCCCCAGCACGCCCAGTGCCAGCAGGCCAAGGCCCAAAGCGATTCCTGTCCATGCGGCCGCTCTCCGTGCCCGGCTTTCGGGCATGTGTCCCTCTAGCAGCAGGCACAGCACCCTTCCTCCGTCCAGCGGATACCCGGGCAGCAGGTTGATCAAGCTCAATACCAGATTACCCCTGCAAAAAGGCGCCAGCAGAAATCCGCCTCCCGGCAGAAACCGCCATAGCAGCAGCGCCAGCCCCGCCGCTCCTGCGCCGCATAAGGGGCCCGCCAAAGCCACCAGCAGCCGCTCCCGCTGTCTCCCGCCGCCGGGCATGCGCAGGCAGGCGCCGAAGGGATACAGTTCCATGGCCTCCACCGAAAGTCCCAGCCCACGAGCCGTTAATCCATGCGCCAGTTCGTGCAAAAGCAGAGCCGCCCCCGTTCCCAGCAGTTCCAGCGGCTCCCCCAGCAGCAGCCACAAGGCTACCCCCGGCAGCAGTGCCCAGTGCCCATACAGGGGAATGCCGCCTATATCCCCCAAACGTTTCATGCAGGATCCCCAATATCCATATGCACATACTCCCGGGGATCCTCCGGGCTGCCCCGATAGCTTACCGCCAGATACAGGGTGCCTCCCCTTTGAATACTTCCAAGCCGCTGCCCCGCGGCCACCTGCACGCCCGTCCGAACGGCAATATCCTCAAAGCCATAATAGATCGTTTCCTTATCTCCCACCAGCTTCACCCGCACATAGGGTCCCAGTTCCTCATCCTCTCCCACCAGAAGCACCTCTCCCGGGGCGCAGCAAAGAACCTCCCGGGTCAATGCCGTAAAACCTACCAGACTGTTTTCTTTCAGCAAGGTGATCTCTCCGGATACCACGGGTGCCTGCCACTTCTGCTCCTGTGCCATAACGGAAGCCGTTTTTTCTCCGCCGGATTCCACATAATGCAAGGCTCCCAGCGCTTCTTCCTCCGGTTCCTGTACGTCTGCCGGCTCTCCCAGCCCGGAAAGCTCCACCACCAGCGCCGCCGCCAGCACCAGCAAACACAGGCTCATTTTGGCAGCCATGCTGCCCGTTCGGGGAACGGGAGCAGGCTCCGTTTCTTCTTTCAGGTTAAAGACGCCGCAGGGCCCCTTATCTGCCGGACGCTCCGTAATACGCATTTTTTCTACCTTCATACTGCCTCCTCATAGCGCTTTGTCCTTACAAAATACGCCTTTCCCGGGCAGGATATGCGCTTTCTGCGCCGTCTGGCGGCTGTGCAAATTAAAAAACAGTTTTTTATTTTTTGGGATTGACAAGCCGGAAAAAATAATATATAATAATTCACAAACAGTGACGCAGAAAAAAAGCGGAACTGATGCCCTCAGAGAGCCTGTGGCCGGTGTGAACAGGCGGCGTCTACCGTGAAATATGGACTGCGGAGTGCCCTGAATGGGGGTCGGGCCGGGCCCGTTACAGCCGGGCGGATGTGTTGGCATCCGGGTTAAGTGCATGTTCTCTTTCAGAGGCATGAAGCAAGGTGGTACCGCGTTTCCATCGTCCTTGCAGCAGCAGGGGCGATTTTTTTATACCCCAAAAACAAAAATAACAGCAAAGGAGCTTTTGTATCATGAATCCCATTTCTTCTCTGGACGAATATCTGCGCACTTTCCCCTCCGAAGACGGCCGCTTTGGCGCTTACGGCGGCAGTTATCTTCCGCCTCAGCTGATTCCCGCCTTTGAGGAGATCGCCGATGCATACCAGAGCATCTGCCACAGCGCCAAGTTTATCAGCGAGCTGCGCCGCATCCGTCGCGAGTTTCAGGGCCGGCCTACCCCGGTATATCATTGCGCACGGCTCAGCAGCCTTTTGGGAAACGTACAGATCTACCTCAAGCGGGAAGATCTTAACCACACCGGCGCCCATAAGCTGAACCATTGCATGGGCGAAGGCCTGTTGGCCAAGTATCTGGGCAAAAAGAAACTCATCGCCGAGACCGGCGCCGGGCAGCACGGCGTGGCACTGGCTACGGCGGCCGCTTATTTCGGACTGGAATGCGATATCTACATGGGGCAGGTGGACATTGAAAAGCAGGCGCCCAACGTTACCCGTATGAAGATGCTGGGGGCACGGGTCATCCCTGTAAAGGCAGGCCTTCAAACCCTGAAAGAGGCCGTGGACGCTGCCTTTGAAGCATATCTGAACGAATATGAAACTGCCATTTACTGCATCGGTTCTGCCGTAGGGCCCCATCCTTTCCCCATGATGGTGCGGGATTTCCAGATGGTAGTGGGGCAGGAGGCCCGGGAACAGTTCAAGGAAATGACCGGTCTTCTGCCTGATGTGGTCACTGCCTGTGTGGGCGGCGGCAGCAACGCCATCGGCATGTTTGTTCCCTTCCTGGCGGATCCTGTAGAACTGGTAGGTGTAGAACCTCTGGGCCGCGGCAAGGCTGTTGGAGATAACGCCGCCAGCATGATGTTCGGCACCGTAGGCAAGCTTCACGGGTTTGAAAGCTATCTGCTTCAGGATAAGGACGGGAACCCCGACCCGGTATACTCCATTGCCAGCGGTCTGGATTACCCCGGCGTAGGACCGGAGCATGCCTATCTGCGGGATATAGGCCGTGTAAAATATGATGCCGCTACAGACGAAGAAGCTATGGAAGCGTTTTTCTATCTGTGCCGGTATGAGGGCATCATCCCTGCCGTAGAGAGCAGCCATGCCTTGGCGTATGCCATGCGGTATGCCCGTACCCATAAGAAAGGCAGCATACTGGTAAACCTTTCCGGCCGCGGAGACAAGGATATCGATTATGTCCGGGAACACTACGGCTACGGCGAACAGTTCTTCGAATCCAAATAACCCCCTTCCTCATTCAAAAAGGCCTGACAGTTCCTCCCGCTGTCAGGCCTTTTTCTTTACTGCTCCATCCTGAAGGAAGGGGCTCCGGCTATATGCAGGGGACAGCCCTGTTCAGCGTCCCGCCTCCGTTTTCAACCAGCTTTCTTTTTCCCCGAAGAGATTCTCAAAATAACCGGGCAATGCCCAGTGAAGTCCATCGGCAGGGAAACCTCCTGTGCACAGCTCTTTTTATAGGAAACCGTTTTCGAATAATACCTGTAATTAAAAAGGGACTGCAAAGATTCTCGCTCTTTGCAGCCCCATGCATTATGAAACCCGTATTCTCTTCCAGGATCAAAGCTTTTCGGGTTCGCCGTACTCCACCCCGAAGGTGTCTACGCGAATGCTGTCAATAACCTGATCCTGCAGGGGTTTATCCTGGCTGTTGGTCTTTACGGAAGCAATGGCATCCACCACGTCCATTCCCTCGATGACCTTGCCAAAGGCGGCATACTGACCGTCCAGGAACTGGCTGTCTGCATGGCAGATAAAGAACTGGCTGCCTGCGGAATCATATGCCATGGCTCGGGCCATGGAGATAACGCCCCGCTCATGGGAAAGACTGTTATCTACGCCGTTGGCAGAAAACTCGCCCTTGATGTTGTAGCCGGGGCCGCCGGTACCGTTGCCCTTCGGGCAGCCGCCCTGGATCATAAAGCCGCTGATGACACGGTGGAAGATCAATCCGTCATAGAACTTGCTGTTGGCCAGAGAGATAAAGTTCTTTACGGATTCGGGTGCGATTTTGGGATACAGTTCCAGTTTGATGACGCCGCCATCCTTCATAGTAATGGTGGCAATGGGATATTCGCTGTGCATGGTTTCCTCCTCAGTTTTGTTTTTTTCACCGGATGTGCAGCCCATCGTGCCCAGCAATATCAGGCACAGGGCTATGCAAAGCAGCCGTTTCATTGGCAAACTCCTTTCTTTCGCATACTAAAAAGGGAGCCGGGAATGCTGCCCCTGCTCCCCTTGCGGATACGCTTTAGTCCTCCAGCTCCTCGTCGTCATCATCAAAGATGGGACCGGCCAGCTTGGTTTCGATGCCCAGCTTGTAAGCGGCAGAAAGCATATACAGGAAGTTGTCGATGACCTGGGTACGATACTTGCGCTTCTGCGCCACCAGCGTAAACCGGGGCGCCGCCAGAGGATGGCCGCTGATGCGCTTATAGGCCATATCCCCAAAGCCAAGTTCGTTCATGGAGTTCTTGGATGCCAGCGCCACTGCCAACCCCGTCCGGGCCCAGCGCATGGTCATCTGCAGCCGGGTGGAAAGGCACTTGATGTTAAGCTTCATATTCTTCTCACGGAATACGGAAGCAATGGTGCTGCGGCTCTTTTCCACAATGGAAAGGGGCACATTATCCAGCTTTTCAAAGGGGATCTCTTCTTCGGGGCAATCTTTAAAGAAGGGCGCATCGGGTGCATACATAGCCACCAGTTCATCTTCTGCCCGGTAGAGCACCTCAAAGTTCTCGTTGATCTCGTAGGGAACCTGCACCATAACCGCTTCTACCTGCCCCTTCTGCAGCAGCCGCAGCAGCTCGGCGGGGGAATCTTCCAGAATCTTTACGTTCGTTTCGGGATATTTCTTCAGGAAGGTAGACAGCACGTTATACAGCCTGTCCGTTGCCAGAGAACTGGTCACACCAAGCCGCAGGGTGCCCCGCTGACCGGAGAAGCCGCTGGCGATCTCATTCTTGGCGGCCAGTTCGATCTCACAGATGCGCTTGGCCTTCTGGTACAGGATGCTGCCTGCATCGGTCAGTTCCAGACGGCGGGAGCCGCGGAAGAACAGCCGGGTGCCGTACTTCTGCTCCATAGCCTTGACCTGGTTGGAAAGGGCGGGCTGGGCAATGCGGAGCTTCTTGGCCGCTGCGGTCAGACTGCCTTCTTCTACGATGGTGACGAAATTAAAATAGTACTGTAAATTCATAAAGGAGCCTCCAGTTGATCTATGCTAAAGTATACCAGTATTCCCTCCGCATTTCAAGGAGACATAGCAAACTTTTTATGAAAATGCTTTATTTTCCCCATGCGGCGGGCATGTCTGCGCCTTGCGCCTACCCTTCATTGGTAGTATACTACAGATGGTAGAAATGTCGAAATGGATTTTTTGATTATTTTGCAAACTTTTTTCTTATCATACGGTGCGTTTGCCGTATATGGTCTGGCTGCAGCAGCTTTATGCGGGTGGCTTCTGTGCAAAAAGGCACATATCCCCCCCATGAAGCTTCTTCCCTTTCTGGTTCTGGGGCTGGTGCCCCTGTATCTGGGCGCCAAGGGCTTTGGGATCCTGTCTTTGTGTGCATATCGCGTCAACATAGGCCGTCCCCTGGACTGGACTGTTGTGGAAAACTCCGGCATCGTCTTTTACGGGGGGCTGCTGGGCTTTTTGCTGTACGCCCGCCTGCCCGTTCCTATATATATGAAGGAACAGGCGCCGGACAGCCTGGGGATCGCCGCCGTATGCATCCCCCTGTTTCACACTTTTGCCAGGGTCGGCTGCTACTTTGGGCACTGCTGCTACGGGATTCTTTCTTCCGCTTCCCTATGGACAGGCTTTTATGAAGGGCGCGTGCCCGTACAGCTGATGGAAGCGGGGTTCAATCTGCTTCTGTTCGGACTGCTGCTGTATCTTTTCATGAAAAAGCCCGCTTACAGAGGGCGGCTGCCCCGGCTGTATCTGCTTTTGTATGCCTGCTTCCGCCTGGGCGACGAATGCATCCGGGGAGACGCCATCCGCGGCTTTATCGGCCCCCTGTCCTTCTCCCAATGGGTGAGCATGGGGATCCTTTTGTATCTGCTGCTTACCGCCCTTACCTCATCCCGCCGCCAAAAGAATACCTGAAGGAGGAACCGCCGCCATGCTGACCATCTGGGGAGAGAATCTGGATAAAGAGCACGTTCTCCCTGAATATCCCCGCCCGCAGCTGCGCCGCAGCAGCTACCTCAATCTGAACGGCCAGTGGGCCTTCTCTATGGAATCCCCCACCAAGGCCCCCGCTTATAACGAAACCATTCTGGTGCCCTTTTCTCCGGAAAGTGAGCTTTCCGGCATAAGGCGCAGCAAGCGGCCCGGGGAGCACCTGTACTACCGGCGCATTCTTTCCCTGCCCCAAAGCTTTATTAAGGACAGAGTGCTGCTGCATTTTGGCGCCGTAGACTGCCTGTGCACCGTGTATCTGAACGGGTGGAAGGCCGGCAGCCATCAGGGTGGGTACTGGCCCTTTACACTGGATATTACGGAGTTGGTGCGCCCCGGAGAGAACATTCTGGATGTGGAAGCGGAGGATGAAGCCACCCGTACTCTGGATCGAGCCCGGGGAAAGCAAAGCGATACACCCGGTGGCATCTGGTATACGGCGCAAAGCGGCATCTGGCAGACGGTATGGCTGGAAAGCGTCCCTGCCGTATACATTACAGGGCTGACCATCACCCCCTGCCCGGACGAAGAAGAACTGCTGCTGACCATACATACCAACGGGGACGCGCCCTGCACGGTAGAACTGGAAGGCATGGAGTTTTCTGCCGCCCCGGAAAGCCCAGTGCACCTGCCCCTGTCCCATATCCGGCTCTGGAGCCCCGAGGATCCGTATCTGTATGAATTTGCCGTTCGTGCCGGAGCCGACCGGATAGAAAGCTATTTTGCCCTGCGCTCCTTTTCTTTGGAGAAGGATAAGAAAGGGACTCCCCGTCTCTGTCTGAATCATAAGCCGTTGTTTTTTAACGGCGTACTGGATCAGGGATACTGGTCCGATGGCCTGTACACCGCCCCCAGCGATGAAGCCCTGATCTGCGATATCCAAACCATGAAAGCCCTTGGTTATAACACCCTGCGCAAGCATATTAAGATCGAGCCTCTGCGCTGGTATTATCACTGCGACCGCATGGGCATGCTGGTATGGCAGGATATGGTCAGCGGCGGCGGCCCTTACCGGCCCGGCATCATCCAGTTTCCACTGGTGGGACTGCCGCAGCGAAAGGATAACGCTTACGCCGCTTTCGGCCGGGAGTCGCTGCAAAGCCGCCAATACTATCAGGAAGAATTACAAGCCACGGTTGAACTGCTGTATAACTGCCCCTGTATTGCCCTGTGGGTACCCTTCAACGAAGGCTGGGGGCAGTTTGACGCCCTGAAAGCCGTGCGTATGCTCCGTGCATTGGATAAGACCCGACTCATTGACCATGCCAGCGGCTGGCACGATCAGGGCGGTGGGGATGTATATAGCCGGCATGTGTATTTCTATCCCTACCGTTTCAAAAAGGATCCTCGGGGCCGCCGGGCCTGCGTCCTGACGGAATTCGGGGGATACACTCTTCCCGTGCCCGGGCACCTGTACACGCAGGATAAAGTCTTCAGCTATAAAAAGATAAAAACAGAAGAAGCCTTTAACAGGGCTTATTCACGCCTGTATGAAAAGCAGATCCTCCCCGCTAAGGAAAAGGGGCTGTGCGCCGCCATCTATACCCAGCTCAGTGATGTGGAAAGCGAGATCAACGGTTTGATGACCTACGACCGGCGGGTGCTGAAAGCTGACCCGGAGCTTTTTGCCCGGCTCCACCGACAGCTGACGGAGGAATAGGACTATGGACTGCCCTCTGTTCAAGGACTGTACCCCGGCGGAGCTGGAACTCTTTTTTCGGGAAGCCCCCTGCCGCCGGAAGTCTTTTGAAAAAGGCGCCATTCTGCTGCATCAGGGGGAAGAGGTCTCCTGGGCAGGTATCCTGCTTTCCGGCAGGATAAAGGCCTGCCACCTTACGGAAAACGGCAGCCAGCATGTACAGGCGCTGCTGTCTCCGGGAGATATGTTCGGCTATGTGCTCATGTCTACGGAAGAGAGCCGCAGCCCCGTGACACTGGAGGCTCTGAGCGCCGGAGAAGCGCTGTATGTGCCCTTTGCCGCCATCATGGGCCGCCGGGATGTTCTGGGAGACAAGCTGCGGGTCAATCTGCTGCATGCTTTGTCCCGCCGGTGCTGGAATCTGACCCGCCGGGTGCGCTATCTCAGCCAGCGAAGTCTTCGGGGGCGGATCAGCCTGTATCTGCTGGATCAGCGGGAACGCACCGGCTCCCTCTCCTTTTGTCTGCCCCTGACCCGGGAAGAGCTGGCCGCTTTGCTGGCCGTAAACCGCAGCGCCCTGAGCCGGGAGCTGGGCCGTATGGAGCAGGAGGGACTTCTGGCCCGCTATAAAAACGCCTTTAAACTGCTGGATATTCCCGCATTGGAAAGAGCCGCCCAGTGATCTGTCCGCTTGCCTTTTGGTCTGCGGCTTGGTATACTGATGGTTTGGAGGATCTATGAAAACAAACTGGAAACCAAAACCGGATATGGATATAAACTGCCGCTATGTGGATGTGGCCGACGGCATCCGGGGTATTTCGGTGCTGCTTGTGCTGTGGTTCCACTTCTGGCAGCAAACCTGGCTCATGCCCAGCTATCCTACGCCTTTTCTTGAGTTTCTGGGCATACGGGAGCTGACCCCCGTGCACATCCGCTGGGTGGGATACCTGTTTGTGGATATGATGGTGCTGCTCAGCGCCTTTTGCCTGTCCCTGCCGGTGGCCAGATGCATTCTTTTACATGAGGACATGGAGGATGCCGCCCTGTTTTATAAAAAGCGGCTGGCACGGATCTACCCCAGCTATGTATTCTGCGTGCTGGTAAGCTTTTTTGTATTGCTGGCAGAGAAAAGCTATCCCAACGCCTCCATGGCAGTGCGGGATCTGGTAAGCCACCTGACCTTTACCAACATGTTCCGCATAGACACTTATGTGTTCAGCCCCATTAACGGCGCCCTGTGGACAGTAGCGCTGGAGGTACAGTTTTATCTGCTTTTCCCGCTGCTGCGGCAGCTGTTCAGAAAGCAGCCGGTATTGACCTATCTGGGGCTTATGGGGTTGGGTGCGGCTTTCATTTACGGCTTTGCCCTGCGGCATACTCCTGTATCCATGGTTGTGAATCAGTTGCCGGCCTTTTTGCCCGTATTTGCCAACGGAATGCTGGGCGCCTTTGTATATACCCTGTACTGCACCCGCTGCAAGCACAAACGGCTCCTGAGCCCGCTGTTTCTGGCGGTGGCCATTGGGGCGGCAGTATGTATCCAGCAGCTGCTGGTAAGCTGCTACAGCTTCCGGCAGGATAAGCAGCTGTGGCAGTTATCCTACCGGATTCCCCTGAGTTTTGCTTTTCTTGCCTTTCTGCTGGCCAGCGCATTCTCTCCCGGGTGGTTTCGCAGGATCTTTTCCAACCGGGCCATGCGGTTTCTGGGAGGGATATCCTTCAACGTATACATGTGGCATCAGTGGATCATGGTAAAACTGGTGCGCCTTACGGGCTTTACCAACGGCGGCGAAGTAACTCTGGCCGGTGCAAAGATGCAGTGGCTGCTGACGGCAGAAGGGCTGGAGCTTTCTCTGCTGGCGGCAGTGTTGACCACTTATCTTATAGAAAAACCTATGCAAAAATGGATTATGAATGGAGGCTGTAAAAAACCATGACTTATCAGTGCATCCCCAACGGCGTATGCTCCAAGCGCATTACCTTTGATCTGGTGGACGGCAAGCTCCACAACGTACAGTTTACCGGCGGCTGCAACGGCAACCTGAAGGCTATCTCCAAGCTGGTGGAAGGTATGGACGCCGATCAGGTGATCCGCATCCTCAAGGGCAACACCTGCGGCATGCGGGGCACTTCCTGTGCAGATCAGTTTGCCCTGGCCATCGAGCAGGCCGAAAAGCAGCAGGCGTAATACGTTTTAAAAAGGCATCCGTTTGCAGGATGCCTGTAAGACCATCTTAGCAAGCGGCGCAGCTTTTAGTTGCGCCGTTTACTTTTATTTATGCGCTGCCCCCATCTCCGGAAAGTTTTTTGTGCAGCCGCTCCGTCTTTCGTGAGCAAACGATTTTAGCCATCTGCGCACATATTCGCTGTATTCGGCATCATTTCCGCAAAAGGTGAGAAAATGCACATAGCACTGCGCCATATACGTTTTTACCGTTTCAAGATCGCACACGCCAAATTGTCTGTATCCCTTTATAAACTCTTGCAGTTCCCTTCCGGTCAGCAAAAATTTCTGCCCCGGGCGTCTGAAAAGAGCCCAGGCAATATCAAATTCCCTGTTTCCATACCCTGAAAGCTCAAAATCCAGGATGCCGCTTATGTGGTGTTCCGCCCAAAGGATATTGGCATAATGGAAATCACCATGACAAAAGCAATGGCCTGTATTCTGCATCGGGAGTGAAAACAGTCCTTTAAGCTCTTCCAGTTTTAAAGACTCCAGTAAGGCATCAGATGGGACATGAAAGAATTTTCGATCTTTTACAGGCTTTGCCCGAATATCCATTTGATGGATCCGGGCCAAAGCCGCCCCGTATTCTGCCATATATGAGAGCGACTCCAGATCCCTGTTTTCCCCGACTATGGTGGATAAACGTTCTCCGGGGAGTTCCTGTGTTACCAAAAAGGCCGTTTCTTCAAGATCATACTCTATAATGGAAGGAGTTATCGCCAAGCGCAGCTGCGACAAAATTGCCGCTTCATTGCCGATATCGGCGCCCTTTTGTCTTGCGGCTTTGATATATGCGCAGATTTCTCTTCCGTTGCAGCGCCCCTTAACATGGAACACGTCATTGCCTGCATGCGGGTATCCCAGAATTTCTAACGGCTCAAACTTTTTATAGGGCAGAGTAAAAGGATCAACGGTATCACGCCATTTATCAGGATGTTTCATTATACTGCCTCCCCCGCGATTTCAATCTGCAGTTTTTTATTTTATCATAGCCCCGCAACGGATACAATGACCGCAGCAGCGAACCCATTCGTCCGTGTTTGCCGCTTGTTTTTCTTGTCTTTCTTCTTGCACACAGAAAAAGGGCCCGCTTGGGCCCTTGTCGCAACGTAAGGTTTACAGTTCCGGCAGGATCCTTCCATCCTGAAGGCGCAGTACCTGATCTGCTGCCTCGGCAATGCCCAAATCGTGGGTCACTACCACCACGCAATAGTTCTGCTCCCTGGCCAGGGTATGCAGGATGCGAATGATGTGCTCGCTGTTTTCCACATCCAGATTCCCCGTTGGTTCATCCGCCAGAATGATCCTGGCCCCGGTGGTCAGGGCCCGGGCGATGGCCACCCGCTGCTGCTCTCCGCCGGAAAGCATGTTGGGGTAGCGCTTGAACATATCCTCCCCTATGCCTACCTCTGCCAGCCGCCGGGCAGCGGCTTCCTGTGCCTCCTGCTTGCTCTTTTTTTGCAGGAGCAGGGGCACCATGGCGTTTTCCAGCACCGTCAGCTTTGGAAAAAGGTTATAGCTCTGGTAGATCACCGCCGCATCCTGACGGCGGTATGCGTCCAGATCCAGTTTGGCCGTTGGCGTGCCGTTATAAAGCACTTCCCCTTCCGTAGGCAGATCCAGTCCCGCCAGCAGGGAAAGCAATGTGGTTTTTCCGCTGCCGGATTTTCCCACCAGTGCAGTGAGCTTCCCATAGGCAAAGGCATAGGATACATCCTTTACGGCCTGTACGCTTTGATAGCGGTTCCGATACACATAGCTTACGTGAGATACTTCCAGACTCATATCAGCGACCTCCTTCGTCACGATCCTGTAGGGTGCGCAGGACACTGTCCCGCATGGTAACCAACTGCGATATCAATATGCCCGCCGTAAAGCAGGCGGCGGTAAGCAGCACAAACTGCATTTCTACCCCCTTGCCGAACAGGACCGGGTACACCCCCGCATACAGGGCGCCCCCCACCAGCACCGCCACCACATACTCTGCCGACAGCAGCCCAAGAGCCTTCATCCGCCGGGCGCCCAGCGTACGCAGCAGCGCATAGGAATACTTCTGGGCATGGAACAATGCGGCTCCCGTAAAATACCCAATGGCGGCGCACAACAGCACAAAGGCCGGGTGCAGCAGCTCCAGCAGGGAGATCTTCTGGGAAATGGATTTGTGGGAAGCCATATACTGGGAATCAAACACCGTCACAGCAAAGGTATACCGCCCGCCGCTGCCTGCGGGGTTTACATTGGTAAAGGACCGGCGCATCCGCTCCTTCAGTTCCGAAAGCTGGGCGTTATCCGCCACCAGCGCAGAGAGAGACTCCGTATTCTCTATCCCGTCGTTATAGGCATTGACCACATGGACCCACGGGACATAAAGCCTGTCCGGCTCCCCGCTGACCAGCCCGATGATCCGGTAGTTTTCTGTGCCGCCGCCCGCCTGTATTTCCAACTCCGTTACCCCGGCAAGCTGGTTCCACAGGCTTTCAGGCACCAGACATACCGCCCGATCCAGTGCAAAATCCTCCCAGGAGGCGCCTTCGAAAAAGGCGACCTGCCCCCCGTTTTCCGCTTTCAGGGCGGGAACAGACTCCCGCTGGGTAATGCCCACCAGCCGCACCCGCCCGGCTCCTTCCGGTGGGGCCTGTATCGTCCCCTCTGCGGTGAGCTTCAGGCACAAATGGGTGGTATATTCCTTGAGCCCCCGCCCGGTGCCTTCGTCCGGTTGGATAAAACGCCACACATAGCTGTTGGTGATCTCCAGATCATCCACCTGCGTGCCCTGAGGATTGGAGACCTGCAGCCAGATGGGAAAGCTTTTTTCCAGCTCCCGCAGCTTTTGCTGCTGTTCCTCATGGGCCCGGCGCAAGATCCCCATGGAAAAAGCCAGCCCTGCCGTCAGCAGCGCCACCAGCAGCCATACACCCGTGCGCAGCAACCTCCGTTTTAACCAGAATCCTGTCATATCACACATGCCTCCGCAATTTGAGCATCTTTTTGCGTGTCATTCAGCCGGAAGATCACGCCAGCCGCTTAGCAGGGATACATGCACCGGGTCTTGCCCGGGCAGTTGTAATCCATTTCCGTGCGCACCCAGCCGCACTGCTGGCAGCTCACATGGACATGATGCTCCCCGTTGTTATGGCCGGCTGCATGCAGGACAAAGATCTCATGGCGGCAGGTATACTCCGGGGCGGTCGGATTTGTCGCATAGTTAGAGCGTGCCTGGGGCCTGCGGGGCACCTGCTTGGCAAGAGGGCCGCTGGGCATGTGTTTTTCGGCAGGTTTATCGCCCTTTTCTTCGGAGGAGGTTTCTCCCTGCGCATAGGCGGAGGGCGCCGCAGGTCTCCGGGGCACCTGCTTGGCAAGGGGGCCGCTGGGCACACGCTTTTCGGCAGGTTCATCGGTCTGCACGTCGCTGCCCTCCCCAACCGGGGCCGTTTCGCCTTCACCATAGGCGGAATAGGGCAGCAGGCACAGCATCAGCACCAGCACCAACGCCAGCCCCAGAGAAAGCATCTTCTTCATCGTTTTCATGTTCAGCGTCTCCTTTCTTATTATTATATGTCATCCGACGTGCCGCAAAAGTTTCGGCACCTTTCTGCGGGTCAGGCAGGCAAGGG
>ULRA01053070.1_pt1 | contig 141985 bp, 116 predicted proteins | sample 1954981 | NCBI WGS metagenome assembly ULRA01 (sample SAMEA4835669, study PRJEB28245) | human gut metagenome | biome: gut microbiome; material: fecal sample | place: Denmark | collected 2008
GATCCGTAGTCAGCTACTCTATTCAGTTGAGCTACGCGGCCATGTCTTTTTTTCTTAACGGGTGCAAAGGTATGGAGTTTTTCCGAAACTTCCAAATCTTTGCAGGTATTTTTGCTAACTTTTTTATTCGATAAATCGCGATCCAAATATCTGCCAGCCCAGTGTAAGGCCTACATTCCAGTTCTTAGCTGGTGAGCTATAGTGATTTAGATAAGCGCTTATTGCCCCGAAGGGAAGTTTCACTACAAGCGACAATTCTCCCATATATTCTATCCGGCTGAAGAGTTTTCCGTAGGATGCCTTCGAATCTTCATTGCACACTATCGGAAAAATAGGAGCAAAGCCATAAATTTCCGTTCTGATATGGAACACGGGAGTGATCTGATAGATTGGCATAATGCCGGCTCCGATAAACTGATTGGCACGGAAAGCTTCGTTGTATGTGATTTTGCTGTGAGCCGTAGGAGCAAATTCTCCAGCCTGCATCATCGTTGCCGTATAGTTCTGACTGAAGTTACGGGAAGAATAGTAGGCATGAATATAGTTCCCCAGTACGAACTTTGTGGAAATCGGGTAATAACGTTCCATTTCATACGAGAGTTGCAGCCACGACTGCACATAACTGTATGTACCTTCATAAGGATCGGGAGCCGATCCGCTCTGGAAATACTCTTTTCCTGTATAGATATTAGCTACCAGCCGTTCTCGGCGTCCGGCAGTAGGATATTGTTTGCTGTTCAGTGTATTTCCGTCCATGGCCACGGAACCGCCGAATATTCGATAATTGCTGATATCATTCTGGTCGTTGTTAAAGTCGATGACATTGCTCTGGAAATACTGATCCTGAAGTTTTCCGATGCCGATTCCGAATTCGGCTTTCTGCCGTGTAAGGAAGGGGAGTGAAACTAGCAGCTTTACAAAGTGCTCTTTCTTTTTATTAAATACCGGTGAGTTTCCCTTGGTGAAGAGCTTTTCCTGCTTGAAGTAATCGAACGACGAAGTGGATGCTACCAGTCGGAAAGAAGTCGGAATATGGGTAGGGAAGTCAATACGGCCTGCTATTTGCAGGTTGTTGTAGATCTGTCCCAACTGTCCATCCAGTGAGATTTCTTTCGAGAAGTTATTCAGGTTATGATAAGTTGCTCCCACATAAATCTGGTTGGCACCATTTGAGCCCACGTTGCCTCCTACACGGAGCGACAAGTCGTCTTCAATCTTGACCTTCAGGTGGAGGTCGAACGTAGAATCAGACGGATTATAGACGGCATGAGGAATGATTTCGGAAATCATGTTGTCGGACATCAGGCGGAAATACCCCTTACGCAGGTCTTCCAGCGAGAATGTTTCGTGGTCCGAAGCATGAAATTCCCGGCGGATGTATCTTTTCTGTTGTTCGCTGCCGCCCTGTATGGCTATATCCTTGAAACGAAGCTCGGGCATGTTTTTCTTATAGGCGATTCTTTTCAGTTCGAGCTGCCGGTAGTTGACACGGCGCGGAATGCGTGCCTTGATGGAATCCATCAGCTGCATGGTACGCTTGTATCCGTTGTCGTGCAGTTCGTCGAAACGGTCGAAATCCATCAGACTGACGTCATCGTACTTGAAAGTCATCAGGATGCCCAGTGAATCGGGCAGCGAGTAGTCTGTTTTCTGCATAATCATGTTTTCCAGCTGTCCCATGATGTCTCCCTCCTTGGGCTTTCCCGGATTGGAACTTACCACACTTCCTATAATGACATCCGGATGGAAGTCGTTTACCATGACGTTAACGGGAAAGTTATTGTATATTCCGCCATCGTATACCAGCGTAGAATCTATCTCGATAGACTTGAACATACCGGGAAAACTCATGGAGGCACGGACGGCATCACCCAGATCGCCCTTGTCAAAAATCATCGGTTTCTTGTTGTATACGTCCGACGCGACACAGCGGAAAGGAATAAAAAGCTTGTCAAAGTTGTTGTCGCATGCAGCCGTAGCCTGTCCGAACAGCTCGAGAAAGGCAAGATTCATTTGCAGAGGGTCTACTACGCTCGACGGCAGGAACTGCGTCTTTACCTTGTGCAGTGGATTTTTCAGAGAAACGCGGATGTTGAGAAATTCGGGAGTCGGAGGATTTCTTTTGAAGTAATAGATGTATTTTTCTTCAATATTCCCGGTGTACCAGCGTTTGAAGTCGTCCGACTTGAGCAACTTTTCCATATCGTCGGGAGAATACCCCATGGCATAGAGTGAGCCTACGATGGCTCCCATGGATGTACCGGCAATATAGTCGATAGGAATATTGTTCTCCTCCAGTGCCCTGATGATACCTATGTGAGTCAGTCCTTTGGCACCTCCTCCGCTCAATACGAGTCCTACTTTCTGGGCATTGCTGGTATGTGTCAGAAAGATGAAGAGGAAAAGAATATATAGTATTTTTTTCATTAATCGGAGTTTATTGGTAAGATATAAAACCAAAGATAGAAAAAAACTATTTCTTGTACAAGGAAAACGGCAAATACAATTGAGTTTCAGGAAAAACATGCCTTTCTTTTTTTAGAGGCCGAAGGGAATATGGAGGGAAGTCCGGCAGATATGCTTGCTTTTTTGTACAAAAAAAAATTGTTTTTGTACAAATTCTGAAAAAAGATGCTGAGGTTTTTTCTACGATTTCGGGGCATGATGAACGGGTGAATACATTATCCTGCATCTGGTCGGCATAAAAAAACGCCGGGCGAAGCATATGGTTTCGTCCGGCGTTGGGGTATAATTAATTTTTATGGAGAAAAACTTTAAATCAGTTCGATGCTTCGTTTTACGAAGTTAGTCAAAGCTTCTCCTTTCAGCATGTTGTTTTGCAGCAATGCCAGGTCAATCAACTGATGTACTACCTTGTTGCCGGCAGCATATTCGTTGATGATGTCAGTCTTCTGCTTCTTCTGCTCGTCGAGTTTCTTTTCTACATCGTGGAGTTCATCCTTTTCTGTAGTCGGAATTTCTTCATCTTTTTTGCCCTCGTGAGCTTTGTGAAGTTCGTTTTCACGCAGTTTCAGCATGGCAATTTCCGATTCAACCGGAACCAGCTTCTCTGAGCAAGCAGATTCAGCATCTTCCAATACTTGCTTGATGAGTCGGTGATCGCTGTTCAGAACCAGGTTGAACATGCTAGGCATTTCACCGTAGAAGCTCATACCCGGCTGGATATTTGCCATTTCCTTCATACGGCGCATGTATTCGGCCTGCGTGATGACGATAGGAGCGGCTGTTTCGCCCATTGCCTGTGTTTCTACATGGAACTCAGTCTTTTGGACTTTCGGCAACTGACCACTGAAGACAGTCGACAGAATTTCACGTTTGGTGTCTGCCAGTTCTTCACTTTTCTGGTCTTCCTTTACAATCAGACGGTCGATTACATCGCTGTCCACACGAGTGAAGTGACTCTTTTCAAACTTCTGTTCCAGCATGTTGATCATCGGAACATCTAGCTGTCCGTCCAGCAACAAGACATTGTAACCTTTGCTCTTGGCAGCATCGATGTATGTATACTGCTCGTCGAGGTTGTTGGCATACAGATAAATCAGGCTTCCGTTCTTGTCGGTCTGGTTGTCCTTAATCAGTGTCTGATACTCTTCGAAAGTATAATACTTGCTGTCTGTATCTTTGAACAAGGCAAACTTGCTGGCTTTTTCGTAGAAGTCTTCCTGTGTAAGCATACCGTAGTTGATGAAAATCTTCAGGTCGTCCCATTTGTTTTCAAATTCCTTACGGTCGTTCTTGAAGATAGCCTGCAAGCGGTCGGCCACCTTCTTGGTGATGTAAGTAGAAATCTTCTTTACATTCGAATCGCTCTGCAAGTAAGAACGAGATACGTTCAGCGGAATATCCGGTGAATCGATGACGCCGTGAAGCAATGTCAAAAAGTCAGGTACGATGCCTTCAACCGAATCTGTCACATATACCTGGTTGCAGTACAACTGAATTTTGTTCTTCTGCAAGTCGATGTTGCTCTTGATTTTCGGGAAATAGAGGACACCTGTCAGGTTGAACGGATAGTCTACATTCAGATGAATCCAGAACAACGGTTCGTCCGACATCGGATACAGATCACGATAGAACTGCTTGTAGTCTTCATCCTTCAGTTCGCTCGGTTTCTTTGTCCAGATAGGGCAGGTACTGTTGATGATGTTGTCTTCGTCTGTATCTACCTGTTTGCCGTCTTTCCATTCTTTCTTCTTTCCGAAAGCTACCGGAACAGGCAAGAAGCGGCAGTATTTGTTCAGCAAGCCCTGAATACGTGAAGGTTCAAGGAACTCACGGCAATCATCGTCTATATACAGGATAATATCTGTACCACGGTCTGCCTTTTCGGTTTCTTCCATTGTAAACTCAGGACTTCCGTCGCAACTCCATTTCATGGCTTTCGCATCTTCTTTATAAGAGCGAGTTACGATTTCAACTTTCTTGGCAACCATGAAGGCTGAATAGAATCCCAGTCCGAAGTGTCCGATGATGGCATTTGCATCTTCCTTGTATTTCTCCAAGAAATCGTTGGCTCCTGAGAAAGCTATCTGGTTGATATATTTTTCTATTTCTTCTGCAGTCAGTCCCAGTCCACGGTCGGAGATGGTGATAGTATCCTTGTCAGCCTTAACATGGATGGTAAGATCGCCCAACTCTCCCTTGAAATCGCCGGTAGAAGCAAGGGTTTTCAGTTTTTGTGTTGCATCGACTGCATTCGAAACCAGTTCACGAAGAAATATTTCGTGGTCGCTATATAAGAATTTTTTAATGATGGGGAAGATATTCTCGGTCGTTACCCCAATATTACCTTTTTGCATAGTCATTATATTTTATTTTATTATTTTGTTTCTTGCTTAGAAAGCAGTGAATTTGTGACAAAAAAAATGCCAAACGTTTCCGCCTGACATTTTGTCTGTATTCGGGTTGTTGCATAACCGTCTTGTTCCTTTATTTTACAATTTCCATCTTCAGTCCGTTTCCTTCCGGATTCATGCCGACATGGATGGTATCTCCCGGCTGCGGATCTTCATTCAAGATAAGTTCAGCCAGTCCGTCTTCCAGATTGTTCTGGATAGAACGTTTCAACGGACGTGCACCAAATTGTACATCGTAGCCTTTCGATGCCACATAACGTTTGGCTTCGTCGTCGATAACCAGCTTATACCCCAGAGATTCAATGCGTTCGTATAATCCTTTCAGCTCTATTTCGATAATCTTAGTCAAGACTTCGATGTCGAGCTGGTCGAACGTAATGATCTCGTCCAGACGGTTGATAAATTCAGGAGCGAACGATTTGTTCAGCGCTTTCGTGATGACGCTCCGAGAATATTCCTTGTCGTCGGTACGGGTCTGAGCTGCAAAACCGATACCCTTGCCAAATTCCTTCAGCTGTCGGGTTCCGATATTCGAAGTCATGATGATGACCGTATTCTTGAAGTCTACGGTTCTGCCATAACTGTCAGTCAGACGTCCCTCATCCATTACCTGAAGCAACAGATTGAACACATCGGAATGTGCTTTTTCTATTTCGTCCAGCAATACGATGGAGTAGGGTTTCCGGCGTACTTTCTCGGTCAGCTGTCCGCCCTCTTCATAACCCACGTATCCCGGAGGAGCTCCTACGAGTCGCGACACGGTAAATTTCTCCATGTATTCACTCATATCGATACGAATCAGCGCGTCGGCCGAACCAAACATCTGTTTGGCGAGTTCTTTCGCCAGATGAGTCTTTCCCACACCGGTAGGACCAAGGAACAGGAAAGTACCAATCGGCTTGTTCGGATCTTTCAGTCCCACACGGCTTCGCTGAATGGCTTTTACCAGCGTATCGACAGCCTTGTCCTGTGCAATCACCTTAGAAAGCAGCTGCTCTTTCATGCCTCTCAGACGGATACCTTCGGCCTGAGCCATACGCTGTACGGGAATACCTGAAATCATGGAAACTACATCGGCAATCTGATCCTTGTCCACTGTTTCCCGGTTTTCCTTCAGACTTTCTTCCCAGCGGCGTTTCATGTCATCCAGTTCACTCATCAGCGATTTCTCACGGTCGCGGAAACTGGCTGCCAGTTCGAAGTCCTGCAAGCGTACCGCTTCGTTCTTGTGGTTGCGTGCCTCGTCTATCATCCGTTCCTGTTCCTCGATTTCTTTCGGAACGTTGATATTCTTTAAATGTACGCGCGAGCCGGCTTCATCCATTGCATCAATCGCTTTATCGGGGAAGTTACGGTCGGTAATGTACCGGTCTGTCAATTTGACACATGCCTGCAGTGCTTCGTCGGTATAAGTAACGTTATGATGTTCCTCGTACTTATCCTTGATGTTCTGCAAAATTTGGAGTGTTTCTTCCGGAGTGGTCGGTTCTACGATAACTTTCTGGAAGCGTCGCTCCAGGGCACCGTCTTTCTCAATGTTCTGACGGTATTCATCGAGGGTTGTTGCACCGATGCACTGTATTTCTCCACGTGCCAGAGCAGGCTTCAGCATGTTGGCTGCGTCCATGGAACCAGCCGCAGAACCGGCTCCTACGATATTGTGTATTTCATCGATAAACAGAATGACGTTCGGGTTCTTCTTCAACTCGTTGAGTATGGCGCGTATACGCTCTTCGAACTGTCCGCGGTATTTGGTACCGGCTACAACAGCCGTCATGTCGAGCGCTACCACACGTTTGTCGAACAAGATGCGCGATACCTTCTTCTCGATGATACGCAGGGCAAGTCCTTCCACAATCGCCGATTTTCCGACACCCGGTTCTCCAATCAGAATCGGATTGTTCTTCTTGCGGCGACTCAGAATCTGTGCCAGTCGTTCTATTTCCTTTTCACGTCCCACAATCGGGTCCAGCTTGCCTTCCATGGCAGCCTTTGTCATATCGGTACCGAATGAGTCGAGTACAGGCGTGTCATTGTTAGGCTTTTGTTGCTGGGTACGAGTGGTCGATCTGGATTCTTGTGAGAAAGGAGAGCCCTCGCCGTTGCCTGTCGGCTGGCGGCGGATGCCTTCATCCTCATCTTCTTCCTCCTCGCCGAAATCCAGTCCGCTTTGCGGTTCTGCCTTCGGGATGAGTTTATCCATTACCTTTTGGTATGTCACCTCGCTTTCTTCCAGAATCTGCGAGGCTTTATTCTGATTTTCTCTCATAATAGCCAGTAACATGTGTTCGGTATCTGTGGTCGGGCTTTTCAGCATTCTCGACTCCAGGATACTCATTTTCAATATTTTTGAAGCTTTCTCATTGAATGTTATTTCTTCTGAATAATTGTCGGAAGCTTCGGCCGTCAATTTCAATTCATCTTCTATTTCTTTTTTTACTTTTTTCAAATCCACATACAGGCTCTCCAATATCTGGACAGCTTTTCCTTCGCCTTCGCGAATAATTCCCAACAGCAAATGTTCGGGACCGATATAGTTGTTACGTAACCGGTTTGCCTCTTCTTTGCTGAATTGTATTACATCGGATATTCTTTGTGAAAATGGGTTGTTCATAAATTTGAGTTTCTTCCTAAAACACTTTCTTTTTGCAAAGATACATTATATAAATAATATGATTAAGTTCTTTTTTTCTATTTAACAAAAATCATGCCAAAGAGATTATACTTTTCATACCAGGAATGGTATTTCGCAAGTAAAACATCGGGTTCCTTTTACTTCTGATATTTTGCCTGCTGAGCATCGTTTTCATGTATAACAAAGTTTTGCCGATAAGGTTGCACGGATAGGATAGGGGCAACTGGGGCAGGAAGGCTAAAACTTTGGCATTTTTTTTGCCAATTCAATAAAATGTCGTACTTTAGCGTGGTTTTTAATAAGCCAGAGAGATCTAAATAATAACTAATTTTGTTTCAATGCAAGAACAAGACAGAATAATAAAAATTAACATCGAGGAGGAAATGAAAAAGTCGTACATCGACTACTCTATGTCAGTAATCGTTGCTCGCGCCCTTCCGGATGTAAGAGATGGCTTTAAACCCGTTCATCGCCGTATCTTGTACGGAATGATGGAACTGGGAAACACTTCAGACAAGCCATATAAAAAAGCAGCAAGAATCGTTGGTGAAGTTTTAGGTAAATATCATCCGCACGGTGACTCTTCCGTGTATGGAGCGCTGGTTCGTATGGCACAGGATTGGGCAATGCGCTATCCGCTGGTCGACGGACAGGGAAACTTTGGTTCTGTTGACGGTGATAGTCCGGCTGCCATGCGTTATACTGAAGCGCGCTTGAAAAAGATCGGCGAGGATATGATGCAGGACCTCTATAAGGAAACTGTTGACTTCACGAACAACTTCGATGATACATTGCAGGAACCTACTGTCATGCCTACACGTATTCCTAACCTTTTGGTTAATGGTGCTTCGGGTATTGCCGTGGGTATGGCTACCAACATGCCGACACATAATTTGTCGGAGGTGATAGATGCATGTGTTGCTTACATTGATAATAATGATATTGATATAGACGGCCTGATGCATTACATCAAGGCTCCCGATTTCCCGACCGGAGGATATATTTATGGTATCAGCGGGGTGCGCGATGCTTATGAAACCGGACGTGGACGTGTGGTTATGCGTGCCAAGACGGAAATCGAATCGCATCCTACTCATGACAAGATCATCGTAAACGAGATTCCTTATAACGTAAACAAGAAGGAGCTGATTGAAAGTATCGCGGCTTTGGTGAACGAAAAGAAGATAGAAGGTATTTCGTATGTGAACGATGAGTCTGACCGTGAGGGTATGCGTATCGTGATCGATGTGAAACGTGATGCCAATGCAAGCGTTGTATTGAATAAGTTGTTCAAGATGACGGCCTTGCAGACTTCTTTCGGGGTGAATAATATTGCTTTGGTACATGGAAGACCGAAGTTGTTGAACCTGAAAGACTTGATTCGTCTGTTTGTTGAACATCGTCACGAGGTGGTTATTCGCCGTACACAGTATGATTTGCGTAAGGCAAAGGAACGTGCTCATATCTTGGAAGGATTGATCATTGCTTCCGATAATATTGATGAAGTTATCCGTATCATACGTGCTGCGAAAACTCCGAATGAGGCTATTACTAATTTGATGGATCGCTTCCAGTTGTCTGAAGTTCAGGCTCGTGCCATCGTAGAAATGCGTCTTCGTCAGCTTACAGGACTTTTGCAGGATCAGTTGCATGCTGAATATGAAGAACTGATGAAGCAGATTGCTTACTTCGAAGAAATCCTGACGAATGAGGAGCTCTGCAAGAAGGTTATCAAGGATGAGCTTATTGAAGTGAAGGAGAAATACGGTGACAAGCGTCGTTCTGAAATCGTATATGCTTCCGAAGAGTTCAATCCGGAAGACTTCTACGCCGACGATGAAATGGTGATTACAATTTCTCATCTGGGATATATCAAGCGTACTCCGTTGTCTGAGTTCCGTGCACAGCATCGTGGGGGAGTAGGATCGAAGGGTAGTGAGACTCGCGATGAGGATTTCATTGAGCATATCTATCCAGCGACTATGCATAATACCATGATGTTCTTTACGCAGAAAGGTAAATGTTACTGGCTGAAGGTGTACGAAATTCCGGAGGGTAACAAGACTTCCAAGGGACGTGCTATCCAGAATTTGTTGAATATCGATGCAGATGATGTAGTTACTGCTTATCTGCGCGTGAAGAATCTGAACGATACGGAGTTTATCAATAGTCACTATGTATTGTTCTGTACGAAGAACGGCGTGATTAAAAAGACATTGCTCGAACAGTATTCTCGTCCTCGTCAGAATGGTGTCAATGCTATTACAATTCGTGAAGACGACCGGGTTATCGAAGTCCGCATGACGAACGGTAATAATGAAATCGTTATCGCCAATCGTAACGGCCGCGCTATTCGTTTCCACGAAAGTGCAGTCCGCGAGATGGGACGTACGGCTACAGGTGTTCGTGGTATCACTCTCGATGAAGATGGCTCTGATGAAGTTATCGGAATGATTTGCATCAAAGATCCTGCGAAGGAAACCATTATGGTGATTTCAGAAAATGGATATGGAAAACGTTCGGATATCGAAGATTATCGTAAGACCAATCGTGGTGGTAAGGGCGTTAAGACATTAAGTATCACTGAAAAAACAGGAAAATTGGTGGCTATCAAATCAGTAACGGATGAGAATGATTTGATGATTATCAATAAGTCGGGTATAACGATTCGCTTGCATGTGGCAGATGTCCGTATCATGGGACGTGCAACGCAGGGTGTTCGTCTGATCGACCTCGAGAAACGTAACGACCAGATTGGGTCTGTATGTAAAGTGACATCTGAAACGGAAGAGGAGAATGCAGATAGTGAAAATTCTGCTTCTGTGGAAGGTGAATCTTTTAATGAAGAAAATTCTGTTGAAGAAAAGCAAGAATAAATAAATTGAATATATTTGTATTACTAACCAAAAAAACAGTTATGAAAAAAGTATTATTTACTACCGCTTTGTTCCTTACTGCATGTGCTGTGTCAGCACAGGAAAGTGTTGTAAAGGAAGCAAAATCTGCAAAAAGTGACCCTGTAAAGGCTGCGCAGATTATTGAACCAGCTTTGGTAGATCCTTCAACTGCTAATGATCCTGAAACATGGAAATTAGCTGGTGATTTCCAGAAGTCAATCTACGATGAAGAAAACATGAAGCTTTATTTGCCGGGTGGTCAGGCAGATACATCGAAGTTGTATAACAGCCTGATCAAAATGTTCGAGTATTACACTAAATGTGATGAAGTAGAACAGGCAAAAGTAAAAAGTGGAGAATTGAAAAAGCCTAAATTGAGAAAGAAATTATCAAAGACATTGGCTATAGTTCGTCCGAACTTGACAAATGGTGGTTCTGATGCTTATAATTCAGGAAACTATGCTAACGCATTGAAATTCTTTGGATTGTATGTAGATGCTGCCGGAAATCCTATGTTTGAAGATGAAGCATCTGTTAAGAACGATACTTTGACTCCGTTGATTGCATGTTATGCTGCTTTGGCTGCAAATTCTCTGAATGATAAAGATGCTGTTATCAAATATGCAACTATAGGAAAATCTCACAAGGAAGAAGGTTACAGAGCTTTGATGTGCTTGGCTGAGGTTTATGGTAAGGGAGAAAATCCTGATTCAACTCAGTGGTTGGCTACTATTAAAGAAGGTACTGAAAGATTCCCGACTCAGGAATATTTTATCGGTAACTTGATGGACTATTATATCCAGAAAGGTAGAATCGATGACGGATTGACTGAAATCGATCAGGTTTTGGCTAAAAACGAAACTCCGTATTTCTTGTACGTAAAGGGTGTACTGCAATATGAAAAGAAGGATTATGATGCAGCCATTGCAACATTTAATTCTATTATTGCAAAGAATTCTGATTTCGTAGCTGAAGCATATTCTAAGATTGGTGATTGCTATTTCTTCCCGGCACAGCTTATTGTTGAAGAAAACAGCAAGATTTCTATGGATGACCCGAAATATGCTGAGAACGAGGCAAAAATTAAAGAGCTTTACGAGAAAGCTGCGCCTAATTACGAAAAGGCTAAAGAATTGAAGCCTGATAACAGACAGTTGTGGGGACAGTATTTGTTGAATATTTACTGGAAGTTAAACAAAGCTGAATACGATGCTTTGGAAAAAGAATTAACTATGTAATTTGAATACTTATAAGTAGACTTACAAAAGTTATTGTTAGAGGCCGTTTCAAAATGAATTTGGGACGGCCTTTATTATTTTATTTCAACTTGAAGTCATTTGGATTTTCTTGAAAAGAAGTATGAATTTTGTCTTGAAATTTTTCGTAGTTTTCAACTTCCAAGAGATCACACAAGTAGTTATATACTTAGCACAATTTTATTTTCAGCGCCTCTTGTGAAGTGCTTTTTAGGGAGCATTTGCTACTTTTACATTCCTATGATGATTGTTATTTGTATTTTCTTGAATGAGGGGGAACATTAGTTATATATAATTAAACATAATACCGATTATAAAATATAAGGAGACTATAAAAATAAAAGCCCAATAGTTTTACCTACTGGGCTTTTATTTTTATCTTGAAAAGATATTTATAATCAGCATTTTACTTTCAGCTCATTTAAAATGCGTCGCATTTCTTCAAAAGTAGTTATACGTGTTGGAACCAATGGCAAGCGTAGGCGATTTTTTATCATTCCCATCATACTAAGCATGGCTTTTACGCCTGCTGGATTCCCATCTACAAATAACAGTTTAAATAATTCTGTAAACTGATGATGAATAGATAAAGCACTGGCGTAATCTCCTGCAAGAGCTAAACGAGTCATACGGCTAAATTCACGAGGAAATGCGTTTCCGATTACAGAAATGACTCCTACAGCTCCTAATGTAATCAGCGGAAAAGTAATTCCGTCATCACCTGATATAACATCAAAATTAGCAGGTTTATTTTTGATGATATCATCCATTTGAGTAATATTACCAGAAGCTTCCTTAATTGCTACAATATTGTCGAAGTCACGGGCAAGACGAAGAGTTGTTTCTGCAGTCATATTGACTCCTGTGCGTCCAGGTACATTATAAAGCACTACTGGAAGCTTTGTTGCTTCTGCTATTGCTTTATAGTGCTGATAAATACCCTCCTGTGATGGTTTATTATAATATGGTACAGCTACTAATACGGCATCTACTCCTGTGAAATCGTCATTTTTTAAGGTGTCGACAACTGTCTGTGTGCAGTTGCTACTGATTCCTAGTAAAATAGGAACACGTCCGTTTACACGCTCAATAACAACTTGCTTTATTTTCTGCTTTTCTTCGTTTGTCAGTGTTGGGGTTTCTGCGGTTGTACCCAGTACACACAAAAAATCTGTACCGTTTTGTACCTGATATTCAACTAGTTTTATCAGGGAGTTATAGTCCACACTTCCGTCTTCATTGAAGGGAGTAATTAGTGCAACTCCCATTCCTTTCAACCTTCTTTGTATCATAAGTAAAATATAAATGCTATTTCAAGTATACAAAAGTACGAATATTTTCTATTTATACTTCAATTTTATCACTTTTTTGCTTGCAAAATAGGTATTATATTAATTATTCTTCGCCTATCATTGCTAAAAACTCATTTTCGTCTTTTATCGGAATATTGAGTTGCTTCGCTTTTTCCAGTTTACTCGGTCCCATATTGTCGCCGGCGAGGATGAAAGAGGTTTTCTTTGATATACTGCCTACATTCTTTCCTCCATGCTTTTCTATCAGTGTTTTGTATTCATCACGTGAATGACGAATAAATACTCCACTTATTACGATAGACATACCTTTCAGCTTATCTGAGTGTCCTGAAAGGTCTTCTTCGTCGGCTTCCAGTTTAAGTCCCGCTTGACGAAGTCGTTCTACCAAAGTACGATTCTTTTCGTTGGCAAAATACTGTATGATGCTTCCGGCAATTTTTTCACCGATTTCGTCTACGTGAATCAAATCGTCCAGGCTTGCCGAAGCCAGCGAATCTATTGAGCGGAAAGCTTTGGCTACCTTTTTGGCTACAGTTTCACCGACAAATCGTATTCCAAGGGCAAAGAGTACACGTTCGTAAGGTACATCCTTAGAACGGGTAATCCCCTGAATGATATTCTCTGCCGATTTTTCTCCCATACGATCTAAGCGACAAATATCTGCAGCCTGTAACGTATACAAATCGGCTACGTCATGAATCAAACCCTCCTGATAAAACTGGTCGACAGTTTCCGGTCCCAGACCTTCAATATTCATAGCCCGACGGCTGATAAAATGTTCGATCTTGCCTTTTATTTGTGGCGGACATGCTGTTTCATTTGTGCAGTAATAAGCCGCTTCATCTTCGTAACGAACCAAAGGACTGCCACATTCTGGGCAATGTGTGATAAACTTGACTTTTTCACTTCCTGCCGGACGAGCAGACAGTTCCACTCCTGTTATTTTAGGGATAATCTCCCCTCCTTTTTCCACATACACCATGTCTCCGATATGAAGGTCGAGTGAAGCGATGATGTCGGCATTATGAAGCGAGGCACGGCGAACTACAGTACCCGAAAGCTGAACCGGATCCAAATTGGCCACAGGAGTAATCGCACCGGTTCGTCCTACCTGATAAGTAACTTTTTCGAGTTTGGTAAGTGCACGTTCTGCTTGAAACTTATAGGCGATTGCCCAACGTGGAGATTTTGCCGTATAGCCCAAATTTCGTTGCTGGCGGAGCGAGTTTACCTTCAATACTATACCGTCGGTTGCAACCGGAAGGTTTTTACGCTCTACATCCCAATAATTAATAAAGTCGAATACCTCTTGCAAGGTACGAGCCTTACGCGAAACATGAGAGATCTTAAAACCCCACTTAGCTGCCTCCTGTAGATTTTCATAATGCCCGTCGTGTGGAAGATTATCTCCCAATAGATAATACAGGTATGCATCGAGCTTTCGACTGGCTACAACGGCCGAGTTCTGTGACTTCAGCGTGCCCGAAGCTGCATTACGCGGATTGGCGAATAAAGGCTCTTCACGCAGTTCTCGTTCCCGGTTTAATTCCTCAAAAACATTCCACGGCATCAAAATCTCCCCTCGTATTTCAAAGCTTTTTGGATATCCTTCGCCATGCAAAACCAAAGGAATGGAACGGATCGTTTTTATGTTGTCGGTTACATCATCTCCACGTACTCCGTCGCCTCGAGTTACGGCACGTATCAGCTTTCCGTCTTCATATGTCAGTGAAATAGAAGTACCGTCGTATTTCATTTCGCAACAAAGTTCGAATTCCTCATTCAGCGATTTGCTTACACGTTCATAAAATTCGGTAACTTCTGCCTGCGAATAGGTATTACCTAACGACAGCATCGGATACTTATGCTCCACCTGCGTGAAGTTCTTGTTCAGGTCACTTCCCACACGGACACTCGGCGAGTTGGGATCGTAATGTTCGGGATGCAGAGCTTCCAGATCTTGTAGCTCACGCATCAGCTTATCGAATTCCTGATCGGAAATTACAGGTGCATTCAGTACGTAGTAATTATAATTATGAAGATGCAGTTCTTCACGTAACTGGTCTATTCTTTCAATGTCGGTCATGTTGTAAGTAAATGATGTTTCCTGCAAAATTAGCAAAAATGTCCCAGCGGGCTATGTGGGTACGGCGGAAACTTTGTACTTTTGCAAAAAATAACAAGACTTATGAGAATAGATATTATAACCGTTTTGCCGGAAATGATAGAAGGCTTTTTCAATTGTTCTATCATGAGCCGTGCACAGAAAAAAGGCATTGCAGAAATCCATATACATAACTTGCGCGACTATGCTTACGACCGTTACCGGAAAGTGGACGATTATCCTTTTGGGGGATGTGCCGGAATGGTAATGAAAATTGAACCGATAGACCGTTGCATCTCGGCTCTGAAAGCAGAACGTCACTACGATGAAGTCATTTTTACAACTCCCGACGGTGAGCAATTCAACCAGAAGATGGCAAATACACTTTCCATGAGCGAAAACTTGATTATTCTTTGCGGACACTTTAAAGGAATAGATTACCGCATTCGTGAACATTTCATTACGAAGGAAATCAGTATTGGCGATTATGTGCTGACCGGAGGAGAACTGGCTGCGGCTGTCATTTCGGATGCTATTGTGCGAATTATTCCTGGAGTCATCTCCGACGAACAGTCGGCTCTCTCGGATTCATTTCAAGATAATTTACTGGCTCCTCCTGTATATACCCGTCCGGCAGATTACAACGGATGGAAGGTTCCAGACATTCTTTTGTCGGGACACGAAGCTAAGATCCGCGAATGGGAGTTTCAACAGTCATTGGAGCGTACACAGCGTTTGAGACCGGATTTACTGGAAGATAAATAAGGATTCTTATCCTAAGGTAGAAATAAGGCGGCATATAAAAATGATATCGTAGAAAACGAAAAGGTTTATTATTATATTGTAAATGAAAATTAACGATAAATAAGTGCTTTGGTAAATATCCAAAAGCGAGAATGGCATATGAAGATGATAGACCATAATCACTTCATATGCCATTTTATCTTTGGGGATATTTACTGAATATCCCCAATTAAATCTTCGTCAAGTCGTCATTTTTAATAGCATAGCATTTGCCGAGTAGTTTGTTCGGTTACATCACAACCGATAGGGTTGGATTCTTTTCCTTTAGTAATTCGAGGAATCTTTTCTCGTTCTTAACGTATAAGTAGTATTTCTTTCCTTTCTGATCTGTCAAGCATACGTTATACCATCCATGAAGAAAGTGGAGTTTCGCGGATGCATAATAATCAGCTTTTATGATGTCTTGTAGAACCAGGGTTTTCAATACAAGATATGGAGTACGTATTTGCAAGATGCCATTTCTTACAGAGTAATAGACGCGACCATATATCCAGGTTGTAACGATTCCGATGAGGATGTAAGATGAATAATGGGACAGAAAATTCGAATCTTCCTGGGGAGCTTGGGTGACCAAATTCAGGAAACAATAGAATAGCAATCCACAGAGAAACCATAACAAGATAATGTGACTTCCATATATGAATCTGTTTTTAAGCTTGAAGTTTTCCATATTATTTTGATTTAATGTATGTCATGTTTTCATATAAGCAAATATAGTAAAACTCGCCCGAATTTCGGATGGATTAAGGGAGAATAATGTAAACTATTACAGTTCGTTGAATCGCTATTTGAAGCGTATCGCCGAAATTTGCCGTATAGAGCGTAATTGGGTTTTTCATGCAGCTCGGCATACCTATTCGACAGAAATTTTATATCAAGTGGTTCGAGGGCTGGCATTCTTCCCGGCATTACCCCTATGTAGGTTGGGGTCATTGCTTGCAACCGGGGGAAAGATATTCTGCCCATACCATGACAAGGCAACAAGCAGATGAACTTCTCAGGAAGGACTTACGTAAGTTCTGCGCCATGTTCCGGCAGTTCGGAAAGGACTCTCTGCTGCTGGTCACGCTTGCCTATAATGTCGGTCCATACAGGCTTTTAGGCAGCAAGAAAATACCCAAGAGTACTCTTGTCAAGAAGCTGGAGGTCGGAGATCGGAATATCTATAAGGAGTATGTTTCTTTCCGATATTATAAAGGCAAAGTAGTTCCAAATATCGAACGAAGGAGGAAGGTGGAATATCTGCTACTCTTTGAATTCTCTTAATCTGAATCTTATAAACGATTCTTTTCGCTTTGACCGGCACCCCTTCCTTTATATTTGCTCATCGTAGAGTTAAATGCATAACGTATGGTAAACCGAACAGCCTGTGAATCACTATAGTTCCATTTGTCAAGTTTCATTTGAGTTCCATAGGTTATCATTGAATTACGGGCTGTTTTGAATATATCCGTTGCACTAAGCTGGAAAAAACAGTTACCAATTGTCTTGGCTACACCCAGATTTATTTGCCATGACGGTTTTAGTGTAACCACATCCATATCTCCCGATGTATGATATAACATATCACCTGTAATAGTGAAACCTTTTCCGACAGATATGCTGTTGTAGAAATTGATAAACAACAATGGATTGTTCATTCGCAGTTCTGTCCCCATAAATGGTATTTTAAGGTTTTGTCCCATCAGATTAAATTGGAGACGAGGTGACCATATTGATATTTTAGGGGATAGAGATACCATCGCTGTATAGTTTGAGATATGATCATAATTCATATAAGTCATCAGATTTACAGGTTCTCCTTCCTTATATGCTTCAACAATCCCGACTATAGCATCTTTTACATATTGATAGCTCGCTGAAAAGAAAACCCATTTGTAAATACCAGCCAAAGAAACATCGTGATTCATTTCCGGTTTCAATAGAGGATTTCCTGTCTCATAGGTAAAGCGGTCGTCATATTGTATATTGCTGCTCAATTGACTATACAGCGGCCGTTTTGTCTTGGCAGTATATGATAGAGTAAACTTAGCTTTTTTAATAGGGAACGTAAAGTCTATATTGGGAAACAAACGATCATATTTTCGGCTTTGCTCTGATATTAAGAGCCCATTCTCATAGTAATCGGATATAGTATGCTCATACCTTAATCCCCCTGAAAGTTCATAGACTCCTATGGGGAAAGTGGTACTTATGAACCCCGCAATATTATGTTCCTTGATATTGTCATCTGCATCCGGCAAAAAATCGTTATAGTTATTATATCGGTCAGTTCTATTTGTATAGGTGTACTCATAACCGGCCTCAAGTGTATTTTTACCAAAGTCGTATTCCAGGACGGATTTGGAGGCAAACATTGAACTGTTGATGTGATTCAGGCTGCTTATTGTCGATTCTCCTTCCGATAAACTGATTTCATCTATTTCCTGTTCAGCTTTATTGCGACTTGAATAATAGTCGTTATTTACAGTAAGCGTCCAATCTCCATATTCGCCTATATAATACATATTCAATATGTTTGTCGGCATATTCTTTCTTTTCCAGTATGTATAGTAATCTATTTTATCATCAAGGATACCATTTAATTCGATTGTTTCATTTGTGGTCCAGTCTGAATGATTGTAAGGTGTACCTCGAAATTCATATTTTACTCCCAATACATTCTTAGGGTTAATTTTCCAGTTGAGACCTAAATTGGCATTATAAGTTGTGCTGACAGGCAATATGATAATGTCAGAATTCAGATCATACAGATTATGCCCAGTATTTATTATGGTGACATTTTTCTGCTGTTGATATCGTCTTGAATGGTCAAAAGCAAAGGCCCCGAATATGTCAAGATTATTCTTTCTAAAATTGAGTGAAAGGTTGTCCGAATTAGACCAAGAGTGAGCAGCCCGGACGACAGCTTGTATTGAGCCGCTTAATCCGTCTCCTTGTTTCTTGATTGTGCGAACTAATAACACCGATCTTACTTCTGCACCATATTTTGCACCGGGATTACTGATTACTTCCACACTTGCAATATCTTTTGATGACATTCTATATAATTCGCTGTTGTCCGTCAGTTTTCTCCCATTCACATATATGATTGGTGTCCCTTTGCCAAAAACAGTAAATTTGTCATCTTCACGCATAACGCCTGGAAGTTGTCCAATCACATCCATTGCATTCCCGAGCAGGCTCAAAACAGACCCATTTACAGTTGTGATTATGCCACCTATTGTCAAATGTTGAGAAGGTCGTTGTGCCGTTACCGTAACTTCGTCCAGCAGGATATTGTCTGAAACAAGTACGAGTGTTCCAATATCGTTTTTCTCATCCAGCGTTTTTATAATTGTCTTGTATCCGAGAGCGGAAATTTGTAAAAACTTTGCTTTTGCATAATCGGTAAAAAAATCAAATTTACCACTTGCGTCTGTTACTGCTCCTGCGATATATACGGAATCAGCACCCATCAAAATAACATTTGCAAACTCTACGGGGTTCTGGTTCTCGTCACATACCACACCTTTGATTTGCGCCTTGATAGTAAATGGCACAATCATTAAAACGAAAATAAAGAAAAGATTTCTTTTCATACTTGCTTGCATTTTTATGACTCAATGCAAAAGTATGATTTTAGTTATAGGGGCTTTAAGACTATGCATTGCAGATTTGTTGCAATGTGCGTTTCAGTGTTTCACATTTGTTTCAATGCTTGTATATTATGATGTATATCAGTTTGTTATCTACCGAATATAAATTGATACATCTGAGGGGCAAGCTTTTCTTTAAGTCTGCTTTTTCGGGTTCTGATAGCGTTTTCAGAAGCCCCCATGCACTTGGAAATCGTTGTATTATTTATTTTCAGAAGACAAAAGAGACAGAGTGTCAGATCATCCAGATTGACTCCATTGCCTGCTGCTTTTATATCTATTATCATGTCTGTGAATTCTTCGAATAACTGTTCCCTGAGTTTGTCCCTTTCTGCAGGCGGAAGAAAAGAACCATTGGCATGCTTGTCATTCCCTTCCAATATTTGAAGTTTCTTCATCCATCCATTCCGAATGAAATTGTCTCTGCAAATATCAGCTCTTTTCTTCCAAATCTTAGTCAATTCAGAATTTTGGCCATTTTCAGAATCGATAGATTGTAATTCTATCTGATTGACACGAATTTGGTCCAGTTCTTTTCTTATTTTGATATATCGTTTCTTGTTATTTCTGTCGTATAGGAAGAACAATATTATACCAAAGAATACGATTGACAATATGATGACAATCTTTCTTTGGGTTCTTAGTTGAGATTCATGAATGTGTTTCTGCAATAGTAAGTTGTTGCTTGAAATCTCACTATTCAGAGCTTCTTTTCTTGAAATGACTTGTGAAATTGAATCGTTCCTTGAAATCCCTTCACTTGCAGAAACTTCTTCACCCAAGGTGTATTTTACACATGCATTGAGTATTCTAAGACTGTTGTATGTATTGATTGAATACTTATCAGGGGCACTACTATATAACGAATCAGCTTTGTCGCAAAAATATTTTGCAATGCCTGTATGCCTGTTGTTTAGATTGAGAAAACCTAAAGTAATTAACCTTCCCAAACTGTTTTCAGGTAATTCCGTTAAATAGCTTTTGGCTTTTTCGTAATTTACGCCTGGCGTATTTGCATAATTCAGCACATAGGTGGTATAATTAGATTCTCCTTTATTTTGTTGTGAAAAATCAATGGCACGGGCGATATAAACCAATGCGGAGTCATTTTTATTGATGAAGCCATAGCAAGTTCCAATTTGGTGCAGAGCATAAGCCTTTTGTTGTTCTGTCTCCGCATAAGTTAATGCTTTCCTTGCATATAGTATTGCTTTATTGTAATCTTTTTCAGCAGACGGTTCACAATAAATATTTGCCAGTTTTATATTCAAAGAATATAGCTGGGTCTTATTTTCCTCACCTATCATGTTGATTGATTGCTGAAAATAATAGAACATTGAATCCTGTTGTCCACGCCACATAGACTGATAGGCTTTGAGTTGATAGGCTTTGAATAGCTCTATGCTGTCACAATTTTGCTTGAAATATGATACACTGTTGTCCAATAGGCTATCGGAGGCAAAGGCTTTGCTTTGTTGAAGTTTTGCCGTAGCGAGCAATATTCCGCATCGTGCTCTTTGTTGTTGGGTCAATTTTGAATATGGATATAATGTTTCCAGTATTGTTTGGGCAGAATCGGGATGCTCAACGGCCATTGATTCTGCCGTATCCAAAATCCTCTCTTTTTGTGTGGAATTGTTACATGCACATAACGCCACTGCTAATATAATGATATATAGTATATTTCTCATACTTGTCCCTTTTGATACAAAAGTATATATTTCTTTTAAGAAAACCGTTAAGGAAAAAGAAAGATCCACGTCCTGCAGTGTCAGCCAGAGTTCGTGATCGTACAGTACATTCAATGGCTTGAGTGTTTCCACCATGTACTTCTTCTTCTTCGCTTTCTGTAACATGACATTTGATTTTTTGTTAGTCCGGCTTATAGGGGCCGGAGTTCTCATAACTACAAGCTTAAAAAGGTCGTGTTCCGAACATGCAAGGCTTCGGGAAAAAATACTGCAAGCCCTCTGGGGCGAGGATGATTTTTTCCACGAACCCGAAGGGCTTTGCCTTGCCTGTACGAGAAGAACACGAATTACCTTTGCCTGTGGTTATGAGGACTCGGCTGCGGTATAACTTCTCTTTTGAGGTATGTTTGTGCGGTGAGATTATGGCCTTTTTATTCGGCCTTTTCAGAAAGAAATGTTCTCTCTGCAAATGAAATAATGAGTTGTTTGAAAGCATGAGAAATATAGTGGTTCGGAACAGTCCGGCTTTTTTTATCCAAAACTTGCCTGATTACAAATAGAGAAATGCGATTTATTTGGGGGTATACTCAGCTTAGAAATCTTCTTCTAAAATTCTAATATATCGTTGGGCTATGAGATGATTAAGCAGCTTTCAGAGAATATAAACAATGTTTATTTTTCCTGCAACAGATATAGAAATTTATGTATAAAATTGCTGACAAATGAAATGCCTTATAAAGGATTACTTCAATAGCTTGTATACGAACGAAACGAATCTATATGGCTCTTGTCGAAGAGGACTCTATACGATGAACTAGGAACGTTTGCATCATTATGAATTGTATGGCGTAGATTCGATATGGGATGAGATATGGATGAAGAAGTGTATCCCATAGTATCAGGCTGATGATGAAACAGGAACCGGTTGGATGACATGGAAAGAACAGATGTGAGAGGTTTACGTTTTCAGTTGCTTTTAAACTTTTGTTCGAAGAGATGGATTAAAGGAGTATTCAGGAGAGCCCAAAGTTTTATTGTTGGTTGGGAATCGTTTGCAGATTAGAAATATGAGTTAAAGATTTTTTATTGTGAAGAGAGTCTTTACAAGGCATGGATTCTACTATAGAATTTTATGACTGCAACGAGTAGATGGAATAAAGGTCTGAATTGTCTGGTGAGCTATAGGCATGTATCTGTTCCCTCTTGATCTGAGCTAATGATTGCTACAGACTATTTACAACTAAATTTGTTAGCGAGGAAAATATTTTACAATTTAAGCGAAAAAGAGAATGGAGCAATAATTCGCATTTCTGTATAAATAAAGAAGAGGTACATAGATCATCCTTTCTGATATATGCACCTCTTCTTGATTGGCTATGGGATTCTATAGAATCTTTCTGTCAAAATATTTTAAACTTCCAGCGCTCCTATAATGTCGCGTACAGATGAATAGCCATGACGATCCAGATAGTCGTTGATACCATCAGCGACCTTCACTGTGATAGCCGGGTCGATGAAGTTGGCGGTTCCTATCTGGATGGCAGTAGCACCTGCTAATAGGAACTCAACGGCATCCTTCCAGTTCATGATACCACCCAGTCCTATTACTGGAATCTTTACGGCTTTGGCTCCCTGCCAAACCATTCTCAAGGCAATCGGTTTTACGGCTGCACCGCTCATACCGCCGGTTACGGTAGACAGGATAGGCTTGCGCTTTTCAGTATCGATAGCCATTCCCAACAAGGTATTGATGAGCGATACACTGTCGGCTCCAGCGCCTTCGGCAGCCCGTGCAATTTCGGTGATGTCGGTTACGTTCGGCGAGAGTTTTACGATCAGTGTCTTATGGTATACCTTACGTACGGCACTTACCACCTCGGCAGCTCCATGTGCCGAAACGCCGAAGGCCATACCACCTTGTTTTACGTTCGGACAGGAAATGTTCAGCTCAATGGCCGGAATATTTTCCAGTTCGTTGATGATACTTGCCGTTTCGGCATAGTCTTCCACTTGTGAACCCGAAACGTTTACAATCATATTTGTACGAATGTCTTTAATCTGCGGATAGATATGGTCTACAAAGTAATGCACACCCTTGTTCTGCAATCCTACAGCATTCAGCATACCCATAGGAGTTTCTGCCATACGCGGATACGGATTACCCTCGCGATGATGCAGAGTGGTACCCTTTACAATGATACCACCAATCTTTTCCAGGTCTACAAAGTCCTGAAATTCCAGTCCATATCCAAATGTACCCGATGCAGTCATCACCGGATTCGACATTTCTAATTTACCGATGTTTACACTTAAATCTGCCATAATAGTTTCTTTATATTAAATACAGGACCTTCTTTACAAACACACATATGACCTTCATCGGTCTTTTCTACGCAGCACAGACAAGCTCCAACGCCGCATGCCATCGTATTTTCCAGCGATACTTCACACTCGATGCCGTTTGCTTTAGCGTATTTGGCAACAGCTACCATCATCGGCTTGGGACCACAAGTGTAAATCATGTCGAACTTATGGTCTTTCAATACACTGTGCATGGTTACATAACCTTTTTCGCCCATGCTTCCATCTTCGGTAGTAGTGTACACATCGCCAAACTGCTCGAATTGTTCCAGTTGCAGCAGATCGTTCTTGGAGCGTGCACCCAGCAGGAAAGTCGGCTTGCATCCCATTTTCAGTAATGCTTCGCCCAAATAAAGCATCGGAGCTGTACCCACACCACCGCCTACCAGAAGCACTTTCTTGTCGGGTGTTTCCGGCAGCGAGAAACCATTACCCAAAGGCAATACCACATTTACCGTATCACCTTCTTTTACAGTTGCCAGCTTGCGTGTACCGTCGCCTACCAACTGTACGAGGAACCACACCTCGTTGGTCTTTCTGTCAACATAATTAATGGAAATAGGGCGCCGTAGGAATGTCGTATTTGAACCGTCTATGCGGATTTCGGCGAACTGCCCCGGAAGCATCTCCGGCAACGGGGCTGACTGAGTCAGTTTAATCAGAACATAGTTTGTGTGCAAACGGATGTTCTCTGTTACTGTCAAATCTAATATGTATTTCTTCATAAAACTAGAGTAAATTCGTTTCGTAATGCAAAGATAACGAATTTACCTAGTATCTTCCTCTTTGCCTGAGGGAAAGTCCCAGTATGTAACAAAAAAATGCCTAGATACGTTTCATTGAAAAACATCCAGGCATTTTTTGTATTTACATATTTCTTTAAAAATATAATATAAGGATAAGTTCTTGATGTGGATTCCCATGAAGACTATCTGCATCTCCTTAGAATAACTCCGCTTTACATTTTTTCAGGCTTAAATACCTGATACGTGCCGTTGTCGAAGAAAATTCTTATTTCGGTAATTTTCGGATGAGGTTTTTCTATGTATCTAATTTCCTCACGTACAGTTTCTTTAGGTGTATATACAGGCGTTTCTGATGCATTTTCCTTGCGAAAATCGAAAAGAATCGGACTTCCGGTCGATTTTTCTGCACTCTCATGGCTTTGTGCCGGCTGAGATATTGCAGCATCGGGTGTTGTTCCGTCTTCCATTTCGCCTTCTCCATACAGCAGCCATTCAAGGTTGACATAAGGACAAGCTTTATGGATACGCATAACTACGTCAAGGCTCGGTTTGTTTCTACCGTTGAATATGTGAGAAAGTGAAGAAGTTGAAATTCCAATCTTCTCAGCAAATTCAGCGTTACTCAAGCCTTCTTTCTGCATGATTTGTATAATACGGTCCTTCATTAACAAATGGAATAGGTTATTTATCTATTTACAAAGGTAATGTTTTATGTTTTCTTTTGCAAATTTACATGTATAAAAGTTGGAAACAATTGGATTTTACAAATATAAATAACGATCCTTACTTTAGAGGTTTATGAATGTAAATTGAGTGATTTATAATAAAGCTTTCACTTTAACATATTATTATATTTACCTGATTAATAATGTATTATTATCTTAAAATACAATTGTTACGCGTCTTGATAGAGAATTTATGGGAACAAATGTAAATTTGTTAAAGCTTTTCTTATAAATTTTATTGAAATATGCTGGTTATTAGCCTATTCTATCTTATAGATCTTAAATGAATAAACTACCGTTTACATATAGATTTGTATACAAAACAAATGGCTCTCCCCTCTCCTATTCAGGGATTTAGCCCTCTATTTTTCTATATTAATATACTTTTTTACAAGGTTTACAAATGTAACTAATACATTTGTTTATAAATATACTCCAACATTTGTAAACAATGTCTAATTGTTAGTTGCAAGAAGATTGTTTGATGTCTCGTTTCTTCTATACATCCGTAAAGAGAACGTTCGGAGATTAACACCTATTTTGCCAGAAAATATGCATCATATTAATTGCCGTCATTACGATAACTTTTGGAAGAACTTTACATTTTCCATTTTTCTCTTCCAATCTGCCTGAAATTCTCATACTCTCAGATTTTAAAATTTGCGGCCGATGATTCGTTTGCTTTCAAATTTTAAAATCTCACAGCGGTATAAAAAAAGACTCGGTTTTGCACGTTGTTGTTATTAAACGTACAAAACCGAGTCTTCCCCGTGAACAAAATCAATGTTAGTGAAGAATCATAAAGATGAGTTCTCTTAGTAATTCTCCGTCTGGTGTCGATGCGTTTCCTATTCCTTTCGACTTGGCATCACACATACGGATGGCTCCAATGATCTGCATTACTTTTACGCCCGTATATCTTCTCATGGCAAGCATGTAGTCTTTGGCTTGCCAGGCAGAACGCAGACCCAGTTGTGCAGCGATTCCCTGCTCCGTTTTTTCGGGTGCATAGTACGCCAGCATCAGGTTTGCATAGAAATTGAAGAGTACGGCCAAGGTAACTTGGAGCGGATTGCTTTTCGGATTTTCTTCAAAATAATTTACTATCTGATTTGCTTTCAGAATATCTTTTGCGATTAGCGCGTTCCGCAATTCGAAGTTGTTATAGTCTTTACTGATTCCGATGTTCCGCTCGATCTGTTCCGGAGTGATACGTTTTTGTCCCGAAGGTAAGGTGATAATTAATTTTTCCAATTCGCCCGCCATTCGGTTCAAGTCGGTGCCGACAAATTCGGCCATCATCTCTGCTGCTTTCGGTTCGATTTCTACCTGCTTGCGTTTCAGATACGAGGAGATGAATCCGGGGAGCTGTGCATCTTTCAGCTTTTTCGATTCGAACAGTACTCCTGCCTTTTCGATTTCTGCTGTAAGTTTTTTTCTTCGGTCGAGTACTCCATGTTTGTAACAGATGACCAGAATAGTAGACGGCATGGGCTTTTGCAGGTAGTAGACCAGCTCATCCAGGTTCTTTAGATTCTGTGCTTCCTTTACCACCAGAACCTGATATTTGGACATCATCGGATAGCGTTTTGCACCGTTGATGATGGTGGCGATATCCGTGTCTGCGCCGTACAGAACCGTCTGGTTAAACTCCTTTTCTGTATCGGTCAGTACACTGTCCATGATGTAATCGGAGATGCGATCGATATAATAGTCTTCTTCTCCCATCAGGAAATAGATGGGAGAATAGACCTTATTCTTAACGTTTCTGACAATCTCTTCGTAGGTTACTTCTTTTGCCATGATAGTAAAATTACCAGTCAAATTTCAGATGCTTTACAGTCTTCTTTTCATCGATAATCATGCGCAGGGCATCGATACCGATTTCCACATGTTCGCTGACGAATTGCTGTGTGACGAGTGTATCGCTTTTCTCTGTTTTCACTCCTTCCGGTATCATCGGCTGGTCGGAAACCAGCAGCAAGGCACCGGTCGGAATATGGTTGGCAAATCCGGTTGTGAACAAGGTTGCCGTTTCCATGTCTACCGCCATGGCACGTGTCTTCAGCAGATACTGTTTAAAGTGCTCGTCGTGCTCCCAGATACGGCGGTTGGTTGTATAAACCGTACCAGTCCAGTAGTCGCGCGAATGGTCGCGGATGGCAGACGAAACGGCACGCTGAAGCATAAATGCAGGCAAGGCAGGAACCTCGGGCGGATAATAGTCGTTTGATGTTCCTTCCCCGCGTATGGCGGCAATCGGAAGGATCAGGTCGCCTATCTGATTCTTCTTGTCTATTCCCCCGCATTTGCCCAAGAAAAGGCATGCCTTGGGATGAATGGCACTCAGCAAGTCCATGATGATGGCAGCATTCGGACTACCCATTCCAAAGTTGATGATGGTGATGCCTTCCGCGTTTGCGGAAATCATGTTTGCATCGCGCCCTAAAATAGGCACATTGAACCGATCTGCAAATATCTCTACATACTTATTGAAGTTCGTCAACAGAATATATTCTCCGAAGTCCTCTAGTTTTCTTTTTGTGTATCGCGGCAACCAGTTTGCTACGATTTCAGCTTTAGTTTTCATGATATTTTCGTATTTTTGTATGAAAAACAATATTGTCTATTATTGCAAATTTACGAAATGTTGGCATTAAACTTACCACCTTACTCGTTTAAAATCTCTAATAAAGAAGGTAAAAAGTATATTTTCGACGTGCTGCGCAAGAAATACGTAGCCTTGACGCCTGAAGAATGGGTCCGGCAGCATTTTACCAATTACCTGCTGGTTCATAAGGGCTATCCATCGGGCCTATTGGCAAATGAGATACAGATTAACCTGAACGGTACCAAAAAGCGTTGCGATACCGTGCTGTATAATCGTGATTTGACGGCCCGCATGATTGTGGAATACAAGGCACCTGATGTAGTCATTACTCAAGCTGTATTCGATCAGATAACGCGTTACAACATGGTGCTGCGGGTGGAATATCTGGTAGTGACCAATGGTATCAACCATTACTGCTGTCGGATAGATTACACGACCAATTCGTACGTGTTCCTGCCTGAGATTCCGGATTACGCTTCTCTGTAAGTATTTCCTAAACGTTATAATATTATCTGAATATTTTATTGTACATAAATATTATCACTATATTAAGGGTATATAATTTAACTATATGCTGATATACATTTAGTTTGCTTTTTAAAATTTAATTAGTGTTTTGTACGCAAATATTACTATAAATATTCAGAAATAGCAGAACACCTGTCTTGAAAAGAGATACAAAAAATCCGGCTCCTTTCTGCATGATTGCAGAAGGAAGCCGGATTAAATATTCTCAATCAGCCGATAGACCGATATTATTTCACTTTTGTATCCAGATGTCTTTCAGGAACAACACCAGCCAGTTCCGGGTCGATCATGATACGACCGCAGTATTCGCATACGATGATTTTCTTGCGCATACGGATGTCCAACTGCTTCTGAGGCGGAATCTTGTTGAAGCAACCACCACAAGCATCACGCTGAACGTAGGTAATACCCAGTCCGTTACGAGAGTTCTTACGGATACGTTTGAAAGCCTGAAGCAGACGCGGCTCGATAGTTGTTTCCAAGTTTTTGGCCTTTTCTCTCAGCTTTTCTTCTTCCTGCTTGGTTTCAGAAATGATTTCTTCCAGTTCGTTCTTCTTAATTTCCAGATCCTTCTTTCTTTCTTCCAAAGCAGTGTTGCTCTTTTCGATTTCCTCTTCTTTAGCCTTGATTGAAGCAGTGTATTCTTTGATACGCTTTTCGCACAATTCAATTTCCAGGCTCTGGAATTCGATTTCCTTCGTCAATACATCGTATTCACGGTTGTTGCGTACGTTGTCCTGCTGAGCTTTATACTTTTCTACAGAAGCCTTAGCCGTTTCGATTTCAATCTTCTTGCTGGCAATGTTCGACTTCAGTTCTTCGATTTCAGTCTTGATTTTTTCGATACGTGTAGTCAAACCTGTCACTTCGTCTTCAAGGTCCTGTACTTCGAGCGGCAACTCTCCTCTCAGGGTCTTGATCTTGTCGATTTCAGACAGCATTGTCTGCAACTGATACAGTGCTTTCAGCTTTTCTTCAACACTCAGTTCGCTGGGATCTTTTTTTGCTTCTTTAGCCATAGTTATTACAAATATTTGATGGGATTTGTATTGACACTCGTCATGCTGACGTTGAGTGACGGAAACATTTCCCGTATGATTGAATAAAATATTTCTTTTGTGTATTGTTCGCTTTCATAATGTCCTATCTCTGCCACGAGGATGTCGTTCTCGTAACTGAAATAGTCGTGGTATTTCACTTCGCCGGTAATAAATACGTCGGCGCCACTCGCCACAGCCTTGGGTAGCAGAAAAGCACCTGCTCCTCCGCAAAGTGCGACTTTCCGTATCATCCGACCGCTGGTATGCGAATGTTTCACGCAGCCTACCTCGAACGTCTGCTTGATGCGCAGCAGAAAATCGGTTTCAGCTTCCGGTGTGGGGAGTTCTCCCACTACGCCCGAACCTGCTTGTGTCCAGGCATTCTGCAACGGATACAGGTCGTATGCGGGTTCTTCGTACGGATGGGCAGCCAGCAACGCACGCACCACAGCTCCTTTCCGGAAGGCCGGAAGAATGGTTTCGATGCGTACCTCTGCTTCTTCGTGCAGTTCTCCCTGCTTGCCGCAGAACGGATGTGTGCCCTCGCCTGCACGGAAAGTTCCCTTTCCTTCTAGATTATAGCTGCACGAGTCGTAGTTGCCTATGCAGCCACAGCCGGCTTTGAACAGTGCCTGGCGGACTTCTTCTGCCTGCTTTACGGGGACAAACGTCACCAGTTTCAGCAAGGCATTGTCCTTGGGTTCCAGTATCTGCACGTTCTGCAAACCGATTTTCTCGGCTATTTTATAATTCACTCCCTGAGGAGCGTTATCCAGATTGGTATGCATCGAGAAGATCACGATATCGTGTTTGATAGCCTTCATGATGCAGCGTTCCACATAATCCTTTCCGGTTATCGACTTATATCCCTTAAAGATTAGGGGATGATGTGATACGATCAGGTTGTACCCCAGCGAAATGGCTTCGTCCACCACCGCTTCGGTTACGTCCAGACACAACAAAGCCCCTGTTGCTTCCGCGTCTGTCAATCCGATTTGCAGTCCGGCGTTGTCGAATCCGTCTTGCAAAGGCAGAGGCGCGAACATCTCAAGGGCATCTACTACTTCCTTAATTTTCATGTTTCGCGAAAATTTTCATGCAAAGATACGAATTTTCTGTGATATTTGCACTACATGTTTTACTTTTTATCGTTTTTAAGGTACAGGAAAAGGATTTTCGTTTCGGAGCAGCATCTCGTTGCAAGGCAGGCATGCGGATGAAAAGGTGTCGGGATATTGCTTGATGTTTTTGTACAAACTTTTTTGTTTTTTGTACAAAAAATAAAAAAAGATGCAGAGGTTTTTATACGAACTTGCCGGAAAACGATGAGGTCTCCCGGCAAGAAAAATAGAATATGATAGGACTTGCGTGATTTATTTTTCCGGTATGACCGGTACATACAGGTAACTGTCGTAGCGTCCGCCTGTATAGATGCAGTGTCTTCCGACGTTGTGAGTAGCTGGCGATGTTACCACTTCTGCCGGATCGGCACATTGGGTTTCGTTGCCTCCCAGTGTAATCTGTTCTACCTGAGTACCTGGCTGGTAGGTATATCCCTCTTTCGGCACGCTGATCTTGGCAGAACCGAAAGGTATGGAGGCTTTTGCCGGGCGATAGGCTTCTACGGTAAGCTGGAGAATTTCGTCCTTGTCGAACATCATGCCCATCGGCCAGATTTCAATTTCCAGCAAAACAATTTCACCGGGTTTCAGCTTCTGTTCTGTGGTATAAGTATAAAAAGGTTCGGCTTCCGTAGTACGTAGAGAGTCGAGCTGGCGCATGGAAGCGCGCATATAGCCCGTGGCGGCAACAGGTGCGCCGGTTGGATCGAGGAAGGGTTTGCCGTCTTTCGAGAGTTTCTCTACTCGTATGGCAAGATCCATGTCATCGTGATCGGGAGCTGATACCCACAGATGCAATTTCATGTAACCGGTTATTTCGGTCGGTTTCTCCATCCGGTAGCGGTAAGTTACACCCGACTGTTGGTTTTCCGACTGATAGGTGCTGATGGCTTCTTTCGGCGATAAACCCACTGTCAGTGAAGAGTCGGCAGCCGAAAGGTAAAGCTTGGTGTACTTTGTGCGCGCCAATGGGAATTCATTCTCGGGACGATTTACGATATTTTTACCACCCGGATTTAAGACAGACAAGCGAACTTTAGGGGTTTGCTCCCATCCGTTGTCAATGTTTTTTAAGTAATGATCGAAGAAACGGCGCAGGTCTTCCACGTTTTCCGGTGTGTAGTAATCGAACCACTCGTTGGTGTCGTGCACGCGCAGCCATTTCTCTTTCGAGGAGATACGGCGGTAACCTGCAAAGGTTCCGTGGGTGTGAACCGAATTGGTATAGCTGGCCACTACGTATGCCGGAATGGTGATGTTTTCCAGACGGGCAGCTTTATCTCTCCAGTAATCGCACATGAACGGATGTTCTACGATCATGCGCGGCTGGTCTTCGAGCATTCCGTGAGCGGAAGAGAAGGTTTCGGCTATCATCTCCGGAAATTCCGGCATCGGAATACCTCCTCGGTGACTTGATTCGCGATAGTGGTCGCTGAATCCTTCCCAAGGAGCGATGGCAGCCAGGTGCTTTGGACGTTCGGCTGCAATGAACCATTGCGAAACGGTGAGCCAGGAATTGCCGGACATACCGACTTTTCCGTTGCACCACTTCTGCGATGCGATCCATTCAATCATGTCGCAGCCGTCGAGAGCATCTTCATGTCCCCAGTAAAGCAAGTTGCCTTCGGACATGTATGCACCACGCTTGTCGGGATTGACTACCGCATAGCCGTGGGCTACCCAGTAAGCCGGATCCGGACCCTCGAACTTCTCCAGTCCCGAAGTGGCATTCTTTGCTACGCCCGAACGCATCGGAACATCGTCGAGCATCTGCCCTCCTACCTCTTTTCCGTAGGGGCTCCAGGCAAGGATGGCTGGACAACTTTCGCCGTTTACCGGACGGAATACATCGGCATAGATAGTGACTCCGTCACGCATTTTGACTGGTACATCCCGTTCCAGCAGAATATCGCAGGGCAAAGGCATCGTTCCTTCACGGCGTATGCTTCCTGCCTTCAGGATGAATGTTTCTTGTTTGAACCCCGGATAGCGGACACGCGGGGCATTTACGGGCAGAGCCTTACGCAGCAATACATTGAAAGCCTTTCCATCGGCATCGTGTAAAGTGATCTGCTGCTGGGCTGGCAAGAGTTGTGGAGTTAGCATTGCAAAAAGCATGGCTCCAATCAGATTTGTTTTTTTCATTGTCGTATAAAGGTTATGCTGTTTTCTTTACAGCAAAGTTCCGCACTTTCCGTCGGAATGGCATGTTAAATCTGGAAACACAACTGGTTAAATACGAAACAAAATGTAATTTTACAGGAAAAATAAGAAGATATATTGGTTATGGAAGAAAGAATCATCCGGTTGCCGGAACTGATGATGTTTCACCAGATTACGGAGGTGTGGAACGAAAGTATTGCTTGTTTTAGTATGGACAGCAGCATGAAGAATATCAGCAAGGTGCCGCCGGTGCTTGCAGATATGTTTTCGTTTATTCTGGTGGAGGAAGGAACGGCACGTTATGTACTCAACTACAAGGAGTATACTGTGCAGGGAGGCGATTTATTACTGTTTTCTCCCAGTATGCTGGTTTCCCTTGTAAACAGCAGCGACGATTTTAAAAGCAGGAACCTGATGTGTGAGCGAAGTTTATTCGAGCACATGCTCTCATCGAATCCTGCTTACCAGACGTATTCTTATTACTTTTGCCGGAGCGATACTCCGGTGGTCCGTCTGGAACGGAAAATGCAGGAGGCCTTGCGAAAATGTATGGAGCAAATCCGTCTGTCCATTGTCGACTGCAACGTTTATCAAAAGGAGATTATTCAATGCCTGATGCACGCCTGCATGCTGTTGGTACTCGAGGTGATAGAAGAGCGTGTCTCTGCCCTGCCTCAGTCGCAGGGACGTACCGAAACTTTGTTTCATGACTTTATCTCGCTGGTCGTGGCTCACTATAAGCAGGAACATTATATCAATTACTATGCCGGTCAGTTGTCGGTTTCCACGACTTATCTGTCGCGCGTCATACGTCGGCAGACGGGAAAGACGGCGGCCTATATTCTGACCGGCATGCTTTATGCAGAAGCCTGCCGCCTGCTTGTCCGTACCGATTATACTGCTCAGCAGATTGCGGAAGAGCTGAATTTCTCAGACCAGTCGGCTTTCGGCAAATTCTTCAAGTCGAAAGCAGGCGTTTCTCCCCAGCATTACCGACAGAAGGGAGCGAACGGTGAGAAATGGGAGAACGGGAATCGGCAGGCGGAAGATTTCTGTGCTATAGAATGATCTTTTCCAGATCATCGGGCACATACACATTTCCCGAAAACTCTTGTCGGGCTTCGGCGGTATACCGTTCCTTACGAGTCGCCAGTGTCTTGTCCTCGGTATGATACAGCAGCAGATTCTTTACGTCGAGCGACGAAGCAAGTCGTCCGGCATCGAGAGCCGTACTGTGATGCTTTTCGTAAGGCTTGAACCGCTCACGGTCGTCGTACAAACAGAAAGCCTCGCACAGCAGCCAGTCGGTTCCTGCCACATAATCGTGATTCAGTTCGTTGTATGGTTCATCGCCCAGACATACCAGTTTCTTCCCGTCGGGCAGTGTCGTGCGGAAGCCATATTGTTTTTCTTTTGTTGAGGCTATGTCGAAACACTGCAAGCTGAATCCTCCGGCTTCGAAGCACATGCCGTCGGTTACGGTATGCAGTTCGATACCCTTTCCCAGTCGTGCCACGATCTTGGCTGGCAGCGTCATGCGACAGATCCAGTCGAGTATCTGTATCGCTTTGTCGTGTCCGTATACATGGAAGGTACCTTCATATTTTCCAGCCTGCATAAGTTGCGCAATGACACGCACTACCCATATCGCTCCCAGTATATGATCGGTATGCGCATGGGTGAGGAACATGGCATGAATGTCGGTCAACGGTATGCCTGCTTTCTCAAGTTGTACCAGTATTCCGTTTCCTCCTCCCGCGTCTACCAGCAGTGTCTTATCCTGACATCTCAGGGTAAAGCAGGTATTATAGCATCGGGTAACCGCCGCATTGCCGGTCCCCAGCATGACAAGTTCTGTTGTTTTGTTCGTTTCCATAAGTTTTTCTTTGAATGATTACGACGAAAAAAGAGCAACAAATACCGACTTCCTTCCGGGCAGTACGATACCTGTTGCTCCAAGTTATGATAAGATCGATTTACTCAATATTAATATGCACGCGCAAACAATACACGGCGAGCCGAAGGTTTGCCTGTTACCATATCTACGCCCGGAGTAAGACTTTCTTCGTCTGCTTCGAACGGAATACAGCGGATGGTAGCTTTTGTTTCTTCCTTGATACGTTCTTCTGTTTCAGTTGTTCCGTCCCAGTGAGCCAGGATGAATCCACCTTTTTCAATCTGTTCCTTGAATTCATCGTAAGTGTCAACCTTCACGATATGTTCGTTGCGGTACTTCAATGCTTTCTGATAGATATTTGCCTGTATTTCTTCAAGCAGATTCTTTACATATTCTTCGATGCCTTCGCAAGAACGAGTTTCCTTTTCCAGCGTATCGCGGCGCATGATTTCCATGGTATTATTTTCCAAGTCGCGTCCTCCCATTACTAGACGTACAGGAACACCCTTCAGTTCGTAATCGGCAAACTTGAAGCCCGGACGTTTGTTGTCGGCATTGTCGTATTTAACCGAGATACCCATTTCACGCAATTTGGCGGCGATACCTTCTACCTTGGCATCGATCTGTTTCAGCTGTTCGTCGTTCTTGTAGATAGGAACGATAACAACCTGTATCGGAGCCAAATGTGGAGGAAGAACCAGACCGTTGTCGTCGGAGTGAGTCATGATCAGGGCACCCATCAGACGAGTAGAAACACCCCATGAAGTAGCCCATACATAATCCAGCTTGTTGTTCTTGTCGACAAACTGTACGTTGAATGCCTTGGCAAAGTTCTGTCCCAAGAAGTGAGAAGTACCGCACTGCAGAGCCTTTCCGTCCTGCATCAATCCTTCGATGGTATAAGTATCGAGTGCTCCGGCGAAACGTTCGTTCGGCGATTTCACACCTTTGATGACAGGTACTGCCATGTACTTTTCAGCGAAGTCGCCATATACGTGCAGCATCTTCTGAGCTTCTGCTTCAGCTTCTTCGCGAGTAGCGTGTGCAGTGTGTCCCTCCTGCCACAAGAATTCGGCAGTACGCAGGAACAAACGAGTACGCATTTCCCAACGTACTACGTTAGCCCACTGGTTACACAAGATAGGCAGGTCGCGGTATGAGTTGATCCAGTTTTTATATGTACTCCAGATAATAGTTTCTGAAGTTGGACGGATAATCAGTTCTTCTTCCAGCTTAGCGGCAGGGTCGACGATAACTCCTGATCCGTCTTCTGCATTTTTCAGACGGTAGTGAGTTACTACGGCACATTCTTTGGCAAAGCCTTCTACGTGTTCAGCTTCACGGCTCAGGTATGATTTCGGGATCAGCAACGGGAAGTATGCGTTTACGTGTCCGGTTGCCTTGAACATATCGTCCAAGATGCGCTGCATCTTCTCCCAGATAGCGTATCCGTAAGGTTTGATAACCATACATCCACGTACCGGTGACTGTTCAGCCAGGTCGGCTTTTACTACCAAATCATTGTACCATTGTGAATAGTTCTCACTTCTTTTGGTGAGGTCTTTTAATTCTTTTGCCATAATTTATGTTGTTATTATTTTTTATATCGTTTTTTCGAAGTTGCAAAATTAGTAAAAAAGACATTGATTGCCTACAAAAGTGGCATTCATTTCAATTGCAAACAGTGTTTTTAGTGCTGATAATCGAAATACCACCAGTATGTTTCTCCAAATTCTCGACGCATTTTGTTGCGCTCCTCTATTGCGGAGGTAAAGTCTTTACGTCGTACCTTGTATTCGGCATAGCGCTGGATCATGACACTGTCTGTTACCTGAATGGGATAATCAGGATGCCGGTCGCGATATATCAGCATCGCTTCCTTATAATACCGTGCGAAGTCTTCGTCGGGCTCACAGAAATCTACAATAGCCTGGGCAAAGGCATCCAGTCGCTTTTCGAGCAACAAGGCCGAGAGATAATAGTCGAGTGACGTCGATTTTCCGGTACCTTTGTAGCAGATGTTGCGCAGAAACTCCATACGGTCTTCGCCGTTATACGGACGAACTCCCAGCAGATAGTAGATAGAGTCGTTGGTATAGCGGAGAACAGTAGACGAATCGTTGGCAAAGAACAATCCGTCAGTCTTATAATATTGCGGGTATTCAAAAAGCTTTTCACCCAAAGTTCCTGTATGCGACATGGCGATGGTACGCAGTACGGTCAGTGTACGGCTCGCTTCGACGGAGTTTTTTCCCACTTTCAGGACTTCGTTGTACTGGTGGTTGCGTAAGTAATGTTCAGCCTTCAGCTCCCGATGAAAGGTACGATTGCTGTTACCTATCAGAACGGTCATGAAAATAAGCAGCAGCAAGATGACAAGATTACTGTTCATCAGTGCGGTCGGACTACTTTCTACATTCAACTGTACGCGAAACACTCTTCTCAGCCAAAAGGCCAGCAGGAAATAGACCAGCAGCACGGTAGGCAACAGCCATCCCCACGGAGTGTGATAATCGCTCATGTAAATGGTTCTCCCTACATCGGTAAGTACTCCCAATATAAGACAGGAAGGGAAATAAGCAAGAGCACGAACCTCTCCTTTCAGTCCCAGCAAGCTGTTTACTCCCCAGCGGAGAAGGACCAGTATCAGGGTAATGATGATGGCACTTGGCAGGGGGGCAAAGTGGGTTTTACCATGTGCCAGCGAGAAATGAAGAGCTTCTAAGACATCGCTTTGAAACACATAGAGATAGATAAAACTGAAAATGGAAAAAAGAAAGCCGCACACGACGGTCTGTATGCGTGCGGCTTTCTTATAGTTTTTATGGATATATTCATTCATAAACGTTATTTCTGGCGTTTCAACACTACTGCAGAACGGGCAGGTATATACAATTTAAGCCATTCTTTCTTTTCTTTTGCATACAACGGATCGGCACATGTAAAGTGGGCAATGGAATCGTCTGCAAATCCGAATCCTCCGAATGCTTTACTGTCTGTATTCAGAACGACACGATATTCGCCGCGCGGAACAAGGAATCCGTAGTCGGTAAACGAACGGGTCGGATTGAAGTTGAATACGAAAATCAGGTCTTTCCGGCGGTAAGCCAGTACCTGGTCGCCGTCATTGTGCCAGATTTCCACAACATCGGTCTTCTGTATGTTCTTGACTCCTTCAATCAAGTGTACCATCGCATTGTCAAAATCTCCTAAATAGTGATAGCACAAATCCTTATCATCTACCAGATGCCACTGACGACGAGCGTACTTATACGACCATCCGTTGCCCTCACGCGGGAAGTCAATCCATTCAGGATGTCCGAATTCATTTCCCATGAAGTTCAGGTAACCACCGTTGATGGTAGAAGCTGTAAGCAGACGAATCATCTTATGCAGGGCTATACCACGCTGTACAGTACCGTTTTCATCTCCTATCTTGAAGTGCCAGTACATATCGGCATCTATCAGACGGAAAATAATGGTTTTGTCGCCTACCAGAGCCTGGTCGTGACTTTCACAATAAGAAATGGTCTTTTCATCCTTGCGGCGATTGGTTACTTCCCAGAACATGCTGGACGGTTTCCAGTCTTCGTCGCGACGTTCCTTGATAATCTTAATCCAGTAATCCGGAATGTTCATTGCCATACGGTAGTCGAAGCCATATCCGCCGTCGTTGAATGGAGCTGCAAGTCCCGGCATACCCGAAACTTCTTCGGCAATGGTAATGGCACGTGGATTTACTTGATGAATCAATTTGTTGGCAAGCGTCAGATAGCAGATTGCGTTATCGTCTTCATGTCCGTTGAAATAGTCACCGTAGTTACAGAAAGCCTCTCCCAGTCCGTGACTGTAATAAAGCATGGAAGTCACACCGTCGAAGCGGAATCCATCGAAATGGAATTCTTCCAGCCAGTATTTGCAGTTGGAGAGCAAGAAATGAATAACCTCGTTCTTGCCATAGTCGAAGCACAAAGAATCCCATGCCGGATGTTCACGGCGTTCTCCTGGATAGAAATACTGACAAGGATCACCGGCAAAGTTGCCCAATCCTTCTATTTCGTTCTTTACAGCATGTGAATGAACGATATCCATGATTACAGCAATACCCATCTGGTGTGCGGTATCGATAAGTTGTTTCAGTTCTTCGGGTGTTCCAAATCTGGACGATGGAGCAAAGAAACTGGAAACATGATATCCGAAACTGCCGTAATACGGATGTTCCTGAATAGCCATAATCTGAATACAGTTGTATCCATCCTTGGCAATACGCGGAAGAATATTTTCGCGGAATTCGTTGTATGTACCTACCTTCTCTGCATCCTGTGCCATACCGATGTGGCATTCATAAATCATCAAAGGAGCAATATTCGGAACGAATACCTTCTTTTTGAATTTATAAGGTTTTTCCGGATTCCATACCTGTGCGCTGAAAATCTTGGTTTGGTCATCCTGAACAACACGCGTTGCCCATGCAGGAATACGTTCGCCGCATCCGCCTTCCCAATAAACTTTCAACTTGTACAAATCGCCGTGTTTCATGGCATTTTCGCGCAGGTTGATTTCCCAGTTACCGGTATTTTTAATCCGTTTCAGCTTGTACTTGGCCTGCTCTTGCCAGCCGTTGAAATCACCAATCAGATAAATTTCAGTAGCATTAGGAGCCCATTCACGGAAAGTCCATCCCTTTTCGGTACGATGCAGACCGAAATAAAGATGTCCTGTCGCAAAGTCGGACAATGTTTTCTTTCCGATTAATTCTTTTTCCTTATCGATGGCATGCTGGTGTCTGCCGGTAATAGCCTCTTTATAAGGCTCCAGCCAAGGATCGTTTTTAATGATATTCAATACTTCATCCATAGTATTAGAGTTTTATTAATGTACCCGAACTTTTACTATAACTTTTTTCACTCCGTTAGAAGTTACGCCAGGAGCGTGTCCGTCTTGCGGAAAAAAGATAGCAAACATGCCCGGAGTTATAGTCAGATAATCTTTTGCCAATCCTTTGTAAAAGGTAATGTCTTTTTCTGCATTATATTCTTCTTCCGGCAAATCGGTGCGGGGAGTATATCCCATTACTTCGACTCCCGACAATGGAATCTGAATATCAATGAATTGATTATGAGTTTCCAGTTTGGCTTCTTCTTTAGTTTTGGGTCGTGTTTGAGAGAAGTTAACCATCAGCTCACCTTCTTTTAATGTTATCTTACCGATTTCGTGTGCATCTAAGTCGGTAGACTTTAGGTATTCTACGGCTTGTGCAAACAAAGGATTCAGAGAAACATATTTCTCAAGATTTTCTAATTTATCTACAACCATAGTAGTAATGATTTATTTGTGATTTTACGTATATGGAAATTATATCCTATTCAAAATCATCGATTGTATAATTCGTGAAGTCTGCAAAGCGTTTCAGTTGTCTGAAGACATTCACTATCTCATCTATGAAAAGGGGATTATTGAAAAATGAATCAGGAATCACATAAGCCACCGTATAGTCCTTGCATTTTATGTATTCCGGATAAGGAAAATCCTTGGGAAATCCTTTGGGTATTGTTTTCAAGTGGCTCTCTCCTATTACGGGAAAATACTTCTTGAAAGCAGGGTCTTCCACAATGGAACGGAATTCTTCGATATTGTCTACTACCGACTGGCGGACTGCTTTCAGCATATTCGAAGGCATACACCAGCTTCCTCCTGCCAGCATGCAGTTGCCTGGTTCCAGATGAATGTAGTATCCGCAGTGATTTGATTTCTTTCCACGGGCATTTATATATCCTCCTATATGGTTCTTATAAGGAGATTTGTCTGCCGAGAAACGGATATCCCGATAGATTCGATAGGTACAATCATGGGGACGAACATGCGAAACACTTTCATCGAATAATGAGATGCGTGCTATGATAGTTGCAAGCAGATTTTCAAAACTGCTTTGTACATTTTGATATTCAGCTTTATGTTCCTGAAACCATTCACGGGTATTATTCTCTGACAAGCGTTTCAGAAAATCTAAAATTTCTGGTATATTCATGCCCTTATCCCTTTTTTGTAACACAAACATACAAAATATATTTTGATAAACCGAATAAAATATAAGTATTTTATAGGTTATCAATTATATTCAACAAATTCTGATGGATCTTTCCATTGGATGCCAAAACCTGCGAACCGGAGTAAAAAGAGTCTTCTCCGCTAAAATCGGTAACCTTCCCTCCTGCATTTTGTAAAATAATGGTACCTGCGGCAATATCCCATGGGCCGAGAAATGCTTCTATACGCGCTTCAAATCTGCCGGTTGCCACATAGCAGAGTTCTACCGCTGCCGCTCCGAGCAGTCGCAGGCCTGCTACGTTTCCGTAAAGGTTCTTTACCAGATGTACAGCCATGGGGCTATAGGCATCCGATGCATATGGAAAGCCAAGTGCGATAAAGGAATCATCGAGTCGTGATACCGATGAAACATGTATTTCCTTGCCATTGAGATACGACGGAGCGTCTTTGTAAGTCCAGAAACATTCATCGCGACAGATTTCATATACCACGCCCAATAATAATTCTTTTTTACTTCGTAACGCAATGCTTACGCAATAGGGAGCATTGTCGTGAATAAAGTTTGTCGTTCCGTCAAGCGGGTCGACCAGCCAGCAGTATTCTTCATCGGTGAGATTACCGCTACCCTCTTCTGCAATAAAACCTGCTTCAGGAAGCAATTCCTTCAAGCAGGTTACAATTCTCTTTTCAGATTCTTTGTCTACATACGAAACATAGTCGTGTGCATGTTTTTTCTCAACGGCCTCACGATGAAACTTTTTTCTTTCATCGCGTATAAAGCTACCCGCTTCTATTGCGAGGCTCCGTACCTTATCTGTAAGTAACGATAAATCCAACATTATTATTTCTCCTCCAAAAGTCTGCCGTAGCGGAATGTACCCTGACGAATAACTTTCCCGTTACGGTCTGTTTCTACGAAAGGACCATCCTTTTTCCCTTGCTTGAAGAAGCCCTCAAATCGTACTCCGTCCTTTGTTACGATCGTACCTTTACCGTCTTCCTTGCCTTTAGAGAAATGGCCTGTATAGACGGATCCGTCCTGCATGCGCAAAACGCCTTCTCCTTCGGCCATGTTATTCTTCCATTGACCTTCGTATTCATCGCCGTTTCCCCATTTATAATGTCCTTTTCCAGACCGTTGGTTTTTTGCCCATTGGCCTTCGTATACAGCACCATTCTGCCATGTAAATGTTCCGGTTCCTTCCTGCCATCCGTTTTTAAACTGTCCTACATACTTATCTCCGTTGGGATAAACGTAAATACCTTTTCCGGTACGTTCTCCATCGGCATAATCGCCTTCGTAGCGTTCTCCGTTCTGAAAGTAATAAATACCTTTACCGTGCTGAACGTCTCTTACCCAGTCGCCGATATATTTATCTCCGTTGGTATAGTAAAACGTACCTTTACCGTGACGTTCGCCGTTTTTCCATTCTCCTTCATACTTCGAACCGTCCTCCCATGTCATGACCCCTTTCCCGTTTTTCAGGTCGTTGGTCCATTCACCTTCGTATTTGGCACCGCCTTTCCATGTATAGGTACCGTGTCCGTTTCGCTTGTCTTCATGCCACATACCCACGTAAAGGTCACCGTTATAATAGTACATTGTACCCTCTCCTTCCTGAAAGTCAGCATACCACATACCCTCATAACGGTTGTTATTCATAAAATAATAAGTACCTTTTCCATGCTGTTGGTCCTGATACCAATGTCCTACATATTTTTCTCCATCACTGAATATATACGTACCTTCTCCTTCACGCTTTCCTTTTACATATTCCCCTTCGTATACATCTCCGTTCTTGAAAACTGTTTTTCCTTTTCCGTTCGGACGACGGCCTTTCAGCTCTCCTGTATATTCCGATCCGTCTTTGAATTTGTAATACCCCAATGACATTTGCGCAGAAGCCGACAAGCCTCCAAATGCCATTAGCGTGAATAATAAAAATGTATGTCTTGTCATTAGTTTCTTTTTTCGTTTTTATTTGGATGTTCAAAAATAGTGTTTTTAATAGAGAGATTATAAAATCATTACACTTTTTTACCCGCAACGACTGCTATTAAGTTTTCTTTACAGAAATATCGTTGTGCCAAGACCTGAAGTTCGTCGGAGGTAACTTCACGAATAGCTCTCAGCGTCTGTTCGAAGAAATCATTTTTCAGTCCCGACGTTTCGATGAATATCCATGCATCCGAAAGCGAGAAAGCGCTTTCATACGAACGGCACATATCTCCCAGCATGTAGTTGCGTACCATTTCCAGTTCTTTGTCTGAAACCTTTTCCGAACGCAATATATCCATTTCCTTATAAACTTCGGCTATAAGCGGTTCCACATATTCATTGGCTGCTTCAGTGCTTATGCCCAGCACTCCGATGCCCGGATAATTTACCAGTCCAGCTCCAATGCCATACGTATAACCTTTATCTTCACGGATATTTGACATCAACCGACTGCCGAAATATCCTCCGAACAGCGTAACAAGCACACGCAGTTTCAAATAGTCAGGATGCTGCTGGCTGATGGAGAATGTTCCTATCTTGACAGAGCTCTGTAATGCATCTTCCTTTTCGATAAAGATACGCTTATTCTCCTCCGTCACAGGCTGAAATGTTTTATGAGTCATTTTGCGGGATGTATCTCCCCATGCCGATTCTCCGAAATGATGCTCAATGCAGCGCACGATTTCGGGGGTAACTTTTCCGGAAACATATACGGAACAGTTTCCGGAATGATAATACTGGCGATAAAAATCTCTTAAAACCTGACTGTTGATACGGTCGTAGTCGTCGAGTTCAGCATAACGTCCTAGCGGATGTGACAAACCGAATAGAGCACGGTTCAGGCGCTTTCGGGCCATGACATCCACGCGTTGTGCATTGACCAGAAACTGTTGCTTATTGATATCCACCACAACCGACAACTCTTTTTCCGGAAAGGTCGGCTCCTTAACCATCGAGGCCAGAATCTCTACTGTTTTTGGAAAATACTTGCCTAATGAATATAGCGTGATGAACCCGTAATTCAGCGATGACGACAAATCCAGCCATGCACCGTAATAATCCAGTTTTTCGGCTATCTGCGACGATGTAAGCGCTTGGGTACCTTCACGCAACATACGATTGGTAAACATTGCCAGCAGCGGCTGAGTCTGATTCCACTGACCACCCTTTACCAGCAAGTCAAAACGTACTACATCTTCATTTCCTACTTGAATAACATTCAATGGTATTCCGTTAGGCATTACCCTGCGCTCAGGAGCGGCTATAGAAAAATGATCTATCTGACGTATTTTGGGAGCTGTTGTTCTGTCTAAAGCCATTACTTCATTTCTTTATGTTCGTGCAAGAACTGTTCTGCGCGAGCCAAATCCTGCGGAGTATCTATTCCAATTGTTTCAACCTCACTGATACCGACCTTTATGGTATATCCGTTTTCCAGCCAGCGCAATTGCTCCAGCGACTCTGCCAGTTCGAGCGAAGATTGCGGTAAAGAAGTAATCTCCTTCAATACATTTGCACGGTAAGCATATAATCCGATATGCTTATAATAAGTGTGTCCTTCCAGCCATTCTGCCTTATCTTTGTTTCGCTGATATGGAATAATGGAACGGCTGAAATACAACGCATTCATGTTTTTGTTGACTACCACCTTCGGAGAATTCACGTTTTCCAGCGCATCGAAACCGTCGGCCGGAGTAAAGGGCTTCACCAGCGTCGCTATCTGTGTCGTTTCGTCTTCGAAACAAGCTTTTACAGCCTCTAGTTGAGAACGTTGGATAAACGGTTCGTCGCCCTGAATGTTTACGATGACATCGTATCCGCCACCCACTTTACAAAAAGCTTCATAGCAACGGTCCGTACCGCTCTTATGGTTTACCGAAGTCATAACCACCTTTCCTCCGAAAGCTTTGACTGCTTCCTCGATGCGTGCATCGTCGGTCGCTACGTACGCTTCATCCAGAATGCCGGATACTTGTTCGTATACTCTTTGAATAACGGTCTTCCCGCCCAGCATGGCCAAAGGCTTTGCCGGAAAACGCGTGGAAGCATATCTTGCTGGAATAATTCCGATAAATTTCATGGTATTCATACTTTTTATTGGTATGCAAATTTACAAAAAAAATCTATTTTTGTAGCCAAAACTTCATAAATATGAAAACTACATGTCGTTGTGTAATCTGTCTGGGATCGAATGCCGACGGAGAATATCATCTGGCTATGGCAAGAAAAATACTAGACTGCACATTTCCTGGAATGCGATGGGGAGAAATTGTAGAAACCGTTCCCGAAGTGACAGAAAATCCTGCGCCTTATCTGAATCAGGCAGCCGTGATGGAAACGAAACTTTCTGCCGGCGAGCTGAAAGCTTTCTTCAAGGATATTGAAAAGAAGTGTGGAAGAACTCCCGAAGGCAAGCAGAAAGGCATTATTCCTCTGGATATCGATTTGCTGGTATTCGGTACGCAGGTCATGAAGCCTGCCGACATGGAAAAGCATTATGTCGGGCAAGCCCTGAGTTCGCTTGGAAAAGTGTGGTAATCAGACAAGCTTTACATACCCCAGTCGGGTATAATGTACCCCTTTGCTTTCGTAGTGCGCCATTATTTTAGCCGATGAAAGATGCAGGACCTCATGTGTATTGATCTTCCGGCTGTGACAACTCAGCGCATTGGGTGTCTGACTCCGTGCGGCAGCCTTTACGAAAAAAGTAAAGCGGTTCCCGTCGCGGTCGGCAGCCAGCACATTTTGGTCCACATAAAAATCGGCCTTGTATGTATCCACTTGCAGACGGACATTCAGTACAGTCAGGAACATATCCTTCAGCTTGTCTCCTACTTCGCCGATATACCGGCTTACCGAAGAAATGTGTTTCTTCTGGATAGTAAGCTCAAAGTGTACCTTGGCAAACTTCTTTGCCAGAAGGACCAGCGGTTCGTAACGCTTGGTTTCTACGACAAACTTGTTGGCCAGCCAAAGCACATACGAAGGATCTACATAGAAGATTTCGGCCAGACGCTTTCCGCGATATTTGCCGAAGGGAATAATATCATCCGACTGTCCGTAGCAGCTTTCGAATACGGCATTGTCTTGTACATCGAGCAGAACATTGCAATTCTGAAGCAGGGCAAAGGCTCTTTCGGCAGCAGCGTCGAATGTCACGGCCAGTGTACGTATAAACAGTGGAGCATTATCATTGAGGAATATTCGCCAGAACCCGTAATACGGGCGATAAGGAGTTGGCATGCTGATGACATATTTGCCGTTTGTTTCTGTTCTTCCACGATTGAACATATCGATGCGGTCGAAAATCTTGGCTGCACGTTCAGGAGATAGCTGGTATAAGGTAAGATTACGATCCATTACAATCCTCCTTTTTTTATCGGTTTTTGCAAGATAAGAAAATTCCTTCAAAAAAGCAACGGCAGAAGGATAAAAAACGTGCCGACGTTTGTGATAAAACATCGGCACGTTTTTTCTTTATAATGTGGTGACGTTTGCCAGCCGTACTTTTCCTTACTGGAAAAATACATCATCAAGCTGACTATTATTATCTTCCTCAATCTCTGTGAGTTTATCTTTGCAGGGATCGAAATCCTGAGGGATGTCGAAATATTCATCCTGAGAATACCCCAGGGTCTTGTCGGCATAAACCTTCTGCATGTACAGGCCCCATACCGGCAAAGCCATTGAAGCTCCCTGTCCGTCACGCATGGTATCGAAGTGGATATCGCGTTCTTCACCGCCTACCCAGCAGCCTGATACCAGCGAAGGAGTGAATCCCATAAACCAGCCATCAGAGTTACGGTTGGTTGTACCGGTCTTGCCGCCCATATCCGCCTTTATTCCATACAGACGTCGAACACGTCCGCCGGTACCTTCGTTAATAACGGCACGCAGCATGACAAGCATCTTGTAAGCGCTCGACTCGCTGATTACCTCTTCCACCTGCGGAGTAAATGTCGCAATGATGTTTCCTTCATTGTCTTCGATGCGTGAAACAAAGAGCGGAGCCGTACGAATACCACGGTTGGCAAAGGCCGTGTAAGCACTAACCATTTCCCCGACAGAAATTTCGCATGGACCCAGACACAAGGAGACTGTAGGCTGAATATCTCTGTTCAGAACACCGAACGAATGGATCAGGCGAACCAGAGCGTACGGGTTAAGCTTGCTCATCAGGTAAGCAGAAATCCAGTTGTTGGAGTTTGCCAGTCCCCACTTCAGCGTAACCATTTCGCCGTAATGTGACTTCGAACTGTTTCTCGGTGTCCATGCTTTTCCGTTTTCGTCGAACAATGTCTGCTCAACGTTTCTTACTTCATCGCAAGGTGAGAATCCGTTCTCCATCGCCAGTGTATACAAGTACGGTTTGATGGTAGATCCTACCTGACGGCGTCCCACCATTGCCATATCATACTGGAAATAATTATAGTTAAGACCACCCACATAAGCTTTCACATAACCGGTAATCGGGTCCATCGACATGAATCCCGCACGCAGGAAATGCTTGTAATAGCGGATAGAATCCAGCGGAGTCATGATGGTATCTTTGTCCCCATCCCATGAAAAGACTGTCATTTCATGTTTGGTATTGAACGCTCTGCGGATTTCCGCTTCCGAACAACCTGCTTCCTTCATTTCGCGGTAGCGGTCGGACTGGCGTACGGAGCGTTCCAGTATCTTGTCGACTTCTTCCTGAGTCAGCTCGTTGGTATAAGGAGCCGTCTTGCGTCCGTATTTTTCCTTGAAGAAGCGCGGCTGCAAATACTTGGCCACATGTTCGTAAACGGCTTCTTCGGCATAACGCTGCATGCGTGAATTGATGGTAGTATAAATCTTCAGACCGTCGGTATAGATATTATAATTGGTACCATCTTTCTTTTTGTTCTTGGCGCACCATCCGTACAGCGGATTGTTTTTCCATGCCAGAGAGTCTTCATAATACTGCTGTTGCTGCCAGCCTCTGTAGTTGGAACGATGCGGTTCCTTTGCTGTCATGATTCTACGCAAATATTCGCGGAAGTAAGTCGCCAGTCCATCCTTATGGTCGACAGGCTGGAACTTCAGTGTCAGCGGCAGTGCCTGAAGCGAATCCCGTTCAGCCTTGGTCAGATAGCCCGCCTTGTACATCTGGTCGAGTACCGTATTACGACGGCCGCGTGAGCGTTCGTTGTAACGGCGAGGGTTATACAGCGACGGATTCTTGCACATACCGATCAGCGTAGCAGCTTCCTCTATCGAAAGATCTTTCGGGTCTTTCGAGAAATAAGTCTTGGCCGCTGTCTTGATACCTACGGCATTGTTAAGGAAATCGAACTTGTTGAGGTACATCGTGAGGATTTCTTCTTTGGTGTAATAACGCTCCAGCTTCACGGCAATTACCCATTCTATCGGTTTCTGCAACAGACGTTCCATCACATTGTCGGCTGTTGGCGAGTAGAACTGCTTGGCCAGCTGCTGCGTAATGGTACTACCTCCACCGGCATGCTTCTGCATGAAAATTCCACGCTTGATGACTGCACGCATGAAAGCCCGGATGTCTATACCCGAATGTTCACTGAAGCGCACGTCTTCTGTAGCCACAAGTGCGTGTACCAGATTGGGCGAAAGATCGTTGTATCCTACGTATACACGATTTTCCTTGCTGTACGACCATGTACCCAGCAATTGTCCGTCGTCGGAAATAATCTGGGTTGCAAATTTCAGATTCGGATTTTCCAGTTCCTCCACCGGAGGCACGTAACCTATCCATCCTTTTGCGATAGCCGTAAAGACCACGGCTACCGATAAAACTCCTAGTGCGAGCAGCGCCCACAACACGTATATAAATTTCTTCCTCATGATAAATTAATATGCTTTACCTGTTCTATTTACGGCAAAATCTGCGGAAATCTTACTCCATTCCCGCAAAGTGCTTTAAGAAAACGTGCAAAAATAAGGAAATTCACTGGAATAAACGAATAAAACAAGATGAGAAAGTAACCGGTTTTTGTACAAAAAACAAAATGATTTGTACAAAAGATAAAAATTTTCGTACAAAAAATGAGAAAACGCAACGACGGGAGAATAAAAACTTCAGTGAATTTATATGAAAAAAGAATGGCGCTTTTATTTTTTTTGCCTACCTTTGAACTCCGGTATTATAATAACAATCATAAAACCGAAAATATGGAAAATAGAAGTTTAGTAACCATTGCCAATCATTCTAAGGAACGTATCCTTTATCTTTTGGAAATGGCAAGAGAGTTTGAAAAGAAACCCAACCGTCACTTGCTGGATGAAAAAATCGTTGCAACCCTTTTCTTTGAACCTTCTACGCGTACTCGTTTAAGTTTTGAGACTGCGGCAAACAGACTGGGAGCCAAGGTTATCGGATTTACGGACCCGAAGGTGACAAGCTCTTCGAAGGGAGAAACACTGAAAGACACCATCATGATGGTAAGCAATTATGCCGACATCATCGTCATGCGTCACTATCTGGAGGGAGCAGCACGCTATGCCAGCGAGATTGCCCCGGTACCTATTGTCAATGCCGGCGACGGAGCAAATCAGCATCCTTCTCAGACCATGCTCGACCTCTATTCCATATATAAAACACAGGGCACGCTGGAGAACCTGAATATTTATTTGGTGGGCGACCTGAAGTACGGCCGTACGGTTCATTCCCTGCTGATGGCCATGCGTCATTTCAATCCGACTTTTCATTTCATCGCACCCGAGGAACTGAAGATGCCGGAAGAATACAAATTGTACTGCAAGGAACACAATATAAAATATATCGAGCATACGGACTTTACAGAAGAGACCATTGTCGATGCGGACATTTTGTACATGACACGTGTACAGCGGGAACGCTTTACCGACCTGATGGAATACGAACGGGTGAAAGATGTGTATATCCTCCGCAACAAGATGCTGGAGCATACCCGCCCGAATCTCCGAATTCTTCATCCGCTGCCTCGTGTAAACGAAATTGCTTACGATGTAGACAACAACGAAAAGGCATATTATTTCCAGCAGGCTCAGAACGGACTTTATGCACGTGAGGCTATCTTGTGCGATGTACTAGGCATTACACTGGATGAAGTCAAGGCGGATACCGAACGATAAATAAATTTTTTAAACAAATTGATCAAAAAAGATTATGAACGAAAAGAAAGAATTACAGGTAGCCGCCCTTGAGAATGGAACGGTTATCGACCATATACCTTCGGATAAAGTATTTACAGTTGTAGCGTTGCTCGGATTGGAGAACACAGACAGCAACATCACTATCGGAAATAATTTCGAGAGCAAGAAGCTGGGCAAGAAAGGCATCATCAAGGTAGCCGACAGATATTTCTCCGACGAGGAAGTAAGCCGCTTGTCGGTTGTTGCTCCCAATGTGAAGCTGAACATCATCCGCCATTACGAGGTAGTTGAGAAAAAGCAGGTACTGATGCCCGACGAACTGAAGGGTATCGTGAAATGCAACAATCCGAAATGTATTACCAACAACGAGCCGATGGAAACGTGGTTCCATGTCATCGACAAGGAACAGGGTATCCTGAAATGCCACTACTGCGAGAAAGAACAGCAGAAAGACAATATCAAACTGATTTAACTACCGTATGAAGCAAGACTGGAAACCTGGAACAATGATTTATCCGTTGCCAGCCGTGCTGGTCAGCTGCGGAAGTTGTAAGGAAGAATACAACATCATCACCGTGGCATGGGTCGGAACCATCTGTACCAATCCGCCGATGTGCTATATCTCCGTCAGGCCGGAACGACACTCCTATCCTATTCTGAAAAAGAACATGGAGTTCGTGATTAACCTGACAACTAAGGATATGGCCTATGCGACAGACTGGTGCGGGGTACGGTCGGGCAAGAACTTCAACAAGTTCGAGGAGATGCATCTTACTCCGGGACCGGCTTCCATCGTGCAGGCTCCTGTCATCGAGGAATCTCCCTTGTGCATCGAATGCAGGGTAAAGGAGATTGTATCGCTGGGCTCACACGATATGTTTATCGCCGATGTGGTAAACGTAAAGGCCGATGAGAAATATCTGGATTCCGATACGGGCAAGTTCGACCTGGCAAAATCGAACCTACTGGTTTATGCGCATGGAGGCTATTACGAAATGGGCAGCAAAATCGGAAAGTTCGGCTGGTCGGTAGAAAAGAAAAAATAGAGCATAAATATGAAAAGAACTGCTTTTATCCTCATGGCAAGCCTCCTGCTGGCAACGAATCTTCAAGGCCAGTCGAGAGGGAGCAGACGGGATGCCTCGCGCGACCCGCTGGTCAACGTGGGGGTAAAGGCAGGCTTTAATTCGTCTATGTTCTTTATAGACCACCTTTCGGTAGGAGGACAGGAACTAGACGATATCCAAAACAACTACAAGGTAGGTTATTTCGGAGCATTTTTCTGCCGCTTTAACCTGAAAAAGCATCATTATCTTCAGACAGAAATATCTTACAATGTATCGAAGGGAAGTATTTCCGTTGCCAGCACGGCCGATAATCGCGACATTTTGCAGCATAGCGCCCTGGTAAAGACTTCCATACACTCCATTGACTTACCTATACTTTATGGATATAAATTTGTAGATGCACGTCCATATGGAATGGCATTCTTCCTCGGTCCGAAGGTGTCGTATAATTGGAGAAAGCATTGCAAGAACGAGTATTCAGGCTTCTATCAGCAAGACATAACAGAAAAACTTCATCCGTTTTGTTACAGTGCCGTGGTGGGACTGGCTGTCAATGTTTCGAATATCTTCTTCGATTTTCGTTACGAAGCAGCTCTGCATAACATGGTAAAATCGGTTACGTTCGATAAGAATGCTACCGAATCTCCTTATTGTGATCAGGACATATCCCTCAACCGGCGGAAGAACGTATTGAGTTTCTCGTTGGGAGTAATTTTTTGATGAATTTAATATTACCTTTTAAAATACAATAACATGAAAAGAGATGATTTGATTTTTGACATCATTGAAAAGGAACATCAACGCCAACTGAAAGGTATCGAACTGATTGCTTCCGAGAACTTTGTAAGTGACCAGGTAATGCAGGCTATGGGCTCATGCCTTACCAATAAATATGCAGAAGGTTATCCGGGAAGACGTTACTATGGGGGCTGCGAGGTTGTAGACCAGAGCGAACAGATTGCCATCGACCGTCTGAAACAGATTTTCGGAGCGGAATGGGCAAACGTACAGCCTCATTCTGGAGCACAGGCAAATGCTGCCGTATTTCTGGCAGTATTGAATCCCGGTGATAAGTTTATGGGACTGAATCTGGCACACGGAGGACACCTTTCTCATGGTTCGGCTGTCAATACTTCCGGTATCATCTATACACCCTGCGAATATAACCTGAACAAGGAAACCGGACGTGTAGATTACGATCAGATGGAAGAAATTGCATTGCGTGAGCATCCGAAGATGATCATCGGTGGTGGCTCTGCCTATTCTCGTGAATGGGATTACAAGCGTATGCGTGAAATTGCCGACAAGGTAGGTGCTATCTTTATGGTCGATATGGCTCATCCTGCAGGCTTGATTGCTGCCGGATTGCTGGATAATCCGCTGAAATACGCTCATATCGTTACTTCTACTACTCACAAGACTTTGCGTGGCCCTCGTGGTGGTGTAATCTTGATGGGCAAGGACTTCCCTAATCCATGGGGCAAGAAAACTCCTAAGGGAGAAATCAAGATGATGTCTCAGTTACTCGACTCTGCCGTATTCCCGGGTATCCAGGGAGGACCGCTGGAACACGTTATCGCTGCCAAGGCTGTAGCTTTCGGCGAATGTCTGCAACCGGAATACAAGGAATATCAGAAGCAGGTTAAGAAAAATGCGGCTGTACTTGCACAGGCTTTGATGGATCGTGGCTTTACGATCGTTTCCGGCGGTACAGACAACCACTCTATGCTGGTTGACTTGCGTAGCAAATATCCTGATCTTACTGGTAAGGTGGCAGAAAAGGCATTGGTTTCAGCCGACATCACTGTAAACAAGAATATGGTTCCATTTGATACTCGTTCTGCTTTCCAGACTTCGGGTATCCGTTTGGGAACTCCGGCTATCACGACTCGTGGTGCGAAAGAAGACTTGATGTACGAAATCGCAGAAATGATTGAAACTGTCTTGTCGAATGTAGACGATGAAAAAGTCATAGCTTCCGTACGTGCTCGTGTAAACGACACCATGAAGAACTATCCTATTTTTGCCTATTAAAAATAGAAGTTCTTTCACGGCTGTGACCGGAAAATCAAAAGGCATATAAACAAAACCCTCAGAATATTGTTTTCTGAGGGTACCAATAAAGATGAAAGTATGAAAAAAACGAGTTTTATGGCTATTTTACTGAGCTCATGCTTGGTACTTAGCAGTTGTGGTTCTTTGAACAATACTGCCAAAGGCGGTATGATAGGTGGTGGTAGTGGTGCTGCTCTAGGAGCTATTATCGGTGGCATTGCCGGACATGGTAAGGGAGCTGCTATCGGTGCTGCTGTAGGTGCTGCTGTGGGTACAGGAGCCGGTGTCCTGATTGGAAAGAAGATGGATAAGGCTGCCGAACAGGCTGCCCAGATTCAAGGTGCCGAAGTTGAGCAGGTAACCGACAATAATGGCTTGCAGGCCGTGAAGGTTACTTTCGATTCAGGTATTTTGTTTAATACAAGCAGCTCTTCACTGAGCACTTCTGCCAAGGCTTCACTCAGCAAGTTTGCGAACAACGTATTGAACCAGAATCCGGACATGGATGTTGCTATCTACGGATATACCGACAATACGGGATGGAAAAACAGTACAGCTGCCGAAAGTGTACAGAAAAACCTGGAGTTATCTCAGGAACGTGCACAGAGCGTTTCAAGCTATCTGCTGGGATGCGGTGTAGCAACTTCACAAATCAAGAGTGTAGAAGGTATGGGAGAAAACAATCCAGTGGCAGACAACAGTACAGAAGCCGGACGTAAGGAAAACCGTCGTGTGGAAGTATATATGTATGCTAGCCAGCAAATGATTCAGCAGGCAGAAGCTGGTACATTGAAGTAAAACTCCAATATCCTGAAAAATAGAAAATCCAACCGGGAGATTCCGATGTTTCTCCGGTTGGATTTTCTGTTTTTCAGAGATTTGTTCTCTTGTTTTTATTCTTTTATTTCCGTTTCATCGCCCTTTAATATCGGCAAGGTAATCTGGTACTTTACGGCAAGTATACGGACGATGAAGACCGTAACACCGCCTAATATCTGAGAAATATAGGTTTCCATCCCGGCTTTCAGGCATATCCAGTAAACCAGCCCTCCTATCACGCAGGCCATTGCGTAAATCTCCTTTCGGAAAATCAGCGGAATCTCGTTGATGAAAACATCACGTATCACACCTCCGGCAGCTCCGGTAATACTACCCATGATAATTGCTACCCAGAAGGGATATCCCAAAGAAATACTTTTTCCAAAGCCCACGACTGTAAACAATGCCAGTCCGATGCTGTCGAACAAGAAGAAAGTATTGTTCAGGTGGATAAGATGTTTTCCGAAAATAATGACAACGAACATTGCAAAGGCAGTACAAATCAGATAAATCGGATCAGTCATCCATACAGGGGTAACGTTCAGCATGACGTCACGCAAGGTTCCTCCTCCGATTGCTGTTGCCAGTCCTACAATATATGCGCCGAACCAGTCGAATCGCTTGGCTGATGCCAGACGAATTCCACTGATGGCAAAAGCAAATGTTCCTATAAAGTCGAGTATCTGAACAAATGATGGCATTTCTATTGTTTAAGTTAAAAAGATATTTACCATGTATAACTTACACCAAAGCTAAGCAGTTCCTGAAGTTGGAAATAGCTGTCATCCGGATTGGCTTTCGTTACAGAGTCATCAAATCGGGTATGAACAAACAGTTTGGTCGAAAAGTATTTGTTGAAAGCAAAGGTGAACGTATTTTCCCATTCAGACAATACCTGTTCGTAGTTTGTCGTATAAGAGAAACGTGATTCCCAAGTCAGACCGCTGAGAACAATCCATTTCAAGGTTGCTTCCACACGGGAACCCAGCTGATTCTTTACTTTCTGTCCTGCATCAATGTTGAATTTGGTAGGATCAACCCTGTCGCTTGCTACACTGTATCGCGTGTAGTTGAACGGATTAATCAAAACAGACAAGTTACAAACTGCATCTTTGGTGTACTTGTAGTCCATACCGATACCGATATTCAACTCGGCCGGTGAGAAGAAAGAAGAAACCAAATTGTCGGAATTCGTTTCATAGTTGGAGAAGAACTGCGTTTTAAATTCCGCCGAAACCGTATAGTACCAGTTAGTTATAGCTTTGTATCCAAATTTGGAGCTTAAACGAAGCAAGTCTTCACTCGTCTTATACTGGTGCACTGTATCAGAAGGAGCTGAGATAAAGCCAAGTTTCCATTCCAGTTTGTTTTCAAACTGTATCTTCTGCTTGTCATCGTAGTTAAGTTGAAGCACGGCTCCTGAAAGCAAAGATACCGTACTTTCTCCTCCTTTATACCAGTTGTCGGAAATGTAATTCTGTGAGAACTGCGCATATCCGTTTCCACTGAAAGACCAGAAGTTCGGTTTCATAACCAACAGATCTTTTTCTCTTACTTGTCCCTGAGAGGCAGCATTCACCAGATAGAAAACTTTTTCTTTTTTGGGTTTCTTTATCTTTAATTGATCAGATAAAGGTTCTATACCTTTTAGTTCACTTTCATTTTTACGAACCAAATTAGGGTATTGCAGATAAAATGCCAGTAGCTGCTTATTAACTTCCTTGTCTATTTCTACTGAACGTGTAAGGTCGGGTACCTGAAAGACAGAATCCTTTCGTGCGTCTTCTTTAATAAAAGGAATCACAGGTTTCCAGTCGTCAATGGAAAAGGCCTGTTCTATAGGTTCTGAATAATAAGTTGCAGGTACTATAAGTTTGTAATAATCCGGATTTGAGCGAATCCATACCGGAGCATCTGGTAGATAAATATCATCCCAGCGTTCTAGCATTTGTGCATACTCTTGTCGAAAATCATCAACAAAGGACTGGAAGGCTTGCACGGCTGAATTTGTCCGTAAAGCAGCTTGCTGAGCCATTTTTGACTTGACTATTTCAGTTGCTTTCTTGCTGCGTACTGTGTCGGTGGCAACACCGGCCTGAATAGTTTTTCTTGTCGAAGGAATACCTTGGAAAGTAGTGTCATTCGACAATGTTAAGTCTTGTAAATCCTTTCCCAGACCAGTTTCACTTACCAGGAAGGATAATGTTATAAACATACCTAGCGTTTTCATTCTTATTTCGAGAATTTTCCTGCAAAAATACAATTAAATTTAGTCATATAAAACGATATTCTAACAAATTGTATCTTGGTTTTTGTTCAAGTTGCTGCCAACTAATCTGTTCTTTGCAATGTTTTGTCGCTTTCCTTGTGGGAGATTTGGCTTTTTTTTATAATTTTGCAACTTCGAATAGTAGTGTTAGATAATAAATCATTTTAAAATAATCATATTGTGGCAGAAACAAAGTACATTTTCGTAACAGGTGGTGTAGCCTCTTCATTAGGTAAAGGTATTATTTCATCATCTATCGGTAAATTGCTGCAAGCCAGAGGCTACAGCGTAACTATACAGAAGTTCGACCCGTACATCAACATCGACCCGGGTACATTGAATCCTTATGAACACGGAGAGTGTTACGTGACAGTCGACGGGCATGAAGCCGATCTGGACTTAGGACATTATGAACGCTTCCTCGGTATTCAGACAACCAAAGCAAACAACATCACGACTGGTCGTATTTATAAAAGTGTCATCGATAAGGAACGTCGTGGCGACTATTTGGGAAAAACAATCCAAATCATCCCTCACATCACTGATGAAATCAAACGCAATGTCAAATTGCTGGGAAATAAATATAAGTTTGATTTTGTGATTACTGAAATTGGAGGAACCGTAGGAGATATCGAATCGTTGCCTTATTTGGAAAGTATCCGTCAGTTGAAATGGGAACTGGGTAGAAATGCGCTGTGTGTACATCTTACTTATGTTCCTTATCTGGCTGCTGCCGGTGAATTGAAAACGAAGCCAACACAGCATTCTGTCAAGGAATTACAATCTGTAGGAATCCAGCCGGATATTCTGGTTTTGCGTACGGAGCACAACCTCAATACTAACCTGAAGAAAAAAGTTGCCTTATTCTGTAATGTAGACGAAAGCGCGGTAGTACAGTCTATGGACATGCCGACAATCTATGAAGTACCTCTTCGCATGCAGGAGCAGAAACTGGATGTTACTATCCTCGAAAAGATGGGACTTCCGGTAGGCGAAACTCCTGAACTGGGCCCATGGAAAGAATTCCTGAACCGTCGTCATAATGCAACAGAAAAGGTTACAATCGGTCTGGTTGGAAAATATGATTTGCAGGATGCCTACAAGTCTATTCTGGAAGCATTGTCGCAGGCTGCAACATACAACGACCGTAAGGCAGATATTCATTTCATCAATAGTGAAAAATTGACGGATGAAAATGTAGAAGAAATGCTGAAGGATATGGACGGCGTCATTATTTGTCCGGGATTCGGTCAGCGTGGTATTGAAGGAAAGTTCGTTGCGCTGAAATATTGCCGTACGCACGATGTTCCTACATTCGGTATCTGCTTGGGTATGCAATGTATGGCTATCGAGTTTGCCCGTAACGTATTAGGTTATGCCGATGCCAACAGCCGCGAAATGGATGAAAAGACTCCGCACAATGTAATTGATATTATGGAAGAGCAGAAGTCTATCACCAACATGGGTGGTACGATGCGTCTGGGCGCTTACGAATGCGTGCTCGACCCTAACTCTAAAGTATATCAGGCTTATAAGACAGAACATATTCAGGAACGCCATCGTCATCGTTATGAATTCAACAACGATTACAAGGCAGAATTCGAAAAGGCTGGCATGAAGTGTGTAGGTATCAACCCGGAATCAGACCTGGTTGAAATCGTAGAAATACCTACCTTGAAATGGTATATCGGTACGCAGTTCCATCCGGAATACAGCAGTACGGTATTGAAACCCCATCCCCTTTTCTTATCATTTGTCAAAGCGGCTATTGATAAATAATAGATATTAATTTGTAAATAAAAAGAAATGGACAAAAACACGTTAGTGGGATTTGCCTTGATTGGAGCGGTTATTGTAGGTTTCGGAATCTACAACCGCCCCAGCCAAGAGGAAATGACACGTGCACAGCATTATCAGGACTCAATTCAGGCGGTTGCTCAGAAACAGGAGCAGATGCGTAAGGCTCAGGAAGTTGTAGCTGCACAGCCTGTTTTGCCCGATTCTACCTCTCTCTTCTTTAGCGCTTCGCAAGGAACGGAACAATTTACTACGTTAGAGAACGACTTGGTTCAACTTACATTTTCGAACAAAGGCGGCCGAGTATGCAAGGCTATGCTGAAAGAATACAACGATCAGCAGCACCAGCCCCTGGTTCTCTTCGATGGAAAGGATGCTTCCTTGAGTTTGGGCTTCGACGGTAAGAATGAAAACATACTGAGCAGCGAGATGTACTTTCAGGCAACAGATGTGACCGACAGTACTGTTACCATGCGTCTGAACGCTGCCAATGGTGGTCATTTGGACTTTATCTATAAGTTGCTGCCTAATTCGTATGTGGTAGATTTTACTGTTCAGGCAAACGGATTGCAGAATTTCTTCTCTCCTTCCGTAAAAACAATGAGTGTCGACTGGAAACAGCGTGCACGTCAGATGGAAAAAGGCTACACGTTCGAACAGCGGTATACTTCACTTACCTACAAACCAGTAGACGACAGCTTCGACTATCTGAGCGAAACAAAGGATGAGAAAGAAACAATTCCAGAAGTTCTGGACTGGGTAGCTTTCAAGAACCAGTACTTTTCGTGTGTCTTCATGGCAGAAAAGAATTTTGAAAATGCCACACTCGAATCGAAGATGGAACAGAAAGGAAGCGGTTACATGAAGAATTATTCGGCTGAGATGAAAACGGCTTTCGACCCGACAGGAGCACAGCCCAGTCATTTCCAGTTTTATTTCGGACCAAATCATTTCAAGACTCTTTTAGCTACCAATGACTTGTCGTTCAAGGACAAAGATCAGGAACTTGAAGATTTGGTTTATCTGGGATGGCCGATTATTCGTCTGATCAACCGCTGGTTCACCATTAACCTCTTCGACTGGTTGTCGAGCTGGGGATTGAGTATGGGTATCGTTATCTTGCTGATGACCCTCATCGTGAAGATTCTGGTACTTCCTACCACTTGGAAATCGTTTATTTCATCGGCTAAGATGCGTGCTCTGAAACCGTATGTCGATAAAATCAATGCCAAATACCCCAAGCAGGAAGATGCATTGAAGAAACAGCAGGAAACGATGGCGCTGTATAGCCAGTACGGTGTAAGCCCGATGGGAGGATGTCTTCCGATGCTTATTCAGACACCGGTCTTCATGGCACTGTTCTTCTTTGTGCCTAACGCTATTGAATTGCGTCAGCAGAGCTTCCTGTGGGCAAGCGACCTTTCCGCATACGATGACTTAATCAGCTGGAGTACCCATATTCCTTTGCTGGGAACTCACCTGAGTTTGTTCTGTCTGTTATTTAGTATCACGACGGTTCTGAACCAGATCATCATGATGAAACAGCAGGATACGGGTAGTAACCCGCAAATGAAAGCTATGAAGTGGATGATGTACGTCATGCCTGTCATGTTCTTCTTCATCTTCAATGAATATGCTTCCGGATTGAGCTACTACTATTTCATTTCAGGTTTGATTGGTATCATAACCATGTGGATTATGCGTCGCATGACCGATGAAAAGAAATTGCTGGCACAGCTCGAAGCAAACAAGAAAGCTCCTTCCGAAAGAAAGACAAGCGGACTGATGGCTAAGCTCGAAGCTTTACAGAAAGAGCAGGAACGCCTTCAGAAAGAGCGTCAGGAACGTATGAATAAGAATACACCTAAGAAATAATTCTTTTTCTCGCATAATTTAAATGCAGGTAAAGCAGTAGATTCTTCTCCGCTTTACCTGCATTTTTTATTTCCAGCCTTGCAAATTCTACTTACAAAACAAACTATTATGTGATATCTGAGCTAGGGTTGAAGCATAAATGCTACCCTGACCAGACTCAGAAACTCCCAAAAGTATACATACCCATAAAAAGGAACCCTCTTCATTCCTACTGCCTCTATCAGGCATCCGGTAAGAACAGAGAGGATTCTGTATATTATCGGGGTTGAAACATCTTCCTGTTATGATACAGCCCCACATGAATTTGTAAGATTTATTTCAGACAATACAATTCCGAAGGTGTAGTACGTCGCAGCGGAATAACCTGAACTCCCCCATCGCCGATTACAATGCCACGCTGCATGAAGGCAGTTTCCACCGTTTTATAAGCCAGATCCGGATGGTTATTATCCTTACTCAAATGGCAGAGCCATAGATACTTCAATTTTGCTGGAAAATGTTCGGCAAGATAATCCGCCATCTCCCGGTTGCTCATGTGCCCGTTAGGCCCTGCAATACGCTCCTTCAGGTACTGAGGATAAGGTCCCATCCGCAGCATGGCTTCATCGTAATTAGCTTCCAGAATCAAATAATCCGAGCGGTCGATATAAGTCGCTGCCGTTTCGGTGATATGACCAATATCTGTCAGAAAAGAAAAAGTCTTGTCTTCCACCTGAATGCTATACCCTACATTGTCCGTACCATCATGAGGCACCTCGAAGCAAGTGATGTTGAAATCCCCCATACCTATGGTTTCACCTTTATGAATAAAACAGGTATGTGCTGCGTCTAGCTTTTCTGTCATACAATAACTCCGGTTGATACCGGCATGCACCTCAGGTGTAGAATAGATAGGAATATTATATTTCTTTGCCAAATGCCCAACAGCCTTGATATGGTCGGCATGGTCGTGAGTAACAAATACCGCACGTATCGTATCCAGGTTTAACGCATAATCCTTGAATACCTTCTTTATACTTCGTATGCCGATACCCGCATCAATCAATATTCCACATGTCTTTGTTGCCAGGTAATAACAGTTGCCGCTGCTTCCGCTACCCAGGCTTAGAAATCGTACCTCCATATATTATTTGTATTCTTTATTTTTAGGAAGCACAAAAATACAAAAAAGAAAGGAGCCTGCCAATATTAACAGGCAGGCCCCTCCTACAAAACACGGTTCTTACAATTAAAATTCAAAGAATTTCTTCGCATTATTATAGCAGATATCTTCCACCATCTGCTGTACACGTGGCATTTCGCATTCCGGAATTTCACCGTTTTCTACATCATTACCCAACAGGTTACACAACGTACGACGGAAATATTCATGACGCGGGTACGACAAGAACGAACGAGAATCAGTCAGCATACCGACGAAGCGGCTCAGCAATCCCAGTAATGACAAGGCGTTCATCTGTTTTTCCATGCCATCCTTCTGATCGAGGAACCACCATCCTGAACCGAACTGAATTTTTCCAGGGATAGAGCCATCCTGGAAATTACCCAGCATGGTAGCGATAACCTCGTTGGCACACGGATTCAAGTTATACAAAATAGTCTTTGTCAGCTTGCCTTCAGTATTCAGTTTATCCAGGAACTTCGCCATAGCCTTTGCAGTCGTAAACTCACCGATAGAATCGAAACCAGTATCAGGGCCCAAAAGCTTGAACATCTTCGTATTGTTGTTACGGATAGCACCGTAGTGGTACTGCTGAGTCCATCCGGTTTCCCAGTCCATTTCAGCAAATACAATCAGCATAGCCGACTTGAATTTCAGGATTTCCTCCTTGGTCAGTTCCGTACCACCATACACTTTATTAAAGATGGCTCTGATTTCAGCATCTGTATAATCCTCAGCATAGAACTCTTCGATACCATGATCGGACAACTTACAGCCCTGTTCTGCGAAGAATTCATGACGTTTGCGCAACGCAGCTACCATATCGTCGAATGAAGAAATAGTCACACCGCTTACTTCCGATAATTTTTCCATGTACGCACGGAAGTCTGCCGGAACTTCTACAGCCATAGCCTTGTCAGGACGCCATGTAGGCAACATCTTGATTTCGAAACCACTTTCGCGTGTTGCGATATGATATTCCAGTGAATCAACCGGATCATCGGTTGTACATACCGTTTCAACATGGTATCGGCGCATCAGGTTACGTGCCGAGTATTCAGGAGTTGCCAGCTTGGCATTACATTCATCGAAGATTTCGCGGGCAGTAGACGGATTCAAGATTTTTTCAATTCCAAAGCAAGTTTTCAGTTCCAGATGAGTCCAATGATACAACGGATTGCGGAATGTATAAGGGACTGTTTCGGCCCATTTTTCGAATTTTTCCCAATCGGTAGTGTCCTTACCCGTACAATAACGTTCGTCTACCCCGTTGCTACGCATTGCACGCCATTTGTAATGGTCACCGCCCAGCCAGATTTCTGTAATAGACTTGAACTGATAGTCGTCGGCCACCATTTTCGGAATCAAGTGACAATGATAGTCGATAATAGGCATCTTGGCTGCATGATTGTGATACAATTCCTGCGCAGTTTCCGTTTTAAGCAGGAAGTTTTCATCCATAAATTTTTTCATAAAGCTTTATTTTTGAGTTTATGTATTTTGTTCGGTATTTTCATAAAAAACGAATAACGGTAGTAGAATTTGTGTTGTTCAACATCAATTTCGTTTTATTTGCCGTTATCGAACACGAAAGTAGAAATTTTATTTGGAATAACAAAATATTTCGTATATTTGCAGCGATTATTTAATAAAATTAATCTCTTTGAAAGAAAAGAAAAACGTTATTTATAAATATATTTTACCATTAATCGAATACTATTTTTCTCTTTATACCTATTCTAATAAAGAGAAGATTAAATTGTAAAAATACGGAACTTAAAATATACAAGTATGAAAGCATTAAACAAAGAAACTGCAAACAAAACAGTTCGTCCAGAGAGAATCATCCAGTTTGGTGAAGGTAATTTTTTACGTGCATTCGTAGATTGGATTATCTATAACATGGATCAGAAAACCGACTTCAACAGCAGCGTAGTTGTCGTACAGCCTATCGACAGAGGTATGGTAGACATGCTGAACGCACAGGACTGCCTGTACCACGTTAACCTGCAAGGACTCGATAAAGGCGAAACCGTAAACAGTCTGACACTTATCGACGTTATCAGCCGTGCACTGAATCCCTATACACAAAACGACGAATTCATGAAACTGGCCGAACAGCCTGAAATGCGTTTCGTAATCTCAAATACAACCGAAGCCGGTATCGCTTTCGATCCTTCTTGCAAGCTGACCGATGCTCCTGCTTCTTCTTATCCCGGAAAACTGACTCAGTTATTGTATCACCGTTACAAAACCTTTAACGGCGATATGTCAAAAGGTTTGATTATCTTCCCGTGCGAATTGATTTTCCTGAACGGACATAAGCTGAAAGAAACCATCTACCAGTACATCGAATTGTGGAACTTGGGTGATGATTTCAAGAACTGGTTCGAAAAAGCCTGCGGCGTATACGCTACACTGGTAGACCGTATCGTACCGGGATTCCCGCGCAAGGAAATTGCTGAGATTAAAGAAAAATTACAGTACGATGATAACCTGGTTGTACAGGGCGAAATTTTCCACTTGTGGGTTATCGAAGCTCCGCAGGAAGTTGCCAAAGAATTCCCTGCCGACAAAGCCGGACTGAACGTATTGTTCGTACCGTCTGAAGCTCCTTACCATGAAAGAAAAGTTACCTTGCTGAACGGTCCTCACACCGTATTATCACCGGTAGCTTACCTGTCGGGCGTAAATATTGTCCGTGATGCCTGCCAGCATCCGGTTATCGGCAAGTACATCCACAAAGTAATGTTCGACGAGCTGATGGAAACCCTGAACCTTCCGAAGGCAGAACTCGAAAAATTTGCTCACGACGTTTTGGAACGTTTCAACAATCCGTTTGTCGACCATCAGGTTACTTCCATCATGCTGAACTCATTCCCGAAATTCCAGACTCGTGACCTGCCGGGCCTGAAAGTATATCTGGAACGCAAGGGAGAACTTCCAAAAGGACTGGTACTGGGTCTTGCAGCCATTATCACTTACTACAAAGGCGGTGTACGTGAAGACGGAGCAGAAATCGTACCAAACGACGCACAGGACATCATGGATCTGCTGAAGCAGCTTTGGGCTACAGGCGATACTCAGAAAGTTACCGAAGGCGTACTGGGAGCAGAATCTATCTGGGGCGAGAACTTGAACAACATCCCGGGCCTGACTGCTGCTGTAAAAGCCGATCTGGACAGCATTCAGACAAAAGGTATGCTGGAAACAGTAAAATCTATTCTGTAATTAATTGTTAGAAATTCCATAAAAGAAAGAGGGAAAATATCCTGCAAGGTTCAGGATATTTCCCTCTTTTCTTATACTATCTCCAACCACTTTTAGCAAAAAATATTTTTACACAAATCATATCGGCTCCTTATCTGAAATTTTCCTCCGGATGCCTCTACAGCCCCTCAGCAATGGTCACGAAAAACGTGCCGAGAGAAAAATATTTTTTGTACAAATTTAAAAAAAACGTCGAGACAAATTACTCAAAACATGCTGACGTTTTGGGCAGCAGATCTGCGGCTTCTTGCTTCTGCTGATTTTTCTTTACAAGTATCGGATCTACATAATTGTTCTACAAGCCATATATCTTTGCTGTTTCACCCAAACAGCTTTTTAATCTATTCACATGGAATTACTGATTTTCCAATATAATATTTATGATAGCTTTATACTATAGAACATACAACACTTTCAATTAATATATGACAATTTACTATAGCGTGATAATTTATAAAAACGTAATATGTAATATACTCAAATACACTTCCCAAACTCCAAGTATCGTTTTTTGAATTTCTTATAGACTTGTACGTAATATTCCGGTAAATAGAGAATCATTGTATCTACAAAATTTTCCAGTGTGATTGCACTCAGCTTATAAGCATATTCCGGTTTCAAATATGTTGTAACCGACCGGATTTCTTCTTCCGTTGACGGATGCTCCTTAGGAGAAAGCACTACAGAATACGAGTCTTTCAGTCCTTCAACGATTCTGTACCGTTCTGTAAGTAAAAGATTTCTATAAATTTGTGTAAGCTTTATTTTATGATCTATTAATAGCTCTTTAAATATATCGTCGAATAAACCTGTATCAATGAGCATTTGTTTCTGCTCCTCACATTTTTGTGCTTCGTTTACTCCAAGCACATCCGTATATTTTGTTTCGATTGCAATGATATACTTATCCCCCTTATCATCCAGAAACTTAATATAAGCATCCATAGCCGATTTGTCTTTCGTATATTTTTCGGTCGGTGTCGGTATGAACTCCAGACCTATCTCCGTTACATTGAATATTGGAATATTTTTAAAAACGGATTTTATGGCAAGCGTTACCTTATCCGGATTTTGTTTTAAGAGTAACATTAGGGGATGAAATAAATTGAATGCCATTGGCATACTCGAAAGTAAATTATTGAACAATCGGAATTCATCTATTGTTTCACCATTTTTCCTTTTTTTGACTCTCTCTTTGGCATATTCGAAAGTTTCCTTCATCAAAAAGTTTTTCCCAGAAACTTCGCCTCCAGTAATCATGTTCCCATATTTTCGCTTGGAAGTTCTTGTGGGTCCACCCCCTTCTTTTTCTCCGATTTCTACTCGATACATTGACTGGAGCAATCTTGCTTTTTGAGTAAAAGCATTATCGCTTCTACACTGGTTTCCGTATACATTGTCCATCATTTCTAAATATTATCGTAAATTACTTGTAATAAATAAAGCCTAATGTATCTTCCAATCCTCTAAAATTCTTCTCAAGACTATTAAAAATAGTACCTGACCAAACCTTCGTAAGATATTACTGCCTATTTCTAATAGGTATTGAGCAGCGAATCATCTTCCCCTCTCATGCTGATAAGAGAATTATTGTCTTTGCCTGTTTTTTCCAACAGATTGATTCAAGATGATAAGATACAATTTACCCTTCACCTCCTTCACAGATACTACCGAGTTCCGATTGTTTCAGCAGCAGTGTGAAGGGCGTGAAGGGCAAAAAAGGGTAATAAATTTCTTAAAACAGACTTATTTTACCGGAATGCGGATAATTCCGGCCTTCACGCCCTTGGCTGTGGCTTGAAGTTCTATATCGCCAACCTTTTCTCCCGACTGAACGATCACCGTAAGCATGCCTCCGAAAGCATGCATTTCCGGCTTGTGGAATAAATCGAGACAGGTAGGATCACCGTTTGCCGAAGCACGGTACTTACCTGCTCCCTTCACTTTGAAGTTGACCAGCCGTCCGTCGTTCGGACACAAGTTGCCATCCTTGTCGACAATACGTAGCGTAACATACGCCAAGTCCTTACCATCCGCCTGCAGCGAAGTACGATCCGTTACCAGTTCAATGTGATGCGGCTTACCTGCTGTGCGGATAGTCTTTTCGGCAGCCGGATTACCCTGTTCGTCGTAAGCTACCACCTTTACCTCTCCCGGCTGATAAACCGCATCGTACCACATCAACCGGTAGCGGTTTTCCACCGTCCCATCCTTACGTTTGGTCTGCCGTCCGTAACTCTTTCCATTGATGAATAACTCAGCTGAAGGGTAATTTGTATAGACAAACACCGGAGTCTTTTCTCCCTCACGTCCTTCCCAGTTCCAGTGCGGCAGGATGTGCAGTGTTTCAGCCTCCTTGTTCCATACACTACGGTACAGATAATAACGATCTTTCGGAATAGATGCCAGATCGATGATACCGAACATCGAACTATGGTTCGGCCATGCGTCCGTGTCATACGGGCTTGGCTCACCTAAATAATCGAACCCTGTCCATACAAACTGTCCGATGGTCCAGTCGTGATCCTCTGCACGGGCAAAATCAATGTCAGGAATGTTCGACCAGCTGCAATACTCCAGATCGTACGACGACGACTGATGGTCATCGTACATCGCACCCGCCTTACGCTCCACCGGGAACTTATATACGCCGCGAGAGCTGACAGTAGACGACGTTTCCGACCCAAGGATGAGATTTTGCGGTAAACGTTCGTAAGCCTCGTCGTACATGTGTGCACGATAATTCAGTCCCGGAATATCCAGCATCGCAGCAAAGCCGTTTGCCAGCACACTCTTCACCTGATCCATACCGCAGGTTACCGGACGCATCGGATCCTCCCGATGGCAGATATCCTGCAAGAACTTCGCCACCTTGTAACCTTCCGGACTCCATTGCGTAGGCACCTCGTTGCCGATACTCCACATCACGACACACGGATTGTTCCGGTACTGGCGGAGCATGTTCACCATATCCTTTTTCGCCCACTCGTTAAAAAAGCGGTGATACCCGTTGTCGCACTTGGCAATATCCCATTCGTCGAACGGCTCAAGCATCATCATGAAGCCCATTTCATCGCAAAGCTCAACCAACTCGGGCGCAGGCATATTATGCGATGTACGGATCGCATCACATCCCATGTCCTTGAGCAACGTCAACTGATGACGGAGTGCCGCCACATTGACAGCCGCTCCCAAAGGCCCCAGGTCGTGATGATTGCACACTCCCTGAAATTTGCGGTGTTTCCCGTTCAGGTAAAAACCTTTGTCGGGCACATACTCTATGGTACGAATACCGAAACGTGTAGTATACGTATCGAGCAACGTATCACCCGCATAGATTTTCGACACCGCTTTATATAGTATTGGAGTTTCGGGCGACCAAAGTTTCGGCTGCTCCACAATAAAATTCTGCGTAAAAGGCTGATCGTGATTAATGTATCCCTTATTAGTCTTGGTCGAAACCACCTGTCCATCGGCATCCACAATGTCCGTCGTCACAGTCAGCTCCGTCTTTCCCGCATTCAGAATCGTAGTGTGAAGGCAGACAGAAGCATATTCATCCTTCACAAACGGAGTCGTAATTTGAGTACCCCATACCGGTACATGAATTTTTTCCGTCGTTACCACATGCACATTCCGATAAAGTCCTGCACCCGGATACCAGCGCGATGACTGAGGACGATTCTCCAATCTTACAGCAAGTACGTTATTTTTACCGTCTTCATTTACCAGTCCGGTAACATCGCAATAAAACGAATTATAGCCGCAAGGCCAGAAACAAGCCTCCTTTCCGTTGACGAACACCCGTGCCTCACTCATTGCCCCGTCGAAAATCAGCGTGGTCTGTTTGCCGGGAGTAGAATGGAATGTTGTACGATACCATCCCGTACCCACGTATGGTAGCCCTCCCGTACGTCCGGTCTTCAGGCTTGCCTGAGTTTCAAAATTCTGTGTAACAGCTACGTTCTGCAAATCATTATTCTTGTCGAAAGGTCCGAAAATAGCCCAGTCGTGCGGAATGGTTACAGTTTCCCACTTGGTATCATTAAATGCGGGAGCTTCGGCGTTGCTCACCTCTCCTTTCGTAAACTTCCATCCTTTTTCCAGCAAGTATTCACTTCGCTGAGCATTGAGATTTAAAGTCAGGCAAAATCCCATTGCCATGAGATAAAATGTCTTCATTCTTGTTTTTCTTGATATTAAATGTTAATGAATTTTTATATTCTATCCCTTGTTTCATCTATGAAAGATAAGTCTTTCTAAGTATAGATGTGCCTCTGTCTTAGCATCTTTCTCACCATCAGATTATAGGGACTCAACAAAGATACGATTTCTTGGCAGAAGAAAAAGTATAGTTCATGGAATATTGTCTAAAACTCTTGTGGATTCAATGGCGTAGAATGATTGGATGTGTGGGGAACTTAAAATATTATAAATAAAGTTCATGCAATTTCATATGTTAATATACTTCTCCGTCTTTCAGCAGATTTAAGTGACTTGTCATATTCGTTTAAAGTATTCTTTACAGATAACAGATATTAGACTCACTTACCTTTATTTTGAAAAATTATAGTTGATATATGAAATTTCCATGGCAAAACGGGTATAATTGAATATAAATAAAACAAATATAACTATGCTCACAGAAATCTTTATCGAAAAGAACTTTCCGAAAGGAAAGCTTACATTGGTTGGTGGTCGTCCAGCTATAGGTATAACTTCTTTTGCCATTTCTCTTACTATTAGCCTTGCCAAGTTCAACAAAAGATGTATCTATTTCTCCGTAGGAATGGAAGAACAACAGTTGATAGAAAAAAGATATAAACGTCAAGTCGATATAGAAGAATATAACGCCATAGCCGGCAATATAACTATTGATGACACATGGGAGGATCTTAATACTAGCTATATGCGTAAACAGATTGAACTCTACCAACCTGATTATATCATTATAGACTATATACAAGTAATGACCTGCAACCATCCGTCGATGGACCGAAAGACTGAAATGCAAGCAATTTTAAGGGAATTAAAAACTTTGGCAAGTGATTGCAAGATATCTGTGATTGGTATGACTAGGCTAAAAATATTTTACAAAGACAATGCTTCATATTTTTTGAGTCCAGACATTTTTAAAGAGCTCCTTTCGGATAACTTAGAAGATATTAACCTGACCTGTATTCACCGAGGTGATCATTTTAGAATATATGAATATGGCAGTAATGGCGAAGTGGCATTTGGTAAAACAAAATTTATAACCTATCACGATAATAATCCTGAAATTACCTACTTGTTGTTCAATCCTAACACAATAAGATTCTCTATGTTTCCAAGTGTGATGTATATCCATGGACTTTCTTCTTCCGGAGCTTCTTCTACCGCAAGCAATTTACGCAAACTTCTACCTCAATATGATGTATTGTCTCCGGATTTGCCCATCCAACCTCAGGAAGCATTAACCATGCTGAAGGACTTATGTGAGTTATATAAGCCAGAAATTATCATCGGCACCTCAATGGGAGGCATGTTCGCCCAACAACTTAGGGGGTATAAAAAGATACTTGTAAATCCGGCATTTCACGTTTCCGAGTTCATGCGTACACAACTGGGAGTGCACGATTTTCTGAATCCACGTAAAAATGGAGAAACTCAATATGAAATAACTTCAAAGTTATGCGATAACTACCAAGCCATCGAAGCTAATCAATTTGCAGATATAACAGATTTCGACATAAAGAACACATACGCTTTGTTTGGAACACAAGATACACTTGTTCATGGATACGATGAATATATAGGTTATTATCGAAATGCCATGATGTTTGAAGGAGAACATCGGTTGAACTTTGAGATTCTAAAAAAAATAGTTGTACCTTTAGCAAAAATAATATTATGACGATGAATGGAATGCAATCATTATTCGATAAAATTTGTTTACTCAATCAGACCTACAAAAGACTGGAAGATGAAAAAGGAGAAAGCTACAACCTGTTCAAGGTAATTGATATGACCTCCAATGAAACAAGTGTGCATTCAGCCTTCCTTGCCGATTTGTTTAATCCGAAAGGACTGCATCATATGGGAGATGTGTTCCTGAAACTATTCATAGACGAGTTTCTGAACGGTGTATCCTTTTCCACCGATACTGTCATAGTGGAGCAGGAAAAATATATCGGCCCTGTGACAACAACCACAGGTGGGCGTCTGGATATTATCATAACCGACGCTAAAGGAAAAGCAATTATCATAGAGAATAAAATATACGCTTCCGACCAGGAAAACCAACTTATCCGTTATCACAACTATGCTGAGGGAAAGTACACCGATTATAAATTGTTTTATTTATCGCTTGATGGAACGGTTCATGACGAAGATAAGACGGCTAAACATGGTGATAAAGAATTAATAGAAGAAGAACACTACTTCACTCTCTCATACGAAAGCGATATACTAAAATGGCTGGAACAATGCCGTGAGAAAGTTGCGGACAAGCCTTTGATTAGAGAAGGTATCAGCCATTATATCAACCTGATTAAACATTTAACAAATCAAACTATAAGCAAGGAGATGGAAAAGGACTTAAAAGATCTGATATTAGAAAATCCAAAATATATTCAGAATTTAGGTATTATCAAAAAAGCAATCACGTTGAGTGAAATTGAATTGCAGAAAAGATTCTGGGAACTCTTAAAAAAGAAAATGGAAGAAGTTGGTTATCCGGTTATTGAAGATGGAACCTATAGATATGCTTTAGATAAAAAAGAAGACCGTATCAATAAATATTATAATGGTAATTTTAATAACAAGAGATATGGTTTTGAGTTTCTTGTAAATGATTGTGGAAAATACGAAATAAGATATGCTGTCAGAATGGACGAACCAATGGTTTATGGTTTCTTTATCAGAGGAAATGAAGATAACAAAAGAAAAATCTCCAACAACCCGAAATTCAATCATATTATAAATACAATAAGTAATTCATTATCAACATATAAGCCCGATAAGGCTGGATATTATTTGGGAGAAATAGACTGGGATGGCAAACAAACAGAATTTATAAACCTGCAATTCAAAAAGTTAGATTCCGAGACATTGTACGCTCTTTCTAGCATGGATGAAACCATATCGAAGATTACAGATACCATCAAAAGAGATATTTATACTTTAAAAGAAAAGACTAAAGATCTGTATTATTAATGCTATTATACCTTAAACTGCAATTTCCCTCTGTCCATAAGTATAATTGAACCCCAATGATTTAATTATATATGACAGAGGTAATTAAGCTACACACTGTACGGTTTATTGTCCGTTCACCTCGAATGGGGGATGCTCTAGGCATCCTTATTTGCTCCAATGAAGGACAAAGACACCACAATGGTAATCGACTTCACTCCTATGACAACATCAGTGAAGCGGAAGGCAAAATTCGGGGCGACATATCCAATGGAAATTACTTTCCAAAAAGTGAGAATTATTCATGGTGAAAAGCAAAAATATTAAATCTGCTACTTCTTTTTACAAGGATTTTTGGAGGAAAGGCTATATGTCAGAAGTGGTGGAATCAATAAAATGATATCTGTTTTTTTATGCTATAACATTTTATTTTTGTTCAAATACCGTATATTCGTGCAACTAACATAAAAAACTGAATTATGAAAAATCGCAAAAGCCCTTGTTGCTAACCTTAGCAAAATTGTTGTTATCTCTTTTGGATGTTATGTCTGGCATGAATACCAAAAAAAATTAGAATTTACAGAAAGCGGCCGAAAAGAAAACGAAGAGTGGGTACTTAGTCAAAGATACCTTTGGAGGTCAAAGAAATTAGAATCACCGTCTGATTTACAAATGTGTAGAATGGAAATCTATAACAGTGATCTGACAGATGGGGAAAAAGCTAAAGAAGATGGAGAGTTGGAGCACAGATATAGAGCTCAACAACTCCAAAAAGAGAAAACTAAAACCTATGAGGATTATTATTGGAAATAACGGTATGTGGTTTACTCCAGATCATTATATCACTGTTATAAGAATAAAATTTTAAAACTATGAACGGATTATTTTTTACAGATAACATTAACGAATGCTTAAATTCGAAAGCTTTTATTGCGCATATCGCTCCAGTAAGCAATAAATTAGATTTGTTTACTAAACTTTCTAAAGCTCTTCATTTTCCAGACTATTTCGGGAAAAACTGGGATGCATTAATTGATTTATATTATGACTTCCATTGGATTTTGGAAAAAGATATTATTATCTTTCATGAAAATCTTTCCGGGCTATCAGAGCAAGATTTAAAAACCTATCTGCAAATAATTTTTATAGCGTTGAATGTATGGAGCGATGAAAAAGTGCATCGAATTTCTTTTGTCTTCTCTTGTCAAGATGAAGATAAAATACTGCACATTATTTCTAATAAATTAAAATAACATAAATTTCTATTACTACAATCAATAACTTATTGGGAAATTTAAGCAAGCTGCTAAACAAAAATGTACTATTTTAGCAATATAACATCAATACGGTTTTACAAATCAAAAAACATAAATTTATGCAAGAAATAATATTTTACGATTCTAAAAATGTACCTTACATGACATGGTACAATTTTTCTTATAATCAACAAAATGGGACATTACTATTTAATGTGCAGTTTGAATATTCCATCTTTAATATTTCCGAATGTTATAAGACCAATATTACACAAATCATTAATTTTGAGAAAGAATTACAAAATTTATATCATGGACTAAGCCATAAAATTTCATTTATTTCAGATGATTATTCACTATATATTGAATTGGTATCAAATCAGTTTGGGCATATCTATCAATATGTACATCTTACTAAAAAGTCAGATAGCGGAACTGAATTTACATTACATTTAGATTTTGACCAAAGTTTTATTCCTAAGTTGTTAAACTTTATTCACGAAATATCACAAGTCCAGCCTTGTGCGGAAAGTATCGACTCTGTCTATCCTAACATTTGCAGCATCGATTTCATTCAAAAAGAAATGCTTGAGTTCAATGATTATATTCATATGAACATAAAATTAAAAGAATCTTTTTTTCAGGTACTAATGGATACCGACATAAACACAGATGAACTTATCTCCTTTAAGCAAGATTTAACTTTATTCCAAGAAGGGAAAATAAGTGAAGTGCTTTTAGCCCCACTCGGAGAATATTGGAGTATACGGTTTATAAGAGCAAAAGATGGAGTAAAGATACAAGGAAACATTTGTGATAAAAATATCATTTTCCTACAACATAATCTAACTTTTAATTGGATTGTCAATCAAGATTGGATGCATCATTTTCAGCAGAAGATTTCGAGGATGTAAATTAAACTGTGCCAGCAAAGAGTAAAAAATATCAACTTTGCTATCATAGTTTGATCTACATCCTCTAACACCCCCAACAGTATGAGTTATTTTTCGATTTTATATCGAACTTACGTTTATTAAAAAAGTCGTATCAAACTTTGTTTTTAAGTAATGATACGACTCTGCCTTTTGTTCTTTAAGGATATTCAAAAATTTCAGAACCTGCATTCAACTTTACTAAAATCTGATTCTGCCCCACACTTCATCAACGGACAACGCTTTTAATCCAACTCTGCAAGTCATTATTATTTACTCTATTCAGTAATTTACCCGTTTGCCAGTCCAAGTCCGGATACGCTTTCTTCAGTTCAGTTACACTGTTGCTTATACTGCTACTACCGGACGTAGCAAAAGGGACGATTGTTTTTCCTTTCAGGTTATGACTCTCGATAAATGTATTGATTATCCGTGGTGCGCAATTCCACCAGATTGGATAACCCAGGAAGACAACATCGTAATCTGCCATGTTTGCCTTCAGCCCTTTCAGTGCCGGACGTGACTTGACGTTGTTCATTTCGATCGAACTGCGCGATTGCTTATCATGCCAGTCGAGATCGGCACGAGTATACGGACTTTTAGGCTCTATGGCAAACAACTCTCCCCCGGTAATGTTTGCAATACTGCGGGCAACCTTGGCTGTTGTCCCAGTCGCAGAAAAATACGCAACAAGTGTTTTTGATGACAGTTCATTTGTTGTTTGTTTTTCTTTCTTTTGGGCACATACGGTACAGCATATCATAAGAAAGGCTGCCAGAGATAATAAAATTTTTTTCATATCACATATCTGTTTAACGTTTTTCTCAAAGATACAAATTTCCTTCTCTTATCAGCATGCTATCGCTATCAGAATCCGACTTGCTTTTGCTGTTCAGCATTATACCGGTCACCTGTTACGGGAATTGCTGCTACTGCATCTTCCAGTTTTTTCCATTCTTCAGCAGCAAGCGTAAAATCCAGTGTGCGTAAGTTCTCTTCCAGATGCGAAAGTTTTGTCGTACCCGGAATGGGGACAATCCACGGCGCCTTTTGCAAAAGCCATCCCAGCGCCAGTTGCGCCGATGTCATGCCCCGTTCCCGTCCGAAGCGCTGAAGTACATTTACAATACGATAATTAGCACGCATTGCTTCCGGAGTAAAACGAGGAAGAGTCTGTCGGTTATCATTGGTCGGATCGAATTCGGTATATTCATTCAGATCGCCCCCAAGGAAACCGCGGTTCATCGGACTATAAGGTACAAAGCCAATACCTAATTCACGACAGACATCCAGTACGCCGTTTCTCTCCACTTCCCGATGCATCAGGTGGTATTCGCTCTGAATGGCGGTGAGCGGACAGACAGCATGTGCCTTCCGAATCGTATCGGCACTGACTTCGCACATGCCCCAGTGTAAGACTTTTCCCTCTTTCATCAAATCCTGAATGGTACCTGCCACTTCCTCTATTGGAGTATTCGGATCAAAGCGATGTTGGTAAAATAAAGGTATCACATCGGTACGCAAACGTTTCAGTGATTCTTCACAATAACGACGGATGGTTGCAGGACGACTGTCTTGCCGCCCCGTAGCCTTCCCCTCAATAACTTCGTGACCGAACTTGGTCGTAACATTCACCTTCCCATGAAAACTCCCCAAGGCCTCCCCTGCCAGCTCTTCGTTATTCAATGGTCCGTAGATGATGGCAGTATCGAAGAGAGTCACCCCACGATCCATTGCTTCGTGTAACAAACGGATGCACTGCTGCTTATCGGGATGATAACTCCGGTTGTAGGTCATTCCCATAACTCCGAATCCCAAGGTAGAAACCTCGAAGGCAGCTTCTCCCGTACCTAATATGCGATGTGCAGTCATACGGGCAGCTTGTACTTTTTCCGCTTCCTTCATCTTTTCCCCTCTTGCCAAGGAAATAGCAGCCTGCACTTTATCCAAAGCTGGCGAAACGGTCAATGCCGCTCCCACAACCGTCGCTGTTTTTAAAAATTCGCGACGACTGTAACATTTCTGCGTATTCATCTCTTCCATATCTGATTCGTTTAATCAATGAATAGAGAAAGCTCCATCAACCAGCAGTGCATGTCCGTCGACAAAACTTGCTTGAGAACTACACAACCATAATACCGCATTGGCTATTTCCTCCGGATTACCCAGTCGACCGGCAGGAATGTCGCGTACCAGTTCTGTTTTCAAAGAGGGATTCCGACGCATCAGTTCTTCTGCCATCGGCGTGCAAATCGCTCCCGGACACACCGCATTGATACGAATACCCTTTGCGGCGTAATCAATGGCAGCTGTCCGTGTTAGCCCGATTACCGCATGCTTGCAAGCAATGTAGGCAGCCTGTCCGGGGAAACCTGTCACTCCACCTTGAGAAGATGTATTGACGATAGCTCCTCCACCTTGCGCCAGCATCTGGCGAATCTCGTATCGCATGCAGTTCCATACCCCTTTCAAGTCGACAGCTACGGTACGGTCGAACTCCTCATCGGTGATTTCAGCCATTGGCCGCTGGGGAGTCTGAATACCCGCATTGTTGTGAGCAGCGTCCAGTCGTCCATACGTCGCAACAATCCAGGCAATCATCTTTTCTACAGCCTGCGTATCCGAAACGTCACACCGGTAGGCTACAGCCTGATAGTCTTCTTCCACCAGTTTGGCAGCTTGCACTGTCGGCTCTTTAATATCTGCCAGTACAGTTATATAGCCAGCTTTGGCAAATGCCTCGGCACAGGCAAGGCCGATACCCATTGCGTAACCGGTAACCAAAGCTACCTTTCCGTTTGCTACAGTTGTTTCCATCTTTCTAATTTTTAATGTTCATCATTCTGACGTAAAAGTAGCAGGTATCGGAAAGAAAACTTTTGCTTATCGGCTCAAAGGCATTTGTTTTAAAGCTCACTTCGAAAAAGATTTCGGGAGCAATTGTGACAACCCTTTAATAGCAGCTTTAGATGTTTATATGCTGTTTATTGGAGAGCAACCATACATTTCTTTGTAGACTTTCGAAAAGTGGGATAGGTTCTTGAAAACGACATCGAAACAAACTTCCGTTACTTTCCGTTTACCCGACCGCATTAGTGCATGGGCAGCTTCCAGTCGGCGACGAATCAGCCATTTCTGCGGAGGCAAATCACTTATCTTTTTAAAATCACGCTTGAATGTGGCAAGGCTGCGCCCCGTATATTTCGCAATTTCCTCCAGAGTAAGATCGCACATGTAATTCTTATTTAGAAAGTCGAGAATATCTATTTTCCACGGATCGACAAAATCGAATAAAGACGCATACAAACTCTTGTCAGTATGCAGTAGCAGGTACAGTCCTTCCATCATCTTCAATTTCAGAATTTCATCCGATGGCTGGACTCCTGCTTCAAAATAAGGAATGACGGATTCGAACAGACTGCGGACATCCGGACGTTCGTGAGGAAATACATACAAGCTTTTCTTATTTCTTTGAACATCAGGAAATTCTTTCTTATCAAACATCTGATAAGCCTCACGCAGGAATTGTCGTGAAAACTTCAATACAATGGAACGATAGGGAGTTTTGTTTTCAATATGCTTTTGCAGCCACATGCGATGATCGCGGCACATAAACGCACAGTCTCCTTGCCGAAGAATGGTTTTACGACCTTGTTCTTCTGTTATTTCCAGTTTGCCAGAGCAGAGATAAATCAGTGTATGTTCACGATTCTCGTGCGCACATTCCTTTTCATCCGTAAAATAACTGGCTATCAGAATATTCGAGCAATTGAATACATCTAATCTTTCCATAGTTTTCTTTTGTCTTCCGGCAAAGATAATACATTCTCTTCTTATCTATTTTGCTGGAAGGCTCATTCCTTACCATAAAAATAAGCCGCCGTAGCTCCTCCATCTACAAGAAAGTCTGATCCTGTGATGAATGCTCCTCGATTGCTCATCAACAATTCTGCTACATTCGCTACTTCGTCTGCGGTTCCCGGACGGTGTGCTGGACACTGCGCAAACATCTTCTTATAAAATTCACCACGCACACCATTAAATTCGTCAAGAGCCAGTGGGGTAACAATAATACCAGGAGAAATGGAGTTAATACGCGCTCCTCTTCTACCCCATTTTACAGCCTCCGACATGACACGTTTTACATTGCAGCGTTTAGCCAACTGGTAGGCATGGAGTGTATCGCGGATCTGTTGTGGCTGCAAGACATCAAGCTCTAATAGTCTTTCTGTCGGTGTACAAGCCAGCAGTTCATCGGTTTCTGCACCGAGTGCAGGCAGACGATGTCCGGACTGGCTGGATACAGTAACACCTGTTCCTCCTTGCCTGATGACTTTCCCTACCTCTTCCAACAAGACTGCGGTACCATATAAATCAACTTTCAGAATGGTTTCTACCGATGCCTGCGAAGGAGAAACTCCCGCCGCATTGACCAGCATAGCGATTTCTCCATATTGCTGCGCCGTGTCAATCAATTTTAGGATAGAGGTTCGAGATGACAGATCCATTTCTACCGGAAGTACATCAAATCCGGCGCGATTCATCGTATCGGCCACGGCTTGCGCATTTTCAATCCGCTTGTCGCCGACTACAATTTTCATTCCATATCCCATTCGCCGGGCTATCGCCATACCGATCTGTCCGGCACCTGTAAGCAACATCACTTCTTTTTGCATATCGTATACAATTTATTTTATTGATTTCTAGTGCAAAGTTATCCCTTGCTATTCTATCTATTGTTATACAAAACACAGAATTACTGCATAAAAACACCGTTTTTCTTTTATACACAACGATGGAACAAGAATCCTTCTTACCTTTGTAATATAAATAAATCCCGATGAAAACAGACTTATTGAATATTGAAACCATAACGGAATACGATGATATGCTCGGTGTAGAAACCTTGCATCCACAAGTAAGTGTAATCGATCTTTCGAAAGCGAAACCCATGCACCATTTACGGCATACCTTCAGTTTTTATGTAATTTTCCTGAAAGACGAAAAAAACTGCGATTTGATTTATGGCCGTCAGCGGTACGATTACCAAAAAGGATCGGTAATCTGTCTTGCTCCAGGACAAGTCATCGGCATAGAAGATACGGGCGAAGAATTTCAACCTCAAGGTTATGCCTTGTGTTTTCATCCGGATTTGATTCGTGGCACCAATCTTGGCCGTAGCATCAAGGAATACACTTTTTTCTCGTATGAAGTGAACGAGGCTCTCCATCTTTCTGAACGGGAACGCCATACTTTCATCGACTGTCTCATGAATATTCAGGAAGAACTGCAACATTCCATAGACCGTTTAAGCAAAAGGCTGATTGCCAACCATATTGAACTGTTGCTTAATTACTGTCTGCGCTTCTACGAACGGCAGTTCATTACCCGTCAGAATGCCAATCGTGATATCCTGACTCGTTTCGAAAGATTTCTGAATCTATATTTTGTCGATGAGAATGCCATGCAGAAAGGGTTGCCTACAGTGAAATATTGCGCTGCCGAACTTTGCCTTTCACCTAATTATTTTGGTGATTTAATTAAAAAGGAAACGGGTAAAACGGCTTTAGAATATATACAAGACAAAATAATCGACATTGCCAAAGAACGACTGCTCCTTCCCGATCACTCTATCAGCGAAGTAGCCTATCAACTTGGCTTTCAGTATCCGCAACATTTTACTCGTGTTTTTAAGAAGGCTACCGGAATGACACCTCATGAGTATCGGAAACAGCCGGAGTAAAGAATGGGTGTTAAGACGGAAAAAGATTTTAGCCCGCATTTCTAAAAAAGGAAACACAGAATTCATTACATTTGCAGTAATCAAATTCTGATCTTATGAACCGCAGATTACTATCCGTTGGCGTCTTTCTGACGCTCATGCTGACTTCTTTGTTGGCTGGACATCATAACTATTGTACTGCCAGAAATGAACTAACAGCCGATTTGAATCAGGCGCTGGCACAGACACTTAAAGAGAATAGGGATTATATCATTACACAAGATACGATAAAGACTTACAAACACCTTCGTCAGACTTCGGGCGGACAGGTACTGATTGCAGTTTCCGACGAACGCTTTTGCCACCATCTGAAGAATAAACGGTTGCAGAAAACGGCATTTATTACTTTCGATGTGGTAGACAATCGTTATCGGAACCAATTGCCGGATGAGCATGTTATTTGCAGCGACACACTGATGGTGCGTGACAAACATGCGGGAGAAATACTTGCACTGAAGGGATATGCCCGCTTGTCGGCCGCCAGTGTGTTCGGTATGTCGGATCAGCGTATTCCGGCTGCTTGCATGATTTCGGCTTTTCTTTGGGCGATGCTGTCGTGGCTCTATCTGAGAAAGAAACAGGAAGAGCCGGAAGTTGTTACCGGCTTCGGGGGACTGGTTTATTCAGAAGCGGACCGGCGGTTTTATACAGCGGCACACACTCCTATCCGCTTTACTCCCATGCAACAGCAGCTCATGCTGCTATTTTGGAATGCACCGTCACATTCATTGACTAAAGAAGCCATCTGTACGGCACTCTGGCCCAAGAAAGAGGATGCCAATGATACGCTTTACACGCTTATTCGTAGGCTGAAACCAATAGTAGAAGAGCATACAGATCTGAAAATCGTGGCAGACAGAGGTCGAAATTATTCACTGGAAATCAACAAGGTAGAAAACTGACATCGAAATGTCAGGCAAATGTCAGTGTTTGTTCTGGCAGTAGTCTGACTCAACCCTCTACATTTGTTTCCAAAACATCAAAACAGAAACAAATGGAATGGTTAACAAATCAGTTTCAAGGTAATGTCTCTGCGGAGCATTCCTTGGTATATGGTATCAGTCAGATTGCTCGGAAAGGCTGTGTCGGCATCACGTTTATACTTTTTTCGCTTACCGTATCTGCACAGACTACTGATCAGAGTATCGAACTAGGAGAAGTAGAAGTAAAAGCTGCACGGATTATTCATAAAACAGACGGCTTGTTGCTCTACCCTTCCGATGCTCAGAAAGAAGCATCCAGCTCGGGGTATAGTGTCTTGCAAAAACTTAGTCTGCCCAATATCCGCATCAATGAAGATGCCCGTAGTATATCTGCTATCGACAATAAAGGAAGCGTGCAATTACGCATCAATGGCATTATTGTAGATCAGGCGGAAATGTTGTCGCTCGATCCGAAAAGCATTCTCAAAATTGATTTCATCGACAACCCCGGCGTACGTTACGATGAGGGAATCGCTTACGTTATCGATATCACGACACGGCGTGCAAGTAGTGGATATACGGTTGGTACATCCCTAAGCCAGTCGCTGAATGCCAAAAACGGAAACTATACGGTTTATGGTAAGTGGAATACGGGGAAAAGCGAATTTTCGTTGAACTACGACTTCGGATATAAGGATTTCGAAGGAGACCGGATGGAGGAAACGGCTTATTATCACTTGAATGATGGTTCGGTTTATACTATTCAGCGTAACGATATCGCTTCACGCAGCCGATATTTTAATAATAGTGTGAAGCTGACCTACAATCTAACTGATTCTACACGTTATGTGTTTCAGGCATCTCTAAGCGGCGATTTCAATCACGTGCCGGGCGACTTCAACCGGAAAAATGTAGTGGACGGGAAGAATGAGTACGTCGCTACCCAGCAAGACAACAGCCGGACGGGAAGTCCGGTACTCGACCTTTATTATTTCCAGCAACTCACTCCCCGACAGTCGGTCACGTTGAATGTCGTAGGTACCTATATCGATACAAATTCTTTTACCAGTTACGATGAAGGCTCTCCTTACCGGTACAATGTAGATGGTAAGACCTATTCGCTGTTGAGTGAAGCAATTTACGAAAACAAGCTGAAGCCTTTTACCCTTACCGCCGGTATCAATTACAGCCAGAAGTACACGAACAATGCATATACGGGAGATGTTTCTTCACTCACCCTGATGCACAACAACCGCCTCTATCTGTTTTCCGAGATAAAAGGCTATTGGGGCAAATTGCGTTATTCGGCAGGCGTAGGCGCAAGTTACCTGCACTACCGCCAACAGGAGCATACGTACGACTACTGGACATTTTGTCCGAAGGCGGCACTGAGCTACGATTTCACCAATGCCCTGCAAGTAAGCTATAATTTCCAGTCGAACGAGCGTACTTCCCGCATAGCCATGATCAGCGATGCCATGATCCGTACCAATAGCATGGAATGGACTGCCGGAAGTCCTGACCTCAAGCCTAACAGAGAAACATATCACACTCTTAGACTATCATACTCCGATACTCGCCTGCAAGCATACATCGAAGGCTTTTATAGGCTATGTCATCGCCCGAACATGGCGGTGTACGAACGGACAGCAGACGATCAGTTTATCTATACCCAGCGTAACCAGAAGGAAATCGATGTCTTGCAGACGTCAGGATATGCCAACTACTGGCTGCTGCCCGAGAAACTTTCCGTAGCCTTATACGGCGGACTGTTCCGCTGCTTCAATTTCGGATATGACTATACTCACTGCTATACTTCTTATTTCCTGACGGGAAATGTTCAGGCTTATTTGGGGAACTTTTCGCTTCAGGCGTATGCCGACAACGGATGGCGCTTTCTGGAAGGAGAAACCAAGGGATACAACGGAAGCAGCATTGTGCTGAAAGGTTCCTATCAGTACAAATCCTGCCAGTTTGCCCTTGCCTGGCAGTTGCCTTTGATACAGCGGTATAAGATGTTCGAAACAGATATCTTGAACCGAAATCTTCAGAAGTCGACAGCTCTTTACAGCACGGACATCTGCAACCTTGTCAGTCTGATTATAACCTGGCGACTGCACAAAGGACGTAAATATCGGGCGGTCAACAAATCCATTCAGCTGAAAGACAGCGATACGGGAATCATTCAGTAAAATCTTGAAAATAGGATAATAGGCTGGAAATAGAATGATTTTTGATAAATGCCTTTGTCTTGGTTTGTATGAATAGAAAAATATCAATTACCTTTAGGGTACTGATATTTTTCTATTTTGATAAGCGATTTATATGAAGAAATATTTTTTCACACCGAGAGTAGGAAAAGATTATGAAAAAGGTTTTCATGGAATAAAGACATTAATTCTTGGATCACATTTTTATTGTCCATATACGGATTGTAGCCATCTGAAAGAGGAATGTGCTTCCAGTAATACAATATGGAGTATGGATGCTGCCTGTCCATGTTATGTCCGTAAAGAAGATCAGAATTACTATAAATTGTCAAACAGCGATACTATCGAGGTGGACTCTTACCTGGAGGGATTCCCCTATCCATCGTTCGATGCCTTTACCTATCTCATGTTAAACAAACGTGATTATCTTTCGGAAGATGAAAAACTTCTCTTTTGGAATCAAGTAGCCTTCACCAATTATATCCAGCATTATTGGCCCAATGGCTATACACCACCGTATGAAGACAACGAAAGTCTGTTCGATGCAGATTATGAAGCTTTCAATGAAGTGTTGACGGAACTAAGACCACAAATTGTCATTGTGTGGAACAAAGCAATCAAAGATTGTTTGTTGTCTAATGGTGACCTTCAATTTGTAGGTATGATAAATATTCCTATTATTTCAACTTATATGTTTATATATGAGGGGGCAGAACCAGAACTTTCCCAAAGACAATTGGAAAGATTAAAGAAGGAGTATAACATCATATCCGAAAAAATAGAAACGAAATGGCTGAGGGAACTATTGATAGAGAGTTTCAATGACCCGCATGCAGTAGAGGCATTCAAACAGAAAATAGAATATGTTAAGTGTATTCAAGGTGGACGGAGTGATTCAAATATTGATAATATCGTAACGTTACTAAAACGGTGTGCTACCCAAAAGCTAATAATCAGAATGGGAAATAAACTTAATTTTGGCCCTGGCCTTTCCCGTGTACATAAAGAAATCTTTCTAAGATTTATCAAAGAATCTTTTGATGCTCCCTTAAAAGGAACTAATGAGGCTTTTTCCAAAATGTTTGATTACAAATTTGGCCACTGCAAAATTCCGGACAATGCAAACGATAATAAAATAAAATTGATGAAATCTATATTTAGTATGGTAAAAAAGAAAAAGATAAAAGAAAGAAGAGAAAAAGATGAAGAGAAACTGCTTTCGCATAATTAGTAAGATTTTAGTAAATTCAAAATCATAAATAACTAATTACCAAATATATACACACGATATTTCAAAAGTAAAAATGAAATAAATTATTATGCCTTTATTTGTGTTTTATATCAGCTAACTTTACCTTGCAGACTCAAGAAAAGAGTTTGTCAGCTGGAGGCTGTTTTCCTCTGATTTAACATCAATGAATATGGGACAGTTAAAACAATTGGAGCAACAGATTCTCGATGAATGGCGCCGATTTGCAGAAAGTAAACACGATGCAGAAGAGTTCTCTGAAGACGGATTGCTCTGGAGGGGACTGATCTATTATGCAGACGGATCGTGGCACAGAAGAGAAGGCAATGAAGAAGAATTATGGTTAAACGCAAAACGTCGTCTGCTTATTCTGACAAAAGACTTGAATGATACAGAGGCATGGAATATCCGCCAGGAAACTGGGCGGCAGAATACAGCTGTATTCTCTTATCAGTGTGGAGCACCATTTATCAAAAACCTACGTATGTGGACCTACGGACTATTACATACAACTCCAGAAGAGATACCCGATTTTAAGACAGTCCGTAATATGGAATTATCTGGTCCTTTTTTTGAAACGGCTCCCATTGCACACGTTAATTGTAAAAAGCAGTGTGGAGGTTCTAGTATCACCAATAGACTTCTTTCATCGTATCTGAATGATTATGCAGACTTTCTGAAAAAACAGATTGCGCTATATGATGCAAATATCATTCTGTGTTGTGGTTGTGTCAACGGAAAAAATCTTATTTTAGATTTTGTTCGCTCGCAATATCTGGCAGATTTGCAAGTTGTACCCGATACGGAGGATTGGATTTATTATTCACCTGCTACGGAAAAATGGGTGATTAACAGTTATCATCCTAGTGCCCGAATTGGATACGAAGAATGTTACGTTAGCATGATGAATGCTTTTCACTTGGCATTAAGTAGAAAAACATTTTAATTTAGGAAATGTATGTGACTATACAAATCAAATATTTATGGACAAACTAAAGATATATCAGAAAATCAAAGAATTGTCTCATCAGGAAGGTGTCGTTTATACGAGAGCTGATTTAGCTTACGACTTGCAGCAGTTAGGTATATCAAACGATTGCTTAGAGATAGGGATATTGGTATGGGAAGCTTACCAATATTTCAATCAGGATGGTTCTATCAGAACCTGTTTTTATGATAACGAACGAAAAGGATTATTGGTGGATGAATATCAGGCAGATGGATTGATTACGAAAAATGAAACAGACTGTTTGTTTAAATTGGAGCGACAGCGTTTACTGGACTGGAATACGTCTCTAAAGAGTGTAAATAAATCAGTGGCGGAGGTCATACAAGAAGAGGTAGTCCATCAGGCAAGTAATATAACTGGTACCATTATTGGAACGAAAGGAGTAGAATCGGTAAAACAAGAAGCGACTAAAGTTTTTGGTAAATATTCCACACTGGTTGGAAATTACGATGAAGCGCGGCAACAGATACAGCTTTTGATAGGAGATTTCGTAAAACTACGCGCTTACATTTGTGATATCTATCATCGATATGCCCTGACACTTGTTGATGCGTTTGGAGAATCTATCAAAGTAGTTTCCCCCGAGCTATTTGATTTTGAAAAGATAGAGTATCTGAATGTACATAAAATGTTACAGGATGTACAGCTTGACTATAATACAATAAATGAAAAGTGCTCGTATCTGATGTCTGATATTAGCAGGCTTAAATATGTTTTCACATTATATGGAAACAGGAGCAAAAGTTGCAAGCCTCAAACAAGAATTGCTTTGCCTGAAAAATAGCGTAAGTCATGATGTTACATTGATTAGAGGAGATATGGGAAGACTCTTTGTCATCTATAAATCACTTAATGATGTTTTCATACCCGAAGCAGAAGCTTTCTGTAAATTTGCGGAACAGATTCTTTCGGAAGAATGGAATCAGTTAACGGATTTGCTTTATGCCGGCGATAAGGTAAAAAGTCTGAAGCAGAAACGTGACGAGATACTGGTGGAGCTAAACAGAATAGAGCAAGAGATGAATGATGAGGAACTTAATATCGGCTATTATTCTATGCATATTAAGGAGTGTAAACAATTACTCGACAGGTTGCAGGCACAATATCAGGAAGCTAAACGAACGAAGCCTTCCAAACCATCTTTTCTGATGAACGTATGTACATTGGGCACATTGAATAAGTCCTATAACAGAAACATTTATGAATGGAACCAGATTTGTAAACCGCTTATCACACAGTATGAGAATTTACAGGTAGACATAAAGCTGGATAGTGATGAATTGAACTTACAAGGCATAAGACTTAAAGACCATCAAATGGAATACAATCGTTTAAAGCAAACACTACAACAACATAATAAATTAATCATGGAAGGCATTAGAGCTGATAAAAATGTGCGCTTAAAGATGATTCCTCATTTGGAAGCTGTTATCAATTTGTTGCGACTGGGTAGAAGAATTGCAGAGAACCGATTAGATGATTCATTAACTAAAACAGTTTCCATTACCCGGCAAGATATCCGGATTCCTGAAGATTTGAGTAACAAACTAAACGTATTCTGTCAGTCAATAAAAGAGTCTTTGTCAGATTCTACAATTCCTGTACAACAAAGAGAATCTATCGGAAATAATGCAGATAATACTTCTGTTAACGAATCGATTCAAGATGTAACACAAGGTGAACACGAATTAGCTGGGGTAAGGGATACTGAAAGTATAGCTATTCAGCAAACGGTTGCTTTTCTTGAGAGTGCGATTAAACTAGAGACCATGAAAGTACAACATACTATTGCAGAGCATAAGTATAATCAGGAACTTACAAAGTTACAAAATCTCTTTCATCAGCATCTAGAAAATCTAAATGACAGAGGCAGTATTCTGACAAAAAGTCTGCAACGAATGAATACAGCTCAAAACCATGAACAACTAAAAAACGGATTATTGGCATTGGCAGACAAAAACAACGATTTATTCGAAGACAAAGACTGGGAAGATTTTATCAATGGAACTAAAACGATAGAATTATGAGTGAAATACAAAATAACAGAAGGCAGCAGGCTCAAAAAGAATTAGGTCTGGACAATACGGAAGAACAATTACAAATTGAAGATGCCATTCAAAAAGAAGAACAGCGACAAATGAAAAAGCAGTTACGGCGTATGGAAATTGAGCAATCTTCATCTTATAGAACCATTCAAGGTATAGCCAAATGGATGGATAAATTCTTTTTGGATCCTTTAATTGGTTTTTTCATACCGGGATTTGGAGATGCATTAACCTCAATTTTTGCTGTGCCTTTTATCTATGTAGCAGCTTGTAAGGTACGTTCATTACCTTTGACATTAGCTGTTATTTTCAATATACTTCGCGATATGGCACTTGGGTTAATCCCGTTTTGTATCGGTGATATTATTGATGTTTTCAATCGTGCTTATCTACAGAACTGCAAACTTATTGTCGGCTTTGTAGAAGATGACCAAGAAGTGATTAGTGAAGTAAACCGAAAAGCTGTCTGGACAGGCATAATGATTATTATTTTTTGTGTAATTATCTATTACCTTGTCAAATTTGTTGTTTACATTGGCTCTGTAATTTCAGATTTCTTCAATGGCTTATTTACTGTTCTTTAATACGATGAATAATCATTGAATTTTTACACCATAAAAAGGCGTTGTATATTATTTCTTAAATTGGAATCAATCATTTAGGATATTACAGACAATAAATAATAATAATAGCCCTATCAAATTTTTGGCTTAGCTATGATAGGGCTATTATATATACTTATAATTACATCATTGAAACCCACACAATACCCAGTACAACTGATACAATGGTAGCTATCAGTCCGGGCATCATAAATGAATGGTTCAGCAGGTATTTGCCTATTCGTGTCGTTCCGGTAGTATCAAAGTTTATGGCAGCTATCACCGTCGGGTAGTTAGGCAGGAAAAAATAGCCGTTCACTGCCGGGAAAAGTGCGATGAGCATGTAAGGAGAGATGCCCAGTGCTATGCCGAGTGGTAACAGGGAACGAACGGTAGCCGCCTGACTGAACAACAGAATAGACATCAGGAACAAGGCTACACCAAACAGCCAAGGCATATCGGTAACAAGACCGAAGATATTCTCTTTCATCACTTCCATGTTTCCGGCAATGAAGGTATCTCCCATCCATGCGATACCAAAGATGGCAACTACAGCCTGCATTCCGGCATTGAATACGGAACATTTAGCCGCCTTTATACCGTCTGTTTTAGTCAGCAGCAGGATGAGTGATGCGGCAGAAAGCATCAATATTTCAATAATGTGCGACATCTCCATCTGCACTTCTCCCTGAGCCGTTGCAAATGTCGGGCGAAGTCCGTCGATCGATCCGAACAAAACGATGCCTATCGTGGCAGCCAGAAAGAGAATGACGGAAGTTAATGCCTTGCCATAGCTTGCCACCTCTGCCGTATGATAACCGTCGCCGGAAATTTCACCGGCAGCCAGTCGTCTTTGATATTCAGGATCATCTTTCAGTTCCTTGCCGACTTTCATAGAGTACAAGGCTCCTAAGAGAACTCCTATCAGCGTACAGGGAATGGAAATCTTCAGGATATCGAACAACGAAATATTGTATCCGGCAAGCATGCTGAGCATGGCAACTGTTGCTGCCGATATCGGACTGGCCGTGATAGCCTGTTGCGAGGCGATGACTGCGATACCCAGCGGACGTTCCGGACGAATACCTGTATCTTTGGCAACCTCGGCGATGACGGGAAGAACGGAATAAGCTACATGGCCCGTACCAGCGAAAAAGGTAAAAAAGTATGTCACAAACGGGCTAAGCAGCGTAATGTGATGTGGATTTTTCCGCAAAATCTTCTCTGCCCACTTCACCATCAGGTCCAGTCCTCCTGCTGCCTGCATACAGCTTGCTGCCGCAATGACGGCTACAATCATAAGCATCACATCAATCGGAGGAGCAGTGGGCTGGAGCCCGAACACGAAAGTCAGTACGGCAAGACCAAGTCCGCCCAGTATTCCTAGTCCGATACCGCCTACTCTTGCACCGACAATTATCGCAACAAGGACAAATAACAATTGTAATAACATAAAGGATCTTTATAAAATAATTAATAACTGTTTTATTCTTTTTTCCATCCGCAATCGTTATGATAAACCATCAGTTTACTCATCCCGCCGTCGATAGTGATGCATTGCCCGTTGATGAAAGAGTTACGTTCGTCGCACAGGAACTCAACGGCGCGGGCAATATCTTCGGGCTCTCCCACCCGCTGTGACGGATGCTGCATGATATCTCCTTCCGTGTAGTTGGGAACATAACTTTCGTCGTGGAACTTACCGGTATCAATCCATCCCGGAGCAATAGCATTGACGCGGGCTATTCCCGAAAGACTTACGGCAAGCGCATGAGTCAGTGCGGTAATGCCTCCCTTGGCTGCCGTATACGCTTCGGTATCGGGCTGCGACTGAAACGCACGAGTTGACGAAAGGTTTACGATGGAACCGACACCGGCAAAATGATGCATGAAAAGCTTACTGAGTAGATAAGGTGCGGCAACACCTACACGCTGCACATACAGAAAATCCTCGTAACTACATCCACTCAGGATTCCTCCTTTCATCAGGCAAGCATTATTTATCAGACAGTGTATGCCTTGCGGAGTTTCTTCTATCACTCTCTCCGCAAACTTCTGTAATACCTGCTCGTCGGCAATATCCCCTGTAAAGCCATGCACGTCCATCTGTCTGGCACATAACTTTTCCGTTACAGTCGCAACAGCATCCGCGTCCATATCGATAAAAAAGACCGTATTGCCCTGCGATGCAAAATACTCTACCAGGCAGCGCCCTATACCCTTGGCCCCGCCGGTTATAACGATTGTTTTCATTGATTTTTATTTTATTGCCTGCAAAAGTACTGAAAATCGCACGATAAATAAAATGCTTTCGGAATATAAAGCAGTAGTTATGTCAAGAATTTATAAGTCTGGCTAGGAAAATAAATTTACTGGCTGTCAGCGACTGCTTCCCACATATTTATCAGTTTTATATCGAAATTTCACGAGTTCTCCCTATCTTTGCCCCCGATTTTAATAACCGAAGCAGGCATGAAACCACAATTACTGATAGCATCTCCCATATCTGGTAGCGGAAAGACGACCTTTACGCTGGGATTGCTGCGTGTGCTTCGGCGAAAAGGATTGCGACCACAGCCTTTCAAATGTGGAGCTGATTGCATCGACACGCAGTATCATACACTGGCGGCCGACTGCGATTCAGTAAATCTGGATGCCTGGCTGGCTTCGGACGGACATATCCAGACTATATATAATAAGTATGCCGAGCAGGCAGATGTCTGCGTGACGGAAGGAACGGCAGGACTTTTCGACGGATATAATCGCCTGCAAGGGAGCAATGCACATATTGCCCGATTGCTGAAAATACCCGTCGTTCTGGTTGTCAATGCTCGTGCTACGGCATATTCTGTTGCTCCTATTCTGTACGGATTCAAACATTTCAAAAACTATGTGCAGGTCGTGGGAGTTGTGTTCAATCAGGTTGCTTCGCCTGCTCACCTGACTTTATTGCAAGAGGCATGTGCAGATGCCGGAGTAGAATGTCTGGGCTATCTACCTGTTGTGGATGATTTTAAATTACCTCCACGGCATTCGGGACTGGTTTTGTCTGTCCGACGTACCATGAACGAACAGATTGACCGGATAGCTTCTCTTATCGAAAAGTATGTAAACGTGGATAAGCTGCTAAATTTATGCGAGCGTATTTTTCCATGTCAGCACATCCTGCCCTATACGTCCGAGTCGGAACCAGATGTCAGGCATCTTGTAGGTCGAAAAAAACTACAAATAGCCATCGCCCGAGACCCCGCATTCTGTCTTTTATCGCAGGAAAACATAGATTCACTGGCACAATATGGTCAGATTTCCTATTTCAGTCCGCTGTATGGAAGTGATCTTCCGAGTGCTGATCTGGTATATCTTCCCGGAGGTTATCCGGAGTTGTTTGCACGTCAGTTATATCGTCGAAAAAGACTTTTTAGTCAACTTCGCGATTATATCGAAGGAGGTGGCAAATTGCTTGCCGAATGTGGAGGAATGATACTGCTCTCCCATTCGCTTACAGTCCGTCAGGGAGGAACAGCTTACGAAATGGCAAACATATTTCCTTTCGACTTTACGATGACAACGCGAACAAATGCAGGCTATCGTCAGGCGGAATATCACGGATTGGCATTACGCGGTTATGAATCTCACTACACCGAAACGGCAAATCCGGACGGAAATTTGTTCACTGCTACACCCGTCTATACCATGCGCGGCAATAGCACCTCTGTCCCGCTCTTCCGGTACAAGAATGTTTTTGCAGGTCTTGTCCGCTGGTACTGGGGAGAAACGGATATGCTCGACTTGTGGAAAAAGGTTCCGAAAGAAACAAACTCTCCGGCTTTCCCCTCCTTTTGGCAGAAAAATATTTAGACAAAGACAACCAGACGAATAAAGAGAAGTTCTACCGTATATCATCTTGTCGGACACACGTAAAGTTGCCGTTCGCTGCACCTTTACAAAAAGTGTATCCATCTTTTCGAACAAAATGCTCAAAAGACGCACGATGTAAAAGAAAAAAATCCTATATTTGCATTATGATTGAATTGGCAAAACATATAGAAGTATTACTCCTGGAGAATGATTGTGTAATTGTCCCGGGGTTAGGAGGCTTTATAACCCACTATCGTTCGTCTGTATTCAACGAAGATACGGAAGAGTTTTGTCCGCCTGCTCGTACCATCGGATTTAATCCACAACTTGTCATGAACGATGGTCTGTTGGTGCAGTCGTATATGCAAGCGTATAACACAGATTTCCCCGACGCAACTCGCAGAATAGAGAAAATAGTTTCACAACTGAAAGAAGATATTTACCGGCAAGGACATATCCACCTGAACAACGTGGGTACATTGTACTATAACATGAATGGTGTGTATGAGTTTGAGCCGGAAGCAAACGGTTTCTTTACGCCGTCACTGTACGGACTTCAGGCTTTTACCTTCCCGAAACTGGCTCAGGAGAAGCCGTCCGTTCAACCTTCTGCATTCGAACCGGTCATGCGCCGTACGGTCAAGATCAGCACCCGCCGTTTCCGTCCTCATTACCGCAAATGGGCAAAGAACATTGTGGCTGTTGCTGCGGCTATATTGCTGTTCTTCCTGTTTTCCGTACCTGTAGAAAATACTTATATGGATGATGCGGAATATGCTTCATTAGGTTCAGCCGGATTGTTCGATGCTATCAGAAACCAGTCGATGGCTTCGAGTATCATTACATCACCGGCTTCGAATACTCAGGCCAAAAGCCAGAAACAAGAGCAAAAGACCGTAAAAAGACAATATATCAAAAATAATATCAACACGCTGAAACCAGTCGTTGTCAAGACTGAAAAGGTTGAAGCAGCTCCTAGTGCGAAACCAGCTCAAAAAGCAACCGTCAAATTGGCTGAGAAACGGGAAGTGGAAAAGAAACAAACTCCTGCTCCCGCCCCAATACCGGAAAAAGCTCCAGCCAAGAAGCAGACAGGTTATTATGTTATCGTAGCCAGTCTGACAACAATGAGCGACGCACAGCAGGAAGTAAAGCAACTGAAACAGAAAGGATATAAAAACGCACAAGTGCTTGAATCGAACGGCAGATTTCGTGTTGCTATCGACCAGTACGACAAGCAGGCTGATGCCTATAGGCAGGTAAAAGCCTTGAAAGGTGATGCGAAATATGCATCGGCATGGGTATTCACTTCTAAATAAAACTGAATAAACCACATTATGAAAAGAGTCAGATGTCCGAAGTGTGACAACTATATACAATTCGATGAAACAAAATACGAAGAAGGTCAGTCACTGGTTTTTGTGTGCGACAATTGCAAAAAGCAGTTTGGCATTCGTATTGGAAAATCTAAATTAAATGCCGGCTCACGCCGTGAAGAGATAGTAGACGAAAAAGAAGGAACACAAGATTTCGGAAATGTAGTGGCCATAGAGAATGTTTTCGGCTACAAGCAAGTACTCCCTTTGCACGAAGGTGACAATATCATAGGACGCCGTTGTAAGGGAACCGAAATAGATATTCCCGTAGAAACAAATGACCCTAGCATGGACCGCCGTCACTGCATACTGAATGTGAAGGTGAACAAGCAGGGGAATATCATATATACGCTGCGCGATAACGATAGTATTACTGGTACATTCCTGATGAATGAACTTTTAGGACCCAAAGACCGTGTCCGTATAGAAGACGGAGCGATCTTTACTCTAGGAGCCACCACACTTATTTTGCGGGCGGCAGAAGAAAAGTAACTTTTATTTATTTAAGGATAACTAAACTAATAAACCTAACTTTTGTGTTATGGCATCAAACAACGTAATGATCGTACGCCACAAACTGCTGGAAAAACTCGTGGCTTTGTGGAAAGAAGACCAACTTATTGAAAAAATTGACCGTGTTCCATTAGAATTCAGCCCGCGTCGTTCGCAACCGGTAGGACGCTGCTGTATCCATAAAGAACGCGCCGTAACGAAATACAAGTCGCTCCCGTTGCTGGGCTGGGATATGTCTGATGAAACAGACGAACTGACCCCGCTTTCTGAATATGCCCGTCAGGCACTTGGCAGACGAAACAAACTGAAAGAAAACATTCTTTGCGTTATCGATGAAGCATGTTCTTCGTGCGTACAGGTAAACTACGAAGTAAGTAACTTGTGTCGCGGTTGTGTAGCAAGAAGCTGTTACATGAACTGTCCGAAAGGAGCCGTACATTTCGATAAGAAGACCGGTCAGGCACACATCGATCACGATACTTGTATCAGTTGCGGTATTTGCCATAAGAGCTGTCCGTATCATGCAATTGTATACATCCCGGTTCCATGTGAAGAAGCATGTCCAGTAAAGGCCATCAGCAAGGACGAACATAACATTGAGCACATCGACGAGAGCAAGTGTATCTATTGTGGAAAATGTCTGAATGCGTGTCCTTTTGGTGCCATTTTCGAAATATCTCAGGTATTTGACGTACTGGAAGCAATCCGTCGTGGCGAACAGGTAGTGGCTATCCCCGCTCCTTCTGTATTGGGACAGTTCAATGCAACCATCGACCAGGTGTATGGTGCTCTGAAGGAAGTAGGCTTCGCCGATATCATTGAAGTAGCAGAAGGTGCTATGGAAACGACCAGCAACGAAGCACACGAATTGCTGGAAAAACTGGAAGAAGGACAGAAGTTTATGACAACATCTTGTTGTCCGTCGTACATCGAACTGGTAAACAAGCATATTCCAGCCATGAAACCTTATGTTTCGGGCACAGGCTCACCGATGTATTATGCGTCACGTATTGCAAAAAAGAAATATCCGAATGCAAAGGTGGTCTTTATCGGTCCATGTATTGCCAAGCGTAAAGAAGCACAGCGCGACGAATGCGTCGACTATGTAATAACATTCGAAGAATTACATTCTATCTTCCGTGGATTTGGTATCGAACTGGCTCAGACTAATCCGTACAAGGTAGCATACGAATCTGTATGCGAAGCACACGGTTTCGCTCAGGCAGGAGGTGTTGCTGGAGCTGTCAAGGCTTATCTGGGACCGAAAGCTGACGGTATCAAGATGTTGCAATTCTCCGACTTCAACAAGAAGAGTATCGGACAAATGCGTGCATGGGCAAAGACTGGAAAGGTAGATGCTCAGTTCATTGAAATGATGGCTTGCGAAGGTGGTTGTGTAACCGGACCGAGCGCTTACAATGATTCAGTATCAGGAAAGCGTCAGTTGAATCAGGACTTGCTGAAACGTACGCTGAAATACGAAAATTATAAGGAACAATAATATCTTCTCCGCATTACATGAGAAGTTTGATAGAACGTCTTCATCGGGAGCGAACACTCTCTCCCGATGAATTTCGTGTGTTACTCAGTCAATGTGAGGAAGAAGATCTCTCCTTTATCAATACTCTTGCCCGTGAGGTTGCGCAGCAAAATTTCGGAAACAAGATTTTCATACGAGGACTGATTGAGGTAGGCAACCGCTGCAAGAATGATTGTTATTATTGCGGTATCCGCCGAAGTAACCATCAGGTAGAACGCTATCACCTGGATGAAGAAACTGTTTTGGCATGCTGTCGGCACGGTTATAAACTGGGATTCCGGACGTTTGTCCTCCAGGGAGGAGAAATCAATGACGATGAAATGATTGTCCGTACCGTGACTTCTATCCGAAAAGAGTTCCCGGATGTGGCCATTACGCTTTCATTGGGAGAAAAAGAAGCGTCGGTGTATGAACGTTTCTTTCAGGCAGGAGCCAACCGTTACCTGCTTCGTCACGAAACGCACAATCAATCGCATTACAGCAAGCTACATCCTGAAAACATGTCATTGCCCAATCGCCTGAGGTGCCTGAATGACTTGAAGCGAATCGGCTTTCAGACGGGTACCGGCATTATGGTAGGAAGTCCGCATCAAACCATCGACAACCTGGTGGAAGATATCCTTTACATCGAGAAACTCCAGCCCGAAATGATTGGTATCGGACCGTTTCTTCCACACCATGATACTCCTTTTGCCAAGATGCCGTCGGGCAGTATGAAGCAGACACTGCTGTTGCTTTCTATTTTCCGCCTGATGCATCCACATGCTCTGATACCATCGACTACAGCCCTTGCAACCCTTGCTCCAGAAGGAAGAGAAAAAGGCATACTGGCAGGTGCGAATGTCGTGATGCCCAACCTATCCCCTGTCGTACAGCGAAGCAAATATTCTCTATACGATAATAAAGCTTCTTTGGGAGCCGAGGCTGCCGAAGGACTTCTTTTGCTGGAAAAACGGCTGGAAGCAATCGGATATGTTATCGATAAAGGAAGAGGAGATTATAGCGCACATTAGAACATTGTTTATTATCGTTTAAAATATAAAATCAATTATGTATAAAATAGATTCACCTCATGCAGAAGAGTTCATCAACCACGATGAAATCTTGGCTACGCTGGACTATGCGCAAGCCAACAAAGGCAATCGTGAGTTGATTCGTTCTATTATTGAGAAGGCTCGCGCCTGCAAGGGACTGACTCATCGCGAGGCTGCCGTGTTGCTGGAGTGCGAAGATTCCAGCCTGCTGGAAGAAATATATGCTCTGGCACGTGAAATCAAACAACGTTTCTACGGCAACCGTATCGTGATGTTTGCCCCACTCTATCTTTCCAATTATTGTGTGAACAGTTGTGTGTACTGCCCGTACCACATCAAGAATAAATCGATAGCCCGCAAGAAACTGACACAAGATGAGATTCGTCAGGAAGTAATTGCCTTGCAGGATATGGGACACAAACGTCTGGCTATTGAGGCCGGAGAAGATCCGTTGCACAATCCGATAGAATATATTCTGGAGTCAATCAAGACCATCTACAGCATCAAACACAAGAATGGTGCCATCCGCCGCGTAAATGTAAACATTGCAGCAACGACGGTAGAGAACTATCGCCGTCTGCATGATGCCGGTATCGGAACGTATATTCTGTTTCAGGAAACCTATCATAAGGAGAATTATGAGAAACTGCATCCGCGGGGCCCGAAAAGCAACTATGCATATCATACGGAAGCTATGGACCGTGCCATGCAGGGAGGTATCGACGATGTAGGTATCGGCGTATTGTTCGGTCTGAATACTTACCGTTATGACTTCGTGGGTATGTTGATGCATGCCGAACACTTGGAAGCGACGTATGGCGTAGGACCGCACACCATCAGCGTGCCTCGTATCTGTTCGGCCGATGATATCAATGCATCCGATTTTGAAAATGCTATTTCGGACGATATTTTCCAGAAAATCGTAGCAGTGATTCGTATCAGCGTGCCTTACACCGGAATGATTGTTTCTACCCGCGAATCTCAACGCTCACGCGAAAAAGTGCTGGCACTGGGAGTTTCTCAGTTAAGCGGTGGCTCACGTACCAGCGTAGGTGGATATGTGCACGAAGAAACGCCCGAAGAAAACTCGGCACAGTTTGATGTAAGCGACCGCCGTACACTCGATGAAATCGTGGCCTGGCTGTTGCGTTTGGGATATATCCCCAGCTTCTGTACTGCATGTTATCGTGAGGGCCGTACGGGCGACCGCTTCATGTCTTTAATTAAAACTGGACAGATAGCCAACTGTTGCGCTCCGAATGCACTGATGACCCTGCAAGAGTATCTGGAAGATTATGCCTCTCCCGAAACACGTGAGCTAGGTGTGAAGATGATTCGTGAACAGATGGAACAGATTCCTAACCCGGCTATCCGTCGCCGTGCATTGGAAAATCTGGAACGCATTTCCGAAGGAAAACGAGATTTCAGATTCTAACTCATAAGATTGAAAGTTTATGCAAGATACACCTCGTGCCAACCGCCTGCACATCGGGCTGTTTGGCAAACGTAACAGTGGTAAGTCATCGCTGATCAATGCGCTGACCAATCAGGAAACAGCTCTTGTTTCCGATGTGGCAGGAACCACGACCGACCCTGTATATAAGGCAATGGAGATACATGGCATAGGTCCGTGTGTCTTCATCGATACAGCAGGACTTGATGATGAAGGCGAACTGGGAGCACTTCGTATCCGACAGACCATGCGTGCCATGGAACGTACCGACGTTGCCTTGCTGGTTTGTACAGGAGATGATATCGAAAAAGAGCTTGAATGGAATCGTCTGCTGAAAGAAAAAAATAGTCCGGTAATATGGATATTAAATAAAGCGGACCTGTTGGCTGATGCGACTGCAACCGTTCGCTCTATAGAGAAAAAATGCGGACAAGTTCCTCTTGCTGTCAGTGCCCGAACCAAACAAGGAATGGAAGACATACGTCGCAGCCTGATAGCTAAGTTACCCGATGAAACCATGTCACAGGGAATTGTGGGAAGATTGGTAAAAGAAGGCGATACGGTTATGCTCGTCATGCCACAAGATATTCAGGCGCCAAAGGGTCGTCTTATTCTTCCACAAGTCCAGATAATCCGCGAATTACTCGACAGAAAATGTCTTGTAATGAGTTGTACAACAGATAAAATAGATCAGATGCTTCAAGCATTGGTGCAACCTCCATCGCTTATCATTACAGACTCGCAAGTATTCAAAACCGTTTACGAAAAGAAACCGGCAACGAGTCGTCTGACCTCCTTCTCGGTATTGTTTGCCCAATACAAAGGCGATATAAATTATTTTATCGAAGGGGCAAATGCCATCGGATGTCTGACAGAAAATTCGCACGTTCTAATTGCGGAAGCATGTACCCATGCCCCACTTGCCGAAGATATTGGACGTGTAAAAATACCGAACATGCTTCGTAAAAAGTTCGGAGCCGGATTGCAGATTGACCACGTTTCGGGAACAGATTTTCCGGAAGACCTGAACAAATACGATCTTGTTATTCACTGCGGAGCCTGTATGTTCAACCGAAAGTACGTATTGAACCGTGTAGCGCAAGCGCGCAATCAACACATCCCGATGACAAATTACGGAGTAACGATTGCCTACTTAACAGGAATATTGGATAAAATAGATTATTAATAAAAAAAGTAGGTTCTATTATTGCTTATTTGCGTAATAAAACCTACTTTTGTGTCACTTTCATCTGCGGTAGTAGCTCAGTTGGTAGAGCATTAGCTTCCCAAGCTAAGGGTCACGGGTTCGAATCCCGCTTACCGCTCTTCTTTGCTTAAAGGCTAATATACTGATAATTAGCGTATTTTAGTCACTGCTTCACAAACTAATTTCTCTGATTTATAGATTAAAAAAAGGATATAAACCTCACTTTTGAGGTTTTATGCGTATCCTTTGCGTATCCTAAAATTCCAGAAATTCCAGCTTTAAGATTACACTAGAATCACCATATTCCATTTATCCTCCAGTTCTTCCATTTACTCCTTCAATTGAAATATTCAGCCATAGATGCAATATTAATGGTTTTGGTTAGAATATCAATGGCATGTGCAATAATATGTCCACCATTGATAATTTATCTTAGGAATTAAAGCATAATTGTTGATAAATTCCTTAGGATTTCCATCTTCTTTTACATTTTACCTTACTGCACCATGTGTATACATCCTAATTCTTAACTACAAGAAATGGTAAGACTTGATTCTTGCCTAAAGCGAACAGTCAACAGCATTTATTAATTCCACCCATCGAATAAATCAGTGTAATGGGATGTTTCTACAAAATAATTTTATCTTTGCAAAAATTAATCACACTACTATGAAATCAAAGTTATTACTTTTCCTATTCATCTCGTCACTCAGCCTGAGTATGACATCGTGTATTGTAACCAGACATCATGCTAAAGGACCGCACAAGAAAGAAGTTCCTCCAGGACATGCTAAAAAGTTACATGGCAAAAAGTCTGCCAAGTTCGAGGCTCCCGGTCACCATAAGCGCTGATTCTGCCACTGATGAATAAGTGAAAACCTATATTGGGGTAAACAAAACGAGAGATTGGTTTCTGTATATAAGGAAGTTTGGATGACATTTATTCCAATGATTTGCCTCCAATGAATAAGAGGCTGTATTAAAATGAAAAGCTGAGATAGACTTACTTATAATCTATAAGTTACAACATAAAAATCTCCTACTTTAGTTTTTTTTTTCAATTACAGGACTAAAAGTAGGAGATTTTTACTTCTAAGCTTCAATCTATAAGATTTTTACTTTTGCAGTTCTATTTTGAGACGGCCTCATTAAATCGTTAGAATAATATGATTACTTAATAAACAATCATCTATCAGTGAGCGTATGCTTTACTTTTTCTTCCGCTGCCCAAACAGCCAGCTCATAAAATCGGGACAGTTGAAAGCCGGATTCCAACTTCCGTGATTGCAACCCGGAAATTCGATATATTCTACCGAAGCATTGGCTGCTTTCAAAGCTTTATAGGCTGCACGAGAGCCTGCCACGGGAACGACATCATCGGCATCACCATGGAAGATACGGAACGCTACGCTCTCGGCTGTCGACAAACGAGTTGGATTTACCGTGCCACAAATAGGAACAGCGGCTGCAAAGATATCCGGAAAGCGGGAAACCATATCGTATGTACCCATTGCCCCCATAGACAATCCGACGATATAGACTCTCGACTTGTCTACCTGCGGGTTTGACAGATACATATCGAGCATTTCCTTTACCGCCCGAAACGGCGAAGGCATTTCCTCTCCCACAGGCATCTGATCGGGCATAAAAGAAAGCGGACGACTTTCGTATGCCCAGTAGCTGTCCTCCGGACATTGCGGGAACAAAACAAATGCCGGATATTTCTCGCGGTTGACCGGATTCAGAAACATCTGTGCTCCATGAGTCAGTTGTTTTTCATTATCATTTCCCCTTTCTCCAGCTCCATGTAGAAACAAGACCAGCGGATATTTCTCTCCAGTCTGCATCGTTTCCGGTTCCAGCAAACGGTAATTCAGGCTATCTCCCGATGAAGAAACAAATACTTTACGTTCATAAGCATCTTGTGCCAAGACAAGACAAAAGTTGAGCAGCAGCACAGGCAATAGTAGAATAACTTTTTTCATAACGCTTTTCATTAAAATAATTAGAAATAAAATTAAGTGGCATTTAAAGCATTGCTCCAATGAAGTAACGCCCTACCATCATTCAAAGGTACCATTTTTTTCTTTACTGACAATTATAAGAGTTTCCGGTAGTAAAAGATCAGTTATCTTTGAAAATTCTTCTCGGTATGAAGAAAAGAAGATACCGAAAGGCTGGTCATTTTTTGTACAAAAGATTTTGTTTTTTGTACAAAAAATAAAAAAATCTCCCGACGTTTTCTATTACATACCGAGAGACTCCTTCTACCCTAACACAGCGTTTTGCCGCTATAAACGAAACGAGTCCAGTATTAATATACCGGACTCGGATAAATACAGACTTATTAAATAATCTTTTTACTGCTTTTCGAGTTCAAAGCCCAACTGAAGTCCTTCGTACTGATTCAGCAGAGAGGTAGCTGCACTGATAGTAGAATTATTCTTACCTAATGTACCTCCAATGGTCTGAGCCAGCGACATCAGCTTGTCTGCCTTGAAAAGCAGACTCATCTTGTTGGGTGATAATGCCTGCTGCGATACGATTGCCGTAAACTTAATGCCCAATCTCGTCTTCATGGTCAGTTCTTTTGTATCGGCATTGTAAGAATAAGTTCCACTGGTAGTACGACCTTTCACTGTCGAAGTATACGTACTATCGGCTTTGAAAACGTACGTACATCCGTCGGTAAAACCAAGTTTGGAAAGTACATCCGACATTTTATCTTCCACTTTTTTCGATGCGATTTCTCCACCAGCCTGTGCCAGGAAGTTGTCACTCTCAAACTTACAATCGGGAGCCGTGTATTTCCAGGTTCCTTCCAAGGATACTCCTGATGAAGTTGTCACTTTATTGGCTACAGCATTTGCCACACCCGAAAGGATAGATTTCAGGTCTTGTGCTTGAGCTGCACTACTTGCCACATACAGAAAGCATGACAAGCAGATTAATCTGATAATGTTCATTCGTTTCATTTTCTTACGTTCTTTTTATTAATTGAATCAATCTATCATTTTTTTAGGATAAATCGATATGCAAAGATAATAATTTCAGCTAAAAGGGAAAGAAATATGATAAAATAAATCGGGCACAATTCCTGCCAAAAAATCTGCGTGTTCAGGATAATTGTGCCCGATTTTGTGAGAAGAAAATTACTGGTAGATATATTCAACTGCCGATTTTATGAAACGGACGTTACGAGTATTATTCGCTCCCGCACCGTTGTGTTCCAGACTAGCATTCCCTCCTCTTACCAGCCAGCCTGTAATATTAGGATTACAACAAGCCATAAATATCCAGTTGTTGTTAATTCCAGCGTTACTCCATTGGCAACCTACTCCATAAAATGTCAGCGGCTCATCACCGTGCCCTGCCACACTTCTGACAGAAAAACTCCACAGTTCACCCAAATCGTGTCCGTCAAGCTGTACGCCTGAACGTTTTTCCAAGATAATTTCGCTACGATACTGTCTGCTGTCGGCATAATTCAGTGGATAAAATCCTCCCCAGCTGGTTGGTATGGTGAATCTGGCCAGAATATTATTATAGTCATTCAAAGTAGGCATTTCGTAACCATCGGGCGAAAGCGAAGTAGCCGATTCCTTGTTAATATGGTTCGCTTCACTGCTACGCCATCCGTCCAGTGTTACCTTATCGTCACGATATACAGCCTGCAAGGCAATACCGTCGTTCCCTTCGTAGGCAGCATTCCACAAGCGCACATATTCGTCCGAAGAACAAGTCTTGAGGTATTCCTGTACCGTCTGTCCTGCAAGACGTGCCGGATCGTCGGAACTCAAAATCTGGTCGTCAAAGTTTCTGGAATTGCCGATCGCGTTGTAACGACACCACCAGGTACCATTCAGATAAGTGACCGGCAATCCATAGTTGCGACGTGCCACTGTATAGACTTCGGTTGCCTGCTTGTCCGCAATACGGCGTACTACCAGTCGTGCAGCCTGTCGGCGTCCGTCGGCTTTCGGGTCATTGGGCTTCCATCCTCCTACTACGCGGTAAGTATTTGTATCGTCCTCTGTCTTTTCCACTTTCACCCAAGGATCCTCATTATCAAATTCGGCAACAAGCTCCATACCTTCAGGCATGGTAAAGCGTCCCATCTCATTGTCAACGTAACGGCCGAAGTCGCAGGTATAGTTCTGACGGTCGAATACAAGTCCTTCCAGTTGAATAGGATTCGCTTCCAGTACCAGCGTGATACAATCCCCCTCATAACTTTCGTTCAATCCTTTGCGATGGAAATAAACCTTTACCGATTCTTGCGGATAGCCCGGAGGAAGGAGTGTTTTGTGAAACACGAAACGATTCTGTCGCTCACCGGTTCCTTCAGCAGGTGCAGGCTCTACCGTGATGTCCGAACTTTGTGAAGAAACAAACTCCAGTTCATCATCGCAATCGAATGCCAAGGTAAAGTCTATCGCTTTGCTGGGCAAAGAAACCACCTTACCCGATTCGGACACGGTTATTCCTTCCGGCAAGACAGAAGCACTCTTGTCGACGGTTATGGAGCCGTCCAGATCAGGGCGCAACGCAACGTCGCCTCCATCTTCCCATGCGGCAACCTCCAACTGGATATCTGCCGACAAAGCATCCTTGCGTACGGTAAGTGTATAGACAGCATTACGCTTCACCACCGCCGGCAAATCGGCTTCCTTTACATAAGTCTTTCCACCCATTTCCATTGTGACGGCAACTTTCAGCTGCGGATTAGCCTGTTCGCATACGTAAGCTACGCCCGAAAGATCCTGCGTCAACGGTTCCGGAAAATCAACCTGCATATCCTGTACAGCAGCTCCCTCGGGAGAAGCGACTTCATCCCGCGGTATCAGATAAGATGCTTGCATCACATTTTTCAGCGTCAGACTCTTTACAGAAATAACACCTCCCGCTCTGAGGAGCAAATCGAAACGGGCTGTTCCATGCTTCAGCGTGACGGGAAGTACAGTCTGTCCCTGCTGTTCCTTCAAATCTATCTTGCCTGTAAAAAAGCGAGGAGCATTCCCTCCTTCGGCTTTCACCGTAGTGTTCAGCCAATCCTGTTCCGTAGTGCCTTTCTCCTTCATCTGCTGCAAGTCGATAATGTCAGCTGCATTGGCAAGCATGTAAAGGGTACCCGACATACTCTTCAGCTTCAGCGAATAAGAGTCAGACGAATTACTCAGGTTAGTGTAGACTTCAGTCATCAGACCATTTTCGAACAGGCAAGCCTGCATATTCTCTATTTCGTTTTCTCCTTCGAGCGAAGAAACTCTCCCGTCTACCTGAAAAGCCGAAACACTGGCTTGAACAACGGCCGGAGCTTCGAAGCCGTTCTGTCCGGCCTCGTATTCATCCGAACACGAAGCCACCAGAAAAGCCGAAAGCAATACGGCAAATAGGCCTAAACAGTTTCTTTTATATATCATTTTTCTTATCGGTCAGAATATTATTGCACTTATAGTTGAGGAATAATCTCAGTATCATCACCCGGTTCCCAGTCTTCGATACCTACTTTCACCACGATGTCTATATCGTTCTTGCGTACAGTGATAGTATAAATGGCGTTACACTTTAGGTTACCTTCCAACGCTTTTGTCAGTACTTTAGGCTGTCCATCTATTACAGCATTGATACTTACCTCCAAACCTTTGTTTTCCTGCTCGTACACATAGAGCACAGCCGGAGTAGAAGCTGTAAGCGGAGTATCGAAAGCTACAGTCATATCCTTGCGGGTTACGTTTTCGGGGGATTTCACTCCTTCATTTTGTGGAAGCAGATACCCCGACTGCGCCACATTTTTTATTGTCAGGCTCTCGATAGATGCCGTTCCAGCTACATCCACATTCAAGTCGAAACGAGCCACACCACGCTTCAAGGTCAACGTCTGTGATGTCTGGTTTTCTCCATTAAGGGTCAACATTCCGGTAAACACGTTGGCAGCCTTATTCTCTTTCAAGCCTATGGTTGTAGCTTTCCATTTATCTTCGCTGATGCCATCGGCCTGCATCTGCTGCAAGTTCAACAGTCCGTCGGCATTGGCTACCATATACACCGTAGCATCATAACTATCTATTTGCAGGTTATAGCCATTACTTGCTGGTTGCAAGTTCTCAAAAACTTTAGTCATTATTCCTTTTTCGAACACACATGCCTTCATGTCTGTAATCGTATTCTCTCCAGCAAGTTCCTGTCCGGTTCCTTCGTAAGCCACCTGACGTGTAGCAATCGTCAGCTGATGCGGAGTTCCACCCAAATCTCCGTTTACATCATTATCCTTAGAACATGCCCCCAAAGCCATTCCCAATAAAACAACACTTACTAATCCTAAATTTTTCATTTTTACCATTCTTTCTTTATTTGTGATTCTTTTTTATTATTCATAAATATATTCAACCGGAGTCTTTACACATCGTATCGTCCGGGTTTTCTGCGCATTGTGGTTTGCATACTTAAACCAGTTTCCACTGCCGTTACTCTTGGGGTACCCCTCTATAAGCCAAGTATTATTGGCGTTTCCGTAAGTCGCATATAGTACCGCCATCTTCGAGATACTTTTATCTCCCCACTGATGCCCCAAACCAAATATCGTCCAGTGGGTACCATTGTAAACAAAGTCGTACAGACCAACCGTACCGTATTCCACTCCATCGACTGTCAATGTACGTTCTGCCACCGAGAAATTCAGTCGTTGTCCCAGATTATTGTTAAATACGCCCCAAGTGTCATATCCCAAATTACTGTTGTTGTTCCACGTAAAGAAACGGTAATTATCATAATTCGGAACCTGATAACCATCTGGAGCCATTTCCGTTGGATCCATCGTTCCAAAGTTTCCGGATGTACTCTGATAGCCTTTGTAGTAGAATGTGTCAGCTTCGTGTGTCAGCTTCAAACCGTCAAGATTGCCAGCCTGATACTGATCTCCCATGGCCTTCAACAATTCTTCGTCGGTACACGTCTTCAGGTAATCGAAAACAGTCGTACCCTCTGCAACCGGATCGTCTTTTACCAAAATCTGGTCAGCAAAATTTTTCACATTTCCGCGCAAGTTATATTTACACCACCATGTTCCGTTTACATTGACTACCGGCAATCCCCAGTTTTGTCTTTTGATCGTATAAGTCTCCGGATGTCCTCCGTCTGTATCCGTAACCAGCAAATGTGCCTCCTGTATGCGTCCGTCGGCTTCCGGATCATTCGGTTTCCAGCCGGCAATAATCCGGTAACTACCCGCAGCTTCATCTGCTTCCACTTTCATCCAGGGAGCAGTACCTACAATTTCGGCAGTCAGTTTCTTCCCTTTCGGCAAAGTCAGAACCCCAAGTTCTCCATCAACATATCCGTTGAAGTCGCACACAGCATCGCCGCTGAAACGGAGCTTGCCCGTCAGTTTAATCGGATTCGGACGGAAAACCAGTACGACACGTCCGGTACAGACATCCCCTTTATATACATCCAGATAAATGTATTCCTGCACACTTCCCGGCATCTTCCGGATACTGCTGACATCCACTTGAGCCACTTGTTGCAAGCTGCGTGTCATAACCTGCGAAGTCACATTAACTCCTTCTACCTTGCCGTCTATCACCAGACGGGTTCCCCCTTCTGCCATCAGAGCCAGATGAAGATTGCTTTCCAGATAAGGCACAAAGACAGAATCGCCACGCTCGTTGATTTCTACTCCTTCCGACAATTCAGAAGCGGCCTGATCAATCAACCCCTTCAATACTTGTCCGGACTCTGACGAAGCACCGTTTTCCCAGTCATCGGTCATTACTTCCACACGGGCATCTGCTCCATTGCCATACACCTTCAATGTATAGATTGTATTACGCTTTATGACTGGAAGCGATGTTTTCAGGCGATGCCACGCTCCGTCGGCAGTTGTAATCATCAATTCCACATTGTATGGTCCGCTTCCCTGCTCACACACATAAAACAGCGTCTCTTTTCCATTTCCAAAAGGAGTTTCTCCGAAATCTTTTGCCAGATCGGCAGCTTCAGTTCCAGCAGCAGAATGTACTTCCACTTGCTCATTGACGAAACCGGACGGTATTATACTTTTTATTTTCAAGCTATTTACTTTCACTCCTTCGAATGAAGAATCCAAGTCAATACGAGAAACGCTACGTTTCATGGTAACTGTAGCAATCGTCATCTCTCTGTTTAGTTCCACCTGTCCAGTCATTACGATGCCCGACGCTGTGAGCTCTTTGGCTGTAGCCTGCAAGTTCAGGAATTCTTCCAAAGTGGTTTTTCCTGCCTGCAAGGAAGCCTTGCGGATAATATCCGCTGCATTAGCCAGAAAATACACCGTTCCGCGCATCTGCAACGGCTGTAAATGACAGGTTCCGTCCGCATCAGAATTCAGACGGTCGAAGATTTCTTCCAGTATCCCTTCTTCAAATCGAAAACCTTGTACCTCATTTACACGGCTTTCGGCATCATATGTTTCTCCTTCAGCCATACCGACCGCCATCAGACGTACGCCTACCGTACCAGCCGGCAGGGTTCCTTGTATATTGTCATCCGAGCTGCAACTACAGAAAAACAATACCAACAGGCTACATATCCATCCTATATTCTTTATTTTATTCATTTTTCCTATCGTTATCATTATCTTATTCAAACTATCAGGTATTTATTTGTATCTATGAGGATTAGTCTTACTGTTCAAATAATTGGGTGAATCTATCGGGAATCTGCTAAGATTCTGAACATAAAAATTGTTCATCAACTTTTCAGCCCATGGACCGTACGTAAACGAACTGCTATGACCATATCCCATTACATGCCCTAACTCATGAAACATGATACTGCATGAATAGGTATTCCAATAATGCTCGAACCAGGCTTGCTGATAAGCTCCGAAGGTACTACCTCCTCCTAATCCTAAGACACCGTTTCCTGGATAAACCAGTCCGACCTTCAAGGTACGTTTCTGACGCATCTGACTCAATACTTTCTCTACCTGTATAGGATTCTTATTGTCGTCGTAAAGCTGATCGGCATTCTCACGTAAGATTTGTTCATGTTCAGGCATATCGACCATATAAGTGAAGTTAAGGAACATAGCTACAGATTCGCGGCAATGCACAGGACGGATTCCCATCCAGTTTCCAGCCGGACCTCCATCTTCCCGTTCAGGATCGCCACCATATAAGCCCCAGTAAATATCCCATCCATGTTCTATTTTAATCAGTTTAGCCCAATAAGGATCGGTCGACTCTACCTTAAATTCCGCTCCAGCCAACTCGGAAGCTTGCAGTTGAGGGACTTCAATCTGTCGTCCTGACTCAGTGCGGCACATAGATGAACGTTGTACCAAAGGCGAAGTTTCGTAAAAATCGGCAAATCCCGGAATCGTATCGAAATAAGCGACATCGAAATATTCATCGCTTACCGCCGGAATGCGTACCTTAATCAAAGCACTACCCAAATTACGTGGGGAGTAAAAACGTGCATGTAACTGTCCTTCATCCGTAAAACTCAACTGAAGTGGCTGTGCCGTATTGAACTTTCTTTGAGAAGGATCCGTATAGACTTCTTTAGGTTCATCATCCTGCAAAATTTTGGTATGCTTGCCTTCGGCATAAGCAGATGTCGTAAGAAACATCACGACCGATTTATCATCTGGATGATTAACCTTTGTTTCAATCTGATGAATGTGATTAGGTTCCATTTCCTTTTGAGAAAAAGCATATACCTGATTTACATCCTTGCCGCGGTAATTGCGGGTGCGTATATTGATTTCTCCTGTCAGCACAGAGCCCTTTGTCAGAGGCATAAAATTATAAGAAGCATTTTCTCCTAATAATAATCCTTGCAGTGTACCATCACTTTCGCCAGCCATATCGCCATTACCAGAAAGTGACGTATAGAAATAGACCTGATTAAACGAAACATCCTTCGATGTTACAGCTGTACGCACATACGGGTTATTATACGCGAAGTCAAAGTCAATCCGGCTGATGATTCGCTGCTGTTTTACATCCTGACGGATTGCTGCAACCTCCTGTTTACCTCCCTCACCTTCTTGCACTGTTACCGCAAACGGAGTCTGTGAATAAAAATACTCAGCATCTAGCGGCTTCTGCAAATCTGCCGGAAATTCCAACCAGGTTTCATCGGCATTATTCAAATCGTGGATTGTTGCTCCATCCTGACTTTCATCACCTTTCACTCCTAATACCAGCAAGCGATAATTCCCTTCATGTAAACCTTCCACATAAATTTCGGCCGTCAACGGATTATACTTACTCTTTGTATTCTGCACTCGATTTCCATTTTCATCAACGATGCAGTATTCCAGTCGGTCATAACGAGATTCGTCCAGTGTTGAAGCGCGCGAAAGGACATCGTTGTATCCCACATCGTAAAGTTTGAAAACTGCTTCCGGCTTGTCCGTGTTTGTTACATTATCCCATTCTTCCCGGCTACAAGCCATCAGCAACAGGCTACATAAAAATGTAATTAAAGTAATTTTCTTCATTCGTTCTACTGCTTTTACTATATCAAAGTTTTCTTATAAATTTCGTTTATCCTGTCGTATTTGCAAAACGATTGCAAAGTTACATATTATACACGTATATTATCCTCTATATTTTCCGTAAAAGAAACGCTCCCTAATCTTGTTTTGTTCGGACTCTTAAAGAAAAAAATTGAAAAGTTCGGCTACTGATTTCATGTTCAATCCATGATATATCGGTTTATAAGTTTCATAATGAAGCAATTCCAAATAAACCGTATTAAGTAAACAAATGTAACACCCGTTGTTTTTTTATTGAAACAGATCGTAAATTCCTGGCTTTTATGTAAATTTGTTGCATAAAAATAAGATCAATTATGAAGAATACACTCTGTTCATGGCTCAATATTCTGATAGGATGCATTATTGTAGCAGCTGGTTTTGTCTTTTTTATCAATCCATATAATATTGTTCCGGGAGGAGCTTACGGAGCAAGTATCGTACTTCATAACCTTTTTCCATCCATACAGGTCGGAACTTTCGGATATATGTTCGATATTCCGCTACTTGTTCTGTCGGTCGTCCTGCTGGGAACAAAACTCGGAGCGCGAACCATTGCTGCGGCTCTTACTACTCCCCTCCTGATGAATATGATGTCGAAAATGGCATACCCTACGGAAGAAGCACTTCATGCACTCGACCCTTCTCAACTGATAGGAGGAACAATGAACCTGTCCGACCATTTGATGTTGGCTTGCGTCATGGGCGCAACGCTAATCGGCATCGGAACGGGAATCGTTGTTCGTAATCAAGCTACAACCGGAGGAAGTGATATTGTAGGAATGTTACTTCAGAAATACTGTCACATACGTTTTTCGAAAGCGATCTTGCTGGTAGACGGTGCCGTAGTATGCTTTGGACTACTTGTTATCGGTTTCGGTATAGGCAGTGCAGAAGATTCCACACAGCCGTCATGGCATTTGTCTTTCTATTCACTGATTGCAATCTTTATTATCTCACGTGTTATCGCCTATATGATAAACGGTTCAAAGAATGACAAGTTGATATTCGTTATCAGTGACAAGCAGATGACTGCACTTCACTCGTATATACTAAAAGATCTGGACCGTACGGCTACTTGCATAAAAAGCAGCGGACTTTATACTGGTAAAGAAAAAGAAATGATATTCCTTGTGGTAAGTTACAAGGAGGTAGCTGGAGTAAAGCATACCATCAAAGCGGCCGATCCCAAAGCATTCGTCGTCGTCACCGATGCATACGATACTTTTGGAGAAGGTTGGAAACAACTGCCTTCGCCTAACGAAATCGATCCGGAATAAGCTTGACTATCTGAGTTTCATTTCAGTAATTCGGGTACAAGAATCTGTAATCTGTTTATGTTCTGTTAGCATAAAGTCCGGTATTTTTGTGGTACATAAAAAACGATAACCATATAAAAACATGTACCATGAAAATAAAAGGATTTATGACTGTATGTGTCGCATTGGCGGCACTGTTTCAAATAACTACATTAAACGCACAGAATATGGAAAAAGAAAATCGTGTACCCGAACATTTGAGTACATTCCCTATTGGAGATGAGAATACACAATACGCCAAATTTTTTATAGGGAAATCTTATCTGGCTCAGCTAACAAGCAATAAGGATCTGAATGTACCTGTATGTAATGTAACCTTCGAACCGGGATGCCGTAACAACTGGCATAGTCATACCGGAGGACAACTTCTGATTGCCGTAGGAGGTAAAGGATATTATCAGGAAAAAGACAAACCTGCGCGTCTGCTACTTCCGGGAGATATTGTAGAAATTGCTCCAAATGTGATCCATTGGCATGGAGCCGCTCCCGATAGCTGGTTCTCACATCTCGCCATCGAATGTAATCCTCAAACCAATAAAAATACCTGGCTGGACCCCGTGAACGATGAGGAATATGCAACCGCTACTTCACAAAAGAGTAAACTGTCTGCTCAGGCAGCTCAGAATCAGGCAGTCTGGTATGCAACATATAATGACAAATTAACGGAAACAGACCCGGAACTGGCCGAAATTTTCGGCAATTTTGCCTTCGGCGATGTACAACAATATGGCAAGTTAAGTACCCGTAATCGCATTTTAGTGACGATGGCTTCGGCTATAGCAACAAACTCTATCACCGAATATCGTAAAACACTTTATGCAGCCTTTTCAAATGGTATTACTCCTATAGAAATAAAAGAAGTTTTGTATCATGCCGTACCCTATGTCGGAATGTCAAGAATCGAAGATCTGCTGGAAATTGCAAATAGTTTCTTTACAGAGAAAGGAATAGAACTGCCATTAGCATCTCAATCCGTTGTAACTTCCGAAACGCGGATGGAGAAAGGATTGGCTTTGCAAAAGAGCATTTTCGGCAATCAGATTGATAGAATGTACGAAACATCACCAGCCAATCAACTGCATATCCAGCAATATCTTTCGGCAAACTGTTTTGGCGATTATCAGACTCGTCCGGTATTTGATGCCCAGACTCGTGAACTACTGACCTTTGCTATTTTGATTTCACTGGGAGGATGCGACCCTCAGGTAAAGGGACATATTGCAGGAAATGTAAACGTGGGGAACAATAAACAAACATTACTTACAGTAGCCACCCAGCTATTACCTTATATCGGTTATCCACGTACACTCAATGCCATTGCCTGCCTGAATGAGGTAATCCCTGAAAAATAATAGTTCGTATAAAATATTCAGCCACATCCATTGCCTGCCAACATCGAATTTCCGGGCAATGTATGTGGCTGAATTATAAAAAATCACCTGATGACCCGATATTCCGTAGGAGTATGTCCGACTGTTTTCTTAAATATACGAGTAAAATGTTGAGGATATTGAAAGCCTAATTCATATGCAATCTCACTGACACTTTTGTTTGTTCCCAAAATCTCTTCCTTAGCCACGTCTATCAATTTCTCCAGAATATATTCCTGAGCAGTCTTTCCGGTTTCTTTCTTTACCAAATCACCGAAATAATTAGGTGAAAGATGTACGCTATCGGCAAAATATTTGACGGTAGGAAGACCTTGCATTTGCGAAAAATCACTTTGAAAATACTTATCCAACAATTCTTCAAACTGAACCAAAATATCTTTATTGACTCTGGTCCGTGTAACAAACTGCCTTTCATAAAACCGCATACAGTAATCCAGAAGTAACTCAATATTACGTGAAATCAATCTCTTACTATGCTTATCGGCCGGTCGTATCAGCTCCATCCGAATCTTTTCCAGACAATCACGAAATATTCCTTTTTCTTCGTCAGACAGATGCAATGCCTCATTCGAAGCATACGAGAAAAAAGAATAATGCTTAATCTCCCTACCTAATGAAGTTCCTTTTATCAAATCCGGATGAAACAGCAAGCCTTGACACAATGGTTTCATCCCCGGTTCCATATTTACTTCGACTATTTGTCCCGGAGCGAAGCTTGTAACCGTTCCTTCCTGATAGTCGTAAGTTTGCTTCCCATAACGTAAATCACCGCAATGCGTCTGCTTCAAGAAAAGTGCATATATTCCAAAATTCATTATGGCATGGGTAGGAAAGGTAGATACATCCGATAAATCGACAACTGTCACTAACGGATGGAGAGTCTCTTGTCCGTATAACTTATTATATCGCTCTATAGAGTCAAGCTTGATAACTTCTTCCATATTTTATCTTTTTCCAATGCAAAGGTAACAATATATTCCGATTCCTATGACATATAAATCAGTAATATAGGTAATCATATCAAAGATTTGTATACTATAAATACTCTTGTCATTCACTACTTTTGTTTCAGTAAAATAACTGAAACTATTAATTAGAAAGGATGTCCTATGAAAAGATTTTTGACGCTCTCATTAATGCTACTTACATTTATTTTGCTATCAGCCTGTAGCCCTGCAAATGAACAAATACCTGCCACTGACATGTCCGACCAACAAGGGAATCATGAAGGAGATGAAGAAAATATCCCTGACATACCAACCACTGGAAACAACGGAGCATATCTGATTCTTTTTTGTTCTCGCACAAGTAACACGGAACGCCTAGCACAACAAATACAATCTCAACTCGATTGCGACATATTGGAAGTGCAACCCGTACGACCTTACGAAGAAGATTACAATGCCATGCTAAACCGTGCACAAGAAGAGTTGGCAGCCATTCAGCAAGGCAATTATCCTCCAATATCAACAAGCATGGACAATTTCGATAAATACGATGTCATTTTTGTTGGGTATCCCATCTGGTATGGGTCGATAGCCACACCTATGCAAACATTCTTGCATGAACACGCTTCAAAACTCGCAGGAAAACACATCGCACTTTTTGCGACAAGCGGAAGCAGCGGCATTTCTACATCAGTCGACGAAGCAGCAGAGTTATGCCCTGAATCAGAAATTCTCAGTCCTACACTCCTGCTGACCTCATCACAACTTTCTGAAATGGATAGCCGAGTCACATCATGGTTGGAACAACTGAATATTCAAACAGCAAATAACAATAACATGGGAAAAAATCAAATTAGGTTAACAGCCAATGGAAAGTCCTTCACTGCCACACTTGTAGAAAACTCTTCAACAGAAGCATTGAAGGCACGCCTTAGTCAGGGTAATATAAGCATTCAGATGAATGATTACGGCGATATGGAAAAAGTCGGTTCCTTAGGATTCTCTCTACCGCGAAATGACCAGCAAACAACTACGGACCCCGGAGATTTAATCCTATATCAAGGAAACTCTTTCGTCATCTATTACGATATTAACTCGTGGAACTTTACCCGTCTTGGTAAGATTGATGGTGTTTCTACCCGAGAACAGGTGTTAGATTTATTAGACGGAAAGGGAGAAGTTACTATAACCCTTTCATTGAAATAGAAAAGATATATCTGATTATTGCCTAACCATTCAACAACTCCTTGCTTGATTCTTACAGTCAAATAGTTCTTCAAGCAAGGAGTTCGTCATTTTTTGAGATTCTTCAAAACTTCGATTTCCATCAAAAACCCTTATAATTTTTCAGCCAACGCCGCAGCCTGCCGGCAGCCATCCGTCTTTTCAATTTCACCTTCGTTCAAGACCCCGGGAATAAGTACCTCTCCTATAATATCCCATTTCAGTAAGGCAGCAGAACGCTCTATCGGAATACGTACGCCATCCATCACGGTCATATCATTTTCTTCACAGCAGGTGATTAATGCACATTTCTTTCCGGCTATATCCTTTCCACCAACTACGAGTGAGAACAAGCGGTCGATAACACCTTTTATCTGTGCCGGAATGGAATACCAGTAAACAGGCATAGAAAAGACAACAGCATCCGACTCCAGTATAGCCGGAGCAATGAGATTAAAATCATCGTCGAACGAACAAGCCTTTCCCGTCTTATAGCACGTCATGCACGCATGACAACCTCCAATCTTCAGAAATGCCGCATCAAAACGCTGAATGGTATGACCACGCTGTTCAGCAGCCTTTATAAATGCTTCAGTCATCGCAAAACTATTCCTGTGTTTACGGGGACTTCCGGTAATAACAGTAATTTTCATAACACCTCCTTTATTTATTAATTGTAGTTGAGTTTTGATTATAAGCCTTAGCCACGCACTTCCACTCTCCGTCCATCTTCATCAACAAGAGATAGTCCGTAAAATCAATACGTCCACCCCACTCTTCCTCCAGCACACGAACTACTGCAAGCGTCTCTTCTATATCCACAATATCGATACGCGCCTTAAAGTCTTTTCCGGCACTGACTGTATCTACATTTTTATAAAACTGCTGAATGCTGCCGTGTTCCAGTTTTTCATCCAAATAACCAAACAATACAGCTTCGTCGGTAAACAGTTCTTTGGCGTAACGGCTATCTCCTTCGGCCACGCTCTTTACAAATTTCATTGCCGCCTCTTCCACAGCTTTATACTCTTCAATACTTGCTCTCATATCTATACTCTTTTAATGAATTAATACAGTTGCAAATGTATGCGGCATAGATGTTTTATACAAGTACCGAAAAATTATTCGCATACCGAAAAATTTTTCGGCATACCCGAAGTTAAAAGTTTCTCAGTATCTTTGCATGGATGAATTATTTACTACAAGGAAAATTATGTACGAAAGAAAGATACCTGTTGATTTAGACTGCCCTCTCCGACTCACTATGAGCCTGATTGATTCCAAATGGAAATCGTGTATGCTGGATGAACTACGATACAAATCGCTACGCCCGAGCAAACTGCACAAGATATTTCCCGAAGCAACTCCTCGTGTGCTCGACATTCAGTTAAAGGAACTGGTAGAAGACGGATTAGTTTCCAAAACGACTTACAACGAAGTCCCGCTTCGTACCGAATATTCCTTGACAGATTTAGGACGGACGCTCATTCCAATCATCGACTCTATGATTGAATGGGGCAACAAAAACACAGAACTGTTTGAAAAGAAATACGGCGCCACGAGTAATAAATAAATGCATGTAATTGGAGCTGTACAGTTATTCTTTACTGTCACTGCCTGCATCCGACATTAAATGATGTTTTGTTCGAAATATTTTATACTTGATATCAGAACAAGATAGCTATTTCTGTAATGGCAAAATCCGATATATCTCTTTTCATCTGTCTAGCCTTTTATACGACTTAGCCCTTTAACCTGATTTTCTCGTGATAGAAATAATTTACTAGAACAGGCTTACCTTTCTCAGAACGGTCATACAGTAAGTCGTTTACCCGATAAGGATAACCTTTCCGTGCAGCATAAGCAGAAATATCTTCCTCCAAAGCTTTCCAATAATCAAGACGTTTTCTGTTATAAATTTCCTCGTACAAAGGCAACAACTCCGGATGTTTTTTCCCGAACATAATTCATAAATTCCCCTATAGACTGTCTCCGTAAGGATTATATCCGTCCGTTACCGACCCGATAACAATCCGTTAACCGTCGTATTGATGCGGATTACTGATAGGCTTCCAATGTTTGACCTTCAGAAGCGTCCCCCACGGTTCGACTACCATTTTGACAAACAGTAAAATCCGTATGGAGATATCCTTTTATTCCATGAACCATATTTACAGATAAAGTTCATTCTCTTTCCGCTGAGAACAAGCTTTCTTGAGCAATGCATTAACCAGAAACAGCATCAGGCCATTCACTTTTCGGGCAGCATGCGGACAAACTGCCACACAACGCATACAAGAGATACAAACTTTCTTGTCGACTTTTCGGGAATTTGTTTTGTCAATAGCTCCTACCGGACACTTCTTGGCACAGATTCCACAATTGATGCACTCCTTTGTTGGCTTGGGAACAATCCCCACGGCTCCTGCTTTTCTGTAAGGACGATGGCCGGGAATATGCGGTTCAGTCATTATGTCCGACCCCAACTTCTCCGATATCTGACGGGCAAAGGCTGTAAGCTGCACCAGATCTTGCTCATCTGGTCGTCCAGCCGCATAGCGCCGGGCAATGGAGTGTTCGGCAACGGCTGCAACCGCAGCAATAACCTTGAAACCATTCCTTTGTACAGTATCGTACAACTCTATCAAGGTATCTTCGTAAGCACGATTTCCATAAACACAAGCAATAACAGTTTTCGCGCAATTACCCTGCAACCGACTGATCCGCTTGACAGCAATTTCAGGAACGCGTCCGCTATAAGACGGCACCACAATCAGAGCCACATCCTCTTTCGTGAGCTTGAAGCCTGTAAAATCGGTTTTACAATCTGTCAAATCCACTTTCACGATCTCATCCATCCATTCCGTTGCCAATAGATCTGCAACCTTTTGTGTTCCTCCTGTCGGACTAAAACAAATCTGATAATACTTCATTTCTTTCCTTTTTAGTTAGTCATCCATTCTATTTTCAGTCTACAGCCGGACAATCACCTTGCCATCCGTATGTCCATGTGCCATAAAGCGAATCGCTTCGGCAGTCTGTTCGAGGGTAAAAACAGAAGAAGAAATTCTCGGGCGAACCTGCCTTTCCTCCACTATCCGAGTTACCTTTTCCAACTATTTCCCGTCTGCACGCACAAACATGAACCGGTATTCTTTCCCCTGCCTGCGTGCCTTACGATCATACAGAGTTCCTGCAGCTGTAAACAACAGTCTTTTCAGCAGCGAAAAGCCACTGTGTTCGGCAAATCTCTTATTGGGAGCCGTACGCAAGCTCAGCAGTCGTCCTCCTTTTCTCAATACAGCCAGTTCGTGTTCGAATTCTTTCGCTCCCAGTGTATCAATTACATGGTCTACTTCCGATAACACTTCCCAATAGTTTTCCTTTCGATAATCCAAGTAGCGGTCGGCTCCGATATGCAACATACGCTCTTTTGCCCGTTCATTTCCTGAAACAATCACATTTACACCCAACGCTTTTGCTATAGGAACAGCCATTTCACCGAAGCTACCTGAACCTCCTGTTATCAGAACCGTTTCGCCCAGTCGGACTTCCAGCTCTTCCGTAAATGCCTGATAAGCCGTCAGCCCTGTCAGAGGAATAGCAGCAGCCGTCAGAAAATCACAATCTTTCGGCATGAAAGCCAAGGCATCCTGATCTACAGCCACATAATCGGCAAAAGCTCCAATTTTGGCAAGAGGCAGACATGTATATACTTTATCGCCTGCTTTAAATCGAGTAACCTCCGCTCCCGTTTGTTCTACCACACCGGCACATTCATTTCCCAAAGTCAACGGCATACGATAATCCTGAATCAGCCGGATACTACCCGTCAGAATCAACTATTCCAAGGGGTTCACTGCTGCCGCCTTGACCTTCACCAATACGTCCGACGGACCGATTTTCGGTATAGGAAGTTGATTAATAGTTATTTGAACATTCTTTGAATATCGTTTAATCTGAGCTGCTCGCATAGAATCTTTCATCCTTTCAATATCAAAATTATAAAAAACTTTTTTCAGAGAACAAAAGTAAAAAGAATAAAAAGACAATAAAATACCAAAGGAGCCGGAAAAATGGTAATATATTCAGGATTTTTTATACTCTTTACTTGCTTAACTATGCTTATTTTTGCAACAAGAAAAAGTAAAACCTTCTAAATACAAACAAATACGAATAGAAAAAACATTACCTGAATGAAAAAAGTATACGCTTCCATGTTGTTGTTAGGTCTCGCTTATCATACGGGGATGGCCCAAGAGCAACCACACGACACACTAATGACCAATCGTACCTATAAGATAAACGAAGTAGTGGTAACCGGAGCACGCAATGAAACGGATGTGCGTCATCTTTCGCAGACCGTTTCTGTTATCGGGCGAGCACAGATAGAACGTTCGATGCAGCCTTCCCTGCTCCCGGTCCTCACGGAACAGATTCCCGGACTGTTTGTTACCTCCCGAGGAGTCATGGGTTATGGAGTCTCGAACGGCGCAGCAGGCAGCATCTCCCTGCGAGGGCTAAGTGGAGGAAGCGCCCGCCTCATGGTCATGATCGACGGGCATCCGCAATATGCCGGTATCTTCGGTCATCCGATATCCGACGCTTATCAGTCATTTCTGGCCGAACGGGTAGAAGTTCTGCGAGGTCCGGCTTCGGTACTTTACGGTTCCAATGCCATGGGCGGTGTGATAAACATCGTTACCCGCAAGATGAAGGAAGACGGCGTAAACACAAATATCCATGCAGGCTATGGCTCATATAATACCTTGGAAACCGAGGTAACCAATCGCATTCGCAAGGGACGTTTCTCGAGCGTGGTATCGGGTTCCTACAATCGTACCGACGGACATCGTGCCGACATGGAGTTTGAACAATACGGAGGCTACGCCAAACTGGGATATGAGGTGACAGACAACTGGAATCTGCGCGGTGACGTAGACGTTACGCATTTCAATGCTTCCTATCCCGGACCGGTCAGTGCTCCCCTGCTCGACGGCGACCAGCGTATCACGCGAGGCATGACTTCTTTTGCCTTGGAGAATAATTATCAAAAGACCTCTGGGGCAATCAGTTTCTTTTACAACTGGGGCGACCATTGGATCAACGACGGATATACACCCTCCACGGGTGAAGGGCCTCAGGACGACCGCTTTCTTTCACACGACAACATGATGGGAATTTCGCTCTATCAGAGTATGCAACTGTTTAAGGGGAACCGGATTACTGTGGGCTTCGACTGGTTCCGTTACGGTGGCCGGGCATGGAATGAATATGTCAACGGAGAAAAGGTTGGAACGACTTCCGATCTGGTAGACAAACACGAAGACGAACTGGCAGGGTATGTCGATCTGCGTCAAGAGATTCGTTCCTGGCTGACCTTCAATGCCGGACTTCGAGTAGACCATCACTCACGGGTCGGTACGGAATGGGTGCCTCAGGCAGGACTGGCTTTCCATCTTCCCCACACCATCGAACTGAAAGCTTCTGCGTCGAAGGGGTTCCGTTACCCGATTCTCCGGGAAATGTATATGTTTCCGCCACAGAATCCCAACCTGCAACCGGAGTCGATGTGGAATTATGAGCTTGCTTTCTCGCAGAGACTGATGAACGGTCAGCTCACTTATGGGGTAAATGTATTTTATATCGACGGAAAGAATTTAATTCAGACACTTCCCAATCCCAACGGTAGCGGCATGCTGAACCAGAACTCCGGTCACATTGAAAATGCAGGAGTTGAACTACAAGCTGCTTACCGCATCAACCGCCGCTGGTCGGTAGACGGCAACTATAGCTACCTGCACATGAAGAATCCCGTCATTGCCGCCCCCGAACATAAGCTATATGCCGGCATGAACTTCTCACAAGGGCGCTGGAACGTGTCTACCGGCCTACAATATATCGCCGGACTTTATACGCAGGTAGACCCCGACGTGACGGAGAATTTTGTTTTATGGAACCTGCGTGCCGCCTTTCATGCCAACCGCTGGCTGGATGTCTGGGCACGCGGCGAAAACCTGCTTGCACAAAAGTATGAAATCAATGCAGGATACCCTATGCCACGAGCTACAGTCACAGCCGGAGTCAATATTAATTTTTAACGACAAACTAATATCTTACGAGTATGAAAAAGAGTATTCTGACAATTATGTGTACCATGTTGCTTACAACATTTGGCTGTGCCAATGCACAAACCAATCAGGCTTCTCCACAAACGGAGCCATCGACTGCGGAAACAACTCTTCCCAAAGTTTATTTCTACAAAGAAATCTCATCGGAGAACCTGATCAAGATTTACGAAGCCCTCGGACGCAAAACCGAAGGGAAAGTTGCCGTCAAGCTCTCTACCGGAGAACCGGGAGGACACAACTTTCTGCAACCGGCACTGATAAAGGATCTGGTACAGCAAGTGGGCGGTACCATCGTTGAATGTAATACAGCCTATGGAGGCGGTCGCTCCGATACCAAAAGTCACCTGAAAGCAGCAGCCGACCATGGATTTACGGCCATCGCTCCAGTAGTCATCATGGATGCCGAAGGCGAAGCCGAGCTACCCGTGAAAGGAGGCAAACACCTCACCCGCAACATTGTGGGAAAAGACTTCTTGAATTACGATTTTGTCATTATTCTTTCCCATTTCAAAGGACATGCTATGGGAGGATTCGGAGGTGCCATCAAGAATATGTCTATCGGCATTGCTTCGTCCAATGGCAAGCGACTGATTCATTCAGCAGGAGCCAGCACCACGAACTGGGGAAATCCGGCACAAGATGATTTCCTGGAATCGATGGCGGAAGCTGCCAAAGCCGTGGCCGATCATTGCGGACAAAATATTATTTACATCAGCGTAGCCAATAATCTTTCGGTAGATTGCGACTGCGATTCATCTCCTGCCGACCCACAAATGGGTGATATAGGTATTCTGGCTTCTCTCGATCCGGTAGCACTCGACCGTGCCTGCACTGATCTGGTACGCTCTTCAAAAGATTATGGAAAGATTCACCTCATAGAGCGTATTGATTCACGTCACGGCATGCATACACTCGATCACGCGGAAGCACTCGGCATGGGCAGTCAGAAGTATGAATTAGTAACGCTCGATTAAAGTAAATATTCTGATATTTTTCTACCGAGGGCAATTGTGGCAAACCTATCCTCCGGAAAAATGAAATGCTGAGCTTCGCCAACGACTTAAAAAAAACGAAAGAAGAAGTTATCTCAAAATAGAAAAATGGAACAGACTGACTTATCGTCGATAAGTTATAACTAAAAATCTCCTGCTTTTAACCACGTAATTAAAATAAACGACGGCTAAGAGTAGGAGATTTTTACTTTGGAAATTTCATTTTAAGACAGCTTCTTTTGATATTTACGCACCTCAATCTACGCCCGTCAAAATAAGCATTAGGAACTTAGTCTATCTTTGCAGGGATACAAAAAAACGTTACGACTTTGCATGCAGAGTGGTCATCAGGAAATTGATGCACTTCCTTGACTGTATTCAAAAACTGGATACTTTTTATCTCCTCCTATCAGTTCTAATAAACGTATTTCTTACAGAAGAAATTACTCCCTTGCAAAAGTCGTTTATCATCACAAGAAGTTTCCGAAAAAACGTCTCGATGTTTTTTCAAAATTTGTACAAAAAATTTTTGTTTTTGTACAAAACATGAACGGTTCTTCTGCACGACTACAAAACTCCGACAGCTCCTTTCCTTTCAGACCTGCCGAACAATTCACAAAGGCCCGTGTAAAGCATAAACCGGCATATCTACAGGATGAACATGATACGAACTTTCCTCACTGTACAAAAGCATACCCCTAAAGATTTCAAAATATAAAATCAGTAAAAAAGGTCATGATCTCTGTAATTTGTCTACATGCAATTTGTCACGTCTGTCGTATCTTTGTATCCTGAATTATTAATGCATCTAAATATGACACTTCCAGAATTTTTAGCATACGTAAAGACACGCCGTGCTCTCAATACGGCCGAAATTCATCAGTTTATGAACGATATGAGTAACGAGGCACGACGCATCACTTTCGAGTTGAACAATGCCTATCATACTCCCGATGAAGTACGTGCCTTGCTGTCACGCCTGTTTGGAAAAGAAGTCGACAGCTCTTTCCGTGTTTTTCCGCCTTTTTATACCGACTTCGGAAAAAACATTACGGTAGGAAAAGATGTGTTCATCAACGCCTGCTGCCATTTTCAGGATCACGGCGGAGTTGTCTTGGGAGACGGCTGCCAAATCGGACACAACGTAGTGTTTGCCACTCTGAACCACGGGCTGGCTCCGGAAGACCGGCAGACCACTTATCCGGCACCCATCGTATTGGGTAAAAATGTTTGGGTAGGTTCCAACTCTACCATTCTGCAAGGAGTAACCATCGGCGACAATGCAGTGGTAGGAGCCGGTGCGGTAGTCACGAAAGATGTGCCCGAAAATACAATTGTCGGCGGGGTTCCGGCAAAGGTCATCCGCCACATTTAATTTTGCGAAACGGTTTCATTTATTTCCATAGCTGCATGAGGTCGGTTTCTCCCCAGTACCAGTGGGTGTATCCCGCAATGACGTTTTTGTATCGGTACAAAGGAGTATCGACCTCAGCACCGTAAGCATCGTATAGTCGGACAGCAGAAGACAGGTTACCGGATGAAGCCACTTCCGAAAAGTGAAACTCATGTCCCCGCAACGACACGCCGTTGTATTTCATTTCCCGATAGCCTAGATGAAGCCGTGGATGCTCTACGGTAAGGTCGATAGGCAGCACACCTGCCATCTCATACGTCGATCCTTTTCTCGTAGTGAGCGTACGCCCCAAGTACATCATGCCACCACATTCGGCATACACCTTTCCCCCTTCTTCCGCATAAGCACGCAACTGCTGCATGATTTCCCGGCGGTGGTGCAGACGACGTGCATAGAGTTCGGGATATCCCCCCGGGAGATAAACCAAATCGGCTGCCGGAAGTTTGTTGTCGCGTAGAGGACTGAAAAACGTAATCCGTCCCTGCTCACCCAGCCGCTTCAGGTTTTCGTAATAAATAAAGCAGAACGCTTCATCCCTTGCAACCGCTATCTTCAGTTTCCGACGTACGGTTTCTTCAATGGCCGTTTCGGAAACGTAAGGCAATGTATACGGACAGGGGAAAACCGACTGGCAGAGGTTCAGCAACTTATCGAGTTCCACATATTTTTCGACCAGCATCGAGGCTTTTTCCACTATCTCATTCATGGAAGCCCGTGCCGTCAGCGTCAGTCCCAAATGTCGTGAAGGCACAAACAGCTCTTCCGCATACGGCATATACCCCAAAGCCTCCAGTCCGGCATCGGTGCAAGCCTCCTTCAGAAAAGCATAATGCGAGGCCGATGAAACCTGATTGAACACAACTCCTGCTATCTTCATGCCGCGTGCAAAATGCTTGAATCCGAAAAGCATGGGAGCTACGGAATATGCCGCAGCATGCGCATTCACTACCAGCACCACTGGAAGGTTCAGAAGCCGGGCTATTTCCGCCGCACTTCCTTTGTCGCGGCTGTACCCGTCGAACAATCCCATGACCCCTTCGGTCACACAGACATCAGCATCCTCCGACTGGCGATTATAGATACGCTGAATGTGATGATGATGCATCATCCACGTATCGAGATTCACCGACGGACGTCCGGCTGCTACCGCATGAAACTGGGTATCAATATAATCGGGACCGCACTTAAACGGCTGTGCCTGCAAGCCCCGTTTCTTCAGTGCCCGCAGCAGTCCCATGGTAAAAATAGTTTTTCCACTGCCCGAAGCGGCAGCTCCAATCAGTAGTTGTGGTTTCATCATGCCGCAAATGTAAGGATTTTCTGTATGCCTGTAAAATATTCCGCGGTTTTTACTACCTTTATCGCGTAAAACCAAAAATTAATATCGCATAAATGAAATTAGGAAAATGGATTGGTGGTATCATGGGATTCATGGCCATGGGACCACTGGGAGCACTGGCCGGCTATGCCATCGGCTCACTGTTCGACAAGGCTGCATACGTTCCGGAAAGTACGGGTACCGATAACGGAAACGCCACATACGAAGGACAACGAAACAGCTTTTTGTTCTCACTGCTGGTCATGGCATCGTACATCATACGTGCCGACGGGAAAATCATGCATAGTGAAATGGAGTTTGTACGACGCTTTCTGCGAACCAATTTCGGAGAGAATGCCGTAGCGGAAGGTGAACAGATCCTGTTGAACTTGTTTGAACAGCGCAAGCAGATGGACGCAACCAACCCACACGCTTTTCAGAATACGATCCGCGAATGTGGCGCACAGATTGCTGCCAACATGAGTTACGAGGAGCGTCTGCAACTGCTGAGCTTTCTGGCACAGATAGCACGCAGCGACGGAAATGTGTGTGCGGCCGAAATTGATGCACTGAAAGAAGTTGCACAGTCCATGCAATTGTCGGCCAAGGAAGTAGAATCGATGCTGAACTTGTCCGGCGACTCGCTGGAAGAAGCCTACAAGGTACTGGAAGTGGAACCTACGGCTACCGACGATGAGGTACGCGCCGCTTACCGCCGCCTTGCACTGAAGCATCATCCCGACCGCGTAGCTACGCTGGGAGAAGACATCCGCAAGGCCGCAGAAGAGAAGTTCCAGAGCATCAACAATGCCAAGGAACGTATCTACAAGGCTAGAGGCATGAAATAATATGCGGGACAAATTCGGAGAGGTTGTCGGTTATCTCAGTACGGTTTTCACGAATACCGATTCCGGCAGGCTCTCCTCCCACTATCCACGACCCAATGACCGGATAACGTCCGCCATAGGTTGTGGGCTTGACATACTCCTGATAGACATAGGCTCCCGTATTGTAGTCGCCTTCCGTCTCTTTCAGAATCGCATGTTCTTCCCATTGGCGGATATCGACCACACTTACATTATGTCCTTCGCGCGAGAAGACCGGCTTCTTACAAAACGTTCCCTGCTGCGGACGCGACAAGTAACAAGGCAGAACATAAGGAGAATCGGGAAACAATTCATACAAAACACTCAGAATGGCCTTGTTCGACATCACCAGTTTCCAGATGGGCTCCAGCCATTCTACCTGTGCCAGACATCCGTCCGGACTTTCGTTTACCATCCATTCCCAAGGATAAAGCTTGAAACACCTCCGGATACGCTCACCGGAAGGATCATAAAAAAGACCGTCCTGCAAGTTCATGGCATTCATGTCGAGCACACGGGTAGAGAAACCTGCCTCCATGGCCGTACTTGCCAGATATTGCAAGGTCCCGGTATCTTCGTGATCGTCGAGTGCTCCGGCAAAATGGATATCGCTTCCCGCCGGAAAAATATCTTTCCACGACTGCACCAAACCTTCATGAATACCATTATACTGGTCGCACTCCGGAAAACATTCTTCCTTCCACTGCCACTGGATGACTGACGCTTCGAGCAAGGATGTCGGAGTATCCGCATTGAACTCCAGAATACGAGGTACTCCCCTCTCGTCGAGCAGGAAATCGAAACGTCCGTACAAGCTCAGTTCATCCTGATCCCACGATTTGCGGATACGCTTACAAATCTCAGGAGGAATCTGCAACATGCGTTCCATAAATTCCGGCTTTTCCGAGATAATGTATTCGGCAGCCTCACAATACATGCGATAGGCTTCCCTCGTTGCTTCTTCCAGTTGTTCAATTTCGGCTGTCGTAAAGCGGTAACAGGCTTCCTCCCGCCAGTAATCGCCATGAAAATCAAAGCCCAAAGCCTCTATTTTTTCCTTGTAATCGGAACGGGGAGTCACATTGATTCTTTCCATCTGCATCGAAGTTTATCCGTGAATACTGAATGAACGGCGGGTAGTACCAAACACATTCCCGCTCGATTTCGATTTGCTTGTACCCGACGGGCTAACCTTTACCCCCGAAGGAGCGTTTACACGAGTACCGTTCGCATCGGTCCACGAACCCGACTGCGGATAATAATAATGAGTAGTACTCAGTCCGTTGGCAAGAGAGGGCATCAAGGCCCAGCGCATCAGCATGGCATTGTAAATCCAACTGTTGCCCTGACTGTCGCGATATTCTTCCTTGTCTTTCGGATTCTCGGGCAATTCAGTTTTCTGTGTGCAAGCCGCCAGTGTCATCAGGCACATGGCTGCCACCAGATAGTGTCGTTTATTCATTGAGTCTTAATAGTTTTATATAATAGAATGCACAAATGTAAGCAATTCTAGCCTATTAACTGTGTGTTTTAAATATAATTTCCTCCTTCTCATCAGGGCTTAGAGAATATATTTTTGAAATATCATTTTACAGACAACACTATTACATTAGTCCCAATAGATTGTATTTCCACCATAATAGCAATATTTATCCGAGACTCAAAACGACAACTATAACGATACCATTAAAGTAGATATAGAACGCATATAAGTCACTTTATATTTGAAAACTTTGCAAGGAAACAAAAAACTTCTTACTTTGCATAAAAATCGAAAAATATACAATAAACAATTATGAAAGGTATAGTTTTAGCCGGAGGTTCGGGTACACGCCTCTACCCCATTACAAAAGGAGTTTCGAAGCAGTTGCTTCCTATTTTCGACAAGCCCATGGTATATTATCCTATTTCAGTATTAATGCTTGCCGGAATACGTGATATACTGATAATATCTACTCCATACGATCTTCCGGGATTCCGTCGTTTGCTGGGTGACGGAAGTGATTTTGGTGTACATTTTGAATATGCCGAACAGCCTTCACCCGACGGACTAGCACAAGCTTTCATCATTGGAGAAAAGTTTATCGGCAATGATGCCGTTTGTCTGGTACTTGGCGATAACATTTTCCACGGGAATGGATTTACTGCCATGCTGAAAGAAGCTGTCCGCACAGCGGAAGAAGAAGCTAAAGCGACTGTATTCGGCTACTGGGTCAGTGATCCTGAGCGTTATGGAGTTGCAGAGTTCGACGAGGCTGGCAACTGTCTTTCCATTGAAGAAAAGCCTGAACATCCCAAATCGAATTATGCCGTTACGGGACTTTATTTCTATCCGAACAAGGTTGTAGACATAGCCAAGCATATCAAACCGTCGGCACGTGGTGAGCTGGAAATCACAACCGTCAACCAACGTTTCCTTGCCGATGGAGAATTAAAAGTGCAAACACTGGGACGTGGATTTGCATGGCTTGACACGGGAACACACGATTCGCTGGCAGAAGCATCTACTTATATCGAAGTGATAGAAAAACGTCAGGGACTGAAAGTAGCCTGTCTGGAAGGCATTGCTTTACGCCATGGCTGGATCACAGCCGAAAAAATGCGTCAGCTCGCACAGCCTATGCTAAAGAACCAATATGGCCAGTACCTGCTGAAAGTAATCGACGAACTGGGACTAAACGATTAAATACTTATTTATATACAGAAGATGAACGTTATCAAAACAGCTATCGACGAGGTAGTTATTATCGAACCCCGTTTGTTTAAAGACGACAGAGGATATTTTTTTGAATCTTTTTCTGAAAGAGATTTCAACGCACAAGTACGTACCGTACGTTTCGTGCAGGACAATGAAAGTAAATCAAGTTATGGAGTATTGCGCGGACTGCATTTCCAGAAACCACCTTTCGCACAAAGCAAGCTGGTTCGCGTGGTAAAAGGAGCTGTCCTCGACGTAGCAGTCGACATTCGTAAAGGCTCTCCTACTTTCGGCCAGCATGTGGCAGTTGAACTGACCGAAGAAAATCATCGCCAGTTCTTTATTCCACGTGGCTTCGCTCATGGTTTCAGTGTCCTGACCGATGAAGTTATCTTCCAGTATAAGTGCGACAACTTCTATGCTCCTCAGAGTGAAGGTGCCATAGCATGGAATGATCCAGCTCTCGGCATTGACTGGCGGATTCCGGCTGACAAGGTTGTTCTTTCTGAAAAAGACAAACATCATCCGCTCCTGAAGGAGGCCGACTGGCTATTCAACTACAAAGAAGATCTTTACAAATAAGGAGAGATCATAACTAAAAGAGGATATATCCTTGGCTATCATGCAGTAGCCGAAGAATATATCCTTTTTTTATGTGAACTAATCAGAACGAATGACAATCAATCGTCATCCCGGTCCATATCAATCAAGTTATACTTCAAATCGAACTTCAACTCCCAGAAATTTGACAATCTCACTTCATATTCGTAGCGGTCCTTTTCAATCTGTAAGATTTTAGCATCCGGATAATTTGTCTTTACGTACTTTACAATCTGTGTCGGAACAGCTGCTTCGGGAACGAACGTACGTTTACATTTCATTTCTGTCCAGTTGCCTTGCTTATCAAACTCTATTTTGTCTCCGTCGACAAACATCACGTCGTAAGTTGTATCGAACAAGCCTTTATCTACCTTTGAGAATGCCACATTCTTATTGGCAAAATGTTTCTTTACAAACGACTGAGCTGCCTTCGGAAGTTGTTCGAAACTGATAGGTTTATCATTATCTGCCATTACAACTTGCATTGTGAACAAACAAACCAGGAAGAATACCAATTTTTTCATAATCGTAATTTTTTAAGTTTATACTTGTTTTGCTTTAATTTTCTACTGCAAAACTATCGTCCGAATCTGAAAAGAATTGGGAATCTTCCTGTAAAATTCGTTTTTTTATTTTATTTCTTCATCTTGAGCTCATACAAGTCGTTACGACGGTCGCGAAGGTTACGTACACTTCCGTATGTATGCAACTCGTTCAGCAAATCAAGGTCTACATCCGATACCAGAATCATTTCCGTATTCGGAGTCGCTTCAGCACGTTTTCCATCTGTCGGGAATCCAAAGTCACAAGGAGTAAATACTCCCGACTGCGCATACTGAATATCCATATTGTGAACACGCGGCAAGTTACCTACACTTCCTGCTATTACGACGAAGCACTCATTTTCTATGGCACGAGCCTGTGCGCATACACGTACACGCGAATAACCATTCTGCGTATCGGTCAGGAAAGGAACAAACAATATCTGCATACCCTGATCAGCCATAAGACGTGACAGTTCCGGGAATTCCACATCGTAACAAATCAGCACACCGATCTTGGCACAGTCCGTATCGAATGTCTTTACCATACGTCCGCCACTCAATCCCCAGCTCTTTACTTCGTCCGGGGTAACATGTACTTTTTCGTACATTTCGTATGTACCGTCACGACGGCACAGGAAACCAACGTTGTACAATCCGTTATCTTCCTTTACATAAGGCATACTTCCGGTAATGATATTGATATTATGCTTGATGGCAAGATTGATGAAACGATCGCGAACCTCTTCCGTATATTGAGCCAGGGCACGGATAGACTGAGCTTCTCCCATGTCGTTAAACTTTGCCATCAACGGAGCATTGAAATATTCGGGGAACAATACAAAATCACTCTGATAGCCAGATACGGCATCGATAAAGAACTCTACCTGTTCGAATACGTCATCCAGCGTCTTGTACGAACGCATCTGCCACTGAACCAGTCCCACACGAACCGTTGTCTTACGGTCTACATACGAATCTGTAGGCGGCTGATAATAAATGTTATCCCACTGCAACAAAGTGGCGCAATGCTTGGATTCCTCATCGTTCGGCAAATAATTACGCATCACACGACGTACGTGGAAATCGTTTGAAAGCTGGAAAGTCAATACCGGGTCATAAATTTCACGTGAACGAACTTTCTCAATATATTCCTTCGGACGCATCGTATCAGCATACTTGTGATAGTTTGGAATACGTCCACCAAACATAATAGCTTTCAGATTCAGCTTTTCACAAAGTTCCTTACGGTATTCATACATACGGCGAGCCAGTCTCAGACCTCTGTAATCGGGATGAATGAATACTTCTATACCATACAAAATATTCCCTTTAGGATTATGTGTATTGAATGTTTCGTTTCCTGTTACTTTTGCATACGTATGATCTCCCTTTACCATATCGTAATCTACAATGATAGAAAGTGCACATCCCACAATCTTATCATCAACGACGGTAACAATCTGTCCTTCCGGAAAAATCTTAATCAGCTTCTCTATCTGCTCATGTGTCCAGAATACATCCTTGTCTGCATAGACGCGGGTAAACGACTGAGCTAATTGGGCATAGTCCTCGATTTGCAGGTTGCGGACTTCCACCTTGTTGATCTTTTGAATCGGTTTCATAACATCTATTGTTTTTGCGGAGCAAAAGTACAAATAAATCTATTTAGCTATACCATAGGTCATCATTTTTTCAGCCAGCTCTTTGTCTAAAGGATAAGGATAGCCGGAAACGGTTTCCCCTTCGGACTCGTTCCAGAGCATTCCGTTAAAATCATGCGATTGTATATACGGCTATATAAATTTAGATTGTTTAAACAAGTTAAGCCATTCTCGGAATACGTAAAATTTTCATAAGCCACGAAATGGTTTTCAATATAAATGTAAGAAAAACAAGCAAGTCTTGGTCATGCTAGTTTTTTAATATAACTTTGCCCTTAATAATAATGAGATTTAATCTTTTGAGAAAAGTTTATTTATGAGAAAAGTTGCTTTAATCACCGGTATAACCGGACAAGACGGTTCTTACCTTGCCGAATTCCTGATTGAAAAAGGATATGAGGTGCATGGTATTCTGCGTCGCTCATCATCATTCAATACGGGACGTATTGAACATTTGTATTTAGATGAATGGGTACGCGACATGAAACAATCACGTTTGGTGAATCTGCATTGGGGAGATATGACTGACTCCAGTTCATTGATCCGTATTATCGGTGATATTCATCCTACAGAAATCTACAACTTAGCAGCTCAAAGCCATGTAAAAGTATCATTCGATGTACCAGAATATACAGCTGAAGCTGATGCAATAGGCACTTTGAGATTGCTGGAAGCTGTACGTATTTGCGGTTTGGAAAAGACTTGCCGTATTTATCAGGCTTCTACATCCGAACTCTTCGGAAAGGTACAGGAAGTTCCTCAAAAAGAAACGACCCCATTCTACCCACGCTCTCCGTACGGAGTAGCCAAACAATATGGCTTCTGGATTACCAAGAACTATCGTGAAAGCTATAATATGTTTGCCGTAAACGGAATCTTGTTCAACCACGAGTCCGAGCGCCGAGGAGAAACTTTCGTAACCCGAAAAATCACACTGGCTGCTGCACGTATCAAACAAGGGTTCCAAGATAAATTATATCTGGGTAACTTGGATGCACGCCGCGACTGGGGATATGCCAAAGATTATGTAGAATGTATGTGGCTTATCCTGCAATATGAAAAGCCTGAAGACTTTGTTATAGCAACCGGAGAAATGCATACCGTACGTGAATTCTGTACACTGGCCTTCCAGTATTTAGGTATCGAACTTGAATGGCAAGGAAGTGGCGTTGACGAAAAAGGTATCGACCGTGCAACCGGACGTGTATTGGTAGAAGTTGATCCCAAATATTTCCGCCCGTGTGAAGTTGAACAGTTACTGGGTGACCCAAGCAAAGCCAAAGATTTGTTGGGCTGGAATCCGACAAAGACTCCTTTCGCAGAACTCGTACGTATCATGGTAGAGCATGACATGAAGTTCGTAAAGAAATTGCATACAAAAGTAGTATAATTGCCGTGCTTCGATTCTGCAATAGAAGAAGTAGAAATGGAAGTCCGTTTCTTTAGTTTTGCTTAGAACTTGAAAAATTTCAGGAACGCGGACTTAGTTATTACAGTCCGCGTTTCTGCTTTAACGTAATTCAACATGTTAGAAAAATCAGCAAAAATATACGTAGCAGGGCATCGTGGGCTGGTTGGCTCTGCTATTTGGGAAAATCTGATACAGCGCGGATATACGAACTTGGTAGGACGCACACATAAAGAACTAGACCTGCTCGATCCGGTAGCTGTACGGACATTTTTCGATGAAGAATGTCCCGATGCCGTTGTTCTGGCAGCAGCACATGTGGGAGGCATTATGGCAAACCTGCAATACCGCGCAGATTTCATTTACCAGAATTTACAAATCCAGCAGAATGTAATAGGAGAAAGCTTCCGTCACGGAGTAAAGAAATTATTATTCTTAGGCAGCACATGTATTTATCCACGCGAGGCTCCTCAACCGATGAAAGAGGAAGTTCTTCTTGCCTCTCCACTGGAATACACCAACGAACCGTATGCCATTGCAAAAATCGCCGGATTGAAGATGTGTGAGAGCTTCAACTTGCAATATGGTACAAATTACATTGCAGTAATGCCAACCAACTTATATGGTCCTAACGATAATTTCCATCTTGAAAACAGTCATGTATTGCCAGCCATGATCCGCAAAATCCATTTGGCTAAATGCCTGAATGAAGGCAACTGGGATGCTGTCCGCAAGGATATCAATCTACGACCGGTGGAAGGTGTGAACGGCAATTGCTCCAATCAGGAAATTCTAGACAAGCTGGAAAAATTCGGTATTACTCCTCAGGCTGTCACTCTTTGGGGAACCGGCAAGCCGTTGCGCGAATTCTTGTGGAGCGAAGAAATGGCAGATGCCAGCGTTCACGTATTACTGAATGTCGACTTCAAAGATACTTATACTGAAGGGGCGAAAGAAATACGTAATTGCCACATCAACGTTGGTACGGGTAAAGAGCTGTCCATCCGTGAAGTTGCTGAAAAAATCATGAAAGAAATTGATTTCAAAGGCGAACTGCACTGGGATGCTTCCAAGCCAGATGGAACCATGCGCAAGCTGACAGATGTTTCCAAACTGCATGGTTTAGGCTGGCACCACAAGATTGAGATAGACGAAGGTATACACCGCTTGTATGAATGGTACCTGAAAGGTATTTGCATCAATCATCAAACCGTATAACAAAAATGAAAAAATTATTATCGCTTCCACCAAATCTGGTGGAATGCTTTTACGATATAGAACATGCCAACCGAAACGAATGGTTTTGTACGTCCGATCCTATAGGAGCAAAATTAGGATCTGGAGGAGGGACTGCATGGCTTTTACAAGCATGCAAGACAGAAGAAGGTAATACCTCCTCACTCACTGACTGGCTAGGCAATGAAAAACGTATTCTACTACATGCCGGCGGACAAAGTCGAAGATTACCAGCTTATGCTCCATCTGGAAAAATATTGACGCCCATCCCGGTATTCCGCTGGGGACGCGGACAACGGCTCACACAGAATCTGTTGTCGCTCCAGCTCCCGCTTTACGAGCAGATTATGCAAAAGGCCCCCGATGGCTTGCATACTCTCATTGCCAGCGGCGATGTATACATTCGCGCCAAGGAAGCGCTACAAGATATTCCAGATGTCGACGTTGTATGCTATGGATTATGGGTAGACCCTGAACTGGCAAAGAATCACGGCGTATTTGTCTCTTCACGCACCAATCCAGAGGAACTGGATTTTATGCTTCAGAAACCCAGTGTAGAAGAATTGGGCTCTTTGATGCAGAATTATCTCTTCCTGATGGATATCGGTATTTGGCTGCTAAGCGACCGGGCTGTAGAACTGATGGTAAAACGCTCAACTAAATCAGACGGATCCATCGGCTTTTATGACATGTATTCCGAATTTGGTCCGGCCTTGGGCAAACATCCGCGTATAAACGACAAGGAGTTGAATGAACTGACAGTAGCAATCCTTCCACTACCGGGAGGAGAATTCCATCATTACGGAACAAGCCGGGAAATGATTTCATCTACACTGGCTGTACAGAATTGTGTCATCGACCAGCGTGCCATCATGCATAAAAAGGTAAAACCGCATCCGGCTATCTTTGTACAAAATGCAATAATCGATTATACATTGACAGCAGACAATCCTGAAGTCTGGATAGAAAACAGTTGTATAGGTAAAGGCTGGTCTCTCCACCGCCGCAACATTATCACAGGAGTACCCGTCAATCAATGGCATATCAATGTACCCGAAGGTATTTGTATCGATGTAGTGCCAATGGGAGAAAACGACTATGTAGCTCGTCCTTATGGCTTCAACGACGCTTTCAAAGGAAGTTTGGATAATGACTCTACACTCTATCAAGGAATACCGGTAAAGAAATGGCTTACCCTTCGCGGACTGAGTCCGGAAAGTATTGAACAGCCTTACGACCTTCAGGCTGCACGTATCTTCCCGGTATGTCATACGATTGAGGATTTGGGATTAGTCATACGATGGATGACCAGTGAGCCCGAATTAGAAGCTGGAAAAGAAATTTGGCTGAAATCTAAAAAAATATCGGCTGATGAGATTTCTGCTTATGCTAATCTGCGCAGACTGACACAGCAGCGCAACTTGTTCCGCAAGGATAGTTGGACTGCTTTGGCAAAAAACTACGAGCGCAGTGTGTTCTATCAGCTCAACTTGCAAGAAGCAGCAGAAGAATATGCACGCTACCAGTTGCCGCTGCCTGCTCCCCTTCCCGATTCAGCTCCTCTGATGACACGTATCAGCGATGCGATGTTCCGTGCACGAACATTACAGCTTTGTGATACTGACGGGCAACGGACAAATGAAATTGCACGGGAAGAAGAAAAAGCATTCAGCCTGATGCGCGAAGGTCTGACTTCGACGGTCGACCACAAACAGCAGCCTCGCCTTTCGGTTTATCCGGACCAGATTGTATGGGGGCGAAGCCCCGTACGTATTGACCTGGCAGGAGGATGGACCGATACACCGCCCTATAGTCTGATGGAAGGCGGAAATGTGGTAAATATCGCCATCGAATTAAACGGGCAACCTCCGTTACAAGTGTATGTTAAACCTTGCAAGGAGTACAAAATCATTCTCCGTTCCATCGATTTGGGAGCAATGGAAGTTATTACGACTTTCGAAGAACTTCATACCTTTAATAAGGTAGGTTCTCCCTTCTCTATTCCTAAGGCCGCATTGGTATTAGCCGGCTTCCATCCTGATTTCTCAGCCGAAACTTGTACCTCATTAGAGGATAAGCTTCGCTCTTTCGGAGCAGGTATTGAAGTAACCCTTCTTTCAGCCATTCCTGCCGGTTCCGGATTAGGTACAAGTTCCATTCTTGCATCTACAGTCTTGGGAGCGATTAATGATTTCTGCGGCCTGAACTGGGATAAACATGAAATAGGTAGTCGCACACTTATACTGGAACAACTGCTTACTACCGGTGGTGGCTGGCAAGATCAATACGGAGGAGTCCTGCAAGGCGTTAAATTGTTACAAACGCATTCCGGATGGAATCAGGAACCCATGGTACGCTGGCTCCCCGATCATCTGTTTACAGGCGATGAATACCGTCAGTGCCATCTGCTGTATTATACAGGTATTACCCGTACGGCAAAAGGTATCCTGGCCGAAATCGTACGTGGAATGTTCCTCAATTCGACAGAACATCTGAACCTGCTTGGACAGATGAAGCAACATGCACTCGATCTATACGATGCCATCCTGCGCAGCAGTTTCGAAGAAATGGGACGTTTGGTTCGAAAGACCTGGCAACAGAATCAGTTGCTTGATACCGGAACCAATCCGGCTGCGGTAGTTGCCATAACCCGCCAGATAGACGATCTCTGCTTAGGATACAAACTTCCTGGAGCCGGAGGAGGAGGATATTTGTACATGGTTGCAAAAGATCCGGAAGCAGCCGTACGCATCCGCAAAATTCTGACTCAGAATCCACCCAACAATCGTGCCCGTTTCGTTGAAATGAGTCTTTCGAACAAAGGACTGGAAGTGAGCCGCAGTTAAACATTATCAAGAAAGTTATATGAAGCCAAAAATAAAATTGGTACAGACGGCCGACGGGGTGAATTACCTCGTGCCGTTTGTACTCATTACTACATTGTTCTTTTTGTGGGGATTTGCCCATAGCATTCTGGATGTACTGAACAAACATTTTCAAGATGCACTAAGTATTTCGAAAACACATTCCGCACTAGTGCAGGCTGTTGTATACGGTGGATATTTCCTGATGGCCATGCCTGCGGGAGAAATCATCCGTCGCTACGGCTATCGGACAGGAGTTGTCACCGGATTGTTACTCTACGGTATGGGGGCACTCATGTTTATTCCGGGAGAACGGATTATGTCTTTCGAATTTTTCTTGTTATCGTTATTTATCATCGGATGTGGACTGACTTGTCTGGAAACAGCAGCCAATCCCTACGTGACAGTATTAGGCGACAAAGAATCTTCTGAAAGAAGAATTAATCTGGCACAGTCATTCAACGGATTGGGATGGATTTGCGGTCCGCTGGTCGGAGGACTATTTCTTTTCTCTGCCGACGGTGGAAGCGGAAACATTGCCATTCCATACGCTATCATCGGCATACTGGTACTTCTTGTAGCGATTGTCTTTGCACGCATTCATTTGCCTGAAATAGCTCTTCCAGAAGAACCGACAGGGGCAACTACGACTTGTGAACGATCTTCTTTATGGAAGCATCGCAACTTCACCTTCGGACTTATTGCCCTGTTTTTCTATGTTGCAGCCCAAACAGGAATCAACAGTTTCTTTATCAACTATGTGACAGAGCATGTCAATATATCTGCCCGTGAAGCTGCCCTATGGCTTTCGTTTGTAGGTATGGGATTGTTCATGGCAGGACGAATGGCTGGCAGCTGGGTTATGGGATTTATTCGTGCCGAACGTCTATTAGCTTTCGTATCAGCGGGAGCTATAGTGGCAATGGTATTAGTTATTATGGGATTAGGTAACATATCCTCAGGAGCTTTCTTCTTTTGCTTTTTATGTGAATCGATTATGTTCCCTACCATTTTTGCCTTAGCCATCCGCGGTGTAGGCGAACATACCAAACGAGCTTCCTCGTACCTTATTATGAGTATTGTAGGTGGTGCTATAGCTCCCATTATCATGGGTTACATAGCTGATACAATCAATACTGCCACTGGATTCATTGTACCTCTGCTCTGCTTCATCGTTATATTGGCCTATGCCATCGACTTGCAGAAGAAAAAGAAATGATTTTCGCTAAGTGATGAATCATTCAACATAGAATTTTGGAATTCTTTTTCTCATTGAAACGAAAAGGGGCTGCTAAAGAAGCCGTCTCAAAATAGAATTTCAAAAGTAAAAATCTTATAGATTGAAGCTTAGAAGTAAAAAATCTCCTACTTTTAGTCCTGTAATTGAAGAAAACAAAGACTAAAGTAGGAGATTTTTATGTTGTAACTTATAGATTATAAGTAAACCTATCTTAGCTTTACAGTCACTATATATGTAATGAAGCTTTAATTTCCAATCACCTCTCGTTTCATAGATTTATAATAAACAAGTTACGCCATGCAACCAGTCATGTAGGTATAAAGCAAAAAATCAATTTACATAAACCGTCTGAAAATACTTCTCGAAAAGTGTCCGGGCTTCCTCTAACTGTTCAGGGGTATTTTGCTTCACCTCTTTCAGCTTATACTCCAGCTTCATCGCTTCATATTTATGTACTCCCAATGTATGATACGGAAGAATTTCCACCCGTTGTATCATACGATAGTCTTTAAAATGTTCTCCTAAAGCTTCTATATCTTCACGGAAGAAACTATATCCTTGTACCAATACATAACGCAGCCAAAATGGCTTTCCATTCTCTTCCAGCCATGCTGCCGTACGAAGTGTCTGCTCATTGCTGCGCGAAGTAAGTGTTTTATGCCGCTCGTTATTAAACTCCTTTACATCGAGTAATACCAAGTCGGCAAGCGAAAAAAGCTCTTTCACATCTTCATTCCAGATTCCACCATTGGTATCAACGCAAATATGAATACCCGCCTCTTTCAGCATCCGGAACAAAGGAATCAATGCTTTGGCCTGAAAAGTCGGCTCACCGCCGCTAAACGTAATTCCTCCTTTCTTTCCGAAAAAAGGCTTCTGGCTGACAGCCATCTTTAAAATATCTTCAGGAGCAGTTTCTTTACTCTCCCCTTTCGCATCAATTGTATCCGGGTTGGCACAATACAAGCAACGGAAATTACAGCCTTGCAAAAAAACGACAAGACGAATACCCGGTCCGTCGTAAGTACCAAGCGATTCGTATGAATGTACTCTAATCATCAGTTTCAGCTTATCGGTCTAAAGAAAAAACATTTGCCGTCCAGCTCGACGAGGAGAACGACAAATGTTTATTGATCTATTAATAATCACAAAAATTACATACGTTCGTGGAAGCTGCGCGAAATTACTTCCAACTGATGCTCACGGCTCAGTTTGATGAAGTTCACAGCATAGCCCGACACACGAATAGTAAGTTGCGGATATTTTTCAGGATGCTCCATGGCATCTTCCAGCATTTCACGATTCAATACATTTACATTCAAATGGTGAGCGCCCTTGATGAAATAACCATCCATCATCGTTACAAGATTTTCTACACGATTCTCCATGTCTACACCGAGTGATTTCGGAACGATAGAGAACGTATTACTGATACCATCCTGAGAATCACGATAACGCAATTTGGCAACAGAACTCAACGAAGCAACAGCACCATTCTTGTCGCGTCCATGCATCGGGTTGGCACCAGGAGCAAAAGCTATACCTTTAGCACGACCGTCCGGAGTAGCACCTGTCTTCTTACCATACATTACATTCGAGGTAATAGTCAAGATAGACAAGGTAGGTTTCGCATTCTTATAAACCGGCAATTTCTTCAATTCCTCATCGAAGTAGTAAATCAGGTCTACAGCCAAGTGGTCTACACGGTCATCATCATTACCGAAGCAAGGGAATTCACCTTCAATATCGAAGCTTTCTGTCAAGCCGATATCATTACGCTTAGCAGTAACCTTCGCATATTTAATAGCAGAAAGAGAATCGACAGCAATAGACATACCTGCTACACCATAAGCCAAGTTAATAGCCGGATTCGTGTCGACAAATGCCATCTGAGCTTTTTCATAATAATACTTATCGTGCATGTAATGAATGATGTTCATTGCCTCATTATATACACGTGCCATCTCCTTCAAAACCTTCTTATAGTTAGCCAAAACTTCTTCGAAGTTCAGCACGTCACCAGTCAGCACCGGAATATCCTTCACCATCAATGTTCCTGTATTCTCACAACGTCCACCGTTGATAGCCAGCAACAAAGCCTTAGCCAGATTACAACGTGCACCGAAGAATTGGATATGACGGCCTATATCCTGATAAGATACGCAGCAAGCAATACCGTAATCATCTGAATTACGCACTTCACGCATCAAGTCGTCGTTCTCATACTGAATAGAAGAAGTGTCGATAGATACACGAGCACAGAAATCTTTAAAGCCTTCCGGCAACTGCGGACTCCACAGAACCGTCAAGTTTGGTTCTGGCGAAGGACCGAGGTTATACAAGGTCTGCAAGAAACGGAAAGATGTCTTAGTTACTTTTGTACGACCATCGTTGAAACGGCCACCAATAGACTCTGTCACCCAAGTAGGATCTCCGGCAAAGATATCCGTATAAGCCTGCATACGCAGGTGGCGTACCATACGCAATTTGATAACGAACTGGTCAATCAACTCCTGAGCATGTAACTCATCAAGATTGCCATGGTTCATATCATATTCTATATAAATATCAAGGAAAGATGAAACATTACCCAATGACATAGCCGCACCATCCTGTTCCTTCACGGCTGCCAAGTAAGCCATATATACCCACTGAACAGCTTCCTGTGCTGTAGTTGCCGGACGACTCAAATCAAGTCCGTACTGCTGTCCTAACACCTTGATTTCTTTCAATGCCTTGATTTGTTCTGCAACTTCTTCACGCAAACGAATGCGTTCATCAGTCATAGGTCCCGTCAAATGGCGCAAATCATCCTGCTTTGTTTCAATCAAACGATCCAGACCATACAAAGCCAGACGACGATAGTCACCAATTATACGACCACGCGCATAGTTATCTGGCAAACCCGTCAGGAATCCCAAAGAACGGAATGAACGAATTTCTTCCGTATATGCATCAAATACACCATCATTATGTGTCTTACGGTAATGAGTAAAAATATCTTTTACTCTGGGATCAACCTCTACCCCATTTTCACGACATGCTTTTTCTACTACCTTAATACCTCCGAAAGGCTTGATGGCACGACGTAACACTTCGTCAGTCTGCAAACCAACAATAACCTCGTTATCCTTATCAATATATCCAGCAGCAAAAGACGTGATAGTTGAAACAGTAGAAGGATCGAGCGAGCGTACTCCGTTATTTGCACGTTCTTCAGCCAAAGCTTCCAAACACTTATTCCATACAGCCTTTGTACGTTCAGTAGGACCAGCCAAAAATGAGGCGTCGCCTTCGTAAGGGGTTATGTTTGTCTTTACGAAATCGGTAACGTTGATTTCATGGTTCCAACGACCTTCTTTAAAATTCATTGCCATAATCGATAATTTAATCTAGTTCTAATTCTATTTGAAAACCGAGTGCAAAGATAGTCAATAAACACAAATTACACAATACCTAAAATTAGTGATATTATTAATTTGTAATAATTACAAAACAAGTATTGATAATTTAAGATGTGACCATTCTTTATATTAAACAGAAGGTACATAATTGAAGAAAAAAAATTAAATTCTTAACCAGTTTAGAATCAGAAAACTATCCAGACCGCATCACAGACAGCATAAAAAAGTATTGCAAAAGTTTGCACAAATCAAAAAATCCCTCTATCTTCGCACCGCGTTTGAGAGAAAACGCAATCAGAAACTACGGAAACTGGAAGTTTGGGTGAGTGGCTGAAACCAGCAGTTTGCTAAACTGCCGTACGGGTTACCGTACCGGGGGTTCGAATCCCCCAGCTTCCGCTTCAGTTTCGATGATTAAAATGGCGCTTTCGTCTAGTGGCCTAGGACGCGGCCCTCTCACGGCTGAAACACGGGTTCGATTCCCGTATGCGCTACCTTTTTGGAAGTTTGGGTGAGTGGCTGAAACCAGCAGTTTGCTAAACTGCCGTACGGGTTACCGTACCGGGGGTTCGAATCCCCCAGCTTCCGCAGAGAGATTTTTTGAAGGTTTTCAATTTAGCCTTCACTCAAGGAGTCAAAGCACCGTATATCAATTGATTACGGTGCTTTTTTCGTATATTTTTGTTTGCGGGTGAAGCCCATTTTGCATCGGTTGGCAGTCACTTTTCAGTCAAACTTTGCTACAGCACTCTGCTACAGAAACCATGTAGTCAGAAAAATGTAGCAGAAAATTTGAGATGAATGCCATTATGAATTTCGTGCTACAGAAAATCTATAGTCAATTTTGACAAAAAAATGTAGCACAGACGGTCAAATGAAGCCCAAATTGACGCTCTATAAATCACTCATTCATAATAATTTATGTCGAACTTTGTGGCAAAATTGCTACACTAAAAATTAGTTATTATGAGAATGATTTTTAAGGTGTCGTACTACGTGCGTTCTAACTATGAGAACAAGCAAGGAAAGTCTCCGTTGATGATTAGGATTTACCTGAATAGAGAAATGTTAACCGTAGGTTCATCCGGACTCAATGTAGATAAAAAGCTGTGGTGCAATGCAACAAGCAGAATGAAAGGACGTACACAGGAAGCATTGTGTATTAATGCTCAATTGGATGAAATTTCTACATCTTTCCAGGAAATATTCAAGCGCTACGAAAAGGATGATGATCTTACTCTTGAAAAAATCAAAAGCATCTATTTAGGTAAAGACAAAATTAAGACTACCTTCCTGGAGTATTATGATGGCTTTTTGGAAGAACTGCAGGCACAGGTTGGAACTGTAAAAACTAAAGCTACCTATTATAAATATTTAGGTACTAAGCGGCATTTCGAAAATTTTCTAAGGTATAAGTATCGGAGAAAAGATTTGATGCCTAAAGAACTCACACATCTTGTTATCAGTGATTTTGAAATATATTTGCGCACTGTTGCCAATCTGAAAGTGAATAGTTCAACTAAGACCTTGAAGTTTTTTAAAACTGTAGTGAAACATGCTCAAAGAACTGGCTTTATCATCCATGATCCGTTTATGAATCACCATTTTCAAACAGAGTATGTTGACCGTGGCTTTCTTACAGATGAAGAAATAAAATGCATTATGGAAAAAGAATTTGCAACAGCACGACTTGAAGCTGTAAGGGACATTTTTATTTTTTCATGCTTTTGTGGTTTGGCATATATAGATGTCGCAAATCTAACACAAGACAATATAGTCACACTTAATGGTAAACGATGGATAATGACTACACGTCAGAAGACAAAAGTCCCAAGTAATATTTTGTTGCTTGATATTCCGGCCATGATTATTGAAAAGTATAGAGGAAGAACTAAGGATGGTAAACTTCTTCCTATATTATCCAATCAGAAGATGAACAGTTACTTAAAAGAAATCGGTGATGTCTGTGGTATTAAAAAGAATTTGACTTATCACCTGGCAAGACATACATTTGCTACAATGATATTAAGTAAAGGTGTTCCTATTGAATCTGTGTCAAAAATGCTTGGTCACACCAATATAAGGACTACACAAGTATATGCCCGTGCGCCCAGATTGGTCGCTTGATAAATACTTCT